>Ga0209483_1001343_pt1 | contig 18790 bp, 19 predicted proteins | sample NGEPerA_FD_184508 | JGI IMG/M metagenome (GOLD analysis project Ga0209483, IMG submission 184508) | Arctic peat soil microbial communities from the Barrow Environmental Observatory site, Barrow, Alaska, USA - NGEE PermafrostL2-A... | ecosystem: Environmental > Terrestrial > Soil > Wetlands >... | reverse complement strand
GGGGTTGGTGAGGGAGGCGGTGGAGTTGAATGGGGCGGGGAAGAGGAAGGTAGTGAAAACGAAAGCGGCGGCGAAGAAGGGGAAGAGTTGATGCGGTGGTGACCGACTATGCGTTGTGATAATGTGCGAGTCGCGAGCGCTTGAGGGTTGAGAGTGTGCAGCAGGGACGATGCGCGCGTCGCGAGTTTGCGGTTTTGTTGCACGCTGGAGTTCGCGGTTTAACACCCCACCCGTAGTTGAAGCACGTGTCGTGAACTTGCTCCCTTGCGGAGCCGGCAGACATCGGCATCTTATGCTACATGCCGACCGGAGTTTCAATGACTGCAGGCGCAGACTCTAGCGAGTCTCCGAGAGTCTCTCGGCCGCGAGACGAGATGTGCATCGCGCCAGGATGCGGTTTTGTCGGCGCTGTTATCACGCACATCTCATGGCGATGGTTGAACTTGCCGTACCGGCACGAGTTCGTGACCGGAGCGATGCTGTTCATCCTAATATCTGCGTCTGCGTGCGTTTACGGAGCGCGGAGAGCGCACCAGTGGCGAGTGGTGTTGGATTTGATTTTGATTCCGGGGATTAGCCCGTCGGTTGGGCATGTTGCGATGCAGGATGGCTTGTGCGCATCTACGTGACCCGATTTAGAATGATGGTCAAATCTACTACGAAGCCCGAGTTCCCTACCACCGCCGCGGATGAGGTCCTGCTGCTTCGCCGCAACCTACTCTGCGCGTTCGCAAGTGTCCATCGTCGCACCAGCCCTAGCGCGCAGCCATGCCGCGGCTGCGCCGCTCCGGTTGGTAAATTCGCTCTTGGTCCGCGTATTGTTGCCGGGACAGAGCTAGGTTGGTCGCCGAGGCAAGAACCGTGTTGCTTTTTCGGACACGACCCACGGCGTAGAGGCTATCAGTCGTGAGAATCGATATTCACACGCACACGGCCCGGTGTAAGTCCGGCGACGCTCCAACCCGCGAGATATCGGCTCCTGATTTTTGCGAGAAGATTCTGTCGACTGATGTGGGCATTGTTGCAATCACAAACCACAACTTTTTTGATCTCGAACAGTATCGTGTCATTGAGAGAGGTTTGGGCGCGAGCGCTCAGGTGTGGCCCGGAGTGGAGCTCGACATCGTTGAGGAAGGTGTTAGGGGCCACCTTATCGTCATTGTTTCGCCGGCACGCTCAGAAGATTTTTCTGCTGCAGTAACGGCATTGACCGGCGGTTCGACTCCGGACGGGTTTTTTGGGACAATAGAGCAGGTGCTAGCCCACTTCGAGCCGTTAGAGCCAATTTATGTCGCTCACTACCGGCAGAAGAAGCCGAACCTCTCCGAGAACGCCCTAGACATGCTTCTCGCGGGAACTCGCTATCCGCAGCGCGTCATAAAGGAAGTCACGAATTCCATATCGGCCGGCATCTACATCTCGCACGGGCATCCTTCCATCTACGGGTCAGACGTGCAAGACTGGTCGGACTACGACGAAATTGCGCGTAACCTACCCGAGCTGCGCCTACCGGTCGATAGTTTTGAGCACTTCTGCTTCCTGCTCGAAAAGGATCAGGCGACGATCAACACAGCACTTGACCGCAAGACAGTAGAAGAGGTCGTGCTGCAGCCGTTCGAAGACGAAAGTTTTCTGAAACTGAAGGTGTTCAATGACATCAATGTGGTTTTTGGAGCAAAGGGCACTGGCAAGTCCTGCATACTTAGAGCAATTGCGCGACACTATTCTGAGAACGGCCTTGACGCGAGAGTGTACGAGCCAGGGAGCGATCGCCTGAATGAGATATTCGACATAAGAGGGAAGGATCTCCAGATAAATCTGGTGCCTTACGGCGTTCACTACTGTTCCGACGAAATTGAAGCGGTACGCGCGGCCAAGGAAGCAGAAGTGACGAGCCTAAGCAAGTATGTCACATACTTTGCCTCCAAGAGCACGAATCGAAACGCTAAGCTCGTACTCCTGAAGGACATCGACCCCGAGGAGGATGGGCCTTCAAAGCGTGACTTTCTGGATGCGGTCGAGGCGGTAGAGAAGACGAGCGCATACCTTACCTTCCTCGAAAGTAATGACGCCGCACGCACAGTACTCACGGAACCAGAACGTGACGAGTTGCTCCGTCTACTGTCCGCTTTCCTCAAGGCACTCCAAGCCAAAGCGTGGAGCACGTTTGTCGCATGGAAAGAAGTGGCCCTCCTCAAGGCAGCGGTGACGCTTTTCCGCAAGGAAGTGGAGCGAAAAACCGGAACGCCTGCCAAGCCTACAACGACAGGATTCCGACGGTATGGCGCCAACCGAAATAAGATTGCAGGCAGTGTCGCAGCCATTCTAAAAAGTATTGACACCGCAATTCCTCCAATCATCGCGACGATCGGTACTCTCGGGAAGAACAAAGGAACTCTTGAGTTGCGCACCGAGTTCTACTTTCAGAACGGCAACGTCACCGACGGCGAGTTGTTGAGCCTAGGCGGACCCAAAAAGTCCACGCAAAAGAAATTCGCTGCCCAGGTCCGTCTAATCCACGGGCGCGTGTACTCCGACGATCTGTTTCAGTGCATTGCGCGTCTCCGGGAAATCGAAGACGTCGAAGGTATAAAGACTGTGTACGAGTTGGTGTTGTTTAAGAAGTACTTCGCACTTGACGGGCGGGCGTATGAGCCGTCGAGTGGGGAGGCTTCAATGGTAATGCTTCAAGAAGAACTTGCTCGCGATGCAGACGTTTACATTCTCGACGAACCAGAACGGAGTCTTGGCAACGAGTATATCAGTGACGTAATCGTGCCGCTCATCAATGAGCGAGCGAGAGCTGGAAAGCGAGTGTTCATCTCGACCCACGACGCTAATATTGCGGTTAGAACGCTCCCGTACAGTTCGGTGTACCGCTCACACGATCATGATGGCTACAAGACCTACGTGGGCAATCCCTTTACAAACAGGCTGCTGAACACTTCGGACGAGAGCGACCACCTCGACTGGCGCATCGTCAGCATGAGGACGCTTGAGGGCGGCCCCGCAGCATTTGGCGAGCGAGGGAGAATCTATGGTCACACTTAAGGCGTCTGTTCAGACCGCTGATGACAAGCGGTTTCTGGATATCACGCTTGAATCCGGCGCCGTACGGATACCCATTTCCGACGACAATCCGAATCAAGTCAAAAGCGCGTTCAACAGGTTGATTGAGCGTATCAAGTCGGGCGCGTTCATCATTGAGCTCGACGAGGTGGGAGATGATCTCTTTTCCCAAGTGGCGAATGAGTACATCGGCCAACTGAACAAAGAAATACAGGAGGTTCGGGAGGAGATGAAGAAGTTCAAGTTGGTTGGCGAAGACGAATCCTAGGTCTTGAGCTTGGAATGTGCTGCCCTGAATCTCCCTCCCAAAACCAACGACAACCTATATGCTTGCCATTACGCGTCTAAAGATCCTTGAAGCTTACAGCTGAGCGAAGTATGTCGTGTGGAGGACTGGTGTCAGGTTTTGCGCCGCGCACATTGGACGCGTGTACAGCGCGAAAGATCTGATCCCAAATTACCGGGTCGTAACCCAAGTCTGTGCCGCTATTGAAGATGGATCTTGCGGCGCGGCAAGGCGCGGGCATCTTACTACTGCTTGCTTGCAGCGTTTTTGAAGCAGAGCGTTGCAGGCTAATACGCGTTCCGTAGCGACAGCCATCCCGGTGGTACGGCCTTGATGCGTTCATCGCGTTGTGCGCGGTAATAGGCGGTGCCATTCAGCGTTGTCCACCCTTTCTCGGATCTAGTTATGGCTCTCCCGTCTGCATACCTCACGACAACGAAGAATCTTGGTCGGATCCTAGCCGCGATACAGAACGCACAGGCGCCCAAACAGTTCTCTACCCGCTTCATCGCCTCGCTCGGGTTTCCGAGCGCGCCAGACCGTTTAATCATTGGCGTGCTAAAGTCGATCGGTTTTTTGACTTCCGAGGGACATCCGACCAAACGTTACTTCGAATACCTCGACGGTACTCAGTCCAAACGCGTCATGGCTGATGGTGTGCGAGAGGCGTATGCCGACTTGTATCAGGTGAACAAGAAGGCGCACGAGATGACCAATACCGAAATAAAGAACAAACTCAAGACCCTGACCCAGGGCCAATCCAGCGACTCTGTCTTGGACAAGATGGCTTCGACGTTCAAAGGGCTAGCGCAGCATGCCGATTTCAATGCGTCGGCGGCGTCAGCGGCTGCTTTAGAAACTCCGGTTTCGGCGGCGGAAAGTCAGGCCGAGGCAGCCGTCGGATCTACGGCGACGCCAATTGGCCTCGGAGGTCTGGTCTACAATATTCAGCTGATTCTCCCCGCTGATCGTGATCAAGCGGTCTACGATGCTCTGTTTCGCAGCCTTAAGGAGCACCTGCTTCGATGACCTCCAGCTCTGAGCTTTATGCTTTCGCCTTTCGAGGCTTTCTTGCGGAAGAAGCGCTCGACGGTGCTGGTCGCCAACACCCGAACTTGGTAGGCGCGCTTGACGAGGTTGCGGCGTCGAGGCTGGGCATCGAGGCTCTCGATGAGGCGTTTGTAGCAGCAGCAAGACCTATGGCCGTTGTCTACATGGCTGTATGCGCGTTTGAGAACTCAGTTCGCAAGTTCATCTCGGCGGTGCTTCAAGACAAAGTGGGTGACGATTGGTGGGAGAAGGCCGTGTCAAGTGGCATTAAGCGAAAAGTTGAGTCACGTCAGAAAGAAGAAGAACGCATTCGATGGCATAGTCAGCGAGGGACGGCACCCATTACGTATACCGACATGGGTGACCTAAGTAACATCATTCGCAACAACTGGCAGCACTTCGATCCCCCCGTCCCATCGATCGAGTGGGCCAGTAGTATTCTCGACATCATCGAGAGATCGCGAAACGTTATCATGCACGGCGGCCTCCTCGACCGCGAAGACATTGAACGTTTGGGCGTAAATATTCGCGCGTGGGTCAAACAGGTAGGTGCTTAATCATCCAAGGGCGGATAGTGGAAATTCGGGGTCAGATGTTGCGCGCCGTGCCCTGCACGTGTTCACCGCGCAAGATCTGACCCCAATTTTCGTATTCTCACAAACAGGAACCATGGCGAAATTCGAAAAGATCGAAGGTGCGCAGTTTGTCCGTTACTTTGGACCGGTGCTCGACGCATTGCGCGGCTTGGGTGGTTCGGGCACGCCAGACGAGGTTGTCTCTCGTGTCGCCAGCGGCCTTGCGCTTCCTGATTCAGTGCAGAATGACCTACTTCCGTCTGGACAGTCGCGTTTTCGCAACCAGGTTGCATGGGCACGGTTCTATCTGGTTCGCGAGGGCTACATCGACTCTTCGCGCCGCGGCATCTGGAGTCTGACCCCAGCCGGAAAGCTCGCTGCCCTGAACTCCGCCCAGTCGCGCGCCATCTTCCTGAAGTGGGTCAAGATCTTTCAAGACGAACGAAAGGCGCAGGGGAAGCGGACGGCGTCCGATCAGAATGCGGGAGAGGGTATCGAGGATGCGAAGATGGAGTTCGGGGTCAGATCTTGCGCGGCGCAAAGCGCGTACGTGTGCGTCTCGCAAGATCTGACCCTAAACTTGGATGGGGAGTTACGGGCTTCGCGAGCCTACGGCTCGCGCTCTATTGGATGCGTCCGCAACTAAGCTTGAGCGTTGATATGACTGGGCTGTTGTCAAGAGCAATGTGCGTGGTTCGGTTTGGTGATGGTGGTACGACGTGGGTGCGAGGCAGCATCGACGGTTAATCCTGCTGATATACGCCGATTACCAGATCGCTCAGGCAGCGCGGCAAGAATTGGATTCGTCGGGAGCTGGCTCATTCTAGGTTCGGGGATCCCGTTACCGCTCAAGACTGCACGGGCCGCATAACGCCGTCGAGAGTGCTCGCACATCGAGTCTCGACACCCTACGCCGTACCACGATCACTGTATTCTGCTGTGTTTCATGCGGCTTGATACTCTGCTACGTCGACGTCCTGCATCGTAGCCCACACAAAGCCAACAAGTTCGCGCGCGACTGCGACGACAGCGATCTGGGGACGTTTTCTGTAGGACAGATGGTTGAAGCGTTTGTGCAAGCGCTGCTGCGCTTTCCATGAATGCGTGATCACGCTCGGCGGTTGTCCCTGCTGTCGGCGCGCGAGATCGACACTCGTCTGCGGGCGATGGCGATAACTCCACGCAGCCTGGACGAGCACGTGGCGGCAGTGACTGTTTCCGGCTTTCGTGATGGATCCGAGTCGCGTTCGATCGCCGCTCGAGTCCTCGCGTGAGATAAGACCCAAGTAACACGCAAGTTGCGCCGGACGCTCGAAACGGCGCCAGTCCACGATCTCTGTAGCCAGCACCATCGCTGAGTGCAGCGAGATGCCGCGGAAGCATTGCAGGCGACCGACCATGGGCGCCAGTGCCGGGAGCAGCGCGAGTTGCTCGATCTGACGATCTAGTTCATCACGCCGCTGCAGTTTATACATGAGTAGCGCGTGGTATTCACGAAACACGAGCCGGTCGTGCCGAGCGAGTGGCGATGCGTCTGTCGTCAGATGCTGAAGCCATTTGAGATGTGGAGTGCACCAGTTCGTGCCTTCACGGAATACGAATCCGCGTCGTGCCAGGAACTTGAGGATGTAGTGTCGGGACTTGAGGATCTCGTGCTGAAATGTTTCGCGGCAGCGCACTACATCGCGCACCCGCTCGTCACTCTCACTCGGGATACGCACAGCGGTGAGCTCGCCCGCTCGATAAAGCCGGGCAAGGTCGGTAGCGTCTCGCTTATCATGCTTGCGCTGCACTCCCGGTCTCTTTGGGATGAGCGACGGCGCGATGACTTCGCAGGCATAGCCCCATTCCAACATTGCGCGATGCAGCACGTATCCGGCGCCGCTCGCTTCGTAACAGACGCGGAGCTCTCCATCGCGCGCGAGCCGGTCGAGCCATCGCTTCAGCTTCGGGAGATCATTTGCCAGCCGGTCGAGCCTGGTCGGCGTCTTCGCGCCAGCGGGGAGCACCGCGATGGTTATTGACTCCTTGTGCACATCCATTCCGAGATAGATCATTGAGCGAGTGGCAATCGACTCTGATGGCGATGACATGGGCTGGTCTCCGTAAGAAGGGCGACGGTAGGACCGTCGCAGGTGGCTCTGGCAACTCCGGTCACACGTGAGGAGCTAACCCACGCAAAGACCGGAGGCCAGCCCAGTCATAACTTCTAGATAGCACCATACATTGAAATATGGACGAATCATCGACAGCGTTCGCGACGGCATACCGGCTATTGGATCTGGTTGAGCCTGCAACGGTTCATCGCGATCGGCTCAAGACAAGAGAGGCGGCCCGGCATCTCACGGAGGGGTTCAATCGACGCGTGATGATGCTTGACGTGAGCTTGCGCTACATAGCCGATGTCACGCAGAAACCTGACAGTAAGCCACTATCTACCTACGCGATCCCTGAGCTCGCAGTGCATGTGAATGCTCTGTGGATGAACATCTGCGGCGCGTTGGACAATCTGGCTTGGGCTATTGCCCATGAGTTCACGCTTTTTCAAACACTGTCAGAACAGCCTGGCCAAGGCCGTGAGCTTGTCGGGCTTAGCAAAAAAGCTTTCATTGATCGGGTGGCAGGGGTTGACGGTGCTTTCGCGGAGTCGTTGCGAAGCGAACAGATATGGCAGCAAGAGCTCCGTGACCTCCGTGATCCCGCCGCTCACAGAATCCCGATATATCCGACGCCAGGGGTGCTCCAAGGCGTAGCTGCGCGCCGCGCGCAGGAACTGATGGATCGGGCAAATTCCGCGATGATGGCGGGCAGAACGAGTGAGGGCATTGGCTTGATTGATCACGCCAATAGCCTGGCGTCGTACGAGCCTTTGATTGTGTTGTCACACGAGGGTCGCTTAGAACCGCGCCACCTACTAAAGCAACTACATGCTGATCTCGATCAATTCCTTGCAGTCTCGCGAACGGTGCTTAACAGGCTATTCCGCGATGTGCCGGGCTATCACGACATCTAACGCCCCGTCTAACGTGTGTTGCAGCAGGTACGCGATCCACCTCACCTCGCGACGCTCGCATTTTTTTGGTCGCTTCCAGCTGAACTCGTGCGTTGCCGGCCACCGCGTCACAGCGTACGGCGGTAGACTATCCTTCGAGGCCGCCGTTCCAACGAGGAAGGCCGAGCAACTCTTCATACGTGGCGACGTCGCAGACGCGATCGCTGGCATCCGCAACGCCTGCTGCAACCAAAAGCCGCTTCTCCTCCGTAACCAGGATGACGGTCTTCCCGTTGATTGCCGTGTAGGAGGAAGTGGAAGATACGACCTCCTCGTCCCACACACTGTTGCCATGCTGAGCATGGCCTCCGCCCTTTGCGTGGATTTCCTGGATGATGGCGTCGCGTAACGCGAAGCCTACGGAGGTGATTTTCGCGATGTCAATGACGTTCGCGACGATTTCGATCGGCGAGAAGGAAATGCCGTAGAACTCTTTGGCGCGTTGCGCGATTCGAGCGGCGTACTCCAAATTCCGCTTCATCCGGTTTGGTTGCAGCTCTGACACGGCGACTAACTGGAGCGCGTCGACATACGCGCGTTCGACTTTCGCAACGCCAGCCTCAATCGCACTCAAGTCGTGAGCGATTTCCGGCAAAGGATCATTCGCATTCGCCTCGGTGACAACGCGCACCATATCACCAAACGCGTCAAGCATTTCCGTGTCGCGGGGATGCGCTTTCCCCGAAAGTAACCGTTGGATCTGACTGTCGACTGGGATTAAGAAATTGATGCGCGGAGACGCCGGGGCCCGGACGAGACAATGCACTCCGAGCTTTCGAATCGCTGAACGATTTCGACCAGCCTCGCGTGGGTCGGGGCTCCTAACGCGAGCAAGCAATTCCTGCAACACAACGATGCTCGCGAGAGGGACAATTCCCTCTCGCATTTCAGCCTTGACAATTCGGTCAAGACGATCAGGACGGACGCCTTTATAAGCGTTGTTGTCGAAGACTGTAAACCCATGCATGGGTGACAAGAAGATGGGATGGATAGAGTATCACTGGGACATCGTTACAGCTTCTCTCTTCACGGCATCCTTGGCAAGGCGGCTTCAACCATTACTGCTATCCGGCCGCTGTCTCAATTCGGCGACCGAACAAACTCTGAAGCCGACAACGCGGCTATTGAACATAGCAACATTCTGATGCACCTTTACCCGGTCCCGCTGCGGCCTAGCTCGGCGCTGGGGAGCCGCAGGATTAGCCGTGTAAGAAGGAGTCGAGCAATGGAGTTCAAGGCAGAGAGCCAAGCCGATTATCTCAATTTCCGCTGCGCTCTGTGTAATGGTGATATTGCCGCTGCACTCCTCGGATATGACCCTGCAGTGCCGCAGTTCAGTTTCACCTGCAAGAAGTGCGGCCAATCTGGAGAGTACAAGATGCAATTCCAACTCTGGTCCGGCTTGCCCCAGCGAGCTAGCACGAAGTAATCGCATGGGTCTAGGCAGGGGTCGCTTCGCTCGGTTTGATGAAATCGTCCGTCAGCTTAGCTTGGGCGCTGGCCAGCAACACTCACATCTTCGCTGAATGCAATTCACATTTCGTGACATCGTCGAACAGTTTCTCACTCGACGTAGTGCCTATGAGTACGAGACAGAGGAGTTCGTATCACTACAGCACGACCGCGATCTCGTTACCGGCATCGACCAACAGCTCGATCGAATCGCAAGTGCGTATGGCTACTTTACCGCACTCTCTTTCGAAACACAGGGGATAAACGACAACGGCTCCGACGTGTCGGTAAGATACCGGGACTTGGGCACCGATGGCGAAGCCCCAACTCGTGTCCTGGGCTTTCAGATCAAGTCACACAGCGAGCTCACCAACGCGGACACGGTAGCAAAGATTAAGGCCCAGCGTGACGACGCCTTTCGAAAGATCCCTGATTTGGAGCATTACTACATTCTTCTTTGCGGATACGAGAAGAAGCTCAAAAAGCGTTTCAACGCAATCCGCGCCGAGTTCCTGAAGGCAGAACGGACGACGGTCGTCTCGCCGACCAACGTGCTGCCGTTTCTTCGGTACGAGTCATTTCAGATTGACGCGCAAGTAAAGCGAGTGATGGACGAAACTGATGTCGTTTTGAAGGCGATGCGTCAAAGCCTTGACATGTCCACAGACACAGCGAAGGCTCTCGCGTGCTATCTCTGTGCCCACTTGCTAGCAACTGGTTCTCCGACCACTCCGATCGTTGATCTGAGAGAAGGGTTTGTCGGCAATCTTTACGATCGGGTAATCGCCGCTGCACGAGACCGAAAGGAGAGGCTTGAGACAGCGCGTGAAATCTACGACCTCGGCGACGAGATCGATGAATTCGAAGAGGAGGAAGGCAGTCTGAGTATATCAAGCCTTGACTCGGACACGGCCTTGGCAAGCGATATCGAACAGCTCGACCGAGAGTTTGCCGAGCAGTCCGCAGATGGTGGCTCACTTACGTTGATGGTCGCAGCAGCGACTGCAGTCGTCGCGGTGGCGGCTGACGCAATGGTTCGATATGGCTATTCGCATAAAGAGGTCGTGCCGTATCTGCTTGACCTTGCAGGGGTTGATCTGTAGGTAACGTTCCATGCGCAGCTGGCTAATAAACACTGAAGGCCACGAATGGATTTATTGATTTGTGATGGCTACGTTATCACTCATACATCGAGGGGTCCGGGGGCGACTCTTGCGCCGCGCACATTGAGCGTGTGTGCATGGTGCAAGATCTGAACATAAATGTGCTCAAGCTGCGTCATCCTGGCGAACTCGCCATACTTCGCTCATTGCCCGCTTAAACCGAGGTCTGGGATCAATTGCGGCCCATTTCCCCCAGTGGCGCAGCACACCGTTCGTCGATGTTAAGTGATTCTCAGAAGGAGAATCAGAAGTAGGTTTCTTGTTTCGTGGCATTTCATACATGTGACGTAGTCAATTATGCCTCACCGAGATCATCATGAAGAGCTAACCGCTGGTCCTCTCTTTTCGCATCATTCCTGTACGTACTTGCGATATCACGCAGTATTGCTGCCGTACGCGGCCAACGGTCGGCTACAATCGCACTATAGCCGTCGTAACCCTCAGCGATACTACGTTCCTGCATTCCTCCTTCTCCGAACGGTCGCATTACCACACCACGTTGATTGTATGCACCGATAGCAACACCACGATCGAGATCTTCACTTTCGATTTCTTCGATAACATCTCGCACTGCAACAGCAGGCCATGCACCGTCTGGAGCTCTCTGCCCGCCGCTCAGCATCTGACCGATCATTTCGTCGCCGATGCTCAGACGATGAGCCTCAGCCAGACTTTGGCGAGCTGTCCGAACCCAGTCTAGTAGTTCTGTTGAATCCACGGCGCCATTGTCGTGCTGCCCTGGCAAATGACGCCAAGAATGCAATAATGTATAAGCTCGGTTTGCCTTCTCACGACCTTCTTCAGTGATTTCGACGACTTCATTCTCCTGATCGCTACGAAACACTTGAGATATAGCCTCAACAAAGAAGGATGGTTCATTTGCTAACGCCCGATGCAATGCCATCGGATAGCGCTGGTGTTCGTCGACGATAGGTAGAAGTGCCCATTCTAGCCGAGTCAAACGAGCATCGTCGATTTTGGCAGATTCTAATGCATCGAGCAAATTGCCAGCGTCATATGAAAATGAGTCATATGACTGATCGCTGACCTGCCCATTAACAAGTGCTTCAAGTACATCAAGAATTAACCCGGCATAATCATCGGGCTGATTTAAGTGAGACAAAAGCTCTATCGCTGCGAACACTCGACCACGTTCTAATAATTTCCGGACAGGAACCGTCGGATCAATCCCCTCGAAGACATAGGGATAGACTATGTTCCAGTACCCCACCTCCACATCGGAGCCTTCGCCCTCTGCTAGATGCCACGCAGCGGACTGAGCTGGCAATAGACGAAGTAATTCAATTCGCTGTTTGGTCGATAAGGCTAAGTTCGTGTCTCCTATTTTGTTTTCTACCCATGTCAGACCTTCTTCCTGAATGCGCGCATTTGCGAAGCCAAATGCAAATGCCGCATGGGCATGCTCCGGTGATGCCAAATAAGTAAGAAGAAAATCGTTCTCACTGCTGTGGAATGAAACAAGACGAGCCAAGGCTTGACCGACAAGCTCTGGAACCTTTACTGCCTCGGCCAAGCGCAGAAGCAATTCAACCCCTCCCTTGGCGTACAAAACCTCTACTGCTGTTGCACGACGGGTTCGCACCTCATCATGGTATTCGTCGAAGTGACCAGACTTGGCTGGACGACCTTCAGGGAGCGAAGGATGACTGGTAAAGAGCCAACCGAACTGCTGGATGCCATCTGTTGGCTCCAACTGTGCCCTGATAGAGTCGATCGCGTCAATCGTATCAGTCGGCATAACCCATTTCGCGTCTGGATGTGATCGGTGCTTTGATACTAAAGACCTAGCCGCATTCCAAACTAACGTACGTGCTGATTCGTCAAACTCAGCGGCACGTTCGGCCAATTTACCAAGCAGTAGGTCTCGATTGCCGTTGTCTAGGTGAGGCAATGCATCAATAATTTGCGACCATCTATCACCCAACATTCCGGCCATTTCAGCAAGTTGCTGGACCGCAGAATCGATAGCATGTCGATAGTCGGCGTGCGAAACCTGTGTCGGCGCTTGCGGAACCCATTCACGCCAATCTGGTCTAGGGTTGTAGAGAGCGAATCCGCCATAGCGGGGGAGTATGGATAGGATCAACTGCCACGCGGCTTCCGGAAATTGTCTCTGAACAGCGTTTATTACGCGATTACGTTGCTCTACTGACGCGACCGTTTGCGGCAGCCACGGCCTGAAGAACGAACGTAGACTCGCAGAGGGACGATTGCCATTATTACTCTTTGCCCCAGGATCAATAGCACTTAACCGGACTAGTATTCGGGCAACCCTCGCAAGATATAGCGGAGACCATGCTAGGCGTTCCAATGCCCATAGCAGATGGACGTGAGGAGAAGTTGCGAAGAATCCCCCGTCTTGATCTAGAAACACTCCCGCGAGCAATGGCGTATCAGTTGCAAGTCCACTTTCAACTGCATCGAGGAACTGATCGGGGGCAGCCTCGGCCAATGTTGATAGGACGCCTCCGAGCGAAGCCCATAGCCGCCAATTAGCGTCTGCGCGAGCAAAAATCTTTTCGACTACACGCGCCGACAACTGCGTCAGGGTCTCGTTAGCGTGACTTGGGTCAGCTCCCCCAGTCCCCATCATTGCAAGAGTATTCGCGATGCCCTGACGGAGTAGGCCAGAATAACGAGGTGCTTCGCCGAGAACGTTTGCCATCCAACGCTTTTCAATTGGGAGATCGTAGCGAGGATCAACTTCGGACAAGACATCGACGGCCACATTCTCAAAGCGCTTTAAGTCATCCTCCAATAAATATCGAGACAGGAGTTGCCAACTATCCTTAATGGAAACAAGGAACCACATTGAATCCCGTCTACGTATTGGTGGATCGGCGCGTTCTGTCCAACCCACGAGCCGATCGCGAAGCTCATCATACGGAGCGCGACCGAAAGTTTCAACAACCTCTCGGTCGCCTGGGAATTTCTCGCTCCATCGCCCTGCCAGCAATGCGGGAAGAACTTTACGCCCTTCAGCCGGCTGCGCCCACGTCGGGATACGTGCAAGACGCGCAGTGGCAGTTTGGCGGCGGAGTGCAATAACGCTACGCCGTGCGAGCGACGCATATTCACTAGCTCGATCCTCCGTAACACCACCTGCTAAGAGAGCCGGAATCGCGACACGAACATCAATAGCGGGAACATCGATTCCATTTTCCCATAACTGCGGTTCGTCATGACTAACAGGCACTACAACCAAGTGCCCTTGACGAGAGGCTGCGGCAATTAGATCCCCTCCGTCAAACATGGCGATTAAGATTTTTGGCTCCTGAAGTACCATTAGTCTCCGCCACGTAACCGCGTCATACACAACCAGAGCGCGGACCATTTCTGCCAAAGCAGTACGAGGCAATTTTGCTACTACACTGGATGCGAAAACAGCAATAGCCTCTTCACGAGACTCAGCACGGATTACAAGCGGCGTTTGTGGGTGCTCTAGCCACGAAACAATTGCCGCGCTGACCTCTTCTCGTCCCGCTAGAATGAAAGCTTCATCTATTGGTGGGACAGTCGCGCGAGACCACTGCTCCCATTGAGTATGTAGATCGGAAGCTCCATCAACTGGGGCTCCAAGTAACCCCGAAATCCACAGATGTACTGCGGGTGCTTGTTCAAGCCATGCTTCAAGGTCGTCAGCGTCGTAGGCACGTACATCGAACCAGAGTTTCTCGGCACGTTTCGCTTTCATCCAAGCGCGTTTCTCTGGCCAACGACGTGATGTAGCGAAAACGAAAGTGGTATTTCGGGGATCAATATCCCCCGGTTCGGCTGATCGCTTTCTATAATCTTCGTCAGCTTTAGCTTTGACTTCTTTCGACGTTCCAATTTCCCATGCAGACTGTCCTTCTGGCACAAATGCATGGCCACCACGAGCAATCACTATTCCATCCCAATCAGGGAGCTGAACTCCCTCACCCGCTCGCATAGCAATTTCAGAAGGTTTGCCGCTGGAAAGAATCAATCTTCTCACAAGGCGTGGTAATTCTGATTGAGCGCTGCGCCGCTCGGCCCAGCGAGCCAGTTCTGTGGCATCCACATAAATAGGGACGGCCTGTCTATCTCTGAGTCCGTGAGAAGAGAGGCTTTCTTTTGCTCGATCATCTGCCAGCTCGATAGAGGAAGTTGGTCTCTTTTGGAAGCGAGTCACGGACGCTTTGGATTCTTCCAACGCCGCGGCTATTTGGCGTTCCGTTCGCGCCGATAGCTCGTCCGCATTCAAAGCTTTGGCTAATGTCTGGCGAGAAATGGACGTTTTCTCAGCCAACATTTCCTGGGTTAAGCCGGATCGGCGCATCGCTTCGGCGAGTCGCGCTCCGTATCCAACAACCTTTCTTACTATTTTACGAGGAGGCATATGTTAAAATATAACATATATTCAATGTTAAGGGTTCAACATTGTATTGGTCGATCAAGTGGAACACTATGTAAACTGTCGTTTCCGACTATCTACCGTCCATTTTCCGAGAAGAGGGAAGGTTAAGATGGTCTCGACGCGGCGGAAGGCAAACCATCAGAACTGAATGCCTAGCTTGGTCCGACTCAAAAAATCTGACGGTTCAGCTCCGTCAGAGCCTGGTCAACCGCGTGGATTTCGCGTTTCTGTTGTGGTACGGATCGATCCTAACCGTTCGATATTATCAAGAGCCGAATCGAATTCAATTGACAGGCGCGCTGATGGCGTGCAGTACGTAGTCTGCCCACGAGTTTTCCAAGTAATCATCTTATTCGATGCATGAACGCTCGTGCTTGTCACTTGAGGATTCTCCCTTGCAACCGCATCGAGTACACACGCGTCAATCGCAGTGACCGAGCTAATGGGTATGGCGTAGTTTCGCCTACGCTCGGTTCGGCGGACACATCGCTGACATACATGTGCTTGAGAGTTCGAGGTAAGCAACTGTCTTGCGAGTCAAGTCGGTTGCTCGCTCGCGTGCATCCGCGAGGAACCGCAATCAGCGTTGGGTAACGTAGCGCCGACTCGACACACAATCCTAGGTGCGATACAACGGACAAGGTCGATGCGGAATCCGTCCTCCGCGTGCAGATTATTGGGCGCCCTTGCAGTTGAACTGGGCGTTATTCCGCTCGACCTGTCCGGTGTCCGCCAACCTGAGAGAACTCATGGCCCCTGCGAATCCACGGCCTCAGCCGCTGCAACTGATCCGCCTTTTCCTGATGACAGGAGTATTGCTTTTCGGCGCCGTCGTTCTGCTCGTTCACCGACAGCCGAACTGGAAACCAGGAGCGCTCCCGATCGCTGTTGAATACGTACTGGTGGCATACTCGATTCTGGCAGTGTCGATCGCCGCGGTACTGAAAGGACGCGTGGGACGGGAACGCGACCCGCAGCGCCCAGCCTCGTTACTCCTCGTCGGGTGGGCCGTCGGCGAGGGTGCGGCGTTGATCGGCGTCATCATCTTTTACATCACCGGCCAGGCCCAGTGGTATGGACTCGGGCTCCTGGCTATGGTGTGTTCGTTCGCAATGCTGTCGCCTGGTGTGGTCTCGGCAAGCACGAGCAGCGTTGATGCGCGGGGATGAGGAGGGCAGGGCTTCGCGAGATGGTTGGAGGGCTCGTTGTTATGTTAATCCGTCCGCAGCGCGGCACTTCTATGATTCGCTTGCACACTAGCTAAGCGTTTTGCCTCAGAACCAACCGTCACGACCAGGGGTGACAATGAACTCAGCCGTCCTCGATGACTTCAAGGTCCATGTAAAGCTCAAGCTTTCCGCGCTGTGGGCAGCATTGATGTCCTGCTACATCCATGGCGACTACTTCTCCTGGGTGTCATCGAAATCGCGCTCGGCGTGCTCATTATCTGGTACGCGTGGCATTGGCCCAGACAATCGGTGGCGTAATGTCGTGAAGGCCTAACATTCAGCTCATTCGCCGCCTGCGGGACAAGACGGCGAGGATGCTCACGACGAATCGCCGAACTGCCTGGCACGGCAGCACATAATCCTTGCGGATACGATAACCATCGGCATCTTATACCGTATGCTCGGAGCGTTTTTGACGCAGAGCGTTGCAGTCTAATGCGCTGTTGGATGGCGCCCGTAGTGAGTCCTGGTGCACCGAGGAGCTGAGATGCTAAGTCCGAGTTTGTTCGAGCTTATACTGTTTTACGCGTTTAGTGTTGCGTTCTGTATCTGCATTCCGATCGGGATCTTTGTCTTCGCCCGGCGACTACTGCGAGCCATTGAGCGGCGGCCGGTTCGCGAGAGCCAGCTCGCGGAGCTTACGGAACGTCTCCAGCGGCTGGAGGCGCGACTGGAGGACATTGCGGACGACACGGACCGGCTTCGGGACGATCAACGCTTCACGCGGCAGCTCCTCACTGAGCCGGTAACCGGCGAGCACAGATCGTCACCCGGCGCTCCGTAGCGGATCGTTGCAGCTGACAAGCGAGTTGCGCACGCGCCCTGCGCTCGCAATTATTGGTTCGCTTGCAGCTTAATTTGGCGTTAGAGTGACAACGGAGGCCTGATGTCGGATCAGAATCGCTTTTACTCGCGAGTTCGGGGTCAGATCTTGCGCGCCGCACATTGCGCGTGTGCATCGCACAAGATCTGACCCTAAGTTTGCAATAGTTCAGCAGGCCGCCGATGCGTGCAACGCGTCGGGCGAGGACGACTGCATATATTATTATTGACAAGGGGGAGGAAGATCCATGAACGCGAACCGTTTCGTGGTGGGGCTTTGCGCATTTCTTGTTGTGATGATTGTGCTCATCGGATACGTGATTCCGGATTCCCACGAGGCGCAGTCACGACTTGGTTATACGCTTTACATACTCGTGCTCACAGGTTCGGTATTTGTCATTGTATTCTCCCTGTTCCGGCGAAACTGGCCGATGCTGGTAGCAGGCGCTGGGCTACTCGTCGGCTCAATCGAGCCGTCGGTCCGATGGCTCTCTTTACTTGGAACGGGAATGTTTGCCGCGGCATTCATCTACGCCTACTTCCTCCGTCCACGCGCCATTACGGGACCACCTGTACGTTAAGCGTACGATAAGTAGCTCTTGTGGGCGAACAGTTCGACTAAACAACAAGCCTGGCCAGATACTGCCAGGCTTGTTGTTTAGTCAGGCCATCGACGTGGTCGCGAGGTAAATGCGTACGATTAAGATTTTGATCCAGCAGCGCTGAAACTTTTTTTTGAACTTCAACTAATGCTTCCGCGCGCTCAGCACGCTTGGCCATGCGGGCCAGCTCACGCTCAAGCTCGACGATCCGCTTCGCACTTGGGTCCACCGGCCTGGCTTTGGGCCCACGGCGCTGCACCAGGGCTGCACGCGTTGCAAGATCGCCCTGTTCACGCGCTCGCCTCCAAGCTGCGAGCTGGGACGAGTACAGCCCTCGCGCCGGAGGAGAGCGCCGATCTCACCGTGCTGATTACAACGGTCGATCTGCTCCAGGATCTTCATCTTGTAGGCCGCAGTGAAACGGCGCCTATTGGGCATCGGTGACACCGCTGAATCGTGCGAGATAACAACATCAGAAGCAAGAGCAAAAGCGGGAGCAACTGCCGTCATTCGGTCATCCTCGGTCACCCTCAAGTGTACACTAAACTATCGATACTCCAGTGTCTCACTCATATTGGCAGAGAGGGAGAACGCCGTCGCTTTTTTAGGAAATCACGCTCCTGCCGCGTGACTTCCAGCTCTCGCCTCAAGCGCCGAATCTCTTCCTCCGCGCTCGGCAGACTTCCGTTGCCGGGGAAGATGTCCTGCGTCTTTGCACTCGCTCATTTCTCAGCTTGCCGTGACCACGCACGTAACTGGTCGGGGCGTACCTCGAGCTCTCGGCCAATCTGCTCCAAGGTCACCCCTTGAGCTCGCCGACTCCGCATGAGCTGTACAGCCTCAAGCTTGAACTCGGCACTGAAGGAACGGCGCTCTCGCGCCGACATAGCTACTTGCACAAGAAACGTGCAAGAGCAAGGTGACGGCCGACGTTGGCACTACCAGCAAATACGCTCACGCTCTCACCGCCTGTCACTCGCAGGCTCGATGTACTGGTTATGGTAACGCCAGATATCACACGCGTGCTGCACCGAATGCGGACGTCTTCACGAGTAGATTCGACGCGAGGTATTGGGAAGTGGCCTAATGAG
>Ga0209483_1001342_pt1 | contig 18805 bp, 22 predicted proteins | sample NGEPerA_FD_184508 | JGI IMG/M metagenome (GOLD analysis project Ga0209483, IMG submission 184508) | Arctic peat soil microbial communities from the Barrow Environmental Observatory site, Barrow, Alaska, USA - NGEE PermafrostL2-A... | ecosystem: Environmental > Terrestrial > Soil > Wetlands >... | reverse complement strand
ATATTAAATAACTCAATTTGTCAATTGATTTATTCAATTTTAGCCGCAGCGCCGCCTTTGCGCTAAATTGACTGCGAATCTCCGTTTCTCGACTTCGCGCCGATTTTGATTAAACTGTTTCCGTGAGTTTTGTCGCTGATTTCAATTTATTGTCGCCGCAATCGCTCGTGAAACGTTCGCTTGATGCAAACGCAAGTTCCGTCCGCGAAAGTCTGGCGAAAACAAAATTGTCGCTGAACGATTTTGCAAATTTGATTTCTCCGGCGGGAAATGAATTGCTAGAACCACTTTCGCGCCGTTCGCAGCAATTGACGCAACAACGCTTCGGCAAAGTCATCCGTCTGTTCGCGCCGCTTTACGTTTCCAACGAGTGCATCAACAATTGTTCCTACTGCGGCTTCTCGCGCGATAATGCGATTTTGCGCGTGACGCTTTCCATCGAGGAAGTTTTACGCGAGGCGCGTGAATTGAAACAACAAGGTTTCCGCAACATTCTGCTCGTCGCGGGCGAACATCCGAAATTTGTCTCGAATAATTATCTGCGCGATTGCGTCGCCGCGCTGCACGCGGAAATTCCCAGCGTGTCGCTCGAAGTCGGGCCGATGGAAACGGACGAATACCGGCCCATCGTCGCCGCAGGCGCGGACGGACTCGTCGTTTATCAGGAAACTTACGACCGCGCGATTTACGACGCGATGCACACCGCCGGGCCGAAGAAGAATTTCGACTGGCGGCTCGAAACTGCCGAGCGCGCCTACGCCGCCGGTTTTCGACGGCTCGGCATCGGCGCGCTGTTCGGTCTGGCGGACTGGCGTTACGAGGCGATTTGCGTCGCGGCGCACGCGGATTTTTTGCTGCGTCATTGCTGGAAGGCGCAATTGACGATTTCGCTGCCGCGGCTGCGTCCGTGCGCGGGCGAATTCCAGCCGCTCACGCACATGGCCGACCGCGAACTGGTGCAGCTCGTGTGCGCGTTCCGCCTCATGTTTCCCGACGCCGGCCTCGTGCTCTCGACGCGCGAACCGGCGCGGCTGCGCGACGGGCTGATCCCGCTCGGCATCACGCTCATCAGCGCGGGCAGCCATACCGAACCGGGCGGTTACACCGGCGCGGGCCGGGGAAAAATCCATCACACCGAGCGCGGACGGATCGTGGAACTCGCGTCCGGCGCGAGCGAATGGGCGGCGACGAACGGTCACGCGACGAACGCGACCGGCCAGTTTGAGATTGCCGATGACCGCTCGCCGGGCGAAGTGGCGGAATTGATCCGCAAACTCGGTTACGAGCCGGTGTGGAAAGATTGGGACGCAGCGTTGACGACATAAAAATAATTCAGAAGGATATTTTTCAAGTAAGAATTGAAGAATTCCGTGATTTTGGGATGATTTAACGTCATGTTACCAGACCCTTCAAACCGTCCAACGCCAATTAAAAGGCTTGGGCTTTTGCTTTTGGATTTATTGCTGCTATTTGTCCCAATTCTTAATGCCTGTCGAAAATCTTTGGTATGGATTAAGATTGAAATTAAAGACGGAGCTTCCGATATGAGAAGAGGCTGGCATCTTTTTTCTTTTATTGCAATCGTGATTGGCTGTCTTTGTTTCTACGCAGGATGCAAAATTCAAAAGTTTTATGATCGCCCGATTGACAAGTCGACTTCACTAAAACAACGCGCACAACTTTTAGCCAACCAATTAACAGATTTTGCCGACGAAATGGATAATGACAAAGTTCCAACAAATTTACGATTATATCAAAATGAGTGGGATCATCGTTTTCCGAACAAGATTGATGCGCTTTTGAAGGAACTTGATGCTCAAGGACAATTTTCTCAAAAAATAGAAAAGGAGAGCAATGGTTTAGATATAAATGGTTATGGAGTTGCGTTTCAAACAGATACTGCGGCAAAAATAAGAGATGTGGCTTCCGAGATAAAGCGCATGGCTGACGATCTTCCTGAATCGAAAAAACCATAAACAATTTATGCAAGCTTTGTCATTTATTCCGCTGATAAAGATAAAATTGTTGGCGACACGAACGACATCATTTTCAACAGCTTCTCAAACGATTTTGTGAAGCCATGAATCCGTTTATCACCGCCAACGGAAAGCCAGTCGCGGCGCAACTGCCGTGCTCGCTGGAGGAATTTCTGGTCGCGCAAAAACTGCCGCCGCGCAGCGTCGTCGTGGCTTGACGGATTCAGATTCAAGCGGCAAATTAGGGCAGTATTATGAGCAGAGATTTGGTCATTTCCGTTGATGAGCAATTGCTGGCCGAGGCTTCCGGCAAGGCCGCCAGCGCGCATGAATCGCTGGATGAATTGGTGCGCGGCTGGCTCGCGGAATATGTCGCCGGACAGAATCGCGTCGAACGTTACCGCGAGTTGATGCGCCGCTTGAGTTATGTCCAGGCTCCCACGCAAAAGCTGACGCGCGACGAATTGAATGAGCGCTGAATTTTTCCTCGACACCAACGTCCTGATTTACGCGTTCACCGATCAGGACGCAAAAAAGAAAATCCGCTGCCAGGAACTCCACGAACTTGCCATCGCCGATCGCAGCGGCGCAATCAGCTTCCAAGTCGTTCAGGAATTCCTGAACGCGGCGCAGAAAAAATTTCCCGCGCGGTTCACCGACGATGACTTGCGTGAGTTTCTCGAAAATGTTCTTTGGCCGCTATGCGTCGTGTTGCCAAGCCGGAGGCTTTATGAAGACGCCTTGCAATTGCGCAAAGAAACCGGATTTTCTTTTTACGATTCATTGATTGTGGCGGCGGCATTGGAAGCCGGCTGCAAAGTTATTTACTCCGAAGATTTGCAACACGGCCGCCGGTTGCATGGTTTGGAAATCAAAAACCCATTTTCGTGAGTTTCGTCACTGCCAACGGAAAGCCAGTCGCGGCGCAACTGCCGTGCTCGATTGGGGAATTTCTGGTCGCGCAAAAACTGCCGCCGCGCAGCGTCGTCGTGGAGCACAACGGCGAGGCGGTCGCGCCGTCGGAATTTTCGCGGCGGCAATTGAACGCGGGCGACAAACTGGAGATCGTAAAAATCGTCGCGGGCGGTTGAAGAGCCGGTATTTTCTCTTCCTTCGGTGAGACCTGTGGTGAACAGATTGTGAACAATTTTGTTTTGACAATTGGCGTATTTGCGCATAGAAAATGTCTTTTATGGTTAAGTTAAGGGCATCGTCCCCCCGCAACCACGGTCGAAAGTGTGGCGAGTTACAGCCATGAGCGACACCGCCCTATTTGAAAAGGCCGCCGCCATTCTGGCGGAGATTCCGCAGGGGTGTCAGGTTCTGATTTTGAGCGAGGATTTTGCGGCTTACAACCGGGCGGTGGAGGTTTGCCGGCGCATCATGGATCATTTGGGCAAGGACCTGGACTTCGATTTTCGCTGCTGGAATTTTGTGGAGCTGGCCGATCCGAACTGCGCGCACAACGCCGCAAAGTATGCCGCCGTGGCGGAAATCATCATGCTGTCCACGCAGAACACCATGCTGCCGCAGGTGCTGGGCGACTGGCTGGATGCGTTGCATGCGTCGCGCTTCCGGGCGGACGGCGCGCTGGTGCTGGTCTTGAACAAGCCGGCAAGCCAGTTTGATACCGACCGGTTGACGCTGCGGCTGGAACAACTGGCGGCGCGGCTGGCGATGGATTTTGTGCCGATGCTGCCGGCGACGGACGAAGCCAACTGGCAGTCCGGGCCTTCGGAAAACTGGCCGATGCTGCAGGCGCGACCGGAGAATCTTGATTCGCCGCCCGGTGAGAACTGGGGCCTGAACGAGTGACCGGAGCGCGGCTTCAAAATCTTCCATTGCCGGAAATTCTTGTGGCAAGCGATTCATCCCAAATCAGACGCAGGAAAAATGATTTGTCAGCGCGGCGCGGCTGCGGCTTAATCTGGGCATGGATTCCATCACAAACCTGATCTGGCATGGCGGAAAATTTCTTGGCATCGAGTGGAGCGTCTGGAAGGCCGTGGGCTGGTTCGGCAACGCGGTTTTTTGCTCTCGCGTTTTCGTCCAGTGGTATGTCACGGAAAAAAAGAGACAGGTTGTGGTGCCGCAGATTTTCTGGTGGTTAAGTCTCATCGGCTCGTTGACGCTGCTGTGCTACGGGCTGTTTTACCTGAAAGACTCGGTGGTCATCTTCGCCTACGCGTTCACTTGGATTCCCTACATCCGCAACCTGGTGATTCACCGGCGCAACAAGGCGGCGCAATCGGACTGCGCGGGCTGCGGAAAAAAAATTCCGCCGCAGGCGAACTTTTGTCCGAACTGCGGCGCGAAGGTAGCTTGAAATTTACTTCTTCGGCGCGGTGCCCGCCGGGGCTTCTGGCGCCGGCACGATGCCGTATTTTTTCAACAACGGAAGAAAGTCAGGATGCTTTTCGCCATAAACGGCCAGCGTGTTTATGAAATTGCTGAGCGCATTGTTGTTTTGATCCACCACGGCATCCAGCTTTTCCGCCTGATCCAGATCCTTGCCGGCAAGGCTCGCCTCGCGAAAAAGATAAACCGTGACCGTGCCGCTGACGACAATCAGGGCGATGAGCAGCGAGAAAACCTGGTTTTTCAACGCGGCGATTTCGGAATTGCTGTCAAAGTTGTTTTCGGAAGTCATAAAATCACTTGGCGGCGGGTTGTGGGGTGCGGGCGTTTTGAAGGATTTGGGCCAGCTCCGGGCTTTTGGCCGTCGCGTTGAAGCTGGTCGCATCATTGGCCAGCGCCTGCGCCCGCATGAAATTGATCTGGGCGACCTGCGCCTTGAATTGCAGCGCGCGCAGCTTGTGGGTGCGGTTCATGGCGAGCAGCGCGAAGATGACTCCGAGAATCACCAGCACGGCCAGCACCAGGTTCAAAAATGTCGTGGTCAGGTCATTTTTCATAAATGATGCGCGAGTTTAACCAATCCCCGGCGAAAGTCCACCTTGATTTTAACTCTAAAATTCAGTGTTTCCTCCGCGGCGCCGGTGTGGCTTAATTCAGCCCATGAAAATCCACTTCTTCGGCGCGGCGCGCACGACCACCGGCTCGATGTATTTGATTGAGGTCAACGGCAAAAAACTTTTGCTCGAATGCGGCCTGTTCCAGGGCCATCGCCAGGAATCGGAGGCGCTCAATAAAATTCTGCCGTTCGACACGAAACAGGTTGATGCCGTCGTCTTGAGCCACGCGCACCTCGATCACGCAGGCAAACTTCCCAGCCTTTGCAAAACTTACGACGGCCCGATCCATTGCACGTCCGCGACGCGCGATCTTTGCGGCATCATGCTTTTGGACTCCGCGCACATTCAGGAACAGGACGCGATTTTCGTTTCCAAAGTCCGCGCGAAAAAACATCAGCCGCCCGTCGAGCCGCTTTACACCACGCCCGACGCGCAGAAATGCGTGCAGCAACTTGTCGCGCACGATTACGAAAAACCATTTCAGCCCGTGCCCGGCGTGACCGTGACGTTCCGCGACGCCGGACACATTCTCGGTTCGGCGCAGGTAATTTTGGATATTCAGGAAAACGGGAAAACATTTCGCTGGCTGTTCACCGGCGACATCGGGCGCGGCGGCGATGAATTGTTGCGCGATCCGATTCCCGTCGAGAACGTTGATTATCTCCAGATCGAATCCACTTACGCCGCGCGCGTCCACGAAGACCGCCCGGACGCGGACGATCTGGTCAACAAATACGTCGGCGAAACGCTCGCGCAACGCGGCAAAATTATTATTCCCGCGTTTTCCGTCGGGCGCACGCAGCAGATCGTTTATGTGCTGCACGAACTGATTTGCGCCGGAAAACTTCCGCGCATCCCGATGTTCGTGGACAGCCCGCTGAGCGTGAACGCGACGGCCATTTACAAAAAACATCCCGAATGTCTGCGCCCGACGATTTACGACACGCTCTGCAACAACGAAGACCCGTTCGGCATGAACAACCTCACCTACATCGCGAGCGCCGAGGATTCCAAGAAACTCAACGACCGGCACGAACCGATGATCATCATCAGCGCGTCGGGCATGTGCGAAGGCGGACGCATCCGGCATCACCTGAAAAACAACCTCGGCGACGCGAAGAATCTGGTTCTTTTCATCGGCTACTGCGCGGAAGGCACGCTCGGCGCGATGATCGTGGCGGGCAAAAATCCCGTGAACATTTTCGGCGAACCTTATAGCGTCCGCGCGAAAATTGTTTCACTCGACACCTATTCCGGCCACGCGGACAAAAATGAATTGAAGCGCTACGTCGAAAAACTTTCCGGCGACATCAAGAAAATCGTGTGCATCCACGGCGAAGAAACGCAATGCCTCGCCCATGCGGAAACCTTGCGCGCGATGAAGCCGCAGGCCGAAGTCATCGTGCCGGCATACCAGCAGGTCGTGGAGATTTGAGCAGCAGGCCGTCCCGTAGAACGCCAGTTCTGGACATTCAGACGGCCACGATGTTCACCAGCTTCTTCGTCACGACGATGATTTTCTTGATGGTCTTGCCTTCGTAATACGGTTTTACTTTTTCATTCGCCAGCGCCAGCGCCTCGAGTTCTGCCGCCGTCGCGTTCACGGAAACCTTGATGACGTCACGCAGCTTGCCGTTGACCTGCACGGGAATTTCAACTTCATTTTCCACGAGCAACGCCGGATCGAATTTCGGCCACGGCTGATAACTTAAGTCCAAAGTCTCAAGTCCAATGTCCAAAGTTTTTTTGTTGTCCATTGCAATGACTTTGGACTTTGGACTTTGGACTTTGGACCATAATTCTTCCGCCAAGTGCGGCGCGAAGGGCTGGAGCAAAATTAGAAACTCGCGCAGCACGGCAGCCGGTTTCGTTTCCCATGTCATCGCCTCGTTCACAAAAACCATCATCGCGGAAATCGCCGTGTTGAAGCGCAAGCCGTCCAAATCTTCCGTCACTTTTTTGATGCAGGCGTGAAGCGTTTTCAATTGCGACGGCGTGGCCGCGACGTCTTTGATCGCCGGATTTAATTTAATTAAATTCAACAACTCGTCGTTGTAGTGTCGGCGCTGCGCGCCGACTTCTCGAGCCGCAGGCTCGACGCTACATGGAGCAGTCGTTTCCGCCTGTTCAAACGCCGTTTCGGATTTTTCATCCACGAACAAACGCCAGACGCGGCCGAGGAAACGATACACGCCCTCAACGCCTTTGGTGTTCCACGGCTTCACCATTTCGAGTGGGCCCATGAACATTTCGTAAAGGCGCAATGAATCCGTCCCGGCTTCCGCCACCGGCACATCCACGGGAATCACGTTGCCGCGCGACTTCGACATTTTTTGGTTGTCCTCGCCGAGCACCATGCCTTGATTGACGAGCTTGAAAAACGGTTCGGGCGTCGAGACGTAGCCGAGGTCGAACAAAACCTTGTGCCAGAACCGCGCGTAAAGCAGATGCAACACGGCGTGTTCCGTGCCGCCGACGTAAAGGTCAACGCCGGGAGTGGGCTTGACAGTTGGCGTCGAGTCGCGTTTATTATGTCCAATGTGACGGAGCGTTTCGGACGTGGCTGAAAGGGGCGCTTTCGTGGTGACATCTTTCGCCGTCGCAGTTTTATAAATAGTGACGATTTGCAGCTGGTGGTTTTTCCCCCGCACTTCTTCCACGACAAAAATAAAACCGTTGATTCGTTTTTTTATGATCAATCGTTTGAAACCGCGCGGTTGTTTTGCGGAAAATTCCACCGAATCCGGCGCGGCCAAAATTTCTGGCAACTGTTTCAAATCTTCGGGCGTGACGGCGATATTCCCGCGCGCTTTTTCAAAGGCGGCATTGCCATGCTGATTAAAAATGTGGCGCACGGCAAAAACATCCAGTGAATGATGAAAGCCGGAAACATCCTCATTCGCCGCCGCCTGAATTTTTTTTGCCAAAATTTCTGAAACTGTCGCGAACTCCACGACATAAGGCGGACGTTTGCCGTCCACGAATGCGCGATGAACCAAGTTTTCCACTTCCGCATTCCATTCCTCATCGGATTTCAGAACACAATTTCCCGCTCGTCTCGCTCCGCCCATCCAATAATTTTCCGCGTCTTTGCCGACGAACGCGGAATTATTTTTCGCGTCGAGATAACGGAGATAATACCAGCACGAGCCGGCCCATTGCGGCATCGTGTTCGTCTCGCGCACCGAGCCGTCGGGCAGGTTCACCCAATCTTTTGCGCGGGCGAGCGGCGGTTCGCCGGTGGCGGTGGGTTTGTAATCTTCGAGCGTTGGCGACAAAACGGGCAACGCACTTTCCGGCAACGCTTCGTGAAACAGATTTCCGGCGGCATCTTTTTTCCAAACAATCGGGAATGGCTCGCCCCAGTAACGCTGACGGCTGAACAACCAGTCACGCAGCTTGTAATTGATGGTTTTCTTGCCGAGATTTTTTTCTTCGAGCCAGTCGGTGATTTTCTTTTTGGCTTCGGCGGTGGCGAGACCATTGATTTCCGGCGGAGAAAAGTCCCAAGGCAACTGCTGTTGATCCTTTGGTAATTTCATATCCTCCAAACGCCAACCAAGTGGCGGCGAACTTATGGCAATACCTTCCTCGCAAAAAGGTTGCTTCAAAAACTTTCCGTCTAAATAAATACCGCCTTTGAAATCTTTCGGCAAAACAACGACATAAATCGACAATTCAAATTTTCTTGCGAACTCAAAATCGCGTTCATCGTGTGCCGGCACAGCCATGATTGCACCCGTGCCGTAACTCGCCAAAACGTAATCTGCAATCCAAATCGGAATCTTCTTCCGATTGACCGGATTGATGGCAAACGCGCCAGTAAAAACGCCGGATTTTTCCTTCGCGAGTTCGGTGCGTTCCAAATCGGATTTGCCAGAAGCGAATTTTTTATAATCTTCGACCGCTTGCTTTTGTTCCGCCGTCGTGATTTCAGGAACAAGTTTGTATTCCGGCGATAACACCATGTAAGTCGCGCCGAACAAAGTATCGGGGCGCGTGGTGAAGACGCGGATTTTGTTTTTTTGTAGCGGCGCTGTGTCAGCGCCGATTCGGCGGTCACAGACCGCCGCTGCAATTTCAAAATCCACTTCCGCGCCTTCGCTGCGGCCAATCCAGTTCCGCTGCATTTCCTTGAGCGAATCAGTCCAGTCAATCGTGTCGAGGTCTTGGATCAATCGTTCGGCGTAGGCGGTGATACGGAGCATCCATTGGCGCATCGGTTTGCGGATTACGGGAAATCCGCCAACTTCACTTTTGCCGTTCACGACTTCTTCGTTTGCCAAAACAGTTCCGAGTTGTTCGCACCACCAAACGGGTTGTTCGCTGACGTAGGCGAGACGTTTTGAATCGAGGAAATTTCTTTTTTGATCTTCCGTTTTGCAGTCGTCAGGAAATTTAATTGTTTCAACAGATTCAGCTTTATTCGTTTTCGGATTGAACCACGAGTTGTAGAGCTTGAGGAAAATCCATTGCGTCCACTGGAAATAATCGGGGTCGGTCGTGGCGAGTTCGCGCGACCAGTCGTAGCTGAAGCCGAGCGATTGAATCTGGCGCTTGAACGTGGCGATGTTTTCCTCGGTCGTCTGGCGCGGATGCTGGCCGGTCTTGACGGCGTATTGCTCGGCAGGCAATCCGAACGCGTCCCAGCCCATCGGGTGCAGGACGTTGAAACCTTGCGCGCGTTTGTAGCGGGCGAGGATGTCCGTGGCCGTGTAGCCTTCGGGATGCCCGACGTGCAAGCCCGCGCCGCTCGGATACGGAAACATGTCGAGGATGTAAAATTTCGGCGGGAGCTGCGTCGCGGAAACTTTGCCGGAAAGTTTGTGGCGCACGGCGAACGGATGATTCGCGGGAATTTCCTCGTTTGGATTGAACGCGCGGAAAGCTTGCTGTTCGTCCCAAACTTTTTGCCATTTGGGTTCGATCAGATGAAACGGATATTGTCTGCGGCTGCTCGACATGGAAACAGCATTTTGCCGGATGAAAAGCCGCCGGGCAATCGCGGAATGAACAGAAGCCGCTAGTCATTTGTTGTTCGTCGTGAGCGATCCGTTGCGGCATGATGTCAAAAGTTCAATCGTTTGGTCAACGAACGTGCCATGAAAAAAACATTCACATTCATTTCCATCCTGTGCGCGCTGGCGGTCGCGGGCATCGGCGCGCAGACATTTTCGTCCGTTGCTTCCAGACCGGTTTCGCTGGCGGACGAAATGGCGGCTCAATTAAGCAGCCGGATGAAAGGTGGCGACTGCAACTTTGTCTCCAAAGCGGACCAGGTTTTTTTCCTGTTTCCGCAGCAGCCGAAATTGAACCCGAAATTCTGGCTGCGCGGCGTCACCAACATTCTTGCCACGAGTCTCGGCCGGTATGACCCATATTGGTCGGTCGGCCAGCCGTCGTCGTGGATTGTGGGCGCCTGTCTCTCGCCGGTTTCGCCGCGACATTGCATCGCCACCACGCACGTCACCGGCGGCGCGCTGGACACGCATTTGTGGCTGCTGCCGGATGGTTCGTTTTACACCAACACCATCATCGCCTCAACCAACCTTGGCGGCGATTTGACGGTTTGTCTGATGGCAAAAACGAACCCGACGTTCTACCGCGTGCTGCCGGACATTTCCTCCAAGGTGAGCGGAATGCGAACCGGTGATTACGCCAAATCCAAGCCCGCGCTGGCCGTGCTGATGCACCACGCCAGCCAGAACACGCCTTACATCACCACGTTCACGGCGGCGCTGCTGAACTGTCATGCGTGGTGCGGTCACAGCACGAATCAACTGGAGTTTGGCAATTACAGCGTCGGCTACAGCCAGATCAACGGCGACAGCTCCTCGCCCATTCTGGCGGTGATCAACAACGAAGCCGTTTTCATCTGCCAGGTTTATGGCCCGATGAGCGGTCCCGCGCCGGGCATGGAAACGAACGCCGTCAACACTGCGATGGCGAACCTTTCCAAAAACAACGGCGCGCCTGCCTATCAATTGACGCCCTACGACGTGAGCGGATTTCCCGACCAATAATTTGGTCAGCCGCGCGACCGTTTCAGGATCGCCAGCGCCTTGAGCAAATCCACCGCCCGCGCCAGCACCGGGTCGCGGATGACGGGCTGGGCCGGTTCGGGCCGCGCTGTCGGCGCATCGCTCTCCTCGCCGTCCTTGATTTTGTCGCGCACCAGTTGCGCCTCGTTGACGTGGTCCACGAACGGCATCAGGTCGTTCGTCGGTGACATCCCGGCCACCGTGTTCGTTGCGGGCGGTGCGAACGGATTTTCCAGAAAATCCTTCTCGGCGTCCGCGCTGACCTTCACCGCGATGTCCGGCGAAATTTTTTCCGGCGCATTGGTGCTGCCGATGATGATGCCCGCCTTCGCCGCGCGCAAATCCAGCGCCAGTTCCGCCGCCGCGCCGCGCGTCTCGCCGTCCACCAGAATCACCAGCGGCGCTTTTTTGGCGGAAAACAATTTCATCGCCGCCGCCGCGCCGCTGTCGCCGTCGGCGAAACGCAAATCCAAAACCGTTCCCACGGTGTGGTTGGTCGGCTGGAGGGAACGCAGTTGTTCCGGCAAATTTTCCGTCACGCGGCCGGAGCGGACATACAGCACGTTGTTTTCCAAAACGGAAACGGACGGCTCCGTTTCAGCGGCGGCAACGGTCGTGGCGGCCAGACCGGCGGCCAGAAATAAAATCAAACATCGGTTCATGCAGCGGACAAAATGCGCGAGGCGGAGCCGAAAGTAAAGTGGCTTGCGCTGGCTGCCTATTGATCTACTAAACGGAATTTTTTTGTCGGATTTCAACGCCGGGCGGCGATATGCTCACTGACAATGACCGCGAACGACTTTGATTTGCTCCGGCAATTCACCCGCGACCACTCGCAGGACGCCTTCACCGCGCTGGTGAAACGCCATGTGAACCTGGTCTATTCGGCGGCGCTGCGCCAAGTCCGCTCGCCGCAACTGGCCGAGGAAATCACGCAGTCCGTCTTCGCCGACCTGGCGCGCGACGCGGGCAAATTGAAGCCGGACACGATCCTGACCGCATGGCTTTATGCGGTCGCGCGCCGGACGGCGATTGACGTGATCCGCAAGGAATCGCGCCGCCAGTTGCGCGAACAAATCGCCGTGGAGATGAACAACATGAATGCAACCGCCAACGAATGGACGCAAATCGAACCGCTGCTGGACGACGCGATGGCCGCGCTCGACGAAACCGACCGCAGCGCGATCCTGTTGCGCTATTTTGAAAATAAAAACCTGCGCGAAGTCGGCGAGAGCTTGAAAATTTCCGATGACGCCGCGCAAAAGCGCGTCAGCCGCGCCGTGGAACGGCTGCGCGAATTTTTCTCAAAACAAAAAATCACGATTGGCGCGAGCGGATTGGCTGTTTTGATTTCTGCCAGCGCCGTCCAAGCCGCGCCAGTGGGATTGGCTTCCGCAATTTCCGCCGCTGCGCTCGCGGGAACGGCTGCCACTTCAACTGCAACCATTACAACCAAAATAATCATTATGACTATGCTCAAAAAAACTCTTGTCGCCGCCTCCTGCATCGCCCTTGCCGGGACTGGAATCTACGGAGTATTCCACCTCACGAAAAATCACGCGAGCATTGCTAATTCGGAATCGTCGAATTCAACGGGCGATTATGTTCCGCGAGAACATTTCGCGTTCGCAGGTTATGCCACGCCGGAATCCACAATCAAATCCCTCTTTTGGATCCAAAGCAAAGGCGATTTCAAAGCCACCTTGGAGAGTGCGTCCCCACGGTTTCGTGCCATTTTAGAGCAAGCAGTGAAAGCGGCTCCAAACGGAGAAGGCATGATTGTCAACGCCATCGTTGCCGAGTCGAAAAATTATTTGGGTTATCGCATCACCGACATGAAAAACATTTCGGACGACAAAATTGTGGCCTCGGTTCTGGTGGACGATGCCAGACTTAAACAAATTGGCCCCGGCGATAAAGGCTATTACGCTTTAATCGCAAAATCGCAAAAAAAATGGCAGTTAATCCGAATCAACTCGGAATGGAAATATGACGGTGCACCCGATTCGCCCAGACAATAAATCATCGTAGCGCCTTCGCCGCGATGTCGCGGCGGAAATGCGCGCCGTCGAAATGGATTTTCTCCACGGCGGCGTAGGCAGCGGCTTGCGCGGCCTTCAAATTCCTGTCGTAGCGGCGTCTCGGGAGAGCGCCGCCATCTGGAAAACCAACTGCAAGTTTGCGGCGGTCTGCCGACACGCCGCTACAACTCACAGTGCCTTCGCCGCGATGTCGCGGCGGAAGTGCGCGCCGCGCGACAATTCACTTCGCTTCGAAGGTGACGTTCATGTCCATTTTCAGTTCCATGTTCTGTTTCTGCTGGCCGATGTTCAGGCCCATGATGAGATCGGTTTTTTCATCAAGCGTTCCCGCCACCGGCATGATGTGGGCAAGGTCATAAGTGGTGGTGCCGTCGCCGTTGCCGGTCATTTTGTTGAGATCCATTTTCAAGCCGGGCATCGCGGGATTTTGAATCATTTGATTGGCGGCGTTCTGCGTGATGGTGCTGCGAAGGGCGAGGCGGCTGCCTTCGAGGGAAACCAGTTCGTAAGTGGCGGTCTGGTCAATGGTCATGCCTTGCGATTTGAGCCGCGTCCGATATTCCCATTTTGCGCCGGGGCCGACGGCTTCATCGGGCAGCGGCGTCGAGGAGCCGGAAACGGAATCTTTCATCTGATCCAGGGTCTGCGCCAACTGCGGACTGGCGCCGGCGGGCAGTTTCATCTGAAGGTCTTTGATGATTCCCCGGTCGGACATCCGGCCGGTGCCGGTCATTCCCTGAAGGCCGGCGAGTGCAGATTTCATGGCGGCAACCATGACTGGCGCGACGTTGGTGTCACCGGCCATGGTGATGTCGCCGAAGGTCATTTCATAGGTGATTTCGCCGTCGGCGGAAATGTTTTTTACGTTCACGTCCATCGTCATCAGAATCGGCGGCACTGACATGGATGGCATTTCTTTGCCGGCCATGGATGTGGTCGTCGCCGATTTCATGGTCATGCTCACGGTCTGCTGGTCGCCGACGGCGGGATGCAGGCGCAAAACGGTTCGCGGCTCGCTGCCGGCGTCGAGCAATGTCACCGGCGATTTCGGGGCGGACGCAGTTGCTTGGTTGGCGGCGGCGCCGCCGGTGTTTTCAGGGGCAACGGCCTGGCCCGACGTGGCCGCGACTTTATCGGTGAGATAAGTCAGCCGGTAGGAAACGGTCTTGGTGTTCCAAGTCGGATTGTCGCGCTGAAACTGCATCAACGCCCGCGCGGCCTCGACATATTTGGCGTGCGCCTGGCTGGTCTTGCCGCTGGCGTTCAACGCGTCCGCCTGCTCGATGACGCCATAGATGTTCAGGTAATCGTCGTCCGGGCCGTCCGCCCGCGCCGCGCACAATGTCAGCAGCAGCGCCAGCATGATCCAGACGGGAAAACTTTTTTTTCGGACGGGCGGCGGCACATTCGCGCGGGGCATGACAGGGACAATCTGATGGAACTTCATGCGCCGCACGTTAAATGCTGGGCAAAGAACGTCAAACAAAAAGCTGACGCCGGCGGAATGAAAATCGTTTTTGCGCATGGAAACTTTCCGCCGCAACCGCCGCTGAAATTTGTTTTCCCAGCTTCAACCTGCCTTTCCAAAATTCGGGCGTTGACAGCTTTGAAAAATCTGGTTTAATGTGCGGCCCTTTGCGGGAAAATTTATGTATGCAGTTTTAGAAACCGGCGGCAAACAGTATCGCGTCACTGCGGGCGACAAGCTCGAAATCGAACGCCTTGAAACCGAGGCGGGCAAGCCGTTCACGTTCGACCGCGTGCTGCTGGTCAACAACGACGGCAAGTTGAGCGTCGGCGCGCCCACCGTCACTGGCGCGACCGTCGTGGCGGATGTCGTCGAACACAAACGCGGCGAGAAAAAACTCACGTTCAAGATGAAACGCCGCAAGGGTTATCACAAGACCATCGGCCATCGCCAGGAACTGACCGTGGTGAAAATCACGGCGATCAACGCTTAACATTTTATGGCACATAAAAAAGGTCAAGGCAGCGTCCGCAACGGGCGTGACAGCGTCAGCAAACGGCTCGGCGTGAAAGAATTTGGCGGCACGTTCGTGACCGCCGGCAGCATCATCGTGCGCCAGCGCGGCAGCAAGTTTGTCGCGGGCAAAAACGTCGGCACGGGCCGCGACTGGACGTTGTTCGCCCTCACTGACGGCAAGGTGTTGTTCGACAAGAACAGCCGCCGCGTGAACGTCGTGGCCGAAGCCGCCGCCGCGAAGAATTAAATTTCGGAAAACACTTCGCCAAAAACAAAAAGCCGCCGGATTTCTCCAGCGGCTTTTGCGTTTCAATCGTAAATCGTAAATCTAAAATCGCAAATCAGTAGGCGGCTTGCGTGCCTTTGATGGAACGTTTTTTCATCCACGGCATCAGGCCGCGCAGACGTTCGCCCACTTTTTCGATGGGATGGTTCGCGCCTTTTTTCATCAGCGCGTTGTATTTTTTATAGCCGCCTTTGTATTCGGCCACCCAGCCTTTGGCGAATTTCCCGGACTGAATATCTTTCAGCGCGGCCTTCATCCGTTTCTTCACGCTGGCGTCAATGATTTTTGGCCCGACGGAAATGTCGCCCCACTTGGCGGTTTCGGAAATTGAAAACCGCATTCCGCTGATGCCCGCTTCGTTCATCAAATCCACGATGAGCTTCAATTCGTGCAGGCATTCGAAGTAGGCCATCTCCGGCTGGTAACCGGCCTCGACGAGCGTTTCGTATCCGGCCTGGATCAACGCGCTCGCGCCGCCGCACAGCACGGTCTGCTCGCCAAACAAATCGGTCTCGGTCTCTTCCTTGAATGAAGTCTGGATGACGCCGGCGCGCGTGCCGCCGATGCCCTTGGCCCACGCGAGCGCGACGGCCTTCGCCTTGCCGCCCGGATTTTGATAAATGCCGATGAGCGCGGGAACGCCCTTGCCTTCGAGAAACTGGCGGCGGACGATGTGTCCCGGCCCTTTCGGCGCGACGAGAATCACGTCCACATTTTTCGGTGGAACAATCGTCTTGAAATGGATCGCGAAGCCGTGCGAGAACAAAAGTGTCTTGCCCTTTGTCAAATTCGGCGCGATGTCTTTTTCGTAAGCCTTCGGCTGCTTGGTGTCGGGGATCGCGACGAAAATCACGTCCGCGCGGCGCACGGCTTCCGCCGTCGAATAGACCTTGAAACCTTTTTCGCACGCGACGGGGATGGACTTGCTGCCTTCGTAAAGGCCGATGATGACGCTGCAGCCGCTGTCCTTGAGATTGAGCGCGTGGGCGTGGCCTTGCGAGCCGAAGCCGAGCACCGCCAGCGTTTTGTTTTTGAGCACCGCGAGATTCGCGTCTTTGTCGGTATAAACTTTTGCAATTTTTGCCATAAATTTTTGAAACGGGCGAAAAGATTAGCAATGCGGAGGAACGCGGTCAATTTGCAAAATCAAGTAAAACTGCTTCAAGCAAACGTATAAAAATGTTGAGAGATGGGATTTTTAATTGGACGGCGTGCAAGCATCAAAAGAGAGGCCATTGCGCGGCAATTTATTTGCTGCCCGGCTTGACCGCCGGAATTTTCGCCAAGTCCGGCGGCAATTTGTCCGCCTCAAAAGTTTCCACCTGCAATGAAATCAGACTCTCGAACGGCAGCCCAAAATCCACCATGCCATTGGAACGATCCACCACCATCGCCACGCCGACCACCTGTCCGCCGTTCGCGCGGACGATGTCCAGAGTCTCCTGCACGCGTCCGCCCTTGGTCACGACGTCCTCAACGACAAGAATTTTTTCTCCCGGCGCAATCTTGAAGCCGCGCCGCAAAACCAGTTTGCCATCCTCTTTTTCCGCAAAAATAAATCGCAAGCCAAGCTGCCGCGCCACTTCCTGGCCGATGACCAGCCCGCCCATCGCCGGCGAAACCACCGTGGCCGCGCCGAGCGGTTTTAATTTTGCCGCCAGCGCCGCGCCGAGTTTTTCGACGACGGGCATCTGCTGGAGCGCCAGCGCGCATTGAAAAAATTGCCGGCTGTGCAATCCGCTGCGCAGAATGAAATGGCCTTCGAGCAGCGCGCCGCTGTCGCGGAAAACTTGGAGAACTTCGTTTTGTGTCATCGGCGCAGTTTCAAGTTTCAGGTTTCAAGTTTCAAACTTTTTTGCAAACTTTGCGCGTGCCGAAGTGGATCAAGTTCATCATCGCCGTCCTGCTGCTGCCGGTTTGCGCCGGCGCGGCGCGGGCGTTGTGGCTCGTGCTGCGCGCGGGCTACGGCGCGGACACGGTCTGGATTCCGCTGCTGGCCGGCGCGGCGTGCTGGTGCATGGTTTTTTTCCTGCTGCCAAAACCGATGTGGATTTACGTTTTCGGCCATGAGCTGACGCACGCGCTCTGGACGTGGCTGTTTGGCGGACGCGTAAAAAGAATGAAAGTCACTTCAGGCGGCGGCCACGTCGTCATCTCCAAGACGAATTTCGTCATCGCGCTCGCGCCATATTTTTTTCCGCTCTATGCGATGATCGTGATTTTCATTTTCGCCATCGGCCATCTGATTTGGGACTGGAAAAGTTATCTGACTTGTTTTCACCTCCTGGTCGGCGCGGCGTATGCGTTTCACCTCACGCTGATGTTCCATGTGTTGCAGACGCGGCAGTCGGACATCACGTCGCAGGGCCGGCTTTTTTCCGCCGTGGTGATTTTTCTCGGCAACGTCTGCGTGCTGCTGTTCGGGATTCCGCTGCTGACGGCGCGCGTCGGAATGCTGAATGCGCTCGGCCGGTGGGCTGAAAGCACGGGGATGATTTTCCACTGGCTCCAGCGCGTCATTTGATGTCATGAAAATTTTTAGCAATTCAGCCTTGAAATGTCCGGGCGTTTGGCGTCATGCTGCACGTCAGTTATGGATTTAGCCGACATCTTGGGACGCGAACAGATCGTCCCCGAACTGAAAGCGACGAACCGCTGGGAGGCCATTGACGAACTCATTGGCAACCTCGTGGCCACCGGCAAGATTCAGGCCGCCGACCGCGACGCCGTGACCGCCGCCGTCAAGAAGCGCGAAACCTCAATGTCCACGGGCATTGGCTTCGGCATCGGCATCCCGCACGCCTCGACCGATTTGATCTTTGAAGTCGTCGGCGCGCTCGGCCGATCCAAGACCGGCGTCAATTTCGACGCGCTCGACAACCAGCCGGTGAAGCTCGTCATGCTGTTTCTCGTGCCGCAGGGCCAGTTTCAAAAACATCTCCACACGCTCGCCAACATCGCCAAACTTCTGCACAAGGCCGATTTCCGCGAAGCCCTCGAAAAATCGCCGGACGCCGACGCCATGCTCGCCGTCATCCGCGAACACGGGAAAAAATAATTCCGCCTTCGATTCCCGGCTCAATTTGCTCCGCGACGCAAACAGCACTTCGTCGTGGCAAGCCGTGTCCGTCCGTGGTTAAATTTCCCGCGTGAGCAAACCTGGCAAATCGCAGTGGGACTTCGGCGAACTGTTTCCGGCGGAACAGACGCGCAAAGTTTTTTCCGTCTGGGAACTCACCGCTGACATCAAACGGCTGCTGGAAAAATCGGTCGGCACAGTCTGGGTCAGCGGCGAAATCACAAACCTCCGCGCGCAAAGTTCCGGCCACGTTTATTTCACGCTCAAGGACGCGGCGGCGCAGTTAAACTGCATTTTGTTCAGCCGCGAAAAAATTCCCCGGCGCGAACTGCTCGCGGACGGACAAAAAGTTTTGCTGCAAGGCGACGTGACGGTTTATGAGGCGCGCGGCCAGTATCAGCTCATCGTCCGCCAGGTGGAAT
>Ga0209483_1001341_pt1 | contig 18810 bp, 14 predicted proteins | sample NGEPerA_FD_184508 | JGI IMG/M metagenome (GOLD analysis project Ga0209483, IMG submission 184508) | Arctic peat soil microbial communities from the Barrow Environmental Observatory site, Barrow, Alaska, USA - NGEE PermafrostL2-A... | ecosystem: Environmental > Terrestrial > Soil > Wetlands >... | reverse complement strand
GGCCGCAAGCACTTCAATTGCAGTGGCGAAAGCGGACTCTGACAGCGCGTGAGTATCCATGCCCATGAAAAGTGGCCCGTCGAAGCCGGCGTGACACCGATAGAGACAGACTGCCTGGGTGATCGCTAGAATATGTTCTTCATTGAATGCGGCAGCAAAGGCCGAACCGCGGTGGCCCGACGTGCCAAATTTGACTCGCTGCGAAACAATTGCCGGGTCGGGAATCAGCGTGAAATAGGCTGTTACCAAACGGGGAACATTGACCAACAACGAGGATGGGACCGGTTTACCCGCAAGCAGGTTTATGTGTTCTGTCAAGTCAACCTCCTGATGAGCCAAGAATGAGCAGCACGCGGTGCGTGGCACCGTCGTCCATTAAAGGCACGAGGGCTTCATTGCCCCGCGCTAAAACTTCGTCGTCGAGCGTGATTGAGGCGACACCGCGACAGACGCCCTGCGGGTTTTCAACCTTGATCTCATAGCGCGCCGAGCGATAACGAAAAACGATCTCAAAGCCGGGCCAGCTGCGCGGAATGCATGGATCAAGCGCAAGATTTCCGCCTTGCAAGCGGAACCCAAGAAGCCCCTCAAGAGCGACGCGGTACATCCATCCAGCAGACCCGGTGTACCACGTCCATCCCCCGCGCCCGACATGCGGTGGCTCAGAATAAAGATCGGCACACATGACATAAGGTTCGACCTTGTATCGGTGAATTGCGGTTTGGCTGTCGGCGTGACGGATCGGGTTGAGTAGCGAAAGCAATTCTCCTGCTCGGTCACCATCGCCCTGCATAGCAAAAGCTAGCGCAGCCCAAATCGCTCCATGCGTATATTGCCCGCCATTCTCGCGAATGCCCGGCGGATAACCCTTGATATAGCCGGGATCGCGCGCCGGATGGTTAAATGGCGGGGTGAACAGCAGCAACAATTTGTCGTCCCGACGGACGAGATATTTGTCCAGCGCTGCCATTGCGCGTGCCGCGCGCTTCGGTTCTGCAGCGCCGGAGATAACGGCCCAAGATTGGGCAATCGAATCGATGCGGCATTCATCATTGGCGACCGAGCCGAGCGGTGAGCCATCGTCGAAATAGGCGCGTCGATACCAATCGCCATCCCAAGCTTCGCGCTCCATGGATTCCTGTAAGGAGGCGGCGCGCTGCCGCCAGCCCATGGCGCGCGCCGGATTGTCGCGTTGCTCGGCGAGCTTGGCAAAAGAGGTTAGCCCCGAATAGAGAAACCAACCGAGCCATACGCTCTCGCCCTTGCCGCCTGCGCCGACAGCGTCCAGACCATCGTTCCAATCGCCTGTGCCCATGAGCGGTAAACCATGCACACCAGTTTCCAGACTCTTGTCGAGAGCTAAAGCACAATGGTCAAACAAACTCGCTTTGGTGTCGGCAATTGTCGGCTGAAAGAAAGCGTCGCGCTGGCCTTCTTTCAATACTGGCCCCTCAAGAAAAGGTACCATCTCATCAAGCACAGCGATGTCGCCGGTTGTCTCAATATAGTGCGCAGTGACATAAACAAGCCAGCCGCGGTCATCTGCGACACGCGTGCGAATACCGCGCCCCGATTCCGGCAACCACCAATGCTGAACATCACCTTCAACAAACTGTCGCGCAACAGCGCAGAGGATGTGCGCGCGCGCGATGTCGGGCCGACATACACACAGCGCCATCACATCTTGCAACTGATCACGGAAGCCATAAGCGCCACTCGCCTGATAGAACGCCGTGCGCGCCCATACTCGGCACGAAAGCGTCTGGTATGGAAGCCAGCGGTTAAGCAGAATATCTAGCGCACGATCGGGTGTTTTTACCTGAACGACCCCAAGCGTCTCGTTCCATTGCCGTGTAACTTCGGCCAAGACATTATCGAGATCTGCATTACGGTATTTCGCAAGAAGAGATTGTGCTTCCGCGCTCGTTGCTGACTGGCCAAGAAAGAAGACGATTTCCGTCATATTAGCGGCGCTCAGCGTCACTTGCGTTTGCAGCGCGCCGCAAGGATCGAGACCAGCCCCCCCGCGATTGGATAAGAGCGCCTTTGAGGTCAACGCAAATGGCCGATCCATCGCGCCGTTGCGCCCCAGGAATTCCGTTCGGTCACAGGTCCACGCGGTTTGCTGGCCATTCATGTCCGTAAATGCCACCCGCTCGCCAAATTGCTCGCTTGATGGATTGCACGCCAGGATCGCTCCGGTTTCAAGATCAATCTCGGTAACGATGAAAGGCGCGCTCGCCGAGCGGCTCTGGCCGAGGACCCACTCCACGTAAGTGGTGACCGATAGATGCCGCGCCCGGCCTGATTGATTGATGATCTTCAGACGAGAAATCTTGATTGAATCGTCAACTGGCACATATTGTAAGAGCTCGAGGGAAATGCCATGTGATACATGGGTGAATTTGCTGTAGCCCTGTCCATGCCACACGGCATAGGACGCGGCCTTCTCGCGGATGGGAAGTGCAGTTGGACCCCACACTTCCCCGGTCTCTTCATCGCGCACATAGATCGCTTCACCAGCGCCATCGCAAACTGGATCATTTGACCATGGGGTTAGTTGGTTCTGCTGACTGTTCACCGACCAGGTAAAACCGCTGCCATCAGTCGAGACCTGGAAGCCGAATGACGGGTTGGCGATGATGTTCAACCAAGGCGCCGGAGTGTGGTCATTGCCTTCGAGAATCGTCAGATATTCGCGGCCATCATTTATGAATCCGCCGAGCCCGTTGAAGAATTCCATTTCCGGCCGCAGCAATGGCGTTTCGTGCGCACCAGCAGGTGGGTTACGCCAGCGCACACTCGCTCTGATCGATTTAAACTCAAGCTCGCGATTGAGTTGGTCACTCAAAGAACCTTTGTCGCCGTACAGTACCGCGCGGGCGCGAGCATCAAGAGCGTCCCTAATTTCGGGGGACACTAGATCGACCCGCAGGGTGAATACAGCCCCGCGCAGATTGTCCCTCGGTACTAGCGGCATTGACTGGTTCATCCGAACCAAAGCGTCTATTGAGGTCTGCAAGTCTTGGACAGTGGGTGTGGCGCGCTCATTTAGGATTACCAGATCGACAGCCAAGTGTTTCAACCGCCAATATTCGTGGGCATGCAAAAGCTGCCGAACGAGTTCGAGGTGATTATCGTCATCAACTCGCACCAGCACGATGGGCAGATCGCCGGAAATTCCTTGCGCCCAGAGCATCGACGCCTTGCCAGCGCCGCGCTTGAGGACGTTGGTGGGCGGTCGCAAGCTTGGATTTGAATAGAGAATATGATTGGCAAGGCGTTGGAACAGATGCGCTTCGTCTGAGGCAACGCCGAGATGGCGCAACTGCATCTGCGCCTGAGTCCAGGCAAGCGTCTTCACCCGCTCGAACGCCATTGCATCATGATGCTTGTCGGCCAGATCGAGCACGTCTTCGCGTGACGAGCCGGCCAGCGTCCAGAAAGCAACCCGCGCCGTTGCTCCGCGTGGGATTCGCACATGTCGACGCAGGCTGAAGATCGGATCGAGCACGGCACCTGCGGTATTGGAGAGTGGCCAACCTTCGGTGGTGGCGGCTGGCGAGTGAAGGGTTTGCCCACGTCCGAGAAAGCGCGCACGATCAGTTTCAAATTGTACGGCTTCTGTATGTTCACCCTCCACAACGGCGAGATGTGCAGCCCACACGAGTGAGTCACTGTTTGAGCGGCGACGACGGGTCGCGAGGATCGCGCCGAGCTCAGAGACAAATTCCGTCTCCACAAAAAGCGCCGCGAAGGCTGGATGTGCTTCATCGTCGGGTTGTCGCGCGAGGACGATCTCAGCATAAGAGGTGACTTCAATGTCCAGCGTTCGGGTTCCGTGATTTGTGATTGAAACGCGACGAACTTCCGCATCGTCTTCGGGCGAGACCATGATCTCGAAACTCGTCGTGACTGTTGCGTCGCTTCGCGCAATCTCGGCGCGATCTTCAGAGAAGGTCACCGCATAGCTGTCGGGTTCTACTCCGCTTGGCTGGTAGCCTGCCGACCATGTGATGCCAGTGTCTCTATCGCGCAGAAATATATAAGCGCCCCAGCTATCGCAAGTGACGTCTTCGCGCCAGCGTGTGATTGCGATGTCGCCCCACCGGCTATATCCCGATCCCGCCGCCGTGATCATCGTCGAATAACGACCATTCGAGAGAAGATGAGTCTGCGGCACACGCGAATGCGCCGACCCGTAGTGGCGCTGCGTGTCTGGTGCGTAACTATCTTTCTGCGCTGCTGCATTCGCTTGTTCTTCCGGCGCTCTGGTGACGGTGGTATCGCACGGCATCGCCACCGGGATCGCTGCCACCGTCAGCATAAGGGCGAACTGTAAAGTCGTGAGGATCTGGTCGCCGCGGTAAATCCCAAACGCCACGATCACGACCACCAGCCCAATTGCCGGCATGATGAGGTAGTTGCCAATCTTCAGCACCGCCTTTTGGAAATGGCTGACAGTAACAGCGGTTTCCCCCAATTCTGCGGTCTTGCCAAAATAGGTCTTCGTGCCCGTCGCATAGACGATGGCGCCGATCTCACCGCGACGGATGATCGACCCGGAGAATACAGGATCACCGGGCTTGCTTGTCTTGGGCAGAGACTCGCCCGTGAGTGCTGACTGGTCGACGGAGATCTCATCGCCGTCCAGCAACCGCGCATCAGCAGGTACAATATCATCAAGGCGCAAGCGGATGACGTCGCCCGGCGCGAGTTCGCGCGCCGGCGGAGTGACCCACTTTCCCTCCCGTATCACGCGGGCTTTGATTGCAAGTTTGGCCTTCAGGGCTTCGATGGCGTTGCCCGCCTGACGCTCCTCCCAAAATCCAACCACTGCATTGGCCAGAAGCAGAACGAGGATGATGCCGAAATCTGGCCATTGCCGGGCTATTGCAGACAGGATCGCCGCCGCTTCGATCATCCACGGGATTGGCCCCCAGCAATAGCCGAGGAATTTGAACAAAAGATTAGTCTTTTTTTCCGTGACCTCATTGGGCCCAAATTGCTTCAGCCTTTTCACTGCTTCGGCTTGGGTGAGGCCTTGCGGAGAGGAGTCCAGTTTTTTCTCGACCTCCGCCATCGGCAGGGTTTTCAAATCGTCCTTTGCGTCTGGTGTCGATCCAGACTTAGGAGAGGTTATGTTTTCGTCCTTAGGTGTGTTGAAGAGTTGAGCCTGGGTTTTGATTTCGGTCACGGCCGGGTTCCTCGTATTTTGCTAGACCGCAGGTTGCGGCGTGCTGATAATGTTTAAGATGGTTTGGCATTCTCCATCGCCGCTGTGTATTCGCCCCGGTGAGCTGCGCGGTTGCAGGCGGCCCGGTGATAGAGTGCCTGCTGCGCCGCCGACACGTTAGCCTTTTCACCCCGCCAGATTTCCAAGGCTGGTTGCTGGATGGCGCGGGCATATGAAAATGCCACCGCCCAAGGCAGGAGTGACTTGAACCGAACATTCATGGCGTTCAAGCGAGCCGAAGCCAATTCGCCGGACTGACCACCTGAGAGGAACGCAATCCCCGGAACGGCCGCCGGCACAGTTTGCAGCAGCACCGCCACAGTGACGTCGGCCACCTCATCGACGGATGGCTGTTGGGGGCAAGCCAATCCTGCAAGCACCATATTAGGCTTCAGGATCATGCTCTCAAGCATCACGCGTTGCGCCCAGAGCTGGGCAAAAACCGTGTGCAGGACTTCCGCTGTCACTTGCCGACACTGCTCCAGCGTATGATCGCCGTCCATCAGCACTTCCGGCTCGACGATCGGGACAAGACCGGCTTCCTGGCACAATGCGGCATAGCGGGCCAAAGCCTGCGCATTGGCGGCGATGCATCCTCGGCTCGGAATTCCGGCACCCATGGCAATCACCGCCCGCCACTTGGCAAAGCGCGCACCCATTGCGAAATATTCCACAAGGCGCTCGCGCAATCCGTCCAAGCCTTCGGTGACCTTTTCTCCGGGATGGCCTGCCAGCGGTTTGGCGCCCATATCGACCTTGATGCCCGCAATGATGCCTGCTTTTGAAAGCACTTCGATGAACGGAGTGCCATCTTGCTTCCGCTGTCGGATCGTCTCGTCGTAGAGGATTGCGCCACTGATGCTCTCACCGAGACCCGGCGTTGTGACCAGCAACTCACGATATGCCCGTCGTGCCTCCTCGGTCTGCGGGATGCCGAGTGTCGAAAATCTTTTGTTACAAGTCGGCGTACTTTCATCCATTGCCAGTAGGCCCTTGTCGTCGGAGATCAGCGCCCGAGTCGTATCGATTAGGGCTTGTTCACTCATCGGGGCTGTCTCTCAAGCCAGCGCAGGGCATCGTCATACTCGGATTGTGGGAAGTGTTTGAGTTCCGTGTGCACGAGGAGGCCAGCAAATTTCGGCAGTCCGCAAGAAAACGGCTGTCGGTCACTAAAGCCAATCTTTGAAGTCTCAGGTGATAGCGCTCGACTATCCCCATGTGCGCATAAAAGGCAGCGAAATTCGTCCAGCCCGGGAAGGTTTTCACATGGATTAGCAGTCCCGGCAGCATTCCATGTTTGGCGATATAGGGATCGATCTCTTGAGTTATGGCCTCGAAATCGGCGACAGCGAGTGGCTTGTCGGGTTCGAGAATCATGATCCCTTCCGGCAAGAGTAATTTGTGCTTGAGCATTGGCTTGTCCTTCTTGACGTTTGCACTTTCTATCTGTTGACTTCAGTCCTCCCATGGTTTGGCTTCCCTCTTCCAATTGCAGATTGGGCCAAAGTTCAATTGCTAAGGCAGCGTGTAGTAACAAAAACGCACCAAGCAGGCGATTTGTTCCAAATCGACGCGATGTCATCCATCGCAGTTGGCGCTTGGTTTTGACGAGCAACTTGGTGCCTTTGCATCCACGATTGCTTGTCGGATCCGAGCGTCGCCTCACTTTTGTGAAACCGGTGGTGATGGCCTCGGTTTTGAAGCTCCTGACTTGAAATCACTGCATCCATTTTGCCGCCTCCGCTTTCTAAAAAATTCGTCATCGGTCATGCTACGCGTTTGCCAAGCATCGCTTTTGCTGTGGCACGACCGAAAGGGTAACTGAAGGAACCCTAAGGACTGCAAATCGTCGGAAAAACGCTCGGAAAATACTCAAGCGGGTGAGTGCCACGGCGTTGCGATACCAAGCAATCGTCGGCCTCTGAAAGACACGATTGTCTTAATTTGCCGCATACCGACGAAACGGCTGTGCTGCGTTTGATCTGAGTAGTTTCCGATACTCCCGTTCTGACCTTCTTAAATGCTAGCCTCGGGCGTGTTGCATTTCATGGCATCAGCGGCAATGTCGCCACCACGGCACGAAACAGACATCAAACAAAGGGAGTAAAGGCGGATGACCTCAAACGCACCTAAGGCACTCAGCCAACTGGGCCAGAGCCTGTGGCTCGACAACATCACCCGCGACTTACTCGATAGTGGTACGCTGAAGCGCTATATCGACGAGCTTTCCATCACCGGCCTCACCTCAAACCCGACGATCTTTGACCACGCCATCTCGCAAAGTTCTCACTACGACACGGAGATTCGCCGCCAGCTTGATCGCGGTATGACTGGCGAAAATCTTTTCTTCGTCCTTGCGATACAGGATCTGAGCCGCGCTGCTGATCTGTTCGCAGCCACCCACGCGCGCACTGGCACAGTGGACGGTTTTGTGTCGCTAGAGGTATCGCCGCTGCTCGCCTATGACACAAAGGCGACGATAGCGCAGGCCAAGGCGTTGCATGCAAAAGCGAATAAACCAAACTTGTTCATCAAGATCCCCGGCACTGCGGAAGGCCTGCCTGCGATTGAGGAAGCGATCTACGCTGGCGTTCCAATCAACGTCACCCTGCTGTTCTCCGCCGAACAATGCACGGCCGCAGCCGATGCTTATCTGAAGGGGTTGGAGCGCCGCGTCATCGCGGGCCTGTCGCCAGACGTGCGTTCGGTTGCCTCACTGTTTGTCAGCCGGTGGGATGTTGCTGTGTCCAATAAGGTGCCGGTTGAGTTGCGCAATACGCTGGGCATCGCCGTCAGCAAGCAATGCTACAAAGCTTACCGCGACGTGATGGAAAGCGATCGCTTCCAAGCCTTGGCAAATGTGGGTGCACGACCGCAGCGGCTGCTGTTCGCCAGCACTGGCACAAAAGACAAGAGCGCGTCTGATACCCTATACATCTCCGCACTCGCCGCACCCAACACGGTGAACACGATGCCCGACCAAACGCTGCTGGCTTTCGCCGATCACGGCACGATCAGCAAACTGCTGCCGCGTGACAGCGACGATGCTGAACAGGCGCTGCAGGCTCATACCAAAGCCGGAATCGATATTGTCGCATTGGCCGGGCAACTTCAATCCGAAGGCGCAAAAGGGTTTGTCACCTCGTGGCGCGAATTGCTCGGGGCAATCGACGCCAAGAGCAAGGCTCTAGCCTGAACTTGGGAGCACACCGATGACTGCTCTCATTCTCACGCGGTCATGGCGGGCGCTCGCGGCGCATCACGCACAGATCAAGGATTTGCATTTGCGTAATCTCTTCGCCGACGATCCCGGCCGGGCTGAGCGTTTCTCAGCTGAAGGTGCCGGACTGTTCCTCGACTATTCGAAGAACCGCATCACTGACGAGACGATAAAGCTGCTGCTGCAGCTTGCCGAAGAGCGCGGTGTGATGCAACGCCGCGATGCGATGTTCGCAGGTGAGAAGATCAACACCACCGAGCGTCGCGCGGTTTTGCATGTGGCCCTTCGCGCGCCGCGCGGATCGCGCATCGAGGTCGATGGCGTCGACGTGGTGCCACCTGTCCACCAAGTGCTCGATGCGATGACCACTTTCGCAATGCGCCTGCGTAGCGGCGTCCTTGTCGGCCATACCGGAAAACCTATCCGCAATGTGGTGAATATCGGCATCGGCGGGTCCTTTCTTGGACCTGAAATGGCCTATCGCGCACTGCGCTCATTCTCGGACAGGTCAATGATTTTTCGCTTCGTCGCCAATGTCGACGGTGCCGATTTCAGCGAAGCGACGTGCGATCTCGATGCAGCAGAGACGTTGTTCATCGTCTCGTCCAAGACCTTCACGACGCTGGAGACGATGACCAACGCGGCCACGGCGCGCGCCTGGCTCGTGCGGAAGCTCGAGTCGGACGTGGCAGTGGCGAAGCATTTCGCCGCGGTCTCGACCAATATCCCGGGAGCAACCAAGTTCGGCATTGATGCCGCCAACATTTTCGGCTTCTGGGATTGGGTCGGCGGGCGCTATTCGATGGATAGCGCGATCGGCCTGTCTACGATGATCGCGGTGGGCCCCGAGAATTTCCGCGCCATGCTGGCCGGGTTCCACGCGATGGACGAGCATTTCCGCACCGCGCCCGCGGCCCGCAACTTGCCGCTGCTGCTCGGTCTTATCACCGTCTGGTACAATAATTTCTTTGGCGCGCAAACGATCGGCATTATGCCATATGCCGCGCATCTTGCGCGTTTTCCTGCCTATCTCCAACAGCTCCAAATGGAAAGCAACGGCAAGCACGTTGATCTCGACGGGCATGTGGTGGATTATCAAACTGGTCCGATCATCTGGGGCGAGCCGGGCACAGATGGTCAGCACTCATTCTACCAACTCCTTCACCAAGGCACAAAGCTGGTCCCTTGCGACATGATCGGCTTCTGCCAGCCGCTCAGTCCTCTTGTCGCACAGCACGACCTATTGATGGCCAATCTTTTCGCGCAGGCCGAGGCGCTGGCCTTTGGCAAGACCGCAGAGGAATTGAAAGCAGAAGGCTCACCCGATTTCCAGACGCCGTTTCGCGTTACCGAGGGTAACAGACCCACCAACATGATACTTGCCCAAACGCTTGATCCCGCCACACTCGGCAGCCTCGTTGCATTGTACGAGCACAGCGTCTTTACTCAAGGTGCTATCTGGGCAATCGACAGTTTCGACCAGTGGGGCGTGGAACTCGGAAAGGCTTTGGCCAACCGCATCATCCCCGAGCTCGACCGCAGCAAGGAGCCGAAACTCAGGCACGACGCCTCCACCAACGCGCTGATCCGTCGTTACAGACGCCAGCGGGGATGACGCGCACCCTTGCCGGATATGCATCCGAAGAGTTGTGGCGCTGCTTTTACATCGCCTTCCCAGCGGATGCCAAAACAGCCGAGACCCTCGCTTATCCGCACTCGGCGCGGGCTCCCCGGCGACGGTCAAATCGGCATCCGGTAACCGTAGAATTCGTGATCCTCATTATAGCCACCGTGTCCGGAGCCGAGATCGGCGAAGTCATGCACGAACTCGATGGCCGTCACCCATTTGACCATCTTAAAGCCCAGCTCGTTTTCGCAGCGCAGCCGCACCGGCGCGCCGTGTAGCACGCTGACCGGCTCGCCGTTCATGTCGATGGCCAACATCGTGAGCGCGTGCCGCATGTTGACCATCCGATGCACATCATAATAGCGGCCGCCTTCGGCTCCGTCGGCCAGCGAGTAGAACACCGCGTAGCGCGCTTCTGGCGTTGGACGCACCAGGTCGAGGATATCGCGCATCGGCACGCCGCCCCATTTGGCGACGCCAGACCAGCCCTGAATGCAGAAATGTGTCGTGATCTGCTCTTGCTGCGGCATCGCGCGCAATTCGGCCAGAGTAAACTCGCGTGGCTGTTCGACCAGCCCGCTCACCCGAAGCCGGTAATCGGCGAACCCGCCCGCGACCAGCGCGTCGAACTCGGCCGAGGCCGGCATGGTGCCGTTGGGCCAGAAATAAGGAGAGATATCTTTTTCGGTGAGTTGGCTCTTTGGGTCCCACCACTCGGCTAGGCCCTTGAATGACCCGATCATAAACTGCCCGATACGCTGCACGAGCCGTGCGTGCCGAATTGTGAAGGGCGAGGCCAACCACCATGCGATCCCTACTAATGCAATCAGCGGAAGGAACACCGCAAAGCCGCTCCACGAATTATCGTGGACGCCAGCCCACATCATGTTGAGGTTGACCCGCGCACCGGTGATGAACACCAGCGTGACATGCGCCAAGATGAACAGAAGAAACCACCATAGCGCCAGAAAGTGAATGGAGCGCGCCCGTTGCCGGTTCAGGAGGCGGCCGAACCAGCCGGAAGAATTCGACAGCGACGGGCTCTGCATGAAGCCGGTGACGATGGAGATGGGCGCAGCAATGAACACCGTGGTGAAATACGCCAGTTGCTGGAGACTGTTGTAGTGAGTCCAGCTATCGTCGACGGGGAAGTTCAGCGACCAGTATTGCAACGCGGTCGACAGTGCGTTTGGGAAAACCTCCCACGTCGTGGGCACCAGCCTTTGCCACTGGTCGGTGGAAAACAGCAGCACGTAAACGGCAATGCCGTTGAGCACCCACAACGTATTGACCGAAAAGTGCCACCAGCGGGCAAGGCCGATGGAATGGCGGATGCCCGGGATGCCCAGCCAGCCGGGGATCGTCACGGAATCGTCCTTAGCGGTCCAGACCCGGCCGGTAGGCACAGGCTTTTGAAAGCGGAACCAGTCCGAACCGGGCGTGCAATCGCGCTGCCAGTAGAGGCGAGGATGATCAGCTAGGATCTGCAGGCCGGCGCGGACGATGAAAACCATAAAGAACAAGTTGAGAAAGTGGCTGACCCGCAGCCAGATCGGGAAGCCAGAGGTCACCTCGTGCGCGCGAGGCGGCGCGCCGGGATAGCGTAGCAGGAATGCCTGAACGTCTGGGATCTGTCGGAGGGCTTGCGCCGCGGCGACGCCGACGACAAGCAAGACAAATACGATCGGAAGTGCCCAGAGCATGCTATACCAGCGTTTCCCAAAGCGGATGACTGGGATTATTCCAGACTGCGGCGGCATCCAGTGGCTTAGCAGGACGCGGTCGTCCGCCGTTGTGAGGCTTGCCGCGATCGTATCGTGGAGGGGGCCGCCGTCGTTCGCATCATTCATGAAAGTACTCGGTCTATTGGGGTTGAATGCAGATCTGGTCGCCTGTTCAGGGCAGTAGCTACAGAATAATGATAGTATAGGTCAGTACCACCGCAACTCGACCTTTCGGGAGGACCGGAAAATACTCACAGCGTGCGGAGCACGTTTTGCAAGCCCCGGAAAGAGGTCAGTTTCGGGATTATGGCGAGAGGACGGACGGGGCTCGAACCGGAATGACTTCGACCATTTTGCACGGACATTTTCGCTTAAGCATCATCACGAGTCCATTCTGCTTCCCCCTGCTCCGCAGCCCGATGAGCCCGTTTCATCTCCCATTGCGTCTGACATTTCAGCGCTGGTCATAGAGTCTTATGATTGGCTAAAGATTCCGAGTGTGCGCAAGATTGAGGACGCGGGTGACAGACCTCGCGATCATCAGTTCCTCATCGGTGCGGAGGACCCGCACCCTAACGGGACTGACATCCGACGAGATCACCGGCGCAGTCTTCGCATTGCATTCCCTGTCGAGTTCGATGCCGAGAAAGCCGAGACCGTCACAGATCCGCTCGCGAACGGGCGGCGCGTTCTCGCCAATACCCCCAGCAAATACGAGTGTGTCTAACCCGCCCAGGGCCGCAACGAATGAACCGATCCATTTCTTGACTTGGTAGCAGAACAGCGCAACCGCTTCGGCCGCTCTTACATCTCTGCTTTCGCGTTCCAGTAAATCGCGCATGTCGGAACTGGTCTGCGACACGCCGAGCAGCCCCGATTCATGGTTCACCATTTTCTGAAATTTTGCCGCACTCATTTGCTCAGTGCGCGCCAGATAGGAGACGAGGCCAGGATCCAGATCGCCAGTGCGGGTGCCCATCACAAGGCCCGCCGTTGGCGTGAAGCCCATGCTGGTGTCGATGCTTTTGCCGTCGCGAACCGCCGCCAGGCTCGCGCCATTGCCGAGATGAGCGAGGATCACCCTACCCTTCGTCGCTGCCCCGTCGCTGAGGTGCACGAGTTCTGCCATGAGGAATTCGTACGATAACCCGTGAAAGCCGTAACGCCGAACACCCAGCGCCTCATAACGCCGCGGGATAGGCAGGATAGTAGCAACGCGCGGCATGGTGTGGTGAAACGCGGTGTCGAAACACGCCACCTGAGGCAATCAGGGGTGACGTTTGCCGAACGCTTCCAGCAACGCGATCTCAAGCGGCAAATGCTCCGGATCGAGGGGGCTGAGCCGCTGCAACTCTTCGATCATTGCTGCCGTGACTTTCTGCGCCTCACTATAAGTCGGGCCGCCATGCACCACCCGGTGCCCGACAGCGGCCAATGCCTCGCGCCCGCCGCGCTCTTCGATCAAGTTCAACAGAGCATCCACCGCCGCAGCGTGGTTCGCTGCTGCCACGGGGCGCGAAAAATTGTCGTCCGGCTTTGCGCCCTTCACACTCAGACTTGCTTGCGGCGTTCCGATCCGCTCAAGCTTGCCGCCGAAAATTTTTTGAATTGCGCCGCCAACGTCGAACAATGCGAATTTGATGCTCGATGAACCGCCATTGATCGTCAGTACGCGCGGCTCAGTCGGTTTCATGGTTGGTTGTCTCGATATCCGGCAAACCAAACACCGATAGTTGTGCACGTGTCGACTCATAGTCCGTGTGAAGTATGCTTCGAATTCCCAGGCCTTGGGCTATCTCAACAAACATTGCGGTGTTTTCGATATAGACGATCTGCCCGACTGGCACTTGGGCGATGTCAAGCGCTAGCCGAAAGATCTCTACGTCAGGCTTGCGGGTGTGAACGAAACAGGACGATATGAAAAAATCTACAAACGCACCAAGCTTGAACTTTTCGATGCGATACGCATTCAGTTCGCGGGCTTCGTTGCTGACCACGGCGATCTTGAGTTGGTGCCGGATCTTGAGCCTAGCGATCAACGCGATCATTTCGGAATAAGGCTCTGACTGTGCGAACATAAAATTCCGAAACTCGGCCTGTGTAAATACGCGTTGTTGGTAAAAGACCACGCGGCCTAAATACTCTTCCAGCGTCATCTTGCCTTCTTCATATACAGCGAAGTTAATCTGATGCCGCTCCTCCATCGCAACCCAATCCAATTTGAAATGAGCAGCGGCGCGTTCGCGGAAATGATGGTTCCAACCATCAGTGAGAAGAACGCCGCCGATGTCTACGAACAGGCAAGTGGGAATTGAGGCTTGCTTCATCGGCTTTCTCCTGTCCACCATCTCATTGTGGCCACAACAATCATCACCCTCCCGATGCCTCTTTGGGTGGCCCGGGATTGTGCCAACCGCCATTTGCGGCGATGATCGCGTCAGCCTCTTTCGGACCCCAACTGCCCCGATCATACATGCAAACTTTATGGTGGGTTGCGAGGATCGGATCGACCGCTGCCCAAGCGGCCTCGACTGCGTCCTCACGTGCAAAAAGCGCTCCGTCTCCGGACATGGCATCGCCCAACAGTAGTTCATAGGGTGTCAGCCCGTCCGACTGCTCTTCGATCAGATAGAGTTCGCGCTGGTCACCAACGAACTCTTTGCCGCCGCGCTTGACGCGAGCAGCAAGGGCGATGGCGGAATCCGGCGATATGCGAAAGCGCAGATAATTGGCCCGACCGGTCGTCGGTGCCGAGTCAGCGAAAAGCTTCTGTGGTGGCGGTTTTAGTTCCACCAGAATTTCGCTCGCCGTTTTAGCCATATATTTGCCGGAGCGCAGGTACCAGGGCACGCCTTCCCAACGCCATGAGTCGATAAAAAGGCGCAAGGCACAGAAAGTCTCGACATCCGAATTCGCCGCTACATCCGGCTCCTTCCGATAACCAACGTATTGGCCGCGAACCAAGTCATCGGGCGTCAATGGGCGCATGGCTTGGAACACTTTTGCTTTCTCGTTGTGGACAGCGCCAAAGTCCCTGCCAGCGGGCGCCTCCATGGCAAGCAGCGCAACAATCTGGAAAAGGTGGTTTTCAACAACATCGCGAAGACAGCCAGCGGTTTCATAAAATGCGCCGCGGTCTCCCACGCCGAAATCTTCGGACAGGGTTATTTGCACACTGGCCACGTAGTTACGGTTCCAAATCGGCTCAAGGAACGTATTGGCGAAACGGAAATAGAGGATATTCATGATCGCCTCCTTCCCGAGGAAGTGGTCGATCCGGAAGATGGCATCCTCTGAGAATACTGCGCGCGCCGCGCGGTTGAGGTCGCGGGCGGAGGCAAGATCGCGACCGAACGGCTTTTCAACAATGACTCGCGCGCCCTCAGCCAGCCCTGAGGCACCCAGTCCCTTGATCACCGTCTCGAAGAGCGAGGGCGGGATGGCGAGGTAATGGGCCGGACGTGTTGCCCCGCCCAATGCTTTTTTTATCGCAGCGAATGTTCCCTCGTCGTTGTAGTCGCCACTCACATAATGGAGCTGAGACAGAAGATGCTCGAAGGCCGGCTTGTCATCGATCCCTCCCGACTGATTAAGACTGTCTTGCACCCGCTCGTGCATGCGTTCTGCGCTCCAGTCGGGGCGCGCGACGCCGAAGACCGGTACGGTGAGGGCGCCTCGCTTGGCCATTGCGTAGAGTGCGGGAAAAATCATCTTGTGAGCGAGATCGCCGGTCACGCCGAAAAGCACCAGCGCATCTGATCTGGCAACAGTCATGACGCGTCTCCTTGCTTGGCGGCTCCTTTTTCCTCATGGCCGCCAAACCCAAAGCGAAGTGCGGACAGCACCTTGTCGGCGAAATCGGCTTCCCCTCGCGAACTAAAACGCTGGAACAGCGCTGCACTGAGAACAGGAGCAGGAACCGACTCGTCGATCGCCGCCGCAATGGTCCAACGCCCCTCACCGGAATCCGAAACGCGGCCTTCAAAATTCTTGAGGTCGGGATTTTTGAGCAAAGCAGCGGCAGCCAAGTCCAGCAGCCAGGATGAGATGACGCTGCCGCGACGCCAGACTTCGGCGATATCGGCCAGGTTCAGATCGTAAGGGTAATTCTCGGGGTTGCGCAACGGAGCGGTTTCGGCGTCGACGGCGCGCGGCCGCTTGCCGACATTGGCATGGCGCAGAATGTTCAGCCCCTCGGCATAGGCACCCATGATGCCATACTCGATTCCGTTATGAACCATCTTCACAAAATGGCCAGCACCACTGGGACCGCAATGCAGGTAACCGTGTTCGGCGGTGCCACTACCGGCATCCTGACGACCAGGCGTGCGCGGGGCTTCTTCAATACTGGGAGCCAGCGCAACGAAGATAGGGTCGAGCTTGCGAACAATGGGGTCCTCGCCACCAATCATCAGGCAATAGCCGCGTTCTGATCCCCAGACCCCACCGCTGGTTCCGACGTCAACATAATGGATGCCGGTCTTTTTCAACTCGGCGGAGCGACGGAGGTCATCGAGATAGTAGGAATTGCCACCGTCGATGATCACGTCGCCACGTTCAAGCAACGGGACAAGGCCCTTCAGTGTCGCATCGACCACTGCGGCCGGCACCATCATCCAGACAGCGCGTGGCTCTTTCAGCTTGTCGGCAAGGTCTTCAAGCGACGTTGCCCCCACCGCTCCTTCGTTGACGAGCCCATCCACAGCTTTAGAATTGATGTCGTAAACGACGCAGTGATGACCAGCCCGCTGAAGGCGCCGCACCATGTTTGTACCCATGCGGCCAAGCCCGATCATGCCCAATTCCATTTAAGTATCCTCTTGCTGAAGTTAATAAGTATTAGGCATCGACGTGCGTGGACAGCCTCGGAAATTACTCAGTGCTGAACAGCACAGCGTCATGTGTTATGGCAAAGGCTCGCCGATCATCACACGTTCTGACAGTTCAACGCCAGTGCTATCGCCTCTGTTTGTGTCATCAGATTGCAATGCTACCCTTTTCCACTTTCCAACGATGAGAGGCCACTTGGGCAATCCGAGCATATCAAGCAGCAGCTCGCTTTATGCCATAATATGCGAGAATTTTTTTGTCATAGGCCGGATCGATTACTATCGAGGTATCATATGTCGGGCTATTCTTGATCATCTGACGATCGATATCGAGATTCACTAGTCTTTCGGTCCAATTGATGTACCCAGCCGACCGTGACGAGACTAAGATTTTTTTGCCGGGCCACCAATTTGTGGTGTCGACGACGAGATAGTGAATGCTCCAATCAATATCATCAACGATGAAGTCTCTCACATGACCGATCTCGCCATCGCTTGCATGGATATGATATCCCGTGACCGCTTCGACACTGCGAAGATGCGCGTCGTCGTGGTTTAACTGGACTTCTTCGGCCTCTTGCTGGTGACGCCGCATGCTGAGGTAAGGTGAAGCCATCCCAGCACCGCTAAACCCGAAAGCGCCGACGCCATAGCCGGCGCCCCAATACGGACTCCACCCATAATAATCGTAAATGCCCGTTTCCATCTGCCGTGATACGGGTCGATCTGTATCGATCTGGGGACTGTCCTTCACTTGCTGCTTGGTCAACTTGACTAAGAGTTCACGCGCCTCCGCATCGACACTCCTGAGTGTGGAAGGCGGCAGAAGAACCTTTCGCCGTGAAAGCCAATTACCAGTTTCGACGACCAGCCAACGCACCGACCAAGTGGCATCGTCAAACAGGAAGTCACAGATAGTTCCGAGTTCACCATCGCTGGCTGCAATGGAGTAGCCATTGATCTTAGATGTTTGGCGTAACATATCGGCCTCCTTTAGGTTTGGTGTTCCGCGAACGCGGGTCTGAGTTGTTAGGGTTAGTTTTTGATCGCGCCAAGGACGTCATCTTGTAGATGAGCCTTCCAGTATGCATCCACCTTCTGGCTCTCAACATCAAACTGGCCCGCGATAGCGAATTGCTCATGGCTCACTTGGGGGCTGGCCTCCATTACGGTTTTGGTTGTGGCAAGCACCAAGAGACTCGCACTCGGGGTTGACTTAAAATCCTCCCATGGAACTGGCGCGTATTTTTTGTCGATCCCAAAAACTCCCCCGCGAGCAATGACAAGATAGGCAATTTTGCCAGTCTGTGGACTCATGACCATATCGTCAACACTCCCAAGAGCGTCGCCCTGTGCATTGAGTAACTCGGCACCGATCAATTGATCGGACCTGAACGAGGTGCCCATAGCGGTTACGGGTGTTGCCGCTGCGACTTGTCTCTGCTGCCAGTCGGGAACGTTGGCTTCCCCATTTTTCATATTTGCCGTGTAAATCTTGTATTTGTTGCGCGTGGTCGCAAGCACGTCCTCGCACGTCTGTTGTTGGCCGCTTCGGGCGAGGATATTGGCAGCAACGAGAAGGATTCGAACATCGTAGCCCGGCCGCACACCAGTGTATCCGGTTTGCGGTGCCATCCCGCCACTATTTACAGGATATTCATAGCCGTAGCCACCCATCATCGGATAGCCGTAACCGTAGCCTAAGCCGCCCAACCAATTGCCAACCTTACGCATCTGGTTATCGAAGGTGCTCAAATCGGTAAGACATTGCCCAGCAGGCTTGACATCAATCGCTGTGGATGTAGCCGCTAATACGGGCGTGGCAAGAAACAGACATACAGTTGCCGCGACTGAATTGATAAGAACGGAACCGGTCACGTGATTGGCCTCCTTGTTGAGTTGTTAAGCACAGCAGTCTCTGCTGCAACACCTCTTGGTCTACAAATAGCCATCACCCGAGCGTGTCGAAAGACTCGGAATCTACTCAGTGGTCCATAGCAAGTGCGGCATCGGTCGCGATGCGTCGCGGGGCGGTTACTATCGGAACTGGCCTGCTGCCGGTTTCACGGACGGTAGCTTAAGTAACTTCCGCTCTCCTTTCAAACTCAATAGGGCTTAAATATCCGATTGTCGAATGCCTGCGCTTTGCATTGTAGAAGCGCTCGATGAAGTCG
>Ga0209483_1001340_pt1 | contig 18818 bp, 22 predicted proteins | sample NGEPerA_FD_184508 | JGI IMG/M metagenome (GOLD analysis project Ga0209483, IMG submission 184508) | Arctic peat soil microbial communities from the Barrow Environmental Observatory site, Barrow, Alaska, USA - NGEE PermafrostL2-A... | ecosystem: Environmental > Terrestrial > Soil > Wetlands >... | reverse complement strand
ACGATATTCTCGCGCTGGCGGCAAAAGGCGTTCGTCTCAATCCGGCGGCGAAAGACACCGGCACCGCGGCGACGCTGGTGGTTGCGGTGAAACCGCAATCGTTCCGCGAAGCCGGCCGCGGCTTAAAGCCGTTCGTGGGATCGTCGACGCTGGTGGTCTCGATCATGGCGGGCATCACGATCGCTGCGATCGCGGATATCTGTGGCGGCAGCGTGGTGCGAGCGATGCCGAACACGCCGGCGGCGATCGGCCGCGGCATCACGGTCGCGGTAGCGGCTGACAATGTCAGCGCCGGCCAGCGCGCGGTCGCAGACCTGTTGTTGCGCACCATCGGATCGGTCGAATGGGTCGATGACGAGAAACTGATGGACGCGGTAACCGCGGTCTCCGGTTCGGGACCGGCCTATGTCTTCCTGCTTGCCGAGGAACTGGCGCGGGCCGGTGTCAAGGCCGGCCTGCCGGCGGAACTTGCCACGAAGCTCGCGCGCGAAACCGTCGCGGGCTCCGGCGAATTGCTGCATCGCTCAGAGCTTGCTTCCGCGACCTTGCGGCAGAACGTCACCTCGCCCGGCGGCACCACGGCCGCCGCGCTGGAAGTGCTGATGGGGAAGGACGGCATGCAGTCGCTTTTGATCCGCGCGGTCGCGGCGGCGACGAAGCGGTCGAGGGAATTGGCGAAGTGACTCTCGCGCAACCGTCATCCTGAGGTGCTCGCCACTTCGGCGAGCCTCGAAGGATGACAGGAACAGGTGCCCGCGGCCCATCCTTCGAGGCGCGCGACGAGCGCGCACCTCAGGATGACGAAGGCGCAAGCGGCAATCAGCTCCCGCCCAGCCGCTTGCCGAACGCCTCCAGATTGACCAGGCCGCGCGCGTGACGGCCTTCGCCGATGCGGCGTTTGTCGTCGAAGGCTTCGACCTCGAAGCGGATCACGCGGCGTTCCACCGCGATCACTTTCGCCGTGGTGCGCACGGTGGCGCCGACCGGGGTCGCCGCGAGATGGCGGATGTCGACCTCGGTGCCGACCGTGACCCAGCCCGGCTCGAGATAGCGATTGATGGCGTCGCCCGAGGTCATCTCCATTTCCAGGATCATCATCGGCGTCGCATAGACCATCGGCATATGCTTGACGAAATGCCCGACCGTGCGCTCGGGCGGCACCACCAGCGTGCGCTCGGCGCTCATGCCGACCTTGATGAATTCGCGGGCGTCCATGGGGGGTGATTGCTCCTTCCCCTCTCCCCTTGAGGGAGAGGGTGGCTTCGCGAAACGAAGACGGGTGAGGGGTATGTCTCCGCGAAAACCGCACGCGCGGTGAGATACCCCTCATCCGGCGCTTCACACCTTCTCCCACAGGGGGGGGAAGGAAGAAAGCGCGCGTCCTATTTCTTCGCCGCCGCCGCGCGCTCGACGAAGGTCTTGCCGCCCTTCATCTTGTGGGCGAGCGGCGCCTCGTTGATCTGGATCACGACGGCGTCGGCGTCGACGCCGAGGTTGGTCACCAGCGCCTGCGTGATGTCGCGCATCATGCCGGCCTTCTGTGCATCGGTGCGGCCCGCGGCCATGCTGATGGTAATTTCAGGCATTGTTCGTTTCTCCCTTTGCTCTTGCTACGCCGCTCTCGCAGCGAACTCCGTCCTCATCCCCGGATGAGCGCTTTTTTGCGCTCACTCGTGAGGAGCGGCCTCTTGGCCGCGTCTCGAAGGATGCGCCTATTGTCCCCATGGTTCGAGACGGCGCAAGAGCGCCTCCTCACCATGAGGGCCTAATTCCACCTGACCCCGTGCCGCGCCAGCACCTCGCGCACCTTGGCGACGATCTCGCCTTCCCCGCACGAAAACTGCGCCGGCCGGCTCTCGCGCCATTCCTGGTTGGAGGCGATCGCAGCCGCCGCCCTCGCACCCTCGATCAGGTCCTTGATCTGCACCTCGCCGCGCGCTTTTTCGTCCGAACCCTGGATGATGACGCAGGGCGAGTTGCGCTTGTCGGCATATTTGAGCTGGTTGCCCATGTTCTTGGGGTTGCCGAGATAGAGCTCGGCGCGGATTTTCTCGCTGCGCAGGGCCGCGACCATCTTCTGGTAGTCTGCGACGCGCTCGCGGTCGAACACCGTAACGACAACGGGGCCGAATTCCGGCGTGGTATCGAGCTTGCCCAGCATCGTCAGCGCCGCCTGTAGCCGCGACACGCCGATGGAAAACCCGGTCGCCGGCACCAGCTCGCCGCGAAAGCGTGAGACAAGGCCGTCGTAGCGACCACCGCCGCCGACCGAGCCGAAGCGCACCGGGCGGCCTTTTTCGTCCTGAGTCTCGAGCAGCAGATCAACTTCGAAGACCGCGCCAGTGTAGTATTCGAGGCCACGGACTATAGAGTTATCGAAACTAATGCGGTCAGCGCCGTAACCAGACACGTGCACTAATTTGCAGATTTCTTCTATTTCGTCCAATCCGCTCTGAAATAGCGAATTATTGGGTGCGAGATAGCGAAGTCGCGCCACACGTTCATGGTTTTCGATTTGAAGAAAGCCTTTTGTGTAGTTTGGGATCTGCGCGGGCGCCAAATCCGCAAGTCCATACTTTTGGTAGTAGGACTGCTCGGCAGTTAATCGCGGATGCGCGCCGCCGACAAACCATAACAGCATTTCAATCTGCTCGGGCGCTAGCTGCGCGCCCTTAGTAAAGTCCCCGGACTCATCTTTGCGACCCGGCCCAAGTAGATCGCTGATGCCTGCAGCACCCAATCGGTCAACCTTGTCCATCGCCCGCAAGGCAATGAGGCGACGTCGAGGGCTTTCAGTCCCGCTGAGTCCGGCTTGATCAAGAACTCCATCAAGCACCTTGCGGTTATTCACCTTCACCACATAGCTGCCGCGCTTAATGCCCAGCGCTTCCATCGTGTCCGCCGCCATCATGCACATTTCGGCATCGGCGGCGGGAGAGGCTGAGCCCACCGTGTCCGCGTCGAACTGCATGAACTGGCGAAACCGGCCCGGCCCCGGCTTCTCGTTGCGATAGACATAGCCGGCGCGATAGCTGCGATAGGGCTTCGGCAGGCTATCGAAATTTTCCGCGACATAGCGCGCGAGCGGCGCGGTGAGATCGTAGCGCAGCGAAATCCATTGCTCGTCGTCGTCCTGGAATGAAAACACGCCCTCGTTGGGCCGGTCCTGGTCGGGCAGGAATTTTCCCAGCGCGTCGGTATATTCCATCGCCGGCGTTTCCACCGGCTCGAAACCGTAGCGCTCATAGACTTCGCGGATTTTTTTGACCATCTGGCGCGTCGCCGCGATCGCGGCCGGGCCGCGATCCTCCAGCCCGCGCGGCAGGCGCGCTCTCAGTTTCTGCGGTTTCTTGGGTTTGTCGGACATGACTGGCTTGGTAGCAGCCGGTGCGCGGTGCGGCAACGGGAGGAACCGTCCAATTCATCTCTCGTAAGGCATGGACCCAGCTATTGAAGCATCTCCAGCATTGCCCGAAAGGCGTCAGCTTCTTCCTTCGGCAGGTCCTTCAGCAAAACTAGGGTCGTTTCGCCACCAACGATTTTGCCGTTCCGCATGAATAGCCAGTCCGAGATATCGGCTTCGTTGAACTCGGTGACATCGCCGATGCGCGCGCCGACCAGTTGCTCGGGCGTGTTGGCGAACCGTCCCGAATAACTGCTATCCGTGAGTTTTTTCACGTCGACTATCCAGATGTGCTCAACACGGTTATCGGGAAGGGCAAAACGCACCTTGAGTGAATGACCACTCTCCGACGCCTCGTGGCCCTCGTAGGAAGCCCGTCGTGGGAGCCTCGTGCTAGCCGCCTTGGCAATCGCGGCGTTCATCTCAACATCGGCTGAATTGATCGGTACTACGTGTTCTTCCACCGCCCTGATCCTCGCCATGGACAAGCCAAGGACCATAACACCAGCCAAGGCGGCTAGCACGAGGCTCCCACGACGCCCGGAAAAGAGCGAAACCGTCGTTGTCATTGCCCCCTAAGCCGGTCACACGACCTTCTTGATCCAGTTGTGCGGATCGGCGGCGCGGCCGTACTGGATGTCGACAAGCTGCTTGCGGAACCCCATGGCGACGGGACCGGCGGCGCCGCCGCTGATCTCGAAATCGCCGCTCGCCGAACACACCTTGCCGATCGGCGAGATCACGGCCGCGGTGCCGCAGGCGAACGCCTCCTTCAGCCTGCCGCTGGCCGCGTCCTGGCGCCACTGCTCGATGGTGTAGGCCTCCTCGCGCACCCGCGTGCCGGAATCCTTTGCCAGCGCGATGATGGAATCGCGGGTGATGCCGGGCAGGATGGTGCCGAGCGGCGGCGTCAGGAGCGAGCCATCGTCGAACACGAAGAAGATGTTCATGCCGCCGAGTTCCTCGATATAGCGTCGCTCGACCGCATCGAGGAAGACCACCTGGTCGCAGCCGCGGCCGATCGCCTCGGCCTGCGCGCGCAGGCTCGCGGCATAATTGCCGCCGCATTTGACAGCGCCGGTGCCGCCGATCGCGGCGCGCGTGTAATTCTCCGACACCCAGATCGACACCGGCGCAGGCCCGCCCTTGAAATAGGAGCCGACCGGGGAAGCAATGACCGCGAAGATGTAGCCGGCAGAAGGCTTCACGCCGAGGAAGACCTCGCTGGCGATCATGAAGGGCCGCAAATAGAGACTGCCCTCGCCGCCCGGAATCCAGGCGCTGTCGATACGCACGAGTTGCTCGACCGCTTCGATGAAAACCGGCTCGGGCAGCGGCGCCATCGCCATGCGCTCGGCCGAATCGCGGAAACGCCGCGCATTGGCGTCGGGGCGGAACAGGTTCACGCCGCCGTCGTCGCGCTTGTAGGCCTTCAGCCCCTCGAAAATCTCCTGCGCGTAATGCAGCACAGCGGTCGCCGGATCGAGCGGGAAATTGGCGCGGGATTCGACGCGCGCGCCGTGCCAGCCCTTGGCAGAATCGTAGCGGACCACGGCCATGTGATCGGTGAAGACCCGGCCGAAGCCCGGATCCTTGAGGAGCTGCGCCCGCGCATCGGCTGCGACGGGATTGCTCGCCGGGGTGGAGGAGAAGATGATCTTCTGGTGGGCATTCATCGGACCGGTCCGTGGCTGGCGTCGTTTCGCTTAACGTCCGCTAAGTTGATACGCTTGTTTATCCACCTGGCCTTCCGCCCGATCGGCCCTTGCGGCCGGTTTCCGCGCCGGCAGCGTCCATAGGACATGCTTTTGCGGGAGGCGGAAGTCCAGTATGTTTGCCGATATGCCGCTCGACAATCGCACGGTCTACGAATTCGCGGCCTTTGCCGCCATCCCCAGCTTTTGCTGGCTCTCTCTGCCGCTGGAAACATCACCGCGACTAAGGCGACTTAATGTTTCGTTCCGGCTGATCAGTTTGTAACATTGAACCCAAGATACGTCAATATGGCTGACATAAATCTCTCGAGTCCCGCTCCAGAGCCTAATTCAAGGGTTCCCGAGGCCCGCTCCGCGGCGCCGCGGGCGAGCGATTTGCGCTGGGACATCATCGAGTTGCTGTTCTTCGCTTATCGGGATTTCGTCGGCGATGCCGACCATGAACTGGAAGTCTTCGGGTTCGGCCGCGCGCATCATCGGGTGCTGCATTTCGTCCACCGCTATCCCGGACTGAAGGTCGCCGACCTGCTCGATGTCCTGCGCATCACCAAGCAGTCGCTGGGGCGCGTGCTCAAGCAACTGCTCGACGAGGGCTATATCGTGCAGAAGACCGGGAACAACGACCGGCGCCAGCGCCTGTTGTTCGCCACCGCCAAGGGCGAAGCGCTGGTCGGCAAACTCGCAGGACTACAGACCAACCGTATCAACCAGGCGCTGGCCGGCATCGGCCCGGCCGGCGCCGATACGGTGCGCCAGTTCCTGCGCGCGATGATCGATCACGAGGATCCCGACAAGGTGCTGGCGACGATCCTTGCGGCCGGCAGCGCAAATGCAAGGGAACAGGCGTGAGCCAGGCAGCCACCATCGCGCGCAACCGGCCGCGGCCAGCCGACGACGCCCCGCATCTGCTGCTCGTCGACGACGACCGCCGCATCCGCGACCTGCTGTCGCGATTCCTGTGCGGCGAGGGTTACCGCGTCACTACGGCGATGAGCGCGAGCGACGCCCGCGCCAAGTTGCACGGCCTGCATTTCGACCTGTTGATCCTCGACGTCATGATGCCCGGCGAGACAGGCTTCGATCTCGCCCGTTTCATCCGCTCCACCTCCTCGGTGCCGATCATCATGCTGACGGCGCGCCACGAGGCCGAAGCCCGCATCGAGGGCCTGCAGATCGGCGCCGACGATTACGTCGCCAAACCGTTCGAGCCGCGCGAACTGGTGCTGCGGATCGGCAACATTCTCAAGCGCAGCGCGCCGCCGCCGGCGGAGACGCTGGAGCAGGTCGCGTTCGGGCCCTACGTCTATCACCTCGGGCGCGGCGAACTGCGCCAGGGCGAGGACACCGTTCACCTCACCGACCGCGAACGCGACATGCTGCGGATTCTCGCGGAGTCGCGCGGCGAGACCGTGCCGCGCAGCGCGCTGACCGGCAACGGCACCGTCAACGAGCGCGCCGTAGACGTGCAGATCAACCGTCTCCGGCGCAAGATCGAACGCGACCCGGCCAATCCTTTATTCCTCCAGGCGGTGCGCGGCATCGGCTATCGCCTGGTCGCTTCGCCTTGAGCCGCTTCGGATGAACCTCAGATGAATCTCAGATGAATCCTGGCCCATGAGCACGCTCGACACCGGCATCACCCTGATCCGCTCCGCCGCCGGCCGCGTCTCGGCGGCCAACAGCTGGATGGGCAACGCCTTCAAGGGCTGGATGCCGACCGGCCTCTATGCCCGCACCATGCTGATCATGATCGTGCCGATGGTGCTGCTGCAATGGGTGGTGGCGCTGGTGTTCTTCGAGCGGCACTGGAGCAATGTGACGCAGCATCTGTCGGCGGCCGTGGTGCAGGACATTGCGAGCCTGATCGACGTCTACAAGGGCTATCCGCAGGACAAGGACCGCACGCAATTGCGCCGCATCGCCCAGCAGCGGATGGGGCTGGTGGTGGACTTCCTGCCCGTCGGCGACATGCCCCCGCCGGGTCCGAAGCCGTTTTTCTCGCTGCTCGACCAGTCGCTCTCGCGGCAGCTCGGCCGCCAGATCGGCCGGCCGTTCTGGATCGACACCGTCGGCCGCTCCAACCAGCTCGAAATCCGCATCCAGCTCGACGACGCCGTGATGCAGATCTTCGCCCAGCGCAGCGCGGCCTACGCCTCGGACTCGCAGACCTTCCTGTTCTGGATGTTCGGCACCTCCTCGATCCTCTTGATCGTGGCGTGGCTGTTCCTGCGCAACCAGATCAAGCCTATCCTGCGGCTGGCGGACGCCGCCGAAAGTTTCGGCAAGGGCCGCGAGGCGCCGAACTTCCGACCCCGCGGCGCGCGGGAAGTACGGCGCGCGGCGCAAGCCTTCCTCGAAATGAAGGGCCGCGTCGAGCGCTCGATCGAGCAGCGCACCGCGATGCTGGCCGGCGTCAGCCACGATCTGCGCACCATCCTGACCCGCTTCAAGCTGGAGCTCGCCCTGATCGGCGACAGTCCCGAGGTCGACGGCATGCGGCGCGACGTCGACGAGATGAGCGGCATGCTGGAGGACTATCTGGCGTTCGCCCGCGGCGACACCGGCGAGCATGCGCAACCGACCGACATGGCGCTGGCGCTCGAGGAATTGCGCAGCGACGCCGAACGCAACGGCCACACCGCGACGGTGGCGTTCCACGGCCTGCCGGTGGTGACGGTGAAGCCGGCCTCGTTCAAGCGCTGCCTCGCCAACCTCGTTTCCAACGCCGCGCGGCACGCCAATTCGATTTCGATCACCGGCATCCGCGATCATCGCTATCTGACCGTCACCATCGACGACGACGGGCCGGGCATTCCGCTCTCGCTCCGCGAGGAAGTGTTCAAGCCGTTCCTGCGGCTGGACGACGCGCGCAACCAGGACGAGGGTGGCACCGGCCTGGGGCTGGCAATTGCCCGCGACATCGCGCGCTCGCATGGCGGCGACATCTCGCTCGGCGACAGCCCGATGGGTGGGCTTCGCGCCACGGTGCGAATACCGGTTTAGTTTCAACGAGGGGGCGTTCGATGCAAAGGATTGTTCTTTTGGGGGCCGTGCTGGGCTGCCTGTTCGGGATCGAGGTTTGGTCGACCGGCGCGAGCCGGGCGGCGGCCGCTTGTCCCGCCGGCAAGATCACCTGCCAGGAGTGGTGCCGTCGCTACCGGCCCGATCCCTCGGGTTTCTGCATGACCGGTCATCCACGGTCGTGCGACAAGAAGGTCGGCGGCGCCAGGGCCTGCGTCAACGATCGCCCGCCGTCCTGAGCCAAAGGCGCCTCGACCAGGTTCGGTTCTGACCCAGCGTCATTGGGTCCCGCGCGGGTGGCGAAAGATGAAATTGTTGCAGTAATCCTTCTTCTTCCAGAACCATTCGCCATCCTGGCGCTGATGAACGGCGGCATCGAATTGCGAGATCGGAAGAAGCCGGTTGCGGCACACGAAGCTTCCCTCGTAGCCGAGACCTGCGAGATAGGAGAACACATCCTCGACGCGGCCCGGCGCGAGATGACGGTTCTCGCATTCGAAAACCAGCAACGGCGCGTGCCGGCGCAACATCCGCTCGGCGCCCTGTAGCAGACCGAGTTCGGCGCCCTCGACGTCGATCTTGAGCAGTGTGACCTTTTCGTTGCCGTCGAAATAGTCATCCAGCCTGACCACCGGCACCGACAGCGTCGTAAAGCTTTCAGCTACCGTTTCCGCGTGCACGAGCGACGCGCCGGGGCCATGGCCCAATGGCACGAACAGGTCCTGATCGCCGGAATGCGAATAGGCGGCCTTGGCTTCAACCGTCACGTTGTCGAGGCCGATCGCGCGGCAGGCGTTCACGAGATCGCGGGCCAATTCCGGCTGCGGCTCGAACGCCACCACCCGGCCATGCCGGACCCACCGCGACAGCCAGTAGACAAAGCTCCCCTTGTTGGCGCCGATGTCGCAGGCGACGTCGCCTGGCCGCAGATGCCGCCGGATTGCGAGAAACTCCGTTCTCTGATCGCGAAACAGGGCTTTCAGCGCGCGAATCCGAAATCGCAGGCTCTCGGTCGTAAACCAGGCTTCGAAAATGAACACCGGTTGGCTTTCCCCTTGTGGATTTCCAGCCAACCGCATTGCCTCTTTCCAGTCGCCGGGAATGCGACACAAGAGTTCGGTGGCGCCAAGCCTTGTGTGAACGTTCACAGGCACGCAAATCCCGGTCTATTTCGGCAGCAGGCCTTTCAGCTTCTCGGCGTCCTTGATGTTGAGCTTGAAGCCGCCGGGCATCACGATGTCGCCGGGCTTCTGGCCGGGTTTGCAGTCTCCCAGCCACTTCGCCTCGATCATCATGGTCACGTCGCGCGCTGCGCCCGCAACCCCACCCTCGCTGTGCGAGGAAGTCTTGACCGTATAGGCCGAATTGAAATCGCCGGTGATCTCGGCATGCGACGTCATCGAGACGCCCGCCACGCTGCAGACGGAATCGATGGCATAACCGGTCGCGGTCTGCTGGATGTCGCGCCTGGAGCAGATCTGCTTCGACAGCGGCGAGGACGCCGTGCTCATGTCGCGGTCGGTGGTCTCGTTGGTGCAATGCTGCATCGACATTTCCGGAAACGGCGAGCCGGTCTTCACCAGCTTCATTTCCCAGAGCCCCGGCTTGCGCAGCGGGAGTTCGGTCGCGCGCGCCGGAAGCGCGAGCGCGCAAGAACCCAGACAAAATGCAAGAAGAAACGCAGGTGGTCGTCGCGTCATGCTTCCCCTCCGGTCAGGCCGTTCGCTCGGATGGGCGGCGCGGTTCAGTAGCGGGTGACCAGCGGCTGGTCGTTGGCGCCATAAGGCACCCAGCGGCAGGCGAAGGATATATAGCCGCCATATTGCGGATCGACCGCGAGGAATTTCACCACCTTGCCGTAGGAGGCGCAGTGATTGACCGCGAGCTGGCGGACATCGGTCTGCGCGGCCAGCGGAAAGGCGATGATGCCGCCGGTGTCGTTGCCCTTGACCGGCCCTATCCAGTCGGCGCGCGCCGGCGCACATGCCAGCATCCCGCAGACGGCAACGAGGCTCGCGGCCCGAATCATTCGCATGGCAGGCTCCATTTCTCCGGCGGCCACTGTAGTGCGCAACCGCGGCCGTGAAAAGAACGCCAGAGCCTTCCGGCGTGGACTTCTCGGCAGGTGTTGCCGCGCTGCACTTGACCTGATCCCGGCTTCGCGTCACCGTCCGGAACTGATTATTCGGGCGAGTTTTCCATGTGCGACCTCCTCACCTCCTTCAAGAAAACGGGCATCGCAGCCGTGCTCGGCGTGCTGTTCGGTCTGTTTGCCCTTGGCCAGACGGCTGAGGCGGCCAATCCGTTCGAGCTGAATTTCTGGCTGTCCGGTCCGCGCTATGACGGTCGGGTCAAGCCCTGCGAGGCAGCTCTCGGCACCATCACCGCGCAGTTCCAGGAAAAAGAGAGCAACTTCTGGAATTCCAGGCTGAAGATCACAGCCTATGGCGCCGTGCATGAGATCGCCTTCCGGCCGTGGCAATCCGACAATATCCCGCGCCGCTATTGCGGTGCCGATGTCATGATCAGCGACGGCAAGATGCACCAGGTCTACTACTCGCTGATCGAGGATGGCGGCTTCGCCGGCTTCGGCCAGGGTGTGGAGTGGTGCGTGACCGGGCTCGACCGCGACTGGGCCTACAATCCCGCCTGCAGGGCCGCCCGGCCCTGAAATCCCTTCGGCTTCGGTGGCGGGCATCCCTGTTTCCGAATTTTGTTCTTGAAATGTTCCACGAGCCTGCGTAGGGTTCCCGGACCATGTCAGGGTATTGAGGGCGTCCCATGTTGCATTTCAGGTCGGCTTGGATTTCGCGGTTGTTGATCTCGCTGGGCCCGATCGGCCTCGCATTGGCCTTTACATCGGTCCTGGCATTGGCGCCGGGGACGGCGTCGGCGCAGGACCGCCGGCAGAATACGCCGGGGGAATTCGACTATTACGTGCTGTCGCTGTCCTGGTCGCCGTCGTTCTGCGAGGAGGCCTCCGAGCGCGGCAATGAGGGGCGCTCCCAGGCCCAGTGCGGCGGCCGGCCGTTTTCCTTCGTGGTCCATGGCCTGTGGCCGCAATACGAGCGCGGCTTCCCCGAATACTGCCAGCGGCCCTCGCCGCGGCTGGACCGCAACATCATGACCTCGATGCTCGATGTGATGCCGGCGCCGGGGCTGATCTTCAACGAGTGGGACAAGCACGGCACCTGCTCGGGTCTTGGCGCGCGGGCCTATTTCGAGACCATCCGCAAGGCGCGCGCCGCGGTGAAGATCCCGCCGGAATATCTGGAATTGTCGGAACCGAAGACGGTCGCACCCGACGACATCGAGAGCGCCTTCATCAAGGTCAATCCGGGGCTGAGCAACGCTGCGATCGCGGTGACCTGCAATCGTACCCGCCTCAGCGAGGTACGGATTTGCCTGAGCAAGGACCTGCAATTCCGCGCTTGCGAGGAAATCGACCGCCGCGGCTGCCGCCGCGACCAGGTGACGATGCCGCCGATGCGCGGCGGGTGAGCAACGAAGGCCGTCATTCCGGGGCGGGTCAGCCCTGGGCCGCCATGCCCCGGCTTGACCCGGCATCCACGTCTTTCTTCGTGTCGTCAGGTAAAGAGGCGGATGGCCGGGACAAGCCTGGCCATGACGGGTAGAAGACGCCTAACGTCTTCTCGAACGGCCGATACTCCCCAGCCATGAACTACCGTCATGCCTTCCACGCCGGCGGCTTTGCCGATGTCATCAAGCACATCGTGCTGGTGCGGATGCTCAGCTATCTGCAGGAGAAGCCGGCCGCGTTTCGCGTCGTCGACAGCCATGCCGGCGCCGGGCTCTATGATCTTGCTTCCGACGAAGCCCGCCGCGGCGGCGAATGGCTGACCGGCATCGCGCGTATCCTGCAGGCGCGGTTTTCCGAACACGCCTTGCCGCTGTTAAAGCCCTATCTGGACATCGTCAGGGCTTTCAATCCGGACCGCGAACTGACGACCTATCCGGGATCGCCCTTGATCGCGCGCGCATTGTTGCGGCCGCAGGACCGGCTGACCGCCTGCGAGGTCGAACCGAAGGCGCGCAAGCAACTGATCGACGCGCTGCGCCGCGACACCCAGGCCCGTGTGGTCGACCTCGACGGCTGGCTCGCGCTGCCGGCCTTCGTGCCGCCGAAGGAGCGCCGCGGCCTGATCCTGATCGACCCGCCCTACGAGGACAAAGACGAATTCGAACGGCTTTCGGAGGCCTTTGCGGAAGCCTTCGCCAAGTGGCCGACCGGCAGTTACCTGTTGTGGTACCCGGTGAAAAGCCGCCGCGTCACCGACAATCTGGCCCGCCACGTCGCGGCCGCAGCCTCCGCCAGCAAGCCGCCCGGAAAAGTGCTACGGGTCGAATTCAGCGTCGCGCCGCAGACCGCCGGCGGAACGCTCGCCTCGGCCGGGCTTTTGATCGTCAATCCGCCGTGGACGCTATCGGGCGAGCTCAAGGCGATCCTGCCCGAACTGGAAAAGCCGCTTGGCCAGGGCGGCGCCGCCCGGTTCAGGCTGGAGGCGCCCAAGCCCTGAGGGTTGCCTGCCCAAATCTTGTCTACCCAAGCCTTGATCAAACAGCCTTGTCAAACAGCCTTGGTCGAACAAACCTTGGCCGTAGGTTTGGCCAAGACGCGAAAAGTGCGATTGAGGCGTAGGCAATTTGCCGGGAACCGTATTATGCTGGGTTCCATTGGGATCGGCTTTACGTTCCGCTTCCGCGAATGGTAGCGGCGGAGTGACAAGGCCTCGAACAATACAAAGACGGATCGGCCTGCAGAGCCTAATCCGCACGCGACGGCCAAGCCTTCCGACAACGCATCTCCGGTCAAGCCGATACGCAACAAGCGCGTAACGGCGGGTGCAGTAGGGGGAGGAGTTTCCCGATGGCCATGACGGGTACGGTCAAGTTCTTCAACGGAGAACGGGGCTATGGCTTCATCAAGCCCGACGACGGCGGCCGCGATGTATTCGTGCACATCACCGCGGTGGAGCGGGCGGGTTTGAAGGATTTGACTGAAGGACAACGCATCACATTCGATGTCGAGCCGGACAAGAAGGGCAAAGGCCCCAAGGCGGTCGACCTGGTGATTTCATCGTAGGGCATCTCATCGTCATGCCCGGCCTTGACGCAAGGGGCGCAAAAAAATTCCGGCCGCGCACGGCGGCCGGGAGGTCTGATCACGACTTTTCTTGTTGCTGTCAGAAGTGGTAGTTCAGGCCGGCGCGCAGCAGCCCGAACCGGTAGCCGTTGGATGCGCCGGTGACGACGAAGTTGCTGTCAGCGAGATCGACATAGAGATATTCGATCTTCGCGCTCCAGTGCGGCGCGAAGCCCATCTCGGCGCCGACACCCGCGGTCCAGCCCAGATTGGTGTGCGATTCCGCAAGTCCGAACGTCTCGCCCCGCAGTTCGCCGAACGCCACGCCGCCGGTACCGTAGAACAGGATGTTGTTGAAGGCATAGCCGGCACGGCCGCGAACCGTTCCGAACCAGGGGTTGGAGAACTTCCAGGGCGCGAAGGTGTCGTCGGCGCCGGTCGCCTCGATGTCGCCTTCGATGCCGAACACCCACGGACCGGTCTGCCAGTTGTAGCCGGCTTGCGCGCCGCCGACGAAGCCCGACGGCTTGGTCGGGTTGTTGTCGACCGAGCCCCAGGCGTAGCCGAGATTGCCGCCGAGGTAAGGACCGGCCCAGCTATAGGCGTTGAGCGGCTGGTTGACCGTGTAGGGAGCAAGGTCGGCGGCCTCAGCCGACAACGTCCAGCCCGCGGCAATCAGGGCCACTGCGCGCCAAATGATCCGGCTCATCTCACTCTCCCGACGAAACGCCGCCACCACGGTCTCGCCCTCGAACGATTCGCTGCTGGCGAAGCCTTCGTGGTTACGGACTTCCACTTTTTTCCGAAAAGATTTATCGAGAGTTTTAAGTTAAAGGCTTGTTAAGCCCGGTTACCGCCCGATTAATATTCTTAAGGAAGCGTTACGCGCGCGCCCCGAAGCGGGCCTCCCCGGTGCTGGCGATGGGCGGCCGGCGCGCTTAAGTTCAGGCCCATGGACCAGGATTCGACCGACAACCCGAAGCCCCCTGCCCCGCCGCGCACGGGCAATTGTTCCGCGCCGGCCGCGCAAGCGGATTTGCCGCCACAGCCTGCATTTGCCGACGACGTCGATCCGGCGATAGCGGCCTCCGAGGAGGACGACGAGGCACGGCTGCCGGAAATGGCTGAGGAGGCGGGCGAGACGGTAGCCGAAGGCCCACTTGCGGTCGGCCATGCCGCGATCGAACAGGCGGTGCGGCTCGCGCCCACCTCGCCCGGCGTCTACCGCATGTTGAATACGGCAAGCGACGTGCTCTATGTCGGCAAGGCGAAAAATGTCCGCAAGCGGCTTTCATCCTATGCGCGCGTCAGCGCGCCGCAGCCGGCGCGCATCCTGCGCATGATCGCAGCCACCGTCTCGGTCGAGATCATCTCGACCGCGACGGAGACCGAGGCGCTCTTGCTCGAAGCCAATCTGATCAAGCAGTTGCGACCGCGCTTCAATGTGCAACTGCGCGACGACAAGTCGTTTCCCTATATCCTGATCACGGGCGATCACTGGGCGCCGCAGATCCTGAAACATCGCGGCGCGCAGACGCGGCCGGGGCAGTATTTCGGACCGTTCGCTTCCGCCGGCGCCGTCAACCGCACCATCACCGCGCTGCAGCGCGCCTTCCTGGTGCGCTCCTGCACCGACGGATTTTTCGAGAGCCGCACCCGCCCCTGCCTGCTCTACCAGATCCGCCGCTGCGCAGGCCCCTGCACCGGCGAGATCGATTTTCCCGGCTATACCGGGCTGGTGCGCGAGGCCAAGGACTTCCTGTCCGGCCGCAGCCGCGCGGTGAAGCGCGAACTCGCAAGCGAGATGGAGAAGGCCTCCTCTGATCTCGAATTCGAGACGGCCGCGCTCTACCGCGATCGCCTCGCCGCATTGTCGGCGATCCAGTCGCAGCAGGGCATCAATCCGCGCACCGTGGAGGAAGCCGACGTGTTCGCCATCCATCAGGAGGGCGGCTATTCCTGCGTCGAGGTGTTCTTCTTCCGCACCGGCCAGAACTGGGGCAACCGCGCCTACTTTCCGCGTGCGGAAAAAACTTTCACCCAGGAGGAAGTCCTGTCCTCGTTCCTGGCGCAATTCTACGACGACAAGCCGCCGCCGAAGCTGATCCTGCTGTCACATGAGATCGAGGAGGGCGACTTGCTGGCCGACGCCCTGTCGGTCAAGGCCGGACACAAGGTCGAGGTCTCCGTGCCCCGGCGCGGCGAGAAGAAGGAATTGGTCGCGCACGCTTTGACCAATGCGCGCGAGGCGCTGGGCCGCAAGCTTGCCGATACCGCAACGCAAGGCCGCTTGCTGGAAGCCATGGTGACGACGCTCGGGCTATCGCACCCGCCCAAGCGGATCGAGGTCTACGACAACAGCCACATCCAGGGCACCAATGCGGTCGGCGCCATGATCGTGGCCGGGCCTGACGGCTTCATCAAGAACCAGTACCGCAAATTCAACATCAAGTCGGAGGGGCTTACCCCGGGCGACGATTACGCGATGATGCGCGAGGTACTGCAACGGCGTTTCAAGCGGTTGATGACGCCGCCCGCGGATGGCGACGCCGCCAAGGCCAAACCAGACGACGATTCGTTTCCGCAATGGCCCGACCTCGTCATCATCGACGGCGGCCGCGGCCAGCTCAATGCGGTCAGGGATATCTTCGAGGGACTCGGACTGACGCAGGTCGCGCTGATGGCGGTCGCCAAGGGGCCGGACCGCGACGCCGGCCGCGAGACCCTGTTCATGCCGGACCGCGAGGCGATCAAGCTGGAGCCGCGCGACCCCGTGCTGTATTTCATCCAGCGGCTGCGCGACGAGGCGCATCGCTTCGTGATCGGCTCGCACCGCAAGCTGCGCAAGAAGGACATCCGCGAGGCCGGCCTGCAGGAGATTCCCGGCATCGGCCCGTCCCGCAAGCGTGCCCTGCTGCACCATTTCGGAACCCTGAAGGAGATCGAGCGGGCCTCGGTCGCCGATCTCGGCAAGGTTCCCGGCGTCAGCGCCGAAAGCGCCCGCAAGATTTTCGAGTTTTTCCATGCCCAGCCGGGCTGAGGGCGGGGTTACTATTCACAATGGCGTCTTCAGCGGCGGATCAACTGCGCCGCACGGTTGACCTTCATGATCAGGCGGTATTGGTAGAACGGATGAACATCGCGACGACAAAGGGTGCGGCCAGAAACTCGCTGTCCCTGCCCAATATTCTGACCTATGCGCGAATCGCCGCCATCCCGGTGGTGGTCGGCTGTATCTATGCACAGTCCATCATGGACGGCCCGCTCTGGCTGCGCTGGGTGGCGGTGGCGGTGTTCATCGCCGCGGGAGTCACCGACTTTCTCGATGGCTACTATGCGCGAATCTGGGATCAGCATTCGGCGTTCGGCCGGATGCTCGATCCGATCGCCGACAAGCTCCTGGTGGCCTCCTGCCTGTTGATGCTGGCCGCCGACGGCATCATCCATGGCTGGACGCTGTGGGCCGCCATCGTGATCCTGTGCCGCGAAATCCTGGTGTCGGGTCTGCGGGAATATCTGGCGGCGCTGCGCGTCAGCGTGCCCGTGACCAAGCTCGCCAAGTGGAAGACCACGGTACAACTGGTCGCGATCGGTTTCCTGCTGGCGGGAGAAGCCGGCGACCAGGTGGTCCCGGTCGTCACCCAGATCGGGCTCTTGTTGCTGTGGATCTCGGCGATCGTCACGATCTATACCGGCTGGGATTATTTTCGCGCCGGCATTCATCATCTCATCGAGGAGGATGAGCGATGAAGGTGAAATATTTCGCCTGGGTTCGCGAGCGGATCGGCAAAGCAGAAGAGACCGTCGAGCCGCCCGCCGATGTGCGGACCGTCGACGATCTGATCGGCTGGTTGACGCAGCGCGGCGAGAGCTACGCCTATGCCTTCGAGAAACCGCGCGTCATCCGGGCCGCGATCGACCACAGCCATGTCAAGCCGGACACCATGATATCTGGCGCCCGCGAGATTGCCTTCTTCCCGCCGATGACCGGCGGTTAGTTTCTTGACGCGATGATCCCATGACCGCTGAGGTGACCATCCGCATCCAGCAAGCCGATTTCGACATCGCGCGCGAGATTGCGGCGCTGACCAAGGGCCGCGCCGATATCGGCGCGGTCGTCAGCTTTTCCGGCATCTGCCGGGGCAGCGAGGGCGGCGACGCCATCGCGGCGCTGACGCTCGAACATTATCCCGGCATGGCGGAGGCCGAGATCGGCCGCCACGCGGAAACCGCGATGTCGCGCTGGCCGCTACAGGGTCTGACCGTCATCCACCGCGTCGGCCGCGTCGCGCCGGGCGAAAATATCGTGCTGGTGCTGACGGCTTCGCAACATCGGCAGGCGGCGTTCGAGGCCGCGGAATTCCTGATGGATTACCTGAAAACCAGCGCGCCGTTCTGGAAGCGCGAGGAAAACGCTGCCGGGACGGACTGGGTCGAAGCGCGTAGCCACGACGACGCGGCTGCCGCGCGCTGGACCAAATCCTGATGGGCAAGCGCACCAAGCCGGCCACCCGGCGCGCCGCCGCGGCGAAATCTCCGAAGGTGAAAGTGCCGAAAGCGACCTCGGGCAAATTGCGAACGCTGGTCGATTTCGTCCGCTATGCAGTGAGCCGCTTCATCGAGGCGAAACTCGTATTCGCGCATGGCACGACGGATCCCGTGGCGGAAGCCGCGTTCCTGGTCTGCGAAACCCTGCACCTGCATCCCGACCGGTTCGAGACGTTTGCGACCGCGCGGGTCACCGCGCAGGAGGGCCGCCAGATTCTCGACCTGATCGGCCGTCGCCTCGCCACGCGAAAGCCGGCCGCCTATCTCGTCAACAAAATCTACATGCGAGGCCTGCCCTTCTATGTCGACGAACGTGCGATCGTGCCGCGCTCCTTCATCGGCGAATTGCTGGATTCCCATTTTGGCGGTGGGCACGGGCAGGACGGCGCCTCGCTGATCGACGATCCCACCGCGGTGGAAGCCGTGCTCGACCTTTGCACCGGCTCGGGGTGTCTCGCCATCCTCGCCGCCCAAAGTTTTCCGAATGCGCAGATCGACGCGGTGGATATCTCGAAGGATGCGCTCGGTGTCGCCGCGCGCAATGTCGTCGATTACGCGCTGGAAGAGCGGGTGAAGTTACATCGCGGCGACCTGTTCCAGCCGATCGGCAACGCGCGCTACGACCTGATCATTTCCAATCCGCCCTATGTCGATGCCGAGGGCATGGCCGCTCTCCCGCGCGAATGCCGCGCCGAGCCGAAGCTCGCTTTCGACGGTGGCGCGGACGGGCTCGATCTGATCCGCCGCATCCTGCGTGAAGCGAGGCAGCACCTGACGGCTTCGGGCGGGCTGTTATGCGAAATCGGCCGCGGCCGCGAGCGGCTCGAGGCCGCCTTCCCGCAATTGCCGCTGCTATGGCTCGATACCGAGGATTCCGGCGGCGAAGTGTTCTGGATTGCCGCCGCCGATTTGTAAGCGAGCCTTCCCGCAATCCGTCCCGAAGCAGCCCGATTGTGCAGAAATAGTAGGGCTGATGGCGTTTCCGTCGCGCGCCGAAACTGATAGCCTCTCGGAAAGCCTGAAACAC
>Ga0209483_1001339_pt1 | contig 18833 bp, 16 predicted proteins | sample NGEPerA_FD_184508 | JGI IMG/M metagenome (GOLD analysis project Ga0209483, IMG submission 184508) | Arctic peat soil microbial communities from the Barrow Environmental Observatory site, Barrow, Alaska, USA - NGEE PermafrostL2-A... | ecosystem: Environmental > Terrestrial > Soil > Wetlands >... | reverse complement strand
GATGGCGTAAAGGTGCAGATTGACGATCCCGGCGGTGAGTGGAACCAGCCACCAGACCGCTGCCGTCCGCTCGCCGGATCGGCGGTCGCGGACCAGCAGCCAACCGCATACCGCGAGCAAGACCAACGCGGCCGTGACTGGCCGGAAACTCAGGTAAGGCAATGAAAGAAAAGCCGCCATCGCCCCGGCAAGGACCGATTCCATGACGCCCGGAGTGGTTGAATCCGTCGTGAACTCATCGGCAAGACCTTGCGTCGCCGGCTCGTTCCTGTGGCATGGGCAGCTTGCCCACGATGTGCGGTACGCCGAACGGATCGGCGGTACGTCGCCGATGTCCATTTGCGATTCCATAAGACAGGTAGGGGAGGACAGCACGCTATCGCCGCGTAGCGCGGGTATCTTCGACGTCGGCCAGCTATGCCAAGCCCACGGGCGGGCCGCTCGTGCCACGAAAGAAAGCCGCTTCCCCGCGCGTGCCCCGCCTCCGGCGGGCCTGGCCCGGCATGCCAGAATAATCAACCCAATAAAGCCGGCCTGCAGGATCGACTGCGCCAGGATCGCCGACCGCCAGCCGCCTTGCCGCCAGAGCCAATCCATGCCCAGTTCGGCCAGCCATGAGTATGGCGTCCAAGGCTCGGGCACCGAAGCGAACGAGAGATGGTCATGCAGCGGGCCGATCCCATCGGCGCGCAACTGCCCGGCCACTCGCAGGTGCCAAAAACAATCCGGATCCATCGAGTCAAACAAGATCGGCTTGCCAAACGCCACCAGCAATATCAGTCCCACCAAAAGCGCAAACCCCATTCGCGGCTCGCGCATTGAGTTTGGATTCGCAATCGCGGACAACGCCATTGGCGTATATTCGGCCAACGAACCGCGACTCCGGCAGCCCGGGGAATTATGGGACGCCGGCGCGTACAGAACTCGAGGAAGGAGAGCGTCACCGTATCACGGGCGTCCCGCCCGTGCCGATGGCGCGGCAGTTGAGGAATTACGGTTTTGCCAATCACAACGCACTGTGCACGGGCGGGACGGGCGTGATACGGGACGGACTTGCCGTTCCACTTCCTTTCAATCATAACCGGCTTGATGCGAACGACGCGGCTTGCTCCTTCACCCACGGGCGCTTTGCACCTCGGCAACGCACGCTCGTTCCTGGTGAACTGGCTGTTGGCACGCCAGCGGGGTTGGCAAATCCTGTTACGGATCGAAGATCTGGACGGCCCCAGGGTGAAGCAGGGAGCGGATCAACAGGCCATTGAAGATCTCCGTTGGCTTGGGATCGATTGGGACGAGGGGCCGATCCATCAATCAAGCCATGCGGCCAGTTATGAAACGGCGGTGGCGAAACTCCTGTCGTCGCAATGGGCGTATGCGTGCGTTTGCAGCCGGCGCGAAGCGGACGCCGCCGCCAGCGCGCCGCACGCCGAGGATGGCGGATCGGTCTATCCGGGGACGTGCCGGGGGCGCTTCTCGTCGCCTGCCGAGGCTTATGCGCAAACAGGAAAGAAGCCGGCCCTGCGATTTGCCGTGCCGCGAGGCGTGGTGGCGTTTCACGACGAATTCGCGGGGACACTACAGTATGATGTGTCGCGCCAACTCGGCGACTTCATCATCGCCAAGGCCGACGGATCCGCCGCTTACCAGCTTGCGGTTGTGGTGGACGACGCCCAGGCGGGTGTCAACGATGTAGTCCGCGGCGATGATCTGCTCGATTCCACGCCGCGCCAAATCCTTCTCTATGAGGCATTGGGAATGGCACGCCAGATTCCCCGATATTATCACCTGCCGCTGGTGGTTGGCGCTGATGGCCGGCGTCTGGCCAAACGGCATGGCGACACCCGGCTTTCGTTTTATCGCGAAGCCGGCGTCGCGCCGGGGCGCGTTCTGGCGCTGTTGGCGCGATGGTGCGGGATGAATGTGCCAACGGCGGTGCATTGCGCCGCGGGCCTGCTGGAAACATTTCGACTGGAACGCCTGTCGCGCGAGAAGATCGTTTTCACCACGGCCGATGATGCCTGGCTGTGGGCGGGAATATGAAGCCGGATGCGGAGGATTATCTTCGCGGCATCATGAGCGGCGAGAGCCGCGGCATCGCCGCCGGCGCGGCGCGGGCGGGGTTATCGCTCATCGAGTCGGTTTATGCGGGCGCCATGATGATGCGCAACCGGCTTTACGATATTGGCGCGCTGCGGTCGGTGCGGCTGGAGCGGCCGGTCATCAGCGTCGGAAACCTGACCGCCGGGGGAACCGGAAAGACGCCGATGGTGCGCTGGCTCGCGTCGCACTTGCGCGATCAGGGGCGGACGGCGGCGATCCTGTCGCGCGGCTACAAATCCGCGGGGGGACAACCCGGCGACGAGCAACGGATGCTGGACCAACTGCTGAACGCGCCGGGCGCTTCGCCGGTCGTTTTGAAGGCAAACCCCAACCGGCAAGAAGCCGCCCGGCAAGCAACGGCGGAGAACTCGCGCATCGACGTGTTTTTGCTGGACGATGCCTTTCAACACAGGCGCATCCAGCGCGAGTTGGATATCGTTTTGCTGGCCGCGACCGACCCCTTCGGCTACGGCCATGTCCTGCCGCGCGGAATGCTGCGCGAGCCATTGGCGGGACTTGGGCGCGCAGGGGCGGTCGTGATTACGCATGCCGATTGCGCCAGCGAAGACCAGGCGCGGGCGATTGAGCAGCGCGTTCGCGCGTTTAATCCGTCATGTCCGATTTACCGGGCAATGCACGCACATGCGGGGCTACGATATGCGGCCACGCCCGCCGCCGCGCCGCCAGATATGCCGATGGAGGAACTGCATTCCCGCCGATTCTTCGCGTTCTGCGGCATCGGCAATCCGAGGTTGTTTTCCCGGCAACTCGAAGCGTACGGCCCTCAATACGTGGGCCGCCAGTGGTTCGCCGATCATCATCGCTATACGGCCAAGGACCTGGCGGCCTTGCGCGCGCAGGCCGCCCAAGCCGGCGCGGAAGAATTGGTTACCACGGAAAAGGATTGGGTGAAGATCGCCGGCCTTGCTGACGCGGAAGCGGACAGGCTACGAATTTTGCGCATCGACGTGCGGATGCGCTTCAATGAGACTGATTCTGGCCGTTTGATCGCGCAGATTCGGCGAGTAATCGGAGATTGATATTCGGCGAGCGAATGCGGTGCACGCCAATGATCGCGCGACTGGTCTCCAGTTTTTGATCAATCGCGCGGGATGCCGGCCACCGCCGCCTTCTCGTGAAGCCGCGCCACGAGGAACTCGCGGATTTCGGCGATGCGGCGCTGGCTTAAATAGTTGGGGCGGTCCGAGCCGGCGGCCAGGCGAAGCGACGTGGGGGCGGCGGCCAGATCGGCGAAGTGATCGAAGTTGATGTCGTCGGCGTTCACCCGGTAGCCCAACTCAAACGTCCATTTGCATGGCGCGCGAAGCCATTTCAGCCACGGCTGTTTGGGGCCGATCTGACGGGCCAGGGCATCGGAGGCGTCGATCACCGGGTCGGCAAAAACGATTGCGCTCAAAGTGGCATCGCGCTGCGCGGCCAACAACGCGGCGGTCGCGCCGGTTCCGAAGCCGACCACCGCAATGCGATCTGGATCGACGAAAGCACGCCGGCGGAGGAACTCGACGGCGGCCCTGATGTCGCGCGATTCATGGAGTCCAAATGTCTGCCCCGCCGGCCAGCCCTCGCCGGCCCCGCGCAGACCCAGGGCCAGGACCACGATTCCCTCCTCGTGCAGCGGGCGCACCAGCGGAAGCATCTGCTCGGGGGTGCGGCCAAAGTCATGAACCAGCACCACGGCGGGCCAGCGCTCGCGCAGGACGCGTTCCTTTTGCTCCACCACCCGCCGGGCGTCGATCGCGGGAACCAGCCAGCCGTGCAGCGGCGTGCCATCGGTGCTGGGGAGACTCAACTGATCGAAATAAACGCCCTGCCCACCCGGATCGCTGCTGATCCGCGCGGGCGTGGGGTGCGTGCCGGCATAAGCCAGCGCGGAGGCGGCAATGGCCAGCGCCAGGACCAGAAACACCGCCTGCCGCGCGAACGCCGCCGTCAGGCCGCCAAGGAATGTGATGGGCAACTGGTTTTCGCGCGAGCGCCGCAGCGCCAGCGGCCGGCTGACCAGCAGCCGCCCGAAGCATTTGAGCAATGGAATAAAGAACCGCCGCCAAACGCGGCGCCGCGGACGCGGTTGGGGACGCGCCTCCACGATATAACTCGAATCCATGATGGGCCGTTGCATGTCTTCTCCCAAAAACCCAGCCAGGCCGCCCCGGCTTAACGTACGATAAAAACCACCCGCCGACGCGGGCAAATGCGCGGACCAGGGCCGCGACCCCAAATGAAGTCGGAAATTCGAAATCCGAAGCACGAAATCCGAAACAAATCCAAATGAAGAAAGCAGAAAGTTCAAAACGCAATTCGCGCGGCCCGCGTGCCTGGACCATTATTGGTGCCCATTCGTGCTTATTCGTGGCCAGTCTTCGGCGTCGATCACATAAGGCGCCGCATTCCCGACGATACGTTGGGGGCAACTGAAGCGGGTACGATTTCCAGCCGACTACATTTCCCAGAGGCGCGGCGTACTTATTGAAGCCTATCGGCTTGACCTGCGCCTCTCTGAAACGTAGGTTACTCATGACGACATTCCATTTGAGCCGACGCAACGATCCGGGGAACCGGGTGATTATCGGCGTTGGATTTGTGCCAGGGGCGGACGGCTCGGAGAGCCGCCCGCGGGCCGGTTCAGGGAACCGCCCCATAAACACCGCCGCCTTTGCATCGAATCGGTGCATGGCGGCAACTGAAAGCGAGGTCACGGATGGCCAAGGGTAAACATGCCGCCGCGTTGTTCGAGGTGATCCAACATAACAAGGGACCCGGCGCCAACAGCGGCGATTCGCTGCGGACGCCCAAGTGGTGGTTCAAGGGCCGGCCCCAGGCCGACCTGCCCACCCTCACGGCAACCGCGCCGCAGCCCGCGCCGCGGACGCCGAGCGTCGCCATGCGCATGACGGCGGCCGCGCCGCGCATCGCCGCCGTCGAGGCGATGACGCCTGATCCCCAGTTCCCAGCTTCCGGGCACGAACAGACGTGCGAACCGGCCCCGGTAAATGAGCCGGCGCGAAGCGAACCGGCCCCGTCCGCCGACTGGCGCAACCGCGCCGATCCCACGCGCGCCCGTCTGCAGCGCACGCCCACAGGCGGCATTCGGATGGATCGCGATAATCGCTCGCTGCACGTTCGGCTGCGCTACCCGGCGGCAGCGTTGGCGGGATTTGGTTTGATGGTGGCCGTGGGGCTGGCGTATGTGGTGGGCCGGCGCGCCGCGTCAGGTCCGGACCGCGCCAATGCCTCGGCGGTGGATGATCCGGCGGATGCATCCGCTTCAAACAAAGACCTTCGCTCGCGCGTGCAACCCAACGCGCTGAACGTTCCTCGGCATGTAAGCCGGGCCGGCTACAAAGCCCCCGCGCCGCGCGTGGCGGACGCCGCGCGGCCGCGCGTCCGCGAACACGACACGCCCGGCGAGGCGCCGATGGCCAATTCGGTGAATGGGCTCAAGCCGATCCCCCCCGCCGCCGCCGAAGCGGTGGACGGGCCGCGGATCGCGGGGCTGAACTACATCATCGCGCAGAGCTATCCTGACGTGAAGACCGCGCAGGAAGCGCGAAGTTTCCTCGTCAAGGTCGGCATCCCCTGTACGGTCGAACAAGGCCCGCAAGGCTGGGCGCAGATGACCTGGTACAGCGTCGTTACCACCCGCGGCTTCGAGCATATTCATACGCCCGAATGCGAGTCGGCTCAAAAAGCAATCAAGGATGCCAACGCCAAATTTGCCGGCACGGCAAAATTCAGGCGTTTCGATCCGCGTTTGTTTCAATGGAAATAGCCGGTCGTGGCGTAATCGACCCCAATATGACGGCCTGCCTGGCGCCCGTCACGGACGGTACGTTTGACGGCAAGCCGTCAAGCGTGGCCGCGCCCAGGAGGGCAAAGGCCACGGCCTCCTTCGCGGATGCAGCGACGGCAAAATCGTCCGTCGATCGGATGAGCGTCTCGGGCCCGAGCAGGGAGCGCAGCCAGCCCATGATCGCTTTATTGTGAAGCCCCCCGCCGCTGACGATGAGATCGCGCTCGCGTGCGACCGCCTTTCCGTCAATTGCTTTCGCGATGCACGCCGCCGTGATGTAGGCGGCGGTGGCGAGCAGATCATCCATCGCGATTGTTGTGCCTGCGATGGCCTGTTCAAATGCGCGGATCATCGCCGGCGTATCCGTTGATTTTGGGCCGGCGATTGCAAGAAATGATTGACGCATGAAACGCTCGACCACTTCCTGAACGACCCTGCCGCGCCCGGCGCGCTGCCCATCGACATCCCAACTTAGCCCAAATGGCCCATAGGTCCGGCAGATCGAGTCACTGATGCAATTCCCCGGCCCGGTATCGAAGGCGACAATCTGCTCGATTCCAGTTGCCGGCGAGATGACGGTGAGATTGGCGATTCCGCCGATGTTGAGCAGAACGCGCTCGCGGGTGGCGTGGCGGAACAGAATGTAATCCGCGAACGGAACCAGCGGCGCCCCCTGCCCGCCCGCCGCGCAGTCCGCGCGGCGGAAATCGCTGACCACAGGGCATTTGGTTTCCCACGCCAGCAGCGAAGGATCGAGCCATTGGATCGTCAGCGGCGGACGGTGAAAAAGCGTCTGACCGTGCGCGGCGATTGCCGAGATCGCTGGTGGCGCGATATGCGCGGCGGCGAGCAATTCCTTGACCGCGCGGGCATAGGCCAGCGTGATCGATTGGCCGAGGCGCGCCAGGTCGGCCAATGGCGCTTCGCCGGATGCACGCATCGCAAAGATCGCGTCGCGCAACTGGTCGTCGTAAGGCTGATGCGCTTGCGATAGCAGTTCGGCTGACATATCCAACCCGCGCCCGCCGATCCGAACCAGGGCGGCATCCACGCCGTCCGCGCTGGTGCCGCTCATCGCGCCTATCAGAAGCCGGCGGTTCATCGGCGCTACAATAATGCCCGAGGACATTCTTGTCCTCCCGAACCGACCCCACTTTTGTCGCAGCCAAAGCACCCTGGTACTTCGCGTAGGGCCATCGCAGGTCTCGCATCGTGATTTCAGTTGAGCGATTGATCCACAGGCCTTATAATCACCAGTCGTCGTAAGCAGTTTTTCGGAGGCAGATATGGCAGAGCAGGACAGAGATCATGAAAAGGCCCGTGAGAGCGGGGGCGGCGGGACCGCCACGGCCAAGCCAAAGCGGTCGGCCAAAAAGAGCCCGCAGACCCGGCCGCCGCAACTGCTGCCGCCCTGGAAAGTGCTGCTTCACAACGATCCCAAGAACGAGATTTTATTCGTCATCAAGACGGTGATGGAATTGACTCCCCTGAAAGAGCATGATGCGACGCTTCGCACCGAGGAGGCACATCGCACCGGCGTTTCCCTGTTGCTGGTGACGCACAAGGAACGTGCCGAGCTTTACAAGGAGCAGTTCGCCTCGAAGGGGCTGACCGTTTCGATTGAAGCCGCCGAAGAGTGATTCTAAAATGGCCCTGCGCGACTACGCGCCGTTCGTGGATTGCAAAACCAGAAAGGTTTTCGGGTAAAGCAACCCCTCAATCGTGACACGGGCGTCCCGCCCGTGCGCGTTGTATGAAACCTGAGAGACCTCGATTTTCCCGATTCTTTGGCCATCGGCACGGGCGGGACGCCCGTGTCACGTTGAAAATCATGAAACCACGACTGGCGTGGGGTCGCGGAATTGCAACATCGAATGGAGCTCATGCCCGCCGGATGTCTGCGGCGCATGATCGCGCACGGCTATTTTAGATTGGAGAACCCGAATCCCGATTGGCGCGGGTGTTCCCTGCGAAAGCGGCGCGACCGAAAGTCTGGCGTCTGTATTCGCTAAGGCATCCGCGAACGCCCGACAGAGTACCAGCCGGACGCGCCCTTTGAGTTTTCCGCTTTTCTTACATTTGAATTTGTTTCGGATTTCGTGCTTCGGATTTCGGATTTTCACCCCTCCATTAACCTGTGGTCGCGGTTTTCTCACAGCCACGGCTTTCTTACAAATGTACCCTCCGCGTATAGACCCACCATTCGATCAGCAGCAACGGCATCGCCGCGATTGCGATGATCCACCACCATAACTCCAGCCGCGCGCCCGTCGTGCTTGCGCTGACGACGGCGGCGTTGATGTCCCCGGGCGCTTTGCTCGCGGGGAGCGTGTTGCTTTCGTTGGCGTCCAGCAGATTCACCGCCATCTGCTCATGTTGCGGAATCGGCGGATCGGTCGTGTACAGGCCGACAAAGTTCAAGGCGGGCAGGGCAAAATCGCCGGCCTCGGGAACGGCGACCTTCCTCACATTTCCGAATGGGTCTTTGAGGTTGATGCTTTTGGGCTCGCCCATCGTGATCAGCGTTGATCGCGGAATCGTCGGCGTTGCGCCCGGCTCAAGCGATTGGCGAACGTCCATGTCGCTGCCGACGGCAAGATATTGAAGCGCGTTGACCAGGAACATCGGGAAGGTCGGCTTGAGCGGCAGATTGCTTTGCAGCGAATCGAACGCCACCACCAGGTTCGTCGCCTTCCCCGTGTGATCGAGCACGATCAGCGGGCCTTTCAGACCGTCGACCAAAACTTCATCCTCCTGCGGCACATCCAGCTTGACCGCCTGCGCGACATAGAGGCGGGCGAGGGCAAGATCCTTGAGGATGGGGTGATCGCGTTTCCAATCGAGCACGCCGACGTCGGTGAGGATGATCGGCCTGCCCGCCGGGTCCCTGGAAATTTTCACGCGCATGTCCGGCAGCGCGGCGCGCGGGCCATCCAGGAAGTAAATGAAATTGCCCGCCGGCGGAAGGTGCGCGGGCTTGTAGCGGTCGAAGATGAACACGTCGAACTTATTGCGCTGCTCGTCCTTGTAGACGTTGTCGTAGGTGTCGGGGCTGATGATATCGTGCGACTTGAGGCCAAGGCTATTGACGGCTTTCTCGAGAAAATAGTTGCCGGGCGTGACCAGCAACACCGCCAGCGACTTGGGCGGCGGCACGACCACCTGTGCCACATCATCCGCTGCCAGCACGTCCCCCTGCTTGTTCATCTGCTCGACCTTGATGATCGCGGAGTTGGCCAAATCGAGCTTGAAATTGGCGCTGTCGATCACCGGCTGATCGGGGTGTTGCGTGTCCCAGTCATCGCGCTGCTGCTTGCTCCATCGCTCGGGGAGGAGGAAAGTGTCGCGCGTGTGGGTGCCGCCAAAATCCTGCACCTGGTTGTCCACGCTAAGCTGGATGGGCGCGGACGCCGGGTCGGGGCCGAAGTTAGCCAGGCGCACAAAGACCTGCACCTCGGTGGGCCGCTCGTAGTTGCGCTTGGCGTTGAGGGAGACGATGCCGATGTTTTTGGCGGTGTCGGTGCCGATCTTCTCGAAGGTAAGGTTTCCGCGGATTGACAATTCCTCGGCATCGGCCACGCGCCCGTCGGAATAAAGCCGCACGTCAGGCGGCTTGACATCGGGGCGAAGCTGCTCGGGATTGAAATTGGTCTGCGCCTCGGCCAACTGATACGCCAGTTTCAGCCGCGATTTGCGATCGGTGGGTTGAATGCGATCGATGGCGCTGCGCAAAGCGGAGGCGTCGGTGGTGAACGATTGCATGGTCTCGGCCGAATCATCGAAGGCGATCACCATCGCCGTGGAATGCCGGCCCATTGAGTCAATCAGTTCCTTCGCGCGTCGCTTGGCCTCATGCAGGCGCGTTTGGCCTCCCGGGCCATCGGCAGCGTTCATGGAGGCCGAGCGGTCGATCAGCAGCACCGCCATCTGTCCCGCCCCTTTCCGGTAATTGGCGACCGGACGGGATAGCGACAGCAACAGCGCGATCAACAAGAGCAATTGGAGTAGAAGGAGCAGGTTTCGCCGAAGCTTCTGGAATGGCGCGTTGACCTGCAGATCCTGGATCGCCTTGCGCCACAGGAAAGTCGAGCTGACGGCCATCTCCTTGCGCCTCAGCTTGAGGAAATAAAGGATCAGCAACGCCGGGATCACCAGCGACGCCGCGATCAGGCCCGCGAGCTTGTTATCGAATTGCGGGAACCAGGTCATGCGGGAAATTCCACCTTTCCACATGGCGCGATCATGCGCCGACTGCGACTTTTTTAACGTGACACGGGGCGTCTCGCCCGTGCGGAGGCCTTTCGATCACTTGAAATGCCAACCGCTCGATGCCAATACGCACGGGCGAGACGCCCGTGTCACAATAAGCAGTACGATTCCTGGCGGCGCCACAACACTCGCTTGCGTCACCCCAGCAGTCCACGTTCGCGCAAATAATTTAGCACGAGCGTATCAAACGGCACCGCCGTGCTGGTGAACAGATACGTTCCGCCGCGCCGCGTGAGATAATCCTTGAGGCTCAGACAGTAGGCGTTGAGGTTTGCCTTGTATTGTTTGAGCAATGGCTGCGTAATTGAAACCTCGGCCAGATCATCATCCTCAACATCGCGGAGTTTGAGATCGCCTTGCAAGTCCGGTTCGATTTCCTGCGGCGCCAAACACTGGACGGCAAACAAATCGTACTTACCGCCGGCGACGTAGCGCAGGCCGTTCTCGTAGCCGCCCTTATCGAAAAAATCCGAGAGCACTACGCAGACGCCCTTCTGGCGATGCTGGAGGGCGAATTTCTTGCACGCCTCGCCCAGATGGCTGGCGCCGGCGGGCTTGAGCTTATCGACAAACTCGATCATCTGCGACACGCGACGCCTGCCGCGCAGCGCGCCGGTCTCGGCGACCAGGCCGTCGGCCATCGCGCTGATATGCACGCGGTTGTAGTTGACCAGGCCGATGTACCCCAGCGCCGCCGCCACTTTTTTCATGTAGAGGGCTTTGTTGGGATCGCCGAAATCGCAGCTTTTGCTGACGTCGAGCAGGACGTAAAGCGACAGGTCCTCCTCTTCGAGAAACAGCTTGAGGAAGAGACGGTCAAGGCGGGCGTAGATGTTCCAGTCGATGAAGCGCAGATCGTCGCCGACGACGTAATTGCGGTAGTCGGCGAACTCCACGCTCTGCCCCCGCCGCTTGGAACGCCGCTCGCCTTTCATCTTGCCGGCCAGAAGCTTGCGCGACATCACGTCGAGCTGATCGAGACGCGCCATGAAGGCGGGGTTGAGGAGTTGATCGGATTTGGAGGGCGCGGGTGCGAGCGTCATTGCAAGCCTATTGTAAGCACCTCACATGCGGGTACACGAGGATAGCCGCATCTTCCGTGACGATCGGAATGTCATTCGCCATCGCGGTTGCGACAATGATACGATCCGCCGGATCGGCGTGGAACGGAGGCGGGAGCTCGACGGATGCGATGGCAATTTCAGGGGTAAGGTCGAGTACCACGATGCCGGGATACGCCAGCGCCTTTCTTACCCACTCCCGCGGTGTTAAGGGAAGAACGATTCGGCCCTTAACGGACAGCTTTGCCACCTCCCAGCACGAAATGACGCTGATCCCCAACCCATCGGGCTCCAGCTTTTCAATTGCGTCGCGATTTCGGCTGGACAACCGCGGGTCGCCCTGAACCCACCAGATCCAAATGTGGGTGTCGAGCAGGATCATTTCAGAAGTTCCCAATCCTCAAGGCCGACGGGAGAAAATGGGTCCTCAAATCGATAGGGCTCCCGCCCTCGCAGGGGATAGCGCTCGGACTCTGTAGTATCCCCGATTTCTGCCATTGCGGGACTCGAATTGCATGGTGTCGCATCAAGAGCTTGGCCGTCATTTGGGCATTCCCCCCCAAGCCAATCTTCCAGCGGCACGGCTGGCGCGAAAGGATCGTCGTACCTTAGAACCGAGCCGGCGAGTTTCCTTCGGATTTCCTCCGGCGTGAGCGGTTTTTTTTCCGAGGACTTTTGCGCCCCCGACGGCAAAACGACCGTTTCGTCATGCACATAATGCAGATGCGCGATCATGGGGGCGTTTTCGGGAGGTTCGAAGTGCGATCGAACCGCCTTGCTCAAATTAGCGATCAGCTCCTCGCGCGTCGCAGCCTGCGTGGAGATGGTCGCTCCCACCGCGTTGGCGCGATACCCGCCGCCTTCCTGCTCTTCGACGATGAATGTGATTTCCGTCATATTCATTTGCTCAACACGTCGATCGTCCCCTTATGCTCCCGGCGATTGATTATACCGGCAACGTCCTCGGCTTGCTTGCGCGTTCGGCAGGGGACGGCAAACTCGCCTTTTCCCTGCTTGCCGTTCCAAACCATGAAGATGCCGCCGGCGCCCATGGCGACCCGGACTTTTCCGACGTTGGGTGGAATTTCGTAGCGGGCCATGACTGGGAAAATCCGAAATCCGAAGCACGAAATCCGAAATAAATCCAAAAAAATGCGAAAGAAAAAAACGTTGAGCGGGATCAGGGGAGCGCGCCTCGGCGCGCTTCGCGTGGATTATTTATTCGCCGACGGCGCGGCGCCATTCGGGTAATCGGTTTCGACCGCATGAACATCGTGGCGATGGGGATAGACGGTCGTGAAATAAAGCGCCAGCAACCCCCCGCACAGCGCGATCAGCAAAAGGCCCATCACGATAAAGAGTCCGCGCTGAGGCTTCAGCGGCGGAAAATCATCGGAGCCCCGCGGCGTCGCGGGCGCGGCGCGATTGGCGCGGTCATCCCTGCCCTTCCCGGCGGCCAGGGTGGCCCGGCGATGCGCTTCGCGCGATTTGCTCATGCGCCACCGGGAATCTTGTATCCCGTCTCGAAGGCGGCCTTGAACTCATAGACGTTTTTGAAGTCGTCGATGGAGTCCTGGGCGCAGCGCTTCATCTGGCTGGCCTGGATCATCGCAAAAACGATCTGCCCGAAATCCAGGGTGGAGGTGATGTTCCATCGCCGCAGGACGGTGCGCGCCAGCCGTCCCCATTTGGCCAGCGCCAGTTCGCGCAAGCCATCGCATAATTGCCGGCCGCTCACATGCCGGCTTTCTCGCTGCCTGGCCGGCTGGCGGCCATGCACTTTCTCGACAGTGAACTGCAATCCCTCATCGATAAACTCATAGGCTTCCCGCGGATAATCGGCCGCTTCATGCGCGGAAGCCGGGGGCTGCGCCTTCTGCTTGGATTCAGGGGAAGGGGGCATGAAAGACCATCATACAGGGTGCGCCGAGAAAAATCCGAAATACGAAGCACGAAATACGAAACAATTTCAAAAACGCGGAGAAGGCGGAAAATTCAAAAACCGCGATCGAAGCGCTGTCTTGTTTTCTTCCCCGGTTTGAAATTCGAATTTGTTTCGGATTTCGCCATTGGGATTTCGGATTTCCCGCGCAGGCGGAACTATACCTGCGTGACCGTGAACGCCGCCGTGCGCCGGATGATCACTTTCGGATTTCCCGCACACGCGGAACTAAATAGCCGTGCGCGACTACGCGCTTCAAGAATGGCAAGACCAAGACGATGTCAATCTGGGAAGCGGCAACCTCGGTCGTGACACGGGCGTCCCGCCCGTGCCTATTGTGTGAGAGTCGGGAAACATCGATTGCTCCTACGTTTTAGCCATCGGCACGGGCGGGACGCCCGTGTCACATTCAAAAATCCGAAACCGCGCATGCCAACGCGTCGCTGAGTTGCAACATCGAACGCAGGTCACGGCCGCTGGACGTCGACGGCGCATGATCGCGCACGGCTATTTAGATCTGCCCACCCGCCAACTGAAGCTTGAGCATCAGCAGGGCCGCGGAAAGCTGCGGGTCGCTGGCGAGCAGGCCTTTCTTTGGCTTGGCGCTGGCCACCTTGTCGATCTGCGCCAAAAGTTTGGGCTTCTCGCCCCCGGCGGGTGCGTTGGCATCGCGCAGGATTTCCATCTCCTGGCGCGCGTCGATCTGGGCCCGCATCTGCTCGGGGGTCATCTCGATCTTCACGTCCGGGTCCACGCCCCAGTCCTTGCTGTTTTCCTCGCGGTGCAAGCATCGGCCGCTGGGCAGATAATAATGGCTGGTGGTGAGCTTGAGAAACGCGCTGTGGTCGGCAAGCGGGAAGAGCATCTGCACGCTTCCCTTGCCGAAGCTGCGCTCGCCGACGATTACCGCGCGATGGTCGTCCTTAAGGGCGCCGCTGACGATTTCGCTGGCGCTGGCCGATAACTGATTGACCAGCACGATAAGCGGCAGATCGCAGTCGCCCGGATCGTCCTTGGCGACGGCAACGGTCGGCGGGTTCCCGGTGTCGCGGTCGGGGCGGGTGGAGACGATCGTCATGCCGGCCTTCAGGAACTTGTCGGCGACTTCCGTCGCGCTGCCCAGCAGGCCGCCGGGGTTATAGCGGAGGTCAAGGATGATCGCCTTGCCGCCGTTCTTATTGATGCTGTCGATCGCCTGGTCCAACTCATGAGGCGTGTCGCGCGTGAAGTTGGTCATGCGCATGTAGGCGATCTTGTTCTCCGGGTCGATCAGGAAGTTCCACCCGCCGCCCGGCTTGTGCAGCCAGCCCTTTACGCTGGTGACATGGATCGTCTCGCGTTTGATCTTGTAGTCCTTCACGCTGCCATCGGGGCTTTTGATCGTTAGCGTGACCATCGAACCGGATTTGCCGGTAATGCTGCGAACGGCCTGGTTGGTGCTGACGTGCGCCGCGCTCTTGCCATTGATGCGCGTGATGATGTCATCGGGCTTGATACCGGCCTTGTAAGCCGGCGTGTCTTCAAGGGGAGTGACGACCTTGAGATTGCCGTTGTCGTCATTTTGGATCTGAATGCCCACGCCGCTGAATTGGCCCTGCGTGCTCTTGTTGAATTCCGGCTCGTCGCTGGGCCAGATCATGCTGGTAAACGGATCGCACTCGGCGAATGCCCCATCGGCAAATTCGCTGACGAGCACTTCCTCGGGGATTTGCACGGTCTGGCGGTTCTTGCTGAGAATCTTGGTCAGACTGGTTCGCAGGGCCAGTCGTTGGCTGGTGTCATCGACGGCGTTGTTGTTCTCGGCGACGGCGTCGTCGAGCACTTCAATGAACGCCGCCTTCTTGGCCGCGTCGTTGAGGCCCGGGAAAGCATTCTCAAGACCCTTGGTGCTGACCACCGCCTGCAAGCCCTTAAGGCCGCCGACGGCAAGTTGCTTATAGCTGACCTCGCGATAGTAATTTTGCTTGGCGTCAACCAAGGCGTCCCAAAGCATGTCGAACTTCACGCCATGCAGCATCTCGTGCCAGTCGATCTTGAAGCTGTCGGTTTCCTTGTCCTTAAGTTTGGCGGCAATCGCCAACGTGCCGGGAGCGGTGCCGACGGCGGCGGTGGGCTGCGTGCTGGGTTGTGTGCTGGGTCGCGTGGCCGGCCGAAGTAGCGCCTCCACCTGATCGCGCTCCTTCTGCTCGCCTTCCTGAATGCCCTTGAGCGCATCGGGCGTATACAACGCCAGCAGGCGCACCCGGCGGGCGGCGAGTTTCAGGTCGTCCTTCCAAGTCGGCACCGCCGGCTGCATGATGCTCAGATCCGAATACAGCCGCAGCGACTTGGCCCACTGCTCGTTATGGTCGTAATCTTCGGCACGAGCGATCGAATCGCTCACCAGCCTGGACACTTGCGGATCATTGCTGAAGGTATCCTTGGCGTCAGCCAGCCCATACGCGCGGGCGGCGGAATCCAGGGCGTAATCCGGGTGCTGGTGGCCCAACAGCAGCTTCATGTTGTCCAGCGACTTTTGAAACTGCGTGTGGCGCTCGGCGGCAAACTCCTCGCGCTGATGCTCGAAGTTGCTGGTCCAAGCCGCCATGCGCTCGACCGAGGGATCGTGGGAAAGCACCGCCGCGCGGGTTAAAAGCTCGTTGGTCTGATCGAAATGACCGGCCCGCAGCGCCTTGAACGCCTCGGTCTTCAACTGATCGACGGAAGCGACCTGCTGGGGCTGCGGCGCCGCGGTCGCCACATGCGGCGGACGAACCCAAATCGCGCCGCCGGCAATCGCCAATGACAGAATTACGACGCGAGCGCGCGAAACATGTTTCATGAAGGAAATCCTTGGAGAGGACTCTTTGGTTGCGAAAGCACGAGTAAGAGCGGCTTCACGCCGAACAGTATAACGCCAGATGCCGCCGGTCAAACTTAAGCCCCGCGGCGCGACGTCATATGACGCTATATATAAACGCTTACGCCGCCGTCCGGTTCTTGAGGTGTCAACGGATTTCCAGCGCAAGCCCCGCATAGGATGTAACTCGTGTTTTTGGCGACTTGGTGGGGCAGACATTCCTGTCTGCCCGTTCGCCGCAGGGACATTCCTGTCCCTTCCTTATTTCTTCGCGTTCCGCTCGGCGGGGGGTGAGTACACCCCCGCGCTCGCGGACGCTAGGCAGACAAGAATGTCCGCCCCGGCAAAAAGTCGATTTCGTCCACCAAAACCTTCGATTTTCGGCCAAAAACGCGGAAAATTCTTGTGGCTTTCGACTTTTTGCCGGGGCGTCAAGAATGTCTGCCCCACCACGGAGCCCGCCACACTCAAGCGCTACACCCTCCGCATAGTTGCCCTACCCAGGCCAGTTGCGGTGTTGTTTCCATGTTGTAGCATGCACCCCTCCGCCATAAGTTGCGTGCGCAACGGCAGTACAGGTTTATCGGACGCAAAATTGATGCAGACGATCGTTTCCCAACTCGAAAAACCCTTTCGCGCCGCGATCGCGGCCGCCTTTGGCGTCGATGCCGACCCGTTGCTCGGAGCGGCACAGAACGAAAAGTTCGGCGACTATCAGTCCAATGCCGCCATGGGCCTCGCCAAACTCTTGACCGAGAAAACCGGCCAAAAGACAAATCCGCGCGCGGTTGCCGAGCAGATCAAGGCGAAGCTCGAACTAGGCGGCATGGCCAGCGAGGTGAGCATCGCCGGCCCGGGGTTCATCAACGTGCGCCTGGCGCCGGAGTGGCTGGCCGGGCAGTTGGAATCCATTGCCGCCGACGAGCGGCTGGGCATCGAAAAAACGTCCGCCGCACAAACCGTGGTGGTCGATTACTCCGGGCCCAACGTGGCCAAGCAGATGCACGTCGGCCATCTCCGCAGCACGATCATCGGCGACGCCATCAGCCGCGTCATCGAGTTCCAGGGGCATCGGGTGATCCGGCAGAATCATATCGGCGACTGGGGAACGCAGTTTGGCAAGGTCGTGCTCGCGATCTGGTATTCCGTCATGATGCGCGGCGCTTCGCTGGATGAGGTCCTCGACGCCCAATTGCTGGATTGGAATAATGCGAGCAAGCTAAAAGACGATATTGCCAAGGCGCGCATCGTCGGCGAGTTTGCCGGCTTCGATCAACAGTTCATCCATGAGGATCCAGACGGCACGCGCTTCTCCGCGGGCCTTGATGCCCTCGACCTGGATCTCACGCAACTCGAGGGCCAATACCAGTTCGCGGGCGGCGTGACGGATTTTCCTTCGGCCCAGTTCCATTGGATATTCCATCCGCGCCACGATTGGAAAACGCTGGAGGCCATCCCCCGCCTCACCACCACCTTTATTCAGCGGCACACCGCCGAGGCGAATATCCCGGAACGCAAAGCATGGGAGAAAGCGCGCGCGGTAACCATCCTGACCTGCGACCAGATCTACGGCCGGCTCAATGTTCAACTTGGAAAGCCGGAACTTCAAAGCGAGCCGATGGAACGCGGCGAGTCTTTCTACAACGAATTTCTTCCCGATGTCGTTGCGCAGATGAAAGCGCGCGGCGCGGCCGCCGAATCCGACGGCGCGGTTGTCGTTTTCACCAAAGGCTTTGAGAATCCGCTGATTATCCAGAAATCCGACGGCGGCTTCCTCTACGGCACCACCGATTTGGCCGCCATCCGCTATCGCACCCAAACACTCCACGCCAACCGCATCATCTACACGCACGATTCGCGCCAGGCGCAGCACTTCGCGCAGGTGTTCGACGCCGCCCGGCGGGCAGGCTGGGCCGATGGCGTTTCCCTGGAATATGCCCCATTCGGCACGATGCTCGGCGAAGACAACAAGCCCTTCAAAAGCCGCAGCGGCGACACCATCAAGCTCAAGGACTTGCTCGACGAAGCCGAAGAGCGGGCGATGGCCGTCGTCACCGAAAAGAACCCCGACGCCCCCGAATCGCAGCGCAGGCAGATCGCACATTCCGTCGGCATCGGCGCGGTCAAGTATTCCGACCTCTCCAAGGATCGCACCAGCGATTACGTCTTCTCCTGGGAAAAGATGCTTAGCTTCGACGGCAACACCGCCCCGTATCTTCAATACGCCTACGCCCGCATTTCCTCGATTTTCCGCAAGGGCGGCGGTAGCGCCGCGCTGCCGGCGGCCCTGACGCCGCAGTTGCAAACGCCGTTCGAGCAATCACTGGCCAAACACGTTCTGCGATTCCAGGAAGTAGTGAATCTTGTTTCTCGCGAACTCAAGCCGCACTATCTTTGCACGTATCTGTATGAATTAGCCGGCAAGTTCAGTTCTTTTTATGAGAACTGCGACGTGCTAAAAAGCCCCGAGCCCACGCGATCCAGCCGGCTCGTTCTGATTGACATCACCCGCCGAACCCTCGGCCAGGGGCTTGAACTGCTGGGCATCGAACAGCCGGAACAAATGTGATTTGTCAGTGGTCAGTTGTCAGTGGTCAGTTGTGGGTTGTCAGTTGTGGGTTGTGGGTTGTCAGTGGTTTTGACGCTTCAGCCGGTTGCAGATCAGCGGGTTTCGTGGGACGAGCCCCGTTCACGTATCACGGGCGTCTCGCCTCATCTTTCGTCACATTTTTTCCAGTCCAGCCGCCCGCGCGCCCATGACCATCAGGTGAAGGTCATTCCATCCGCGCCAGAGGGTGAGCCAGCCGGGTG
>Ga0209483_1001337_pt1 | contig 18839 bp, 10 predicted proteins | sample NGEPerA_FD_184508 | JGI IMG/M metagenome (GOLD analysis project Ga0209483, IMG submission 184508) | Arctic peat soil microbial communities from the Barrow Environmental Observatory site, Barrow, Alaska, USA - NGEE PermafrostL2-A... | ecosystem: Environmental > Terrestrial > Soil > Wetlands >... | reverse complement strand
GAGGTTGTCCCAGAGCTTCTCGTCGGCGCAGTCCTGCCGCGGTGGTGGGATATCGGACAGGACGAATTGCACGCGGCTGCCCTTTATCAACGAACCGGCGAAGAGCTCCTGATCGCTTCGGCTTCGAATCCGCAACTCAGAGATAAGGTATTGAGCATCCTCTCTGATCGGATGACGCCCGCACGTTTGGACATGACTGCACAGGCCCTCGAGCAGCCCGATACCGCCGCTAAGCTACTTCCGCAGATGATGCCGGCAGACACTTTCTTTCTCGCTGCCGAATTTCGCAGCAAGTTCCCCGCAGAGGCTCACTGGGGAAGTGCCGGCCGCGAGTTGGATGAGCTCGCCCGCAAAGATCACTCCCATGCCAGCATGGAGCGTCTTTCGAAAGACTTTGGATTGCCGCATCTCGCCTTGGGGCAGAGTGACACCTGCACTCTTTTGAATTCCGGGATTTTCCCAGTCTCCGGCGCTTTTGATGGCCGGCTCTTTGGTGAATCCTGGGAATCCAGCAACCTCTACTGGGCGCGCCTCGCCGATGAAACCGGGTATTCTCCGGCGATGCTCAATGTCCTGGTTCCCGATCTGACGCGAAACATGGTCTCGAACATCTTCGCCACAACCATCGACGACTGGCCAGCTATATTGCGCGCCATGGAGAAAACCGGAGATCAATTCCGGGAAGGCAGGATTACCGTGCATGGCGCAGGCACGATAACAGGACACGGCAAAGGCACCACGACTGGACAAGGTGCAGGCACAGTGGCTGGGCAAGTCGCCAGTTTTCCAACTCCTGCGGCTGGAGACGGCGACCGCTAAGTGGCTTTTTCACCCGGTGCGGCTTCACGGACAAGCCGTAATGACTTGGCTATGAAGCCGCAATCCTAAGTCGGCGCATCGAACTTGGGGCGGCGGCTTTGAACTAACCCGAATCGGATTTGGCGATTCGGGAGATTCTGCGGGAACGCAGCGCAAGCGAGGAACAAACGCGATGATTCGGTCAAACAGAACTTACGCCCGCCTCGGGGTATGCGCGGGACTCATTCTCCTGATGGCTGCTGTGCCGCGCCCCTCGGCACAGGACGAGACTTCACGCTTTCGCGTAAATGTCGTCCTTGTGCAGCTCAACGCTGCCGTCACAGACAGCAAAGGAAACTATATCTCCGACCTTCGACCGGAAGACTTTGCCATCACAGAAGACAATATTCCGGAAAAGCTCGCCACCTTTGAGGAAGGTGATGAAACCGCCCGCGAACTCGGTGCGCTCCCCCCCGCGGGCAAGCCGGTCGAGGCGCCAGGCGCCGCGAATGCATCAAAGCCCGATCCGCCTTCACCGGTCCATTCGTTGGCTGGCGTCAAAGTCCCAGGATTGACCGGGGCCAATGTATTTGTCCTCTTCGACACCAGCAACTATATGTACCGCAGTTTTGTCTTCGCACAGGACGCCATCGCTGATTTCGTGCGCGCCATGCCCGATGCCAACAAGATTGCGTTCTATTCCTACAGCCGCGACCTCTCCCGCGCCGCCGCGCTCACCACCGACCGTTTTCGCGTCGTCACTGGCGTGCGCAGCACCGTTGCCGGAGACGATGCCGCGCTCTATAACTCCCTCTTGTTGACGGTCAAGGATGCCGCGCCGCTACAGGGAAGAAAGGCCATCGTGGTCTTCTCCAATGGCCCTGACAACGCCAGTTCGGTTCCTCCAGAGGATGTGGCAGAACTGGCCCAGTCGACCGGAACCATCATCTATATCGTGAGCACTCACCAGGCCGAGTCGGAGCCGGTTTCCTCCGCCGCCTTCGAACGCATGAGCAAGGCGACAGGCGGCAAGGCCTACTTTGCCCGCAATTGGCGCCAGGAAAAAGACGCCTTCGCGTCTATCAAGGATGACCTTGCGCACCTATACACGCTGAGTTACTACCCGCAAGCCAACCCCAACCGCGGCTGGCGCTCAATCAAAGTGCGCCTCGTCGGCAAGAATCTTGAAAAGCTTCGTATTCGCACTCGCGATGGATACAGCCTGATGCAGCAAGCGGAGGTTACTAACGAATCCGACTCCGCGTCCCTGTCTGTCCCCGAAGCAAAATAACTGCCCCTCCAAAACGTCCGTCTCAAAGGGCGAATCCGCAGTCCCAGGGCAGAGGCCAACGCCTCTGCCCTTCTCGTGTGAGCAGGAAACCAAGACACCCGTCCTTGACGATAAATGAGTCTTCGGTATAGAAATGCCGATGCGGGTCTTAGCCACTCATCGCTGCACACCAATCGCATAAGGGCTTCAAAGGTACACAGAATCCCTATTGCAAAATCCCTGGAGGTTTTCCATGAGGTCGATACTCGATCGCAGAGCGTTTATCCGTCTTTGTTCAGCATGTGCGGCGTTTCTTGCTCCAGCGGCCCATCCACAGGCAAAACCAGCCCCTCCGGTCAGCCGCGGTGCTGTTAAAAACAGAAAGAACTTCGTTGGCATTCAAACCCGGTCGTATGCATGGGTCGATGAAGGCATCGACCAGGTACTCGACAACATGCAGCAGAAAGGCGACGTCAACACCATCTGGGCCTACACCTTCGGTTATGGAGAAACGCGCTTGAAGAAGGGCGGCGCTATCATGCTGCCCGATCACGGCGTCTCCGGCGACTCAGTTGTGGGAGGTGTGTTCTATGACTACGATCCAAAATATTTCCAGAACACGACGCTGAAGGAATTCCGCGTGCGCGATTACGGCAAGTTCAACTTGATTGCAGACGTAGCGCCCAAGGCCAAGGCGCGCGGCATGGATTTCTTTGCCTGGGAGTTGAACAACTCCAGCCCCACACTGCTCCGCACGATACCCGGCTTCGCGGAGATTACCGAGATTGATTTGTATGGGCGCAGAACAGCGGGCCCCTGCTTCAACAATCCTGACTATCAGGCCTGGCTCACCGGCAAGGTCGAGAGCGTGCTCAGCGGCTATTCCAGCCTCGTCGACGGTTACGCGTGGGGCTCGGAACGCATGGGCCCGTTTGAGAATGTAATGGGCAGAGGTGGCAACGTCAGCTGCTTCTGCCAGTTTTGCCGCGCGAAGGCACGCGAGCGCGGCATCTCAGTAGAGCGAGCGCAGGCGGGATACCATGAACTCGTACAGCTCTACCACGCCGCCGCCCAGGATAAATGGCCGGTGGATGGCTACTTTGTCACCTTCTGGAGACTGCTGCTCAAGTACCCCGAAATTCTCAGTTGGGAGTCGCTCTGGACCGACAGCTTCCAGGAAGTCCAGGCGCAGCTGTATGGAACCTGCAAAGCAATTGCGCCGGAGAAGCCATTCGGATTTCACCTAATGCAAAGCATGACCTTCAGCCCGTTCTATCGCGCCGAGGAAGACTACGTGAAGAGAAGAGACTTCGCGGATTTCCTCAAGCCCGCGACCTATAACAATGCTGCCGGTCCGCGCATGGCTGAGTACATGCGCCAGCTGGGCCACACCATCTTCCACGACGCCGAGCCCAAGGACTTCCAGGATTTCTATTACAAGATCATGGATTACAAGGAAGCTCCGTACGATGAGCTGGCCGCAACCGGCCTTTCTGCAGACTATGTCGCACGCGAGACCAAGCGCGCTGTGACCGGTGTCGACGGACATGTAAAGATTTATCCCGGCATCGACATCGACGTGCCTACGCTCATTTCGACCGGCAAGGAGACAGAAAAGCGCACCCACCCGGACGATGTGCGCCATTCCATTCGGGCCGCTGTCGGCGCGGGTGCCGATGGTGTCGTACTATCGCGCGACTACGTAGAAATGTGGCTCGCCAATCTCTCCGCAGCCGGAGAAACACTGCGGGCGTTATACCCTCCATCGGCAACGTAGGCCACTCGGGAGGTGCTGATTACAGCCGGCCCTCCCGGCTTGCCTTTTCCTGATCGAACGCACCTTCCCACTTCGCGACAACAATCGTCGCGACGGCGCTGCCGATTACGTTCACCACAGCGCGGGCAACGTTCGTAATGCGTTCAACGCCCAGCAGCAGCACCAGACCCGCTACCGGAATCGTATGCATGGCAGCAAGCGTGGCAGCCAATGTCACAAAGCCGGCGCCGGCAACTCCCGCCGATCCTTTGGACGTAAGCATCAGCACCACAAGGATCACGATCTGTTCGCGCAGGCTAAGATGGGTGTTAGTCGCCTGCGCGATGAAGATCGCCCCCATGCTCAGGTAGATTGCTGTGCCAGTCGCGTTGAAAGTATAGCCTGCGGGCACCACCATGCCGACGATCGCCTCTTCACAGCCAAGCTGCTCCAGCTTCAACATCACAGGAGCCAGGACTGCTTCGGACGATGCCGTTCCAGCGGTAATCAGAATCTCTTCGCGAAGGTAGCGCATAAGCGCGAACAAGCTGAATCCGCAGAGTCGTGCGTTCACTCCAAGCACAACTATGACGAACAGGATCGATACGATCCAAAGCTCCGCGGTAAATTGTGCAAGCTGGACCAGGCTTGCCACGCCATACTGCCCAACCGTATAGGCCATTGCGCCGAATGCCGCTAGAGGTGCCAGGTACATCACGAACTTGACGATTCCGAACATGCCCTGTAGCAGCAGATCCAACATGTCCACCAAGGGAAGTGCCTTGTCTCTAAACTGCGCCAGCGCCAGCCCAAACAAAACTCCCAGCAAGATAATTTGCAGAATGTTGCCATTAACAAATGGCTCGCCCACGCTTGATGGAATGATCCCCAAAATGAACGACACAAATCCAGTTTGCTGAGCGCCCGTCGTATAACTCGAAATAGCTGTAGCGTCGAGTGCGGCAGCATTGATATTCATCCCCTTGCCCGGCTGCAGCACATCTACCGCAATCAGGCCAATAATCAGCGCCAGCGTCGAAACCACTTCAAAGTAGATAAGTGCCTTCGCGCCTACGCGTCCCACCTCCTTGAGATCGCCCATGCGCGCAATTCCAACCACAACGGTCGCAAAGATGATCGGAGCCAGAGTCATCCGAATTAGTTTGATGAATCCATCACCCAACGGTTTGAGCGCTACGGCAGCGTGAGGAAACACAACCCCAACGCCAATGCCAAGCAGAATCCCCACAAGTACCTGGACCCAGAGAGGGCCAAGCCATGGGCGGTGGCGTGGTGTGGAACTCAGCTTTTCGGTCCTTCCAACCGTCATCGTTACTCCGCCAGGTTCCGCATCACTCGAATCAGATCGGACTTGCCCTCAAACCCGATGCCCGGAATCTCTGGCATGGTAACGTGGCCGTTTTCCACCTTCACGCCATCCGGAAATCCGCCGAAAGGTTGGAAGAGATCGGGATAACTCTCATTGCCGCCAAGTCCAAGGCCCGCAGCAATATTCAGCGACATCTGATGTCCGCCGTGCGGAATGCAGCGGCGCGGCGACCAACCAGCTGCCTTCACCACGTCAAGCGTCCTCAAATACTCGCAAAGCCCATACGACAAAGCGCAGTCGAATTGCAGCCAATCACGATCCGGCCGCATTCCGCCATAGCGCAGCAGATTGCGCGCATCCTGGTGGCTGAAGAGGTTTTCCCCTGTAGCCATCGGACCATCGTGGTAATCAGCCAAAGCGGCTTGCAGTGCATAGTCGAGCGGATCGCCCGCCTCTTCATACCAGAACAGCGGATAGTCCTTCAGCATTCTCGCGTACGCAATCGCCGCCTCCAGATCGAACCGTCCGTTCGCATCCACTGCGAGCTGCGCGTCCTTCTTGATTTCAGCAAGGACTGCCTCAATGCGCGAGCGATCCTCCGCAATATCCGCCCCGCCAATCTTCATCTTTACGACCGTGTATCCCCGATCGAGATATGATCGCATCTCCATGCGCAAAGCATTGAGATTCTTGCCGGGATAGTAGTAGCCTCCGGCCGCATACACAAACACGCGAGGGTCTGCCTGCAATCCCCGGCTCTCCGCAAGAAGACGAAACAGCGGTTTGCCCGCGATCTTTGCCACCGCATCCCATACTGCCATGTCAATTGTTCCGACGGCTACGGAGCGTTCGCCATGTCCACCCGGCTTCTCATTGCGCATCAGCGTTCGCCAAACGCGATCTGGATCGATATTGTCCTGCGCATCATTCAGCATCGTCGCGGGATCGGCCTCATGCACGCGTGGAGCGAAACGCTCCCTGATCAGGCCGCCCTGACCGTAGCGCCCATTCGAGTTGAACCCATAGCCAATCACGGTTCTGCCGTCACGCACAACATCCGTAACCACAGCAACCAGTGACAGGGTCATCTTTGAAAAATCGATATATGCGTTCGCAATCGCGGATGCAATTGGTACAGTTACCTCACGAATTTCTGTGATGCGCATGTTACTCCCCTCTATAACTACTCTCGCAGGTCTGGTGCATTATTGTGATGCCGCACGAGCCCTTGTTACCCACGCTTCCCAAATGAAATTGTCTTTGTCCTTTTGCCATTCGTCGATTGGAACAGCCTGTAACTTCTCCCGAGGCACATTCGGCACGTCGGTAGTGAGCGCACGGACTCCTCCCTCGGAAAGTTCCGTGTGAAACTTCTCCACAATATGCGCACCGGTTTTTGCGGACCACTCGCTGATGTGCACTTCGTCCATCGACTGAATCTTGGCTTCAGTCCAATTTGGAAAACTGAGTTGACGCTGAAGCCATAGTGCCGCGGGGCGAGTTACGAAGTTCGGCCGATGCCCGGCCCCCGGAATCCAATAGGTTTCAAAGATTCCCTCAGACTTTCCACTGATAGCCTCCGTGCGCGCCTTGAGCCTTTCAAAGAACGGCTCTTCAGCGTGCACAGAAACGATCACCAGATCCTTTGTGCCGTTGATGATGAACGTCGGGCCGCGAAGCTGGTTGAGCGCATAAAGAATAGCGCCCCTATCCGGAAGAAAGTCCAACGCCTTTGAAGGACCGCTCTGGCACATGACCTTGGGGCTTAGGTCCCAATAGTCGCCCGGCCCGTCAATATTGCCGCCGCCAGAGAGGACCAATGCGTGAATACGATTGTCGAGCGCGCCCGCAATAGCAGCATGAAACGATCCCATCGAGTAAGCCGCGACCCCGATCCGCTTGGGATCAACATCGGCACGCCCGGAAAGGTAGCTGACCGCCTGGATGATGTCGGTAACCATCTGTCCGCCCATGCGCGCGGGCACTTGCTGTCCGGGTACCACAGTGTCGTGCGTGTTTGTCTCGGATTTACGGTCGCTATTCCGCTCGTCTTCGCCAATCGGATCGTATGTAACAACCACCGCCCCCGCACGAGCGTACAGAATGCCGGAATAGAACGCGTACCAGGATGTTTTGTCGCCGCTATGCCCGTTCACAATCACCAGTCCGGGCATGCGGCCTATTCTCTTCGAAGGGAGGTAAACAATGGCCGGAACGCGCATACCGTAACTGGTGCCAAAGGTCACGCGCTCTGCAACAACGCCGTCCGCCGGCGAGAATGTGCCAAAGCTCTTCGGCGCGAGCGCCGGAAGATGATCATCGATAAAGAGCGCTTGTTTGATCTGTCTCCGCCATTGATTGTACTGGGTCAATGCAGTGGGACGAGTCGCGTTTGACGCTGCTCCTGCTGCGGTCCCAAATGCAGCGAATGCCAGCATAACGGCCCGAAAATCGCGAAAGCTGCTCATAGCATTTCCCAAGTTAATGTAGCCAATGCTAACGCGACCAGCGTCGTAACGACCACACCAATCTGACATTTCGGCGTAATGAAAGCAATCAAGCGCACCTTTCCCGCGCCTCACTTGCCAGTTCTTGACAATGGTCTGACAATCAGCTTAGGATGTGTCGCGTTCTCTTATTCTCCCGGATAACGACTACCCAACCCCTTGAGGCTTCTACATGTCTTCGCTCTTCGATCGCAGAGATTTCCTCCGTCTTTGTTCCGCAAGTGCGGCGTTCCTCACTCGGGCGGCGCACCCACAGTCTAAGCCTGCAGTTGCACCTCCCGTCAACAAAAGTGGCGTAAAGAATCGGAAGAACTTCGTCGCCCTTCAGGTCAAGCCTTTCAGTTGGGTCGATGAAGGTGTCGACCAAGTCCTGGACAATCTGCAGCAGAAGGGCAACGTCAACACCATCTTTGCTTACACATTCGACTACGAGGAAACCCGGCTGAACAAGAGCGGCGAGGCCATATTGCCGGATCACGGTGTTTCCGGCGGCCCGCTCATCGGCGGAGCCTTTTACGACTACGACCCAAAATACTTTCAAGGCACCGTTCTCAAGGATTTCCGCTCCCGGGACTTTGGAAAGTTCGACGTGATCGCTGAAGTCGCGCCCAAAGCCAAGGCGCGGGGCATGGACTTTTTCGCCTGGGATTACAACAACGCCGCAATCATGGCGCCCAACATTCCCAACTTTGCCGAGGTCGCAGAGATCGATGTATACGGGCGCCCAACAACCAGCCCCTGCTTCAATAACCCTGACTATCGAGCATTCCTGACTGGGAAAATTGAGAGTCAGTTGCGCGGGTATGCCGGGCTGGTTGATGGACTCTCATGGGGTTGCGAACGGATGGGGCCGATCCACAACATGATCGGCGGCGGTTGGAGCACGAAAGGAATCTCCTGCTTCTGCCGCTACTGCCAGCAGAAGGCGCGCGACCGCGGTGTTTCAGTGGAGCGGGCCAAAACAGGGTACCGAAAACTTGACCAATTGTTCACTGCCGCGGCTCATGATCAGCGGCCCGCTGATGGCTACTTCGTCGCGTTCTGGCGACTGTTGCTTCAGAATCCAGAAATCCTGAGCTGGGAAACGCTCTGGACTGACAGCTACCACGAGGTCCGATCGGAATTGTATGGAACAGGAAAAGCCCTTGCTCCCGAGAAGCCATTCGGATTCCACATTCAACAAAACATGACCTTCAGCCCGTTCTATCGGGCCGAAGAGGACTTTTCAGAAACCGCGAGGTACTCCGACTTTCTGAAACTGGCCAGTTACAACAACTCCGGTGGTCCGCGCATGGCGGCCTTTCTCGATCGCCTCAGCGCGACCATCTTCCATGATGCAACTCCCGAAGATTTTCTCCCCTTCTACTACAAAATCATGAATTATCAGGAAGCCCCTTACGATCAACTCCATCTCACCGGCCTCTCGGCTGACTACGTTGCGCGCGAAACCAAGCGTGCGATTGCCGGATCACGGGGAGAAGTGATGATCTATCCCGGAATCGATATCGATGTGCCAACCAAATCAACAGACCATCGCACCAAACCCGATGACGTGCGCCAGGCAATACGTGACGCATTCGGCGCCGGCGCCAATGGTGTTGTCTTGTCCACCAGGTATGAAGAAATGTGGTTGGCAAATCTCTCTGCCGCCGGAGACGAGCTGCGCAGTGTATTCGCGCATTCAACAACCTGAGGGAACCCGTAATCCAGCTCAATACAACCCATCATTGAGGTGTTCATTATGAAATCGTTCTTGGATCGTAGAACTTTTCTTCGGCTTGCCTCCGCAGGCGTTGCACTTTTAACTCAGGCCGCGCACCCGCAGACAAAGGCGAAGGCTGCACCTCCCGCGAACAGGAACGCGGTGAAGAACCGCAAAAATTACGTTGCCATTCAGGTAAAGCCGTATGCGTGGCTCGATGAAGGCATTGACAAGTTGCTTGACACCATCCAGGAGAAGGGCAATGTCAACACGGTTTGGGCCTACACGTTCCAGTACGAAGGAGAGCGTCTGAGAAAAGGTGGCTTGCCTGTTCTGCCCGATCATGGAATTTCTGGCGATCCCAACGAAAAGTTCGTTGGTGGCGCCTACTATGACTACGATCCGAAGTATTTCCAGAACACAATCCTGAAGGACTTTCGCTCGCCGGACTACGGAAAATTCAACGTCATCACAGAGGTCGCTCCGAAAGCCAAAGCCCGCGGCATGGACTTCTTCGCATGGGATTACAACAACGCCTTTCCCCTCATGATGGTTAGCATGCCCAACGCCGTCGAGGTGGCGGAGATTGATGTGGACGGGCGTCGAACAACCAGCGCCTGCTTCAACCATCCCGAGTATCGGGCATTTCTCACCGGCAAAGTCGAGAGTCAGTTGAGCGGCTATTCCAGCGAAATAGATGGTTTGGCCTGGGGTTGTGAGCGCATGGGGCCGCTCCAGAACATGATTGGCGGTGGATGGAGCACGAAAGGAATCTCCTGTTTCTGCCGCTATTGCCAGGCGAAGGCCCGCGATCGGGATATCTCAGTGGAGCGGGCAAAGACCGGATACCGTCATCTCGATCAGCTCTTCACCGCAGCAGCGCAGGATCATCGGCCGGCCGATGGCTACTTTGTTTCTTTCTGGAGACTGCTGCTGCAATATCCTGAAATACTTAGCTGGGAAACACTTTGGACCGACAGCTACCAGGAGATCCGATCGGAATTGTATGGAACGGGGAAAGCGATAGCTCCCGAAAAACCATTCGGATTTCACATCATGCAAAACATGACCTTCAGTCCCTTCTATCGGGCGGAAGAGGATTATTCGAAAACCAGAAACTACGCCGACTTTCTCAAGCTAGCCACTTATAACAACGCCGCAGGCCCTCGTCTTGCGGGTTATCTCGATCGCCTCAGCCAAACTGTCTTTCATGACGCTACCCCCGAAGAGTTCCTTCCCTTCTTCTACAAGATCATGAACTACAAGGAGGGTCCATACGACCAATTGCACCTCTCCGGTCTAACCGCCGATTACGTCGCGCGAGAGACGAAGCGTGCAGTTGAAGGAGTCCAGGGAACTGTCAAGATCTATCCAGGAATCGACATAGATGTGCCCACAGCGCTCACAGACAAGCGCACCAAACCCGATGATGTGCGCCAGGCTGTGAGGGCAGCCATTGGCGCAGGTGCGGATGGTGTTGTGTTGTCTCGTGAGTACGTTGAGATGTGGCTTGCAAATCTCTCCGCTGCCGGAGACACGCTACGCGAGGTTTGGGCTAAACCAACAACCTGAGTCAACAAAACATGAACATCAAGACCAGAGCCCGACCAATGGTGGGGCTCTGGCTTTAACTCGTATGCATACTACAAGCGACAGATAAGCAATTCGCGTTCGTACACCATCTCAGGCGGTAGATGGTCGTGCAAGTCGATAAATAGTTCCTCATGTCCCATCAGTTCGCTTCGCCATGCAGTGCGTTCCACTTCCTGCAACCGGTCGAATTTTTCGTGCGCAAAGTTGAGCCCTGCCCATTCGATGTCCTCGTAGTAAGGAGTCCAGCCAATCGGTGTTTCCTTGCCGAGTGCGCGTCCATGTGCACGATCGACAATCCACTTGAGCACGCGCATGTTCTCGCTGAAACCGGGCCAGAGAAACTTCCCGTTCTCATCTTTGCGGAACCAGTTCACATGGAAGATGCGCGGCGTGGAACTCAGCGCGCGCTGCATTTTGATCCAGTGCCTGAAGTAGTCGCCCATGTGATAACCGCAAAACGGCAGCATGGCCATCGGATCGCGCCGGACTTTGCCAACCGCGCCGGAAGCAGCCGCTGTGGTCTCTGAGCCCATCGTCGCGCCAACATAGACGCCCGCACTCCAGTTAAATGCTTGGTACACAAGCGGCATCGTAGTCGATCGCCGGCCACCGAAGATGATCGCACTGATCGGCACGCCCGAAGGGTCTTCCCATGCAGCATCCATCGACGGACACTGCGAGGCCGGAACAGTGAAGCGGCCATTCGGGTGCGCTGCCGGCTTCCCGGTGTCTCTGCCGATCTCTGGAGTCCAGCGCTCGCCGCGCCAGTCCATGCACTCATTGGGCGGATCGTCCGTCATGCCCTCCCACCACACGCCGCCTTCAGGTGTTAGCGCCACATTGGTGAAGATGGTGTTCTTGCGCACCATCGCAATCGCGTTCGGGTTCGTCTTTGCGCCCGTGCCTGCTGCAACTCCGAAGAACCCGGCTTCAGGATTGATTGCGCGCAACTGTCCCTTTGCATCCGGCTTGATCCAGGCAATGTCGTCTCCAACCGTCCACACCTTCCAACCTTCGAAACCTTTTGGCGGAACCATCATCGCAAAGTTCGTCTTGCCACAGGACGAGGGAAAAGCCGCCGCGACATAAGTCTTCTCTCCCTGCGGCGATTCGACTCCGAGAATCAGCATGTGCTCGGCCATCCAACCCTCGTCGCGTGCGATATTCGACGCAATGCGCAACGCGAAGCACTTCTTACCCAAGAGTGCATTGCCGCCGTATCCCGAACCATAACTCCATATCTCGCGTGTCTCCGGAAAATGCACAATGTACTTCTCGTCGTTGCAGGGCCACGGCACATCCTTCTGGCCAGGCGCAAGGGGAGCGCCCACAGTGTGCATGCAAGGCACCACGCGCTTCTCATCCTTGTCGATCTCGGCCAGCACCGGCAATCCGATGCGCGCCATGATGCGCATACTCACCACAACGTATGGAGAGTCGGTCAGCTGCACGCCGATCTGTGACATCGGAGATCCAATCGGCCCCATGCTGAAGGCCAGCACATACATCGTCCGCCCGTGCATGCAGCCGCGGAAAAGCCCCTTCAGCTTGCGCCGCATCGCATACGGCTCTTCCCAATTGTTAGTCGGCCCGGCATTGTCTTTTGAAAGCGAGCAGATGAAGGTGCGTTCTTCTACTCGAGCAACATCCCGCGGATCAGAGCGCGCGTAAAAGCTTCCCGGCCACAGCTTCTCATTCAGTCGTGTGAATGTACCTGATGCGACCATCTCGCTGCACAGCCTGTCATATTCTTCTTGGCTGCCGTCTACCCATTGAACAGCTGCCGGCTGTGTCAGCTCTGCCATCTTCTCTACCCAGCGGATCAAGTGCTTGTTTTTGGTGGGCACTCCCACGCTGTCCGCACCTTTGGGTTTATTTGCCATTGAGCAGGTTCAATCCTTTCTTAAGGGCAACACGCCATTACTGGATGCACATTTCCCATGTTCAGTTCAGACCAGTTGCTTGTCAACGAAAACGGAACGGAGCATCCAGAACACGAGGCGTGGTGTTCGGGTATCGGTGATTGGTTTCTTCCTTAAAGCTGCAGGCCAAGCAGTCTTGACACTTACGCGTTCCCGCCCTGCGGGTTAGTGTGGGTCTTGTTGCCGTTTTCCAGGGCGTGAATTCAGGAGCTGTTATATTGCAGAGTACGATCTTAGCCTCGACGCGTCAATCCTGCTGGCCCTCCAAAGCTTCCCCGCCATCCTCAATAATTACTGCGAATCCATGCCGAAATCAATCGGCAACCGCTCGAATCCATTTCCCGTCTCGACGCACGCCTCAAGAGTTTCGACTATATTGGTTTGGTTGATCGCAAGTACGTGCCGGGCTTCTCGTAAGTCAAAGTGGAGGTTGGCAGGCTAGATCATCAGGCGAAAAGCCCTCGTTAGGAGATTACATAATGCAATCGAACCGCCGCAATTTCATCACCGCCGCTCTTGCCGGCGGCGCCGCTGCAGCCGCTCTCCCTTTTCAGGCACGAGCACAGTTTCTCAACGCCCCCCGGCACGGACTCCAAGGTACCCTCCAGGAGCGCTTCGCCAAGCTCGATGCCATTCTCAAAGAGCCCGTCTTCAAGCGCGAACTCTTTCCCGATCCCGTCATCATTCAAAGCATCGAGTTGCTGCGCAACAAGAAGGAATATCTCTGCCGTGTCCGCTCAACCGACGGCCACGAGGGCATTTCTGTCTCGAATGCGCAGCAAATGGCAGCCCTTTACCCCATGTTTGTAAAGCGCATCGCCCCCTACTTTATCGGCAAGGATGCACGCGACATCGAGCAGTTGATTCCCGCTGCCACCGTCTACGAAAGCAACTACAAGGCGCAAGGTCTCGCCATCTGGGTTCCCATTGCCACCATTGAGTTTGCCATCCTCGATATGTTCGGCAAAATGTCCAACCGTTCCATCGGTCTGCTCATCAGCGACAAAATCCATAACCCGAGCATCTCCGTCTACCAGGCCAACGGCGAGCGCGACATTACCGCCGAAGAAACAATCGAACACCTCAAGCGCGACGTAGCCATCTCCAACGCCAAAGCCATCAAGTTCAAAGTAGGCGGCCGCATGAGCCACGTTGAAACCCCTCCCGGCCGAAGCGAGAAGCTCATTCCACTTGTCCGCAAAACCTTTGGCGATCAGATGATCATCTCCGCCGACTCCAACGGTTCCTACACCGCCGCCCAGGCCATTCCCATCGGCAAGCTCATGCAGGAGTACAAGTACGCCTTCTACGAAGAGCCCGTCCCGTTCGAGTGGTACGAAGAAACCAAACAGGTTGCCGACGCCCTCGAAATACCGATCGCCGGCGGCGAGCAGGAGCCGAGCACCCACAACTTCCGCTGGCTCGTCGCCAACGGCGCTCTCTCCATCGTCCAGCCGGATATGTTCTACTTCGGCGGCATGGTGCGTTGTGTGCAGGTCGCCCGCATGGCAAATGCCTTTGGCAAACAATGTATACCTCACATTTCTTCGACCGGACTCGGCTACGCTTACATGATGCATTTCGTATCCTCCATCCCCAACTCCGGCCCCTTCCATGAGTTCAAGGAGTTCAACAACGAACTCCCGTATCACTGCCCCACCTCGAGCCTCCGCAGCGACAGCAACGGAGTCATCCAGGTTCCCAGCGGGCCCGGATTCGGCGTCGATATCGACCCGGACTTCATTAAGAAAGCCGTTGTCGTTACCGCCTGACCCCCTCATGCCTGTGGCGTCTTTCCCGTTGACGCCGCAGGCAACCCACCTTCTCGCAACCCCCCGGAGATACAAAAACCATGAAGGCCTTCCTGCTCGCTCTTGCCATCGCACTGCCCGCAACCACCGCCCTTTCCCAAAGCAGCGCTATCACTGTCTGGCCCAAAGGCATGCCGCCCGGCGGAATCACGCAGAAGGTGGACTTCGGCAACCACCTGCTTGAGATTATCCACCGCGAAAAGGACGGCCGTGCGGAGCTGCACAAGACCAAGGCCGATGTCATGGTTATTCAATCCGGAACCGCCGCAATCGTATGGGGTGGAGAGATCATTGATCCCGCCCCCACGGCACCCAACGAGATCCAGGGCTCAGGCATCAAAGGTGGCCAAAAACAGGAAGTCGGCCCCGGCGACATCATCGAAATCCCCGCCGGAATCCCGCACCAGTTCATCCTCGCCCCCAGAACGCAGATTACCTACCTGGTTGTAAAAGTCGTCCAGCCCTGACTTGCATCAGGTGCCTGTCGCCCGCGTTCAACCCAGTCCGCGGTCGCGCGTCCTTTGGTTCTGTGCCCGTATATAACCGCTCCGATCGGCACTCGGAGTCATCCATTTTCCCCAGTCTCTGACAAACCCTTGACGCAGTGCATACGTGCGCATAACCCCCGTCCCAACCGGGCACAAGTTGTAAGTCTCTCAATAAAAACGCTTTAGCTGTACGGTAGCTCTTCCGCAACATCCATACGCTGCCGGCACTTTCGCCGCAGCCATCGGCCAATTCGAAACAAGAATTCGCTGTCCTTGGAGGGTGCTTGATCCCTTAAATTTTTTAATGGTATGACAGGCGGACAGGCATGCCATCTTTCCGCTTGACAGTCATTTCTTGAGGTGCGTATAAAGTTCTCGCAACTCGTATTGTGTTCTTTCTCTGGTCCTCAAGAGGTTGCCCCAAGAATCCAGGCAGATTTTTCGATAGATCACACTCCCGATATTGAGGCTAGGAAAAGAAATCCGGTCTACGAATAGCACCCAGGTTTGCCGTAGGCCAATAGCTGAGGTCCCCGTGGAAGTTTTCCGATAAACCACTGGATTCCCTCCCGTGCGCAACGCTCCAGGTCTGGCCGTGCGCTACCTGGCCCGCCGCGAGTAATGCGCTGAAGGCAGAAACCAAATCGAAAACACGACTCAACCGACCACTGAAATCTGTACTGGAGGCGAACAAATGGTTATTTCCAAAGTGGCAAAGTGGACTACGGCAATATGCCTGGTCCTCTTCCTGCACAACGTCGGCTTCGCGCAAGCGGTCAATAATGCACAAGTTCATGGCATGGTGCTCGATCAATCCGGAGCCGCGGTAGTGGGTGCCCAGATCACAGCAACGCAAAAGGAAACGGGCCAGGTGCAGGTCACGGTTAGCGGCGGAGATGGGTCCTTTGTCCTTCCCGGTCTCCCCGTCGGCGCCTATTCGCTTCAAATCAGCGCCAAGGGGTTCACTAGATACACCCAAACCGGCCTCGTCTTGCAGGTCGGACAAAATGTTCAGGTCAATATCCCGCTCACTGTTGGGAGTGTCTCCCAGGAGGTGCAGGTTTCGGCCGATGCGGCGATGATCGAAACCCAGGACACATCCATCTCTACGGTCATGGATCAGCAGCGGATCGTGGACCTGCCGCTGAACGGGAGGCAGGCGACCGACCTTATCTTGCTCTCGGCCGGTGCCGCCCAGCCACCCAACGCCTCCAGCCGCGTAGTCACGAGTCACGACTACGTGAACTCGGTAGGTGTTTCCGTTTCGGGCGGCCAAATCAACGGCAATAACTACCTGCTGGATGGCGGTGACAACAACGACTCGCACTCCAACGTCAACATGCCCTTTCCATTCCCCGATGCTCTTCAGGAGTACAACGTTCAAACGAACGGCATCTCCTCACGCTACGGTTTGCATCCCGGTTCAGTGATCAATGTTGTCGTTAAGCAGGGCGGAAACAGCTTCCATGGAGATCTGTTCGAATTTGTGCGAACTCCCAATTTGAACGCGCAGAATCGGTTTACCGTGGCGCCAGCCAGAGATTTACAACACCGCAATCAATACGGCGGTACCATCGGCGGTCCAATCTTGAGGAACAAGCTTTTCGGATTCGGGGGATACCAGGAGACAATAATCCGCAACGTTTCCGGCAGCAACACGGCATTTGTTCCCACGCAGGCGGTGCTCAATGGAGATTTCAGCGCTCTCGAGTCGGCCGCTTGCCAAACCAGTGGAAAGGCGAAGCAGTTGAAGAATCCCTCCACTGGCGCGAACTACGTAAACAACCAGATTCCGACAAGCTCATACTCTACCCCGGCGGTCAATCTCGCCAAGATCATGCTGATATCAGCAGACCCGTGCGGCAAGTTGGTGTATCCTGCATCGAATCCAAGCAATGAATACCAGGATCTCGCGCGCATCGATTGGGTGCGCACCCCTAAGAACACGATCTTTGGCCGGTACTTTATTCTCAATTACACCAATCCTGCGGTCTACACAAACAACATCCTGACCCTGAGCCGTCCGAGCGTCATCGATCGCTCCCAGTCGTTTGTTTTTGGGGACCAGATGACGATCTCTCCAACCGTCATCAACGCAGCACACTTCACGTTCTCCCGGCTTTCGGTGAATCGCTTCAATCCCACTACCATGCCTAATCCGGTTGCCTTGGGCGTGAATATGTACATCGCAGTGCCCAACTTCCTGTATATGACCATTTCCAACTACTTCAATGTCGGAGGTGGATCGAACGCACCGGCGAAGTATATTCGGAATCAGTATCAATGGTCAGACGACACCGACTGGATCAGAGGCAAACATCATTTCAGCTTCGGAGTGGAAAACATCGTTGGGCAAATGTACGCAAACAACGTTTTCGAGGCCAATGGGCTCTTTGCGTTCAATGGCCAGGCATCCGGAGACGCATTGGCCGATCTTATGCTTGGTTCTGTCTTCCAGTTCGCGGACACAGGCAGCCAGATCGGAAATTCGTGGGAAAAATACATTGGCGCCTACTTTGAGGACGCCGTTCAGTTGACCAGGACGCTCAATGTTCACGCCGGCGTGCGGTGGGAGCCGTCGCTGCCTGAAACGCAACAGTATAACTTAGGCAGCCATATCGATCTGGCAGCGTTCAAGGCCGGAACCAGGTCCACCGTTTTCACTAATGCACCTCCGGGCGTCTTCTTTTATGGCGACAAGGGCATTCCCAAGGCGTATGCAAATGGTAGCTACGATGACTTCGCACCGCGCATTGGATTTGCCTGGGATCCCACAGGAAAGGGTGTGGAGAGCATTCGCTCCTCCTATGGCATCTTCTTTGACACGCCCGAATCCTACACCAATTCAGCTTTTGCCCTCGCTCCACCTTGGGCAAACGGGCTGACCTTGTCCTCACCTGCCGGAGGTTTTCAAAATCCATACCAGGGCTATCCGGGCGGAAATCCATTCCCACTCCCCTTCCCGCCGACGAAAACTGCCACGTTCAATCAACAAGGTACGTACGTCAATCTCCCGCTCAGCCTGCACCATCCATATATGCAGCAATGGAACCTGAGCCTGGAACGGCAGTTTGGAACCGACTGGGCGCTGACTCTGAGCTACATTGGGAATAAGGCAACTCACCTGCGTGCTGGCTATGAGATGAATCCGGCAGTCTACAGTGGGGCAGCTTCGACAACAAAGAATACTGCCGCGCGTCGCGTCTTCTCCCTGGCCGATTCCGTCAACGGTCCCTACTATTCAACAATCACTATGATGAACGATGGCGTTAACACCGATTACAACGCCTTGCAGTTTTCGGCTCGGCACCGCATGAGCCATGGCTACACCTTCCTTTACAACTACACCTACTCCCACTGCTTGCAGGATACTGAAACCCTCGGCAACAAGCTGCAGGGCAACAATCAGACCGACCCGAATAACATGCGGTTTGACTACGGTCCGTGCGACTTTGACGTACGCCACAACATGAATGCCTCTTTTGTGTATGCCGGGTTCAGCTTCCCAAATCCGACCTTGAACCTGATCGCGGGTGGTTGGTCGCCCTCGTTCCTGGTCTCGTTTAACGTTGGCTACCCGTTCACAGTGCTCACCGGTACCGACAATTCCTTGACCGGAATCGGGCTCGATCGTCCCGTTGCCGTTTCAGGCGTCAACCCCT
>Ga0209483_1001336_pt1 | contig 18851 bp, 13 predicted proteins | sample NGEPerA_FD_184508 | JGI IMG/M metagenome (GOLD analysis project Ga0209483, IMG submission 184508) | Arctic peat soil microbial communities from the Barrow Environmental Observatory site, Barrow, Alaska, USA - NGEE PermafrostL2-A... | ecosystem: Environmental > Terrestrial > Soil > Wetlands >... | reverse complement strand
CGCCCAACTCGGCGCGTTCGGACGCCGCCAACTGCGGAACATCCGCCGCCGCCCCAGGCTGATCGCCGCTTTCTGGAAACAGGCTGAATTGTGGTGAAATACTCACTATATTATGCAGGAGTCAATAGTGGCAACGGCGTTGTGAACGGTAAATTGACCGCAAACGCCGGCTCCACCGTCTCGCCCGGAGTTGGCGCGATTGGTATGCTCACTATAAGTAACGCCGTCGTCTTGTTTGGCACAAACATCATGGAGCTGGATCAGGACAACGGCACCAATGATGTATTGAAAAGCGGCACGACCATTACTTACGGCGGCACGTTAAGTCTGGTGAACTTTGGCAGCCCGCTGACAAACGGCAGCAGTTTCAAGCTTTTCAGCGCATCAAGCTATTCAGGTTCGTTTGCAACCATCACTCCCGCGACGCCGGGAGCCGGGCTGACGTGGGACACTTCCGCTCTGGGAACCGCCGGCACGATCAAAGTGGTGGCGACAGTGACGCCGCAATCGGCGCATATCACCAGCATCAGCGTGAGCGGAACGACGCTAAAAATCAACGCAACGAACGGTGTCCATGGCGGGCCATATGTGCTGTTCGGCACAACCAACCTGACAAAGCCGTTGAATCAATGGACACCGATGCTAACCAATAACTTCGATGGCAGCGGCAACTTGAACCTGTCCACCAACATTATCAATCCCGCTGTGCCGCAGCAGTTCTACCTCCTCTCACAATAGAAAGTTGAACTTGTGCCGCCGGGTCAATCTTGCTGCCTGGCGGCCCAATCAAATCCAATAATTTTTCCCGGTGCATATTCTGAAAATGAAAAAGGAAGGAAGGTCAAAATTGTCGGCCTTCACCTTGATTGAACTGTTGGTGGTCATCGCCATCATCGCAATTTTGGCGGCGATGTTGCTGCCAGCACTGGCGGCTGCCAAGGAAAAGGCCAAACGCGCCAGTTGCATGAACAACCTCAAACAAGTGGGCCTGGCACTGCACATATATGCGGATGATAACCGGGATTATCTGCCGCGAAGCATTGTGCCAGCCGGGGCCGAAACTTTGGGAAATGATCCTTGGGATCTGCCCTTTTCGATGGTTGATAACATTGGACCCAAAACGGGGACGAACATGATTTACCGGGCGATTTTTTATTGTCCGGGCGGTTACGTCTCCGCTCAAAACCTTGACGTATGGTGGAACTTTGAAAACAAATTGCGGGAATCGTCCTATGCGTGGTTCATCAGCCGCGATGGCACGCAAAATTTCCCCACCACCTTGAAATTGCCCAAGGGCTGGCTCACCAAACAAACCAAGCCTTACAGCAGCACTGATACGATGTCAACCGCCGAACTGGTGGCCGACACCGTGGTTTCAGCGGGAACTGGAAACCCGCTGACGGACAGCTGGGGTCCTGCCGCTGTTTCTTCCACCAGCGGGATTATTCCAGGTTACAATAGCAACCACTGTTTCAAGAACAGCCGCCCAAGCGGTGGGAACGTTTTGTGCATGGACAGCCACGTTGAGTGGCGGCGCTTTCGGGATATGACTGCCTGGGCCGAATGGACCAGCAAAACGTATTGTTATTGGTTTTGACCTGCATATAAAAACTTAAGACGGATTGGCATTGGCCGGAACATTTATGCCAGTGACAGCCGGTAAAACAGACGCGCTGACGACGAACAATTGAACCAAAGCTTTTTCCTGATTATTTTTCAGCGGCATTTCGGTCGGGGATTTGCCGGTTAAAACGGATTTCTCCGCGCAACATTTTGCCAGCCTGACCGGTCAGCCAAAGATAGTAATCTGACGGCAAACCCGCATAAGTGACAAAGCTCGCGTCCTTTGGCGGCTGGCTGGTGCATTTGAAAATGGCCGTGCCTTCGTCCATCTCGTCGAACATGGCGACATAAAACATCCTGGCTCCCGATTCAAGCGCGGTGCTGGCCTGCGCCCAAAAAAATTTGCTCTTTTGCCGCGAAATTTGATCCAGCGGCAAGCTGCGGCCCGTCTCAATTTTGCTTAAGTTATGCCAGCTGAATCCCGGAAAGATGCAGGGCGCATATTCAAGATGATGCGTGTCGCACCACGCGATGTCGGCTTTGATGTGCGCCGCGTAACGGGTCAGTTCCTCCTGCTGCATAGTGGTGAAACGCCCGACCATCCACGGCATGATGATGTCGGCCGAAGCCATCAACTGGTGCAGGTAAGGATCGGGCAGGCAGTCCCGATCCAGCTCGCGGAAATAAGTCGGCACGCCGAGCATGACGGCACAGCCGCCATATTGTGGATCGTGCTTCAGAAAATCCATGAGTTTCTCGACCCCAATGTTTCGGATGTTGTAAGAACGGTCGGGAAAGCCCAACCCCCAGATGGCGACCAGAGGTTTTCCATGGTTGTAAAGATAGGTTTGGTTGGTGCCCTGGGAGGTGATCTTTAATTCATCCACCAACTCCTTCCAATCCTGAATGATCGAGGAGCAGTCTTCGCCATTGGCCTTCAGCCCTGACAAGTCATACATCACGGCGATGGCTCGGCCATATTTTTGCGAGGCTTTGAGCGCGTTTTCCAAAATCACGCGGCTTTGGCGCCGGCTTTGTGCAGTGCGGGTGGCCCCAAAGAACCGCTGCATAAACACGCCGTCAATTCCATATTGCTGCATCCAATGAAAGTGCAGATCGGTGGTGCTGGCATCCCAGGAACTGAAGACCCGGGCGGTTGTTCCATCTTGATTGGTGAACGCCGTGGGATAAGTCCTGGCATAGTCCGACACATCCGGCCAAAGATCCAAATGCACATGCGCCGGATCAAACTGGCCTTGATTGCCATAGTGAACCCAGCCTTCGCCGGAATCGTCCCCCTCGGCGCGAAACCAGCCTTGATAGCCGCACATGACCAGACCTTGATAAGACGGGTAGCGCGAGGATGGACTATGCCTGCTCTGGGCAAAAACGTTGCCCAGACAGCAGGTGAGGCAGATGAGGAATAGCGAAATTTGTTTCACAGTTTATGTGTGGTGGTGGTGGTCATGGAGGCAAGACCTGGATTAACGCGCGGAACCAGTGGGTCATTCCAGATGTTTTTGAGCGCTCTGGTAAAACGACAGCCTGGGTGCAAATTTTTTGACGCAGGAATGGCAATGACTTTCACAATTTGGATGTTAAATTTGTAAGTTGCAGTTTTATTCGTCTTTCTTTGACGACAATGTTCAACAATAGTGCATCCAAAGGGTTGGTTGCTGCTTTGTGCAGACTATGTCAGTTTTGATCCCGCCAACATCCCCTAAAATGGGGATGGCTTCCGCCTTCACAAACGTGACAGAATGCAGAACAAACACAACCAATTTCGGAAATGTTTTTGTGGTTTCCGGCTGATGAAAATATCTCTCGTTTCCCTGATTGCCGTCGTGTGGCTGTCACTTTCGCTGGCCAGCGATCCGATCAAAGCCCAGAATTTTCCGGCGTATCGTTCGGAAACGAACATCGTTTACAGCACGGTTGCCGGGCAGCAACTCAGACTGAACGCCTTTTTACCAGTCTCTGCCGCCGGACCAGTCGCGGCCATTGTGGAAATTCACGGCGGCTGGTGGTTTGGTGGCGACGCGGCCTCGAAGGCGGACGGCGTGGGTGGCTGGCAGATTTTTATGCGCCATGGACTGGCGGTTTTTTCCATTCAATATCGTCTGGGCGGGGCCGGCGGTTTTCCGGAGAACATCCGCGACTGTCGCAACGCCATCCGGTTCATCCGCCGGAACGCCAGGCGTTTTAATATTGACCCGGATCGGATGGCGGTGACAGGCGGCTCGGCGGGCGGGCATTTGAGCCTTATGGTGGCAATAGTGCCGGATAATTTTCCTGACGGCGGGCCGACTCCGGGACTCGATGGGATCAGCGCCCGCGTATCGGGCAGTTTCAGTTATATTCCACCAACGGACTTTGTTCGGTTTTGGAATCAAGGGCCGAATGATGTCGTCACCAATCAAGATGGATCAATTTCCTTTCGCGGGGCGGACGATCATATCCCCTATGATTCCCGGCCGCGATTGCGGATTTTGTTTCATGGGATTACCCCGGATACCACCCAGCACAAAGCGCTTTACAACAGCATGTGTCCGCTGGGCAGGTGCGACACGACCTTCCGCCGTTGCTGATCTGCGACGGCGAAAAAGATCCCATCGTGCCCGGACTGCACGGCAAGGAACTCTACGAGCAGTTGAAAGCCGCGGGCGCGAACGCGACTTATTGGATGACGCCGGGAGGCGGCCATGCTTTTCCCGGTGGCAACGGTTTTGAACCGGTGTTGGATGATTTTATAGTGCGCACACTGAAACTTGATTCCATCCAGAAATGAGCCATAGATTTGAAGATGCCACATTGGCGAGAACCCATTTCTTGCGCCGATTAAAATGATTTCAGCAACCGGCTTGCAGTTATCAGGTCGAATACATAACTAGAGACCTCTGCAAAAGCCGCCTTTGGTTGTAGCGGCGGTCTATGACCGCCGTGATTTGCTCGAAATCATCATGCTTCGGCGCTCACAGAGCGCCGCTACAGGGCTTTTGCAGAGGTCTCAACTAATCTGACCGATGCCATTTGGCTGCCTTTTGGCAATGAGATTACCAGCGACGGAATCTCCACGCGATGCCTGACATACGGACGCAGGCAGCCGCTTTTATCGGGTGCGAATCCCGTGATTCAAACTCAAACTGGAAAAGCCGGCGGTTTGGAGATTTCCATTTGTGCTCCGGCTGTTAAACTAACCACCATGAAATCCAGCTTCTGTTCGATCAGCGAGCGTTTCCGTTTCACGGAAAGTTTGCCCCGATCAATTTTGGCTGGGCTGGCATGGGCGATGTGGCTGTCGGCTGCCGCATTGCCTTTGCGGGCGGCGGTCACGAATCCCTTGGAGATGCAAGCCGTCAGTGTGAACGGAAAACTGCTGCCGTTCCGGGGCAAAGAAAGTGTCAACCTCGGCTCTTTTCCTGAAACCATCATTTTCAGTTTTAACGCAGTCACGAATGCCGGCAGGCCGCCGCTCCGTTTGCGTTACATGCTGGAAGGTTACGAGAATGCCTGGCACGAAGCCGGCGGTGAAATGGCCTTGACGGTCCGGTTTTACAATAATTCCGGGGATCAGATCAGCCAGAGCATTTATCGTGTCAATGGTGAGAGCACGGGTTGGACCGGCTCGTTAAAAAGTTCCTCGCTTACGCACCGGCGGGAAACCTTGATCGTGCCGCCGCAAGCCACGCGGTTGCTGATTGTAATCTCCTCGGCCGGGCCGCCGGATGCGGTCGGGATCTATGTCGTGGCCAACTTGGTCGTGTCGAAATCGTCCGGCAGCCAGGGCAATGTCGTCCTGCTCCAATCGCCGTTCGAGAGTGACCAAGGCAACCCTGCGGGCGATGATCCACCCGCTGGCTGGATGCACGACGGCACGCGGCCCAGCATGGCCAGGATCGTGAAATTCGGACAGGAGCCGCAGACCAGGGCGTTCGCCATTCTGGATGAAGACACAACCTGTCATGCGGAGTGGCACAATATTTTTGACACGGCGCCCGCCGTGACACCGGGCGACAGCCTGGTGGTGGAGTGGAACGAGATGTATAGCACCGGCTCGGGCTTGGTTCACGAAGCCACCTATGAAGGATTGCCGGCGGGACATTACAAATTTCGCGTGCGCGGCGCGGATGTGATGGGCAAATTGACCGGCTTGGAGGCATCAGTTGGCGTTTTCGCTCCCGAGCCGTTTTGGAAAACACTGTGGTTTTGGGGGGCCGCCGTGTTCGCCATTACGGCGATGCTGGCTGGCCTCAGCCGTTATTTCGTCTGGCACCGGATGCGCCGCGAAATGGTCCGGCTCAAACAGCAGCGGGCGTTGGAACAGGAACGTTTGCGCATTGCCCACGACATTCATGACGATCTGGGGGCGCGCGTGACCCAGATTTCCCTCTTGAGCGCAATGGCGCAGGGCAATGACTCGTTTCCTGAAAAGGCGCGCGGGGACTTCGACAAGATTTCAAAGATGTCGCGCGAACTGGTGGCGGCGCTTTACGAGACCGTCTGGGCGGTCAATCCGGAAAACGACAATCTGGACGCGCAGGGGAATTACCTGTGCCAGATGGTGAACCAATTATGCGAGCGGACACAACTTCGCTGCCGCTTTCATGTGCCGGGACTGCCCCACGACATCCAGGTCTCCAGTCAGACCCGGCATAACATCAACATGGCGGTGAAGGAGGCGGTGCATAATGTCATTAAACATGCCCGGGCCACGGAAGTGACCGTTCGCATGGCGTTCGCAGACGATTTTTTGAACATTTCGATTCAGGACGACGGAGTGGGATTCCAGCCGGATGGCCAGGTCAACGGACATGGCTTGACCAATATGAAACAACGACTGGCCAACATCGGCGGCAATTGTTTCATCGAAAGCCGGCCCGACCACGGAACGATCGTGCGGATAAGCTTAATCATCCGGCAGCAGGATCAAACTTCGTGAAGCAACGCTCGCCAGCAATCCCCAAAACAAGTATGTTTGGCCGCCACGCAGTTTTTGCCTTATGAAAAAATCAGTCGTTGTCGTCGAGGATGATCGCGGGTTGCGGGAGCAGATCGTGCAGATTCTTGAAACCGCGCCGGACATCAAATGCCTCGGCGCTTTCGCTTCCGCCGAAGAAGCGTTGCCGCAGATCCTCGCAAAAAATCCCGAGGTCGTTTTGATGGACATCAAGCTTCCAAAAATGTCGGGCATCCAGTGCGTCGCGGAAATAAAAAAGGTTTTGCCCGCCATGCAAGTTATCATGGTGACCATCTATGAGGACAGCGAGCGGATTTTCCGGGCGTTGAAAGCGGGGGCGAACGGCTATCTGGTCAAATCCAGTCCGCCGGAGCAACTGCTGGCCGCCATTCGCGACGTTTCCACGGGCGGCGCTCCGATGTCCAGCCATATTGCCAGCAAGGTGGTGAAGCATTTTCACCTGGTCGGCAATTCGCCGACGGAATCGGAAAATCTTTCGCCGCGCGAACGGGAGGTTTTGGCATTGCTCGCCTCCGGGTTCATTTACAAGGAGATTGGCGATCAGCTGAAAATCGGCACGGAAACAGTGCGGACTTATGTCAAAAACATCTGCCAGAAGATGCACGTGCGCAGCCGCCTCGAAGCCGTGGCCAGGCACCGGTCGGAATTTTATTGACAGAGAAATTTTGCGGCGGTTTTACTTCAAAGTGAATTTGGCGACGGCGATTCCTTGCGAGCCAAAGAAGCGGTTTGTTTCAGGTGTGCCAAATACAAGAATGATTAAACAATTGAAATCGGTTATCCGTCTTGCCCGCGCTATGCTGGCTGCAAACCGGCAAATGGGAGTGCTATCTTCTGGTTGGTTTATCCTTAACAATGGCGGCGACATGAAAACTATTGGTCTGATTTGCATCCTTAACGCCGCGTTGATCGGCGCGGCGGTTTCTGCAACCGCGCAGGATTTTTATTTTGATTCCACCATTTCCAGGCCGGTGCTGGAAAATTATTTATCGCGCTCCATCTCGTTCACGGAATTGCTGCACGATGATTTGACGCAACAACGCGATGAACGTGGGGTGGATCCGCATGACAATCTGCGCCTGATCCTGAATTCCCGTGCAAAGTTCGTGGGCCGGGCGCTGATGTTATGGGGGCACGAAAGTAATCTTGCCCGCTTTCTCAAGACCGCCAGGCCTTATGCCGAGGCGCTGCATCAGGCCGATCCGGACATCATTTTGCAGGCGGCGGCGTTTGAAATTGTCACCAAGGACATCGCAACGGTTGCGATCCCGAAGCGGGTGTTGGTGGAGTTTGGCCAGGCGGTTACTAATCGCACGTTCCACTATGAAGAGATGCTATATGCCAATGGTCATTTTGTGGATCACTGGGGTGTTGGTTCGTCGGTTCCGGACATGAGCCGGCTGGAAACTCGCATGTGGTTTTACTTTCTCGCCACCAGCTATATTGATGTGGGAATCGAGGCCGTTCATTTTGGCCAGGTGGGACTCATGGACAACAATGATCCGGGACACGCCGGCTGGCTGGACATGCTCGGCCGCGCGCGCACCTATGCCCACCAACATGCCCGGCGTCATCTTTTGATTTGCGATGCCCATGCTCCCACCGGCGGGTATGTGGAAAATGGCCGGTTGCTGTTCGATTTTCATTCCTTTCCACTGCGCATTGTCGCGGTGACGAACCAGCCGTATCAAGGAGTTCTAAAAGTCGGTTACGCCGACTCGATTTTTCAGCGCAGCAAAGGTGGCGTCACACCCAGTGGCTGGGATTGTGAACATCTGCCTTACCTCGTTGAGTTCGATAATTTTGGAAGTCATAATCCGGGAAAACCCAGTTCGTCACCTTTCATCTGGGGTTGGGATGAGATTACCTGGTTCGCCCTGATGCCGGAGGCGCAGCGCAACCAGTGGCTCCGCTACGCCTGGGATAAGGTGAGGAAAACTGATCCGAACGGGCATCTGGAAATGCCGGGCAGCCGTGTGCTAAGTCCCGGAAGTCGCGAAGGTCCGCATTGGTATTGGGCCAACACGCGAAGTGCCGCATGTCCCCAAGGTTTTAACACCGAGGAAACCATCCGAGAGATCTGGGGGACGGAGCAATTGCCGGGTGCAAAATAAAATCAAAGGGAACGAGCCTTTAGAGCGGTTTCAAAAAAACTGTAGCCGGAGCGCGGCGTTTACGCCGCTTCAGCGTGGCCTTACCAATCCACGTTGAAGCGGGCTAAAGCCCGCGCTCCGACGGCGGTTTGCACGCCAAAAAAACGGCCACATTTTTAGTTAAACCGCTCTAAGACGAGTTGTTTGAAAGCCCTTAATTTTTCTGCGGATCAACCAGGATAACATCTTTGGTTCTGCCGGTTGGAACAATGTTCAGTCCAATTACCTTCCCGTGTTCGACATGACCCTCCACGGTGGTTTGATAAGGGGCGTGCAATTTGAAATCAGCCGTCCAATCGTCCGGCCACGCGGGCAATAGTTGAATGCGTTTGCCGTCGCATTGCATGAGCATGAGCTGAAGTGTCATCATGCCTGCGCCGCCGTTGTCCATGTCGGGAATCCAGTCGCTGTTTTTCGACCAGAACCAGGGAAACCGCTGGTTTCCGTAAGAGGTAAATTCTTGAAAGACCACTCCTTTGGCTTCGTCGGCAAGTCCCAATGAGGCCGCCTGAATCCCATCCTGTCCCCAACATTTTCCAAAGGGAAAAAGCCGCGCCTTGAACGTATCCCGTGCCAGCGCCAGATCGGGTTTGCCTACGCCATAAAGCGGGTAGGGAAATACTGCATAAAGCTCGGGATTTTCGTGATTTTTCGGCGTGCCATATTTTTGAGCCGGCAGAATCACTCGCGCTCCATCCGGATCTCCCTTCCCCTTGGGCGGCAACTTGCCATTGGCGGTTGTGCCCGTCGGCAGCGGCGAAAGATCCTTGAGAACCTTGTTCCAAAGATTCTGTTGAGCATGGCTGGTCAATCCGGGTGGAAGAGCAAGCAGACGAGGCAGGACGCTCATCAAGCCAGCGACATCCGGCGTTGGATTGACGGCATCCTTTTGGTAGGTTTCGATCGCTTGAGACGGTTCCATGAGAATTTTTCCCTCCGCATCACGTTTCCAATGCTGGTCGTAGAAAGTGATCACGGCGTCAGCCATTGGAAGCAGGGAGTCCCGCGCGAAGCAGACATTCCCGGTATAGTCATAGCGATCCAACATTTGCGCCAGAACCTCCAATCCGCCCTGGATGTGATAGCGCATCCATTCGCTCTGCAGTTCAGGTCCTTGATTGTTCCACCCGAAATCGTTCACATTGGGCAATCCCCAAAAGTATATCGTCTCGATGAATGCGCCGCCGCCATGATGAAAGTATAACTGGGTTCGATCTTTGGCCAGAGGCAATGCCTGAACATACATGTTGAACCACGGCGCGAGCAGGTCGTTATCTCCTGTGGCTATCAGGGGCCAATAGATCAAACGGGTGTTCTGATTCCAGAACGAATTCCCCCAGGCCCGAAAATCGGGATCATGATTATTCTCGGAAGAGCTGGTGCCTGCTGGAAGATCATGCCCGACGGTGAAGAGCGAACCGTTGAACTTGATCGGTTGAGCGCCGCGCCCCGCACACGCCGTCATGTAGCGCTGGATGGCATAACTTTGGGAAACCTTGCCGGCTTCAGGCGTGCCGCCAACATGAATCCAGCTCCGGTCCCAAAATTCCGTCCACCATTTCTGATGAGCTTTCCACGCCGCATTGAGAGTGACGGCATCGGTTGAAGCGACGACTTTATTCAAGGCGGCCTGCCACGCTTCAGGGGTGTCAGCTTTTTGAGTAAGCGCATAAAGGTCGAGCCGAAATGATTTGGACGCGACGATTGATTTTAGCGTTTGGTTGTCGCTGCTCGCCAGGCCGGGGCCTTTTATGGTCACTCCGAAACAACGATGAAGCAATGGATCTGGATATTTTGGCAGAAGCGATTCCAAATGCTCATGTTCAAAAACCAGCGGATAGATGCTGTTGGAATTGAAGTGGCACCAAGCAACCCGATCGGTTTGCGCCGGGAAAATTGTGTCGGGATCAAAGGTCAGTCCGTCCGGATTGTTGCCCCATTCGAAAAACCCCGCCCGTGAAACCCCATTCTGATTGAGATGATAAGTTTCTGTGCGCCACAATTCTGTCTTCGCTTCCAGTTGAACGGACTGCTCGGACTGAACCTCCAGATGGACAACCGGATGATTTGCATCCACCCAAATGTGCGCGATGCCCTTGCCGCTCTGAATTTGAACTTCGCCGGTTTCCAGCTTTAGAATTTGGGTTGCAGCAGCGGGCGGGCTAAATGGATTTGGAATAAGTTTCACGCGAACTCGCCCCAGCTTGAGCAATTGACCATTCTCGCTCCAAGCATCCGACTTCGCCACCAGCAGGACTATGTCTCCGTTCTGCTCCGTCCAGGCATTCAGCGCGATGTCTCCATTTCCGACGGGCATCGAATCATTTTCGTTTGTGCCCAAGGAATTCCACGTCACATCATTCACCCCTGCGAAATGGTTTTCCTCCGCGGACAAGCCCATCGTAAAAAAAGCCAGAAACAGGGAAATAATTTTTGATTTCATCGAATAAATCATATTGCAAACAAATGCCACCCGCCAACTATCCCCTAAAACGGGGATGCTCATGCGCTCGCTTCCAGAGCGTCCTTCAAAATATGGCGAGCCAGATTATTGGGTGCCGCTTTTCTCCCAAATTGTGGGCTTGTCTTGTCGGGATTGCAACGGGGAAACGGCCATCCTCGCTTTAGGAGATGGTTTGGGTCGAAATTTTAATTTAGTTTATTTCAAAAATTCCACCAAACAACTCAAGTAAAGCACACGAAATCCTCACGGTGGTGAAATGGGGATAGTGGTTTGCAAGGGAATTTTGCCGCGCAACATCTTGCCAGCCTGATTTGCCAGCCGCAAATACCAGTCGCTGTTAAGAGTTATTCCATCGCAATCCAGCGACAGGAATTTACCTTGCGAAGGCAGTTGGGCGGCTGTTGGCACAAGCTTATACATGGCCGTCCCTTCGTTGACCTCATCAAACATCGCGCCGTAAATCATGTTACAGCCCGCATGCACAGCATCATAAACCTGTCTCCAATAGAATGAGCCGCCATTGCGTGGAATCTGGTTGAGTGGGCCGCCATTTTCATTATACCAGGAAAAACCGGGGAAAATCACGGGCATATAATCAATTCCGTTCGACTTGCATTCGGCGAGATCCGGCATGGTGATGTTCGCCGTATAACTGTCTGCACCCGCGTTGTTGCCAAACCTGCCAACCGCCCACGGACTAATGACATCGAACGAAAGATAGACAGAGGTCCACGCGGCATTGGTGTATGAATCATTCTGCAGCGTGCGCCAATATGTCGGCACGCCACCCATCACGGTAACACCTTGGGATTTGAACCAATTGATTACCGTTTGTGACTGTTGCGGCGAAGCCAGATGGCCCCCGTCATTAAAACCAAACCCCCAGAGAGCCACCACGGGTTTGCCTTTGTGGCATATATACCGTGTGCTGTTCGTAATGTGCATGGTGTTTACCAGGTAAAGCCAGTCGTTGGTGATGTTGCTGACAAGGGTGTTGGTGGGCTGTCCGCTGACATCATACATGATGGCAAACACCCGCCCGGAGGCTTCCGCGCCCGCACGGACATTGGCAGTAACCTGGTTGCGGAAAGAAAAAAATTGTGGACTGGAAAGATCGGTCAGGAAACGTTGTAGAAATACGCCGTCCAGTTGGTTCTCTTGCATCCATTGGAAATGGCGGAAGACGGTTTCTTGCACGGCGGACGAAAAGAATTGAACCGGACTGCCATTCGAGTAGGTCATCCCCGTGTTAAAAAGCTCGTTCGCGGTGAACTCGGATGTGTCCGGGAGAAAATCCGTGTTAACGTTGGCCGCCGTCGGCGTCTGGTTGTGAAACCAATGCCACCACTGATTGGGCGCCGAACCGTCATTCGGACATGCGAACCAGCCTTGATAGCCCATCAACAATTTGCCGTTCATGGTGGTGGCATCAACCCCATGATTCAGACTGAAGAAAGTTGTCTGGCTCGACAAAGGTAAAATGACATTGTTAGTCCCACTGGCGGTGACGACAGGGTTGGTCAAGGATAGCCAGACTACCGGTGCGATGAGATTGGTGGTGGACTGCAATCCATAGTAGACGGAAGAAGTCGGCCAGGAAAGCACTAGATTGGTCCCCGATAGTTGGATGGAAAGAAAAGCCGTGTTGCTGGAGGCACTGCCACCTTCAGTAGCGGTGATTGTGGTGGTATTGGGGGTTCCGTTGTAATTGCACGCAACGGTGCTAGTGCCACCATAAGCGGTAATTTTGTCGCTTGAGATAAAGCCGTTCACCGAGGCCACTTGATTGCCCACAATAACCACCGTTCCGCCCCCAATGTCCAGCACAGAACCATTGCCTTGAATCGAGTTGGCAGCCCATTGGGAAAGGGTCAGTGTGCCGCCGTTGATGTGCACGACGCCCGTGCCGCCGCTAAAACCCAGCCCGAAGGCGCCCGCAACCGAAGCCGTCCCGCCATTCATGATGAACGTGCCGGTGGCTCCGGTATTCAGGCCAATCCACAGGTGATAGTTGAAGGTTGCCGAACCTCCGTTCTCAATGTCCATTTCACCCGCATTACTATAGCCAATTGCCGTCCAGGCATAGTCGTCATTATTGCCTGCCGTGTTGTCCCCGGCAGACAGGCTGCCACCATTGGTGACAATGAGAACACCCCCCGGTCCGCCATCACCGATGGATACCTGGCAACCGCCAACCGCACTGTTCACGATACACGGCGCGGCACCGGCATTGAAATACGCCTTATACCCATTTGTAGGGACGACGCCTCCGCTCCAGTTGCCAGGGGTGGTCCAAATGTCGTCCGGAGGCTGGTTGGGATTGCTAGCCGGATTCCAAGTTGTTGCCGTGAGTTGCGCTTTCGCGGAAATTTCCGCGCAAAGCAGAACCCACACGACAAGTTCACAAAGCTTGCGCAACTCTTTCATCTCAAAATATATTTAGGGTGGCGCGTGACTGACATAGCTTTAAGCCAAAAAATCGAAGAGGCCTCTAATCTTCCAGCCGCACATAAGAAATGCCGTGCGTCGCCCTTATTTGGCTTCACTAGTTACTGATGAGAGCCATACCATATCGGCAACGAAAACATCCTCATGGATCGATGTATCGTGTGACGTTGACTTGTAGGTCGTTGGAGACTTCCATTTGTGGACAATCGAATGTCCATCGGCAAATGACATGCCACACGCGCCACCATGACGGCCTGATGGAGTGTCTACTATGTTACCAAGGTAACTGCCTGGTTTTGTCATCTTAACGCCGAAGGCGGCATCATTGATCCAGTCCGCTGCTTCGTCAATGAAAACCCAGGTTTCCGATGTGCTCCTGATACTGCCCATCTTGGTATAGGTTTTGTATTGGGTGTTTGGGAGATTTTCACCTTGACCAAATGTTTGGCTCGCGGAATAACTGCGAACCCTCAACCCGGTTCCTATCCCACTGTTATCCGTCGGGCAATGATAGGCACTTAAATTTTTTACATAAGGGTAAATTTGTCCAGCCGTCAACGGCAGCGTATTGGTGCTGAGCTGAACCACGTTCATGAGTCCACCACACCAATTGGTGCTCCAAAGGGCAATATTTCCAGGATCACCGCCATTGTCATACACCCCTGGAGTCCTGTCGTCATTGTCACCTGCATACATAATCCAACCCAGCGACAACTGCTTTGTGTTGTTCATACAAGAGATTCCCTGGGCTTTCTGCTTTGCCTTGCTCAAGGCTGGCAGCAGCATGGCCGCAAGAATTGCAATAATGGCAATGACCACCAGTAATTCAATCAACGTAAAACCACGCGGGAAAGGCAAAAAATAGTTCGTTCCACGATAAGGGGCTGTCATTCTTGAAGAATAGACCTGCTCAAATCAGTTTGCCATCCCCGAAAGTGGGGATAGCAATGCGCCGCCATTCTGTTACTCTTCCATCGTCCCAAAAAGCTGTTGAGGCATAAAGCATCAACACAGATCCATAACAATTAACAACAGAAATTATGAAAAGAATGGTAAAATCCACTCGACTGGTCAAATCCCTGCTTCTGGCCGGCCTGCTGGCCGCCCCGACTCTGGCCTTCAACGCCATGGCTGCAGAGTCAGACAATCATTGGTCTCCGCAAAACGTCTTTGACGACGGCAACGGCCCATACGCTTACTTTAATGATCCCGGCAACTGGGATGCGGCTGTTGTGCCCGGCTATACAAACGACGCCGGTGCCTATATCCGGGTCATGGATAGTCAGGCTACTGGCAGTCACGTTACTTGCATCATAACAAATTCCATGAATTTGTATCAGATCATGATTGGCGCTGGCAATGGCGGGGATGTGGTCATTTCCAATGGAGCCGTAGTGACGGCTGGGGTGGGGATGTTTGGCGGCCCAAATCAATGGACTGGAGTTGGCTTCCCGAATGGCCCTTCGACCTTGACTATTGGACCAGGGAGTTCTTTAACTTGCGGCGACCATCTCTGGCTGGGGCAAGGAGACGCTGACGGTGGACCGAATTCAGTGATTGTTGACGGCGGAACGCTTACCGTTAACGGGCAGTTGGGCGTGAGCTGGAATGGGGGCCCTGGCACCAACTATCTTATCATCAAAAACGGCGGCACAGTGAACGAACACTCGTGGAGTGCTAATCAATCTTTTGGTCAACCGGCTAATTCAGGAAACGTTGGTGTTTTGAACATCGCCGACAACACATCCCATTTGGTCATCAATGGCAATCAAACAGGTTCCTTTAATTACTTTGTGACCAATGGTAATTTCCTCGCCTACGGCGGCCTGGGCACAATCACTTATAACTATAATCCGTCACTTAACGTCAGCACGGTTTCCGCCGTTGCACCCGTTGACGCGAATACGCCGATATTCAGCGTTCAACCTACAAATACGATCGTAGGGTTAGGCGCCCCGGCCACGTTACACGCGTTAGTCTCAAATGTGTCCGTCAATTACGGATGGCTATTGAATAGCGTGCCCCTCACAGATGGTGGCGGGATTTCCGGCTCGCACACTGCCACTCTAACCATTGCAAGCATCACTAGTGCCAACGTTGGGAACTATTCTGTGGTGGCTACCAACCAGAATTTTGCCACTGAATTTACTTTAAGCACTACGGCTGCGTTGTCTGCCGATTCGTTTAACCTCTATCCCGTCATCACGATCAACGGCGTTCCCGGCGACACATATGTAGTTCAGTATGCCACCTCGCTGACGCCGCCAGTGACTTGGACTCCGTTTGCAACGAACATACTTGGTGGTCCCATTCAGTATGTCATCGACACCGGTTCGCCGTTGAGCATGCAGCGGTTTTATCGGGTGGTTCAAACGCAGTAATATAGCGAGCGTTGTGGCGACGAGGGATAAGGTTCTTAATTCCCTCGTCGCCCGTCCCAACCGGGCAGGAAGCTCGGCGGGGCCGGGTGAATTGTCGTTTGCGCGTCTCCGAAGGGTGCTTTTGCTGCGGTTGATGCAAAAATGAGGAGTCGCTGCGCTGCCTAAATGCAAGGGGATGATCCATCGGCGGATGGTTTCAACCTGTTCGGAAAACCTTCAACGATTTCTTCAGTAACATGAGGACATTACGCATATTCCCGACGACATTGGCGATAATGCTGTGACGCCATTGCAGCTAGACCAGGAATACGCCGCGCTTTGTGCCGTGGCCGAAGCGGGGATGAAGACCACCGTGCTCATTGCCTGCTGTTCACAAATAATTGTCCGATTTGCAAGGCGCTTGCTGAATTGAACCTTGTTCGCAAGAGCCAGCGCAAGCTTGATCACAATTGACCGGGCGCACTCATTCAGGGGGAGCCGACAGCCAGCCCCAAATGGCGCGGTCGTTGCCGGATTTTTCCATGTGCCGTGCGCGGCGTTTTGGTCTCAGCGATGTTTTTTGTCTGGCAAATAATCCAAACAATTGCCGGTGCGGCTGGAGTTTGGTTGGGCTGCTCGTGCGGATTGCCTGCCTTGTCCAAAAAAACCGTCAATGAATTTCTTCAATAATCGAGTAGAAAGCAGGCAGTTGGCTGGCTAAGATTCCGTTAACAGCACAGAACGTCGAGCCACATCAATTCTTATTAAATCTTAAGCCAGCAACAACACGGCAAAAGAGAGAACCTTGCCAGCCGACGGTGGAATATCAGATGCGCCGGCGGCGCAACAACAGCGGCAGAACGCCCGCGCTCAGGAGAACCCAACTGGATGGTTCCGGAACGGGTGTGATAGTGATAGCCGAGAAGGTAGCTGTCCCGCCATTGTTCGGATGGCTGGGATCATTTCCGATTTGGAAATAGCCGCCCAGCGTGCTGGGCTGGCTGCTGGTGCCGCCGACGCCTACACCAGCACCTAAATCGAAGTAACGGTCGCCAGGCGCAGACAGGGCAAACACCCCGTTCACGGAATACTCAAATGCGTTCCTGCCGGTGTTCGGGTCGAGAATATAGTTCAACCCCATGGTATATGTTTGGCCTTCCGTGTAGTTGGGGACGCCTCCGGGAGGTGACGAACCAGCGGCAGCGGGAAAACCACCGGCAGCGGGAGAGAACGGGTAATACGAAGGCCCTCCGCCTTGGAAGACGACTCCAGCCCCCGTGACGATGGATTGCAGATCGCCGCCGAAATTGCCGCTTGGATTGCTGAACAGCCAACCGGCTTCCAAGTCGACGCTGCTGGGATTGCCGTTGCCAGCCAACGTAATGTTGAAGGAAGCATTAAAGTAGTTGTTATTTTGAAACTGGTAGGCACTGGTTCCCCCATTATTGGAGAAATACCAGACATCCCGGTTAAGCCCGCCTGAAGCAGTCCTGCTCGCACCCGACTCGTTGAGCGTGACGCTCCCGGGATAGGAGTTGAAGGACGAGGGCGTCGCGCCGGGCATATCGTTGAATACGTGCGATATGATGACTGAATTGATTGAACTGACTTGGGCATACGCTCCGCTGGTGGTCGCGAGGCAAAGGCCGACCAGTGTCGCACTGCATGTAAAACGCTGTAGTGAGGTCATAAATTTAGTTCCGAGAGTTGATTGTTTTCCGGGCTATTTCTATAGAAAATAGCGGATGCCCGAAAAGATGTCAAGCGAATATTTTCCACTTTTTCGCCCAAAAATCAGACCGCAGTTGAGCCGAAATGGATCCGCATGGCAGATCCGTAATCGGATCGCTCGCTTACGGAGTCTGCGCCGAAACGGCCGGCTTGCTCCAGCGCACGGTCGCCGACTTCACCTGACTTGAGCTGCCGCCGATCCGGACGATGAATTCTCCAGGTTCCCAGTCGTAACCCAGCTTGCCGTTATAGAATTTCAAATCGTCAGGGGTGATGCGGAACGTCACCGTCCGGGTCTCGTCCGGCTCCAAACGCAGTTTTTGAAATCCCCGCAGATCCTCCACGCTGCGCGTCACACTGGCCACCGGCTGGCTAAGATACAACTGCACCGTCTGTTCACCGGCGCGCTTTCCCGTATTGGTCAGGGTGACCGACGCCACCAGCGTCTCATCACCGGCCAGCGCGGTCTTGTTCAACTTGATATCGCCATAGGAAAACGTCGTGTAGCTCAAGCCGTAGCCAAACTCATACAACGGGTCATTCGGCACGTCGAGGTAACGGGAAACATACTTGGCTCCCGGATCACCTTTGTATGGGCGCCCCGTGTTCTTGTGATTGTAATAAATTGGAATCTGGCCGATGGTGCGCGGAAAAGTCGCCGTCAGTTTGCCCGACGGATTGTAATCGCCGAACAGCACATCGGCCACGGCATTGCCCGCTTCGCTGCCACCAAACCAGGTTTCGAGAATTGCACTGCAATGTTCGGCTTCCCAAGCCAACGTCAACGGCCGTCCGTTCATCAGCACCAGCACTACGGGCTTGCCGGTTTCCACCAGCGCCCGCAACAGTTCCTTTTGACTTTCCGGAAGCCCGATGTCGCTGCGGCTCGCGGCCTCGCCACTCATGCTGGATGATTCGCCAAGCACCGCCACCACCACGTCCGCACGGGCCGCCACGGCCACCGCTTCGGCCAGCATTTCTTTTGGCGAACGCGCGTCCACCGGGATATCCGCGCCGAACGCCTTCAGAAATCTCTGCAAAAGTATTTTGAACAACTGACGCGGCGAAGGATCAGAGTAGCCATGCAAACCAAACGCAACGAGCAACCGACTTTTTTTGATCTGGCCGTGCAGCAGCGCGGCAGTGCCAACAAA
>Ga0209483_1001335_pt1 | contig 18853 bp, 16 predicted proteins | sample NGEPerA_FD_184508 | JGI IMG/M metagenome (GOLD analysis project Ga0209483, IMG submission 184508) | Arctic peat soil microbial communities from the Barrow Environmental Observatory site, Barrow, Alaska, USA - NGEE PermafrostL2-A... | ecosystem: Environmental > Terrestrial > Soil > Wetlands >... | reverse complement strand
GGTGACCGGCGCCACGGCACCCGCGCCGGTCACCTTGTCGCGGGCGGCCGTGTGCCCGGCCAGGACGGCTTGCGCCGCAGCCAGGCGGGCGATCGGCACCCGGAACGGCGAGCAGCTCACGTAGTCGAGGCCGGCCGCGGCGAAGGTGGCGATCGACTCGGGGTCGCCCCCGTGCTCGCCACAGACCCCGACCTTCAGGCTGGGCCGGGTGGCCCGGCCACGCTCGGTCCCGAGGCGGACCAGCTCGCCCACACCGTCGGGGTCGACGACCTCGAATGGGTTCCGCTTGAGCAGCCCCTCCTCGAGGTAGGCCGACATCATCCGGCCCTCGACGTCGTCCCGGCTGAACCCAAAGGTCATCTGGGTCAGGTCGTTGGTGCCGAAGGAGAAGAAGTCGGCCTCCTCGGCGATCTCGCCGGCCCGCAGGGCAGCCCGCGGGGTCTCGATCATGGTGCCGATGAGGACCTCGAGCTTGCCCTTGGCCGGCTTGGCGCCGCTCTTGGCCTTGATCTCGGCGCCGGCCTTGAGGGTCGAGGCCACGGCGGACTCGACCCACGAGCGGGCGAGGGCCATCTCCTCACGGGTGACCGTCAGCGGGATCATGATCTCGACGATGGGATGGCCACCGGCGTCCACCCGGTCGAGCGCGGCCTCCATCAGCGCCCGGACCTGCATGGCGTACAGGCCCGGCTTGATCACCCCGAGCCGGACACCGCGTGTGCCGAGCATGGGGTTGAACTCGTGCCACAACTTGGCCGCCTCGAACAGCTGGGCCTCCTCGGCCGTCAGTCCCTCGGTGGCCTCCTTGATGGCCAGCTCCATAGTGTCCGGCAGGAACTCGTGCAGCGGCGGGTCGAGGAGCCGGATGGTGACGGGCAGGCCGTCCATGGCCTCGAGGATTTCGACGAAGTCGGCTTTCTGGGCCACCCGCAGGGCCTCCAGCGCCCGCTCCTCCTCGGCCGGCGTGTCGGCCAGGATCATCCGCCGGACCACCGGGAGGCGGTCCTCGGCCAGGAACATGTGCTCGGTCCGGCACAGGCCGATGCCCTCGGCCCCGTACTTTCGGGCGTTGATGGCGTCCGGCCCGTTGTCGGCGTTGGCCCGGACCCCGAGGTGCCCCTCCCGGATCTCGTCGGCCCAGCCGAGGATGGTGTCGAACTCCGGCGGCGTCTCGCCCTGGGAGACGGCGACCTTTCCCAGCACGACGGTGCCGTTGGTGCCGTCCACCGAGATCCAGTCGCCCTCGGACACGACGACGTCGCCCACCGAGAACGAGTCCGCGCCGATGCGCAGGGCCTCGGCCCCGACCACGGCCGGCTTGCCCCAGCCCCTGGCCACCACGGCGGCGTGGCTGACCAGTCCGCCCCGGGCGGTGAGGATGCCCTCGGCGGCCAGCATGCCGTGCACGTCCTCGGGGGATGTCTCGCTGCGGACCAGCACCACGGCCTCGCCCCGCTCGGCGGCCGCCTGGGCATCGTCCGCGGTGAGGTAGACGCGGCCGACGGCGGCCCCTGGTGACGCGCCGAGCCCGGTCACCAGGACCTTGTGCCCGGTGGAGGCGAACTGGGGATGGAGGACCTGGTCGAGGTGCTCGCCCGTCACCCGCTTGACCGCCTCCTCCTTGGTCAGCTTGATGGCCCGCTCGGAGACCATGTCGACGGCCATCCGCAGGGCGGCCCGACCGGTGCGCTTGCCGACCCGGGTCTGGAGCATCCAGAGCTTGCCCTGATCGATGGTGAACTCGGTGTCGCACATGTCCCGGTAGTGGTGCTCGAGCCGGGCGAAGATGGCCAGCAGTTCCTTGTAGATCTTCGGGAACTCGTCGGCCAGTGCCGACAGCGGTTCGGTGTTGCGGATGCCGGCCACCACGTCCTCACCCTGGGCGTTGACCAGGAAGTCGCCGTACTCGCCCGTGGCGCCGGTGGCCGGGTCGCGGGTGAAGCCGACACCGGTACCCGAGTTGTCGTCGCGGTTGCCGAAGACCATGACCTGTACGTTGACCGCCGTGCCCAGCTCGTTGGCGATGCGCTCCCGCACCCGGTAGGCGATGGCCCGGGGGCCGTTCCACGAAGCGAAGACGGCTTCGATGGCACCGCGCAGCTGCTCGTCGGGGTCCTGGGGGAAGGGCTTGCCGGTGTGGCGCTCCACGATCTGTTGGTACGCCTCGACCAGGTAGCGGAGCAACTCCACGGGCACGCCGGCGTCGCTGGTCGTCCCGGCCAGCTCCTTGGCCGCATCCAGCAGCGAGTCGAACTCCTCGCCGGGCACGCCGAGCACGATCCGGCCGTACATGGCCACGAAGCGCCGGTAGGAGTCGTAGGCAAACCGCTCGTCGTCGGTCTGGCGGGCCAGGCCCTCCACCGACTTGTCGTTGAGGCCCAGGTTGAGGACGGTGTCCATCATGCCGGGCATCGAGAACTTGGCCCCCGACCGCACCGACACCAGCAGCGGGTCGTCGGCATCGCCGACCTGCTTGCCCATCGTCTTCTCGAGGCGGGTGCGGGCCTTGGCGATCTCGGCGGACAGCCCCTCGGGCCAGCCCCCCTCCATGTAGGCCCGACAGGCGGTGGTGGCGATGGTGAAGCCCGGGGGGACCGGCAGTGCGAGCACGGACGTCATCTCGGCCAGGTTGGCACCCTTGCCGCCGAGGAGGTCCTTCATCTCCATCGGGGGCTTGCGGTGGGAATGGTCGAAGTCGAAGACGAACGGCATCGGGAAGGGTCTCCTCAGTGGATCCAGAGTCGGGGATGATCAGCACACGGCCTGTGCGCCGACCCGCAAGCCTACCCCTCGGTCATCGGCCCGCCGGACCTGCCCGGCGTCCCGCCGGGCCCCGGATCAGGCCGGGGCCGAGGCGGCGTCCATCCGCCCGCGCAGCTCGGCCAGGAGACCGTCGACCGGCACCCGGATCTGCTCGGTGGTGTCCCGGTCCCGCACGGTGGCGGCGTCGTCCTCCAGTGAGTCGAAATCCACCGTCACGCACCACGGTGTGCCCACCTCGTCCTGACGGCGGTAGCGCTTGCCGATCGACTGGGTGGTGTCGTAGTCGCACATGAAGTGGGGCTGGAGCAGCCCCAGGACCCTGCGGGCCAGGGGCTCGAGGGTCTCCTTCTTCGACAGCGGCAGCACGCCGACCTGGTAGGGGGCCAGCCGGGGGTGGAGCCGCAGCAGGGTGCGGGCCTCGCCCCCGACTTCGTCCTCCGTGTAGGCGGCGAGGAGGAAGGCCATCATGGTGCGGGTGGCCCCGGCCGCCGGCTCGATGACGTGGGGCACGTAGCGCTCGTTGGCCGTCTGGTCGTAGTACTCGAGCTTCTCCCCCGAGGCCGCGGCGTGGGCCTTGAGGTCGAAGTCGGAGCGGTTGGCGATCCCCTCGAGCTCGTCCCAGCCCCACGGGAAGAGGAACTCGACGTCGGCCGTGCCCGACGAGTAGTGGGACAACTCGCTCTGCTCGTGATGGCGCAGACGCAACTGGTCCTCGGGGATGCCCAGGCCGAGATACCAGCGGAACCGCTCCTCGAGCCAGTACGCGAACCACTGCTCGGCCTCGGCCGGTGGCACGAAGTACTCCATCTCCATCTGCTCGAACTCCCGGGTGCGGAAGACGAAGTTCTGGGGCGTGATCTCGTTGCGGAAGGACTTGCCCACCTGGGCGATCCCGAACGGGGGCTTCATCCGGGTGGTCTGGAGCACGTTGAGGAAGTTGATGAACATGCCCTGGGCCGTCTCGGGGCGCAGGTAGGCCACCGCGCCCTCGTCCTCGAGCGGGCCGGCGTGGGTCTTGAACATCAAGTTGAAGGCTCGGGCCTCGGTGAACTCCGTCGAGCCGCAGGCCGGGCAGACCCCGTCGATCTTGTCCTCGCGCCAGCGCTGGTGACAGTTCATGCAGTCGACCAGCGGGTCGGTGAACGTGGCCAGATGGCCTGAGGCCGCCCACACCGCCGGCGGCGACAGGATGGCGGCGTCCAGGCCCACCACGTCGGCGCGACGCTGGACCATCGTCTCCCACCAGGCGTTCTTGACGTTGCGCAGGAGGTTGACCCCGAGCGGGCCGTAGTCGTAGGTGGACCGGAAGCCCCCGTAGATCTCGGCCGACTGGAAGATGAAGCCCCGGCGCTTGCACAGGCCGACCACCTTCTCCATCAGGTCCGACTGCTCGGGCAGGGTGTCTGAGGGTGCTTCCGACTCGGGCATAGGGGGGAATCGTACCGGTTGGCCCATCGGGCCGATCCCCGGTCGGCTCAACCCGGCACGGACAGGTACCCGGTCACGGCGTTGGCCAGGAGGCGTCCCCGCACGGTCAGCACGGCCCGGCCCGACGAGCGGTCGACAAGGCCCTCCAGGTCGCGATGGTCGGGCAACGCGCCGAGCGGCACCCCTGTGGAGGTCCGCAGACCGAGGGCCAGGGCCTCGAATGCGCGCCGGGGTGCGTCGAGCACTTCCTCGCCGGCCACGGGCGACCCGTCCGCCCCCACCAACGCCACGTAGCGGTCGGGGGTGCGGACGTTCCACCACCGGCGGCCCCTGTCGTGGGAGTGGGCGGCCGACCCGATGCCCCGGTAGTCGCCCTGGTCCCAGTAGAGGTGGTTGTGGCGGCACTCGTGGCCCGGCCGGGCCCAGTTGGAGATCTCCTCCCACCGGTAGCCCGCCGCGTCCAGCACCCGGTCGGCCGTCTCGTAGCGGGCGGCCTGGACGTCGTCGTCGGGGTGCCGGTCCGGGGTCCGGGCGAGCGGGGTGCCCGGCTCGACGGTCAGGGCATAGGCACTGAGGTGTGGCGGCGGCGCCTCCAGGCCGAGCAGGTCCGCCAAGCTGCGCTCCCAGTCCTCGTCCCGCTCCCGGGCGCCGCCGATGATGAGGTCCAGGTTCCACGAAGTGAAGCCGGCCCCGGCCACCAGGCGCGCCGCCTCGACGACATGGCCGGGACCGTGGCGGCGGCCCAGGCCCTCCAGCACGTGGCCGACGGTGGACTGGACACCGAGGGAGACCCGGGTCACGCCGGCCCGCCGGTAGCTGTCCAGTCGCTCGGCCGACACGTCCTCGGGGTTGCACTCGACGGTGACCTCGGCGCCGGAGCGGCGCGGGACGGCGTCCAGGATGGACACCAGCAGGTCGGCCGGGAGCCGGGACGGGGTCCCCCCGCCGAAGAAGACGGACGAGGCTGTCGGCATCCCCTCGCGCTCGACGGCCCGGCCCACTTCGGCCACGCAGGCTGCCGCATAGGCCTCCATCAGGTGGTCCCGGTCGGTGTAGGTGGCGAAGGCGCAGTAGTCGCACCGGTGCCGGCAGAACGGGACGTGGACGTAGACGCCGAACGGTCGGTCGTCACTCATGGCGCTCCACCGGCCGGGCGGCCGGCGGCGTCGGCCTCCCGGGCTTCCGCCAACCGGGCCAGGGCCTCGACCCGCTCGGCCGCGTGATCGACCATGGGCTCCGGGTAGGCGGGCGTGCCGAACTCCGCCACGTAGCGCGACACATAGGCGCCATCGGGGTCGAACCGCTCGGCTTGGCGGTCCGGGTTGAACACCCGGTGGAATGGAGCGGCGTCGGTCCCGGTGCCGGCCACCCACTGCCAGCCATGGTTGTTGGAGGCCAGATCGCCGTCGATCAGGAGATCGAGGAACAGTGCGGCGCCCCGCTGCCAGGCCAGGTGGAGGTCCTTGACGAGGAACGAGGCGACGACCATGCGGACCCGGTTGTGCATCCAACCCTCCGACCGGAGCTGGCGCATGCCGGCGTCCACCAACGGGAAACCGGTGCGTCCCTCGGCCCAACGGGCGAACCGGGCGTCGGCCTCGGGACCGGTGTCACTCCGCAGGTGGGCCCCCACGGCCGACCGGGACGTCCAGGCCGTGTCGGGTCGGTGCCACAACACGTCCGCGTAGAACTCCCGCCCGGCCAGCTCGGCACGGAACGCCTCCCCCGACGAGCCGGACGGGACCCGGGCCAACTCGGTGCGCGGATGCACGGTGTCGAACCGCAGGTGTGGCGAGAGCCTGGAGGTCCCGTCGAGGTCCGGGCGGTCGCGGTCGTCGCCGTAGGTGGCGGCCGGCCCGGCGAGGAACCGGTCGAGCAGGTCGGCGGCGGCCCGTTCTCCCGCGGCGGGCAACTCGGCGGTGACCGTCGACGGTTCGGGGTCCAGCTCGACGATCGCCAACTCCGACCCGGCGGACGCCCAGGAGATCCCGGTCGGTGGTTCGGACGGCCCGGGCCACCCGTGGTCCACCCATCCGCGCCGGAACGGGGTGAAGACCCGGAACGGGCCGCCGGTGCCGGTCAGCACCCGGCCCGGCGACACCGCGTAGGGCGAGCCGACCCGGGCGAGCGTGCGGCCACCGCCGTCCAGGGCCGCGGCCACCCGGGCATCGCGACGGCGCCCGTAGGGGGCGCAGTCACCGGTGGCGAATACCATGGACGCCCCCACCTCGGCGGCCACGGCCGCCACCACGACCTCGGGACGTCCGCGGCGGAGGGTGAGCGTCCCGCCCAGCGAGTCGTCGAGTGCGGCCAGGGACCGGGCCAGGTAGGCCCGCCGGTTGGCCCCGGCTCCGGCCATGAGCCCGTCGTCCACCACGAACAGCGGCACGACCGGGCGCCCGTGGGCCCGTCCCACGTCGGCGGCGGCCAGCAGCACCGGATGGTCGGCCAGGCGGAGGTCCCGTCGGAACCACAGCACGACCGCCGACGGAGTGCTCATGGCTGGCGCCGCACCGGCCGGACGGGCTGACTCAGGAGACCTGGCCGGCCCGGACGGAACGGAGCCGGCGGTCGAGGTGGGCCTCCATGGCCTCGGTGGCCAGCGCCGTGACCTCGTCGGTGGCCGCCGACCGGGCTTCGGCCAGGACACCGGACAGCCCACCACCGAGGGTGCGACGCAGCAGGACGAGGCCGTCAGCGGACAGCGGCCGTCCCCGTCGGCACGCACGGCACAGGACGCCGCCCTCCACGATGTCGAAGGCCACCAGTTCGGCGTCGTCCTCCTGGCCACACGAGACGCACCCGTCGAGCATGGGTGCCGAGCCCTCGAGGGCCAGGACCTTGAGGAAGAAGGCGGGAGCCACCATGGGCGAGTTGCGCTCGGCCAGTGCGGCGATGGCCCGGACCAGCATCTCGTAGAGGCGGGGATTGGCATGGCGCTCCTGGCCCACCTGGTCGACGACCTCGAGCATGGACAGCCCTGCCGACATCCGGTCGAGGTCCTCGCGCACCGGGCGGAAGGTGTCGATGACCTCGACCTGGTTGATGGTGTCGAGGTCGCCCCGGCCCTGCCAGCCGAGCAGGGCCACGTGGCTGAGCGGCTCGAGGCGGGACCCGAATTTGGAGGTGGTGCGTCGCACCCCCTTGGCCACGGCCCGGACCTTGCCGTGGTGCTCGGTCATCAAGGTGACGATCCGGTCCGCCTCGCCCAGTCGGATCGTGCGGAGCACCACCCCCCGGTCGCGGAACTGGGTCATCGCCCGTGGCCGGTGACGGTCGGGTCAGGATCGGCGCCCGTCGCACCGTCGGCGGAGGAGGTGGCCGGTGCGGGGGAGCCGGGCCCGGTGGGCGTTCCCCCGTCCCAGCGGAGCGAGGTGAGGGGAACGGGATCGGGCCGGTTGAACCTCGGGGCGGGGCGTCCCGGCCGCTTGCCGCTGAGCAGGTTGCCGGCGCCGACCATGACCACCAGGACGGCCGGGATGACGACGAATGGTGCGGCCGCCGTGAACCCGGCGTGCCAGGCCACCACCACGCCGGCGTAGACGATGAGACCGAGGACCACCCCGGTGATGATCCAGACCCCGCCGGCGTCGTCGCGGGCGTGGTCGGGGCCCGTCAGGCGATCCAGGAGTCGACCCCCCGGTCGGTCGCCTCGGTGCCCCATCAGGTGACGCCCCCGTAGCGGCGCTGGCGACGTTGGAAGTCGCGCACGGCGGCGAACAGGTGGGTCCGCCGGAAGTCCGGCCACAACACCTCGGTGAAGACCAGCTCGCTGTAGGCGAGCTGCCACAGCAAGAAGTTGGAGATCCGGTGCTCCCCCGATGTGCGGATGACCAGGTCGGGATCGGGCTGGTCGGGGAAGTAGAGGTGGGAGCGGATCGCCTTCTCGGTGACCTTCTCGGGCTTGACGCCATCGGCCACCAGGTCCCGGACGGCGTCGACGATCTCGGCCCGACCTCCGTAGTTGAAGGCCATGGTCAGCGTGCACCGGCGATTGCCCTTGGTCAGCTCGATGGATTCGTCCATCCGCTTGAGCACCCGCTTCGGGACCCGCCAGTCGCGCCGTCCGGCGAACCGGATCCGGACCCCCTTCTCGTTGAGCTCGTCGCGGCGGCGCATGAGGAGGCTCTCGTTGAACCCCATGAGGTAGCGGACTTCGTCGGGGGGCCGGCGCCAGTTCTCGGTGGAGAAGGCGTACATGGTGATCCACGGGATCCCCAGCTCGAGGGCACCCTCCACCGCGTCGAGCAGGGCCGCCTCGCCGGCGGCATGGCCCTCGGTGCGGGGCAGGCCGCGTCGGGCCGCCCACCGGCCGTTCCCGTCCATCACGCAGGCCACGTGGGCGGGAATGGGCCCGTCGGCCACGTCGGATGCGGTCAGGACCTCTTCGTCCTCCACCCCGTCACCCCCTGCGCCCACCGGATCATCGTGCACCCTGCGAACCTATCCCCTCGGCTGGTGCGGTCGTGCCCCCGTGACCCGATACGGCCATCGGCGTGACGGCGGACGAACGGCGCGGGGGCACGCGATGGTTGAGTGCGGGTCCCCCGCGGGCTAGACCCTCCCCATGACCCCGTGGGCCGCCCTGGCCATCTTCGCCGCCGGGCTGGCCGCCGGCACCATCAACGTGATCGTCGGCTCGGGATCCCTCATCACCTTCCCCACCCTGTTGGCCCTCGGGTACCCCCCAGTGCTGGCCAACGTGTCGAACAACGTCGGCCTCGTGCCGGGCAGCGCCAGCGCGGTGGTCGCCTACCGCCGGGAGCTGGTGGGCCAGCGGGCCCGGGTGGTGAAACTGGGGGCGGCGTCGCTGACCGGCGGGATCACCGGGGCGGTCCTGCTCCTCGCCCTCCCCTCCAGCGTGTTCAAGGCGGCCATTCCCGCCCTGGTGTTACTCGCCACCGTGCTCATGGCGATCCAACCCCGGGTCAGCGCATGGCTGGCATCGCGGGGGGAGCGCCACGTCCACGGTGGTGCCCCGTTGCTCGTCGGGGTATTCCTGACCGGGATCTACGGCGGCTACTTTGGCGCCGCCCAGGGGGTCATCCTCATCAGCCTGCTGGCCATCTTCATCGACGACGACCTGCAACGGCTCAACGGCACCAAGAACGCGCTCACCCTGATCGTGAACGGCGTGGCGGCCATCGTATTCGTCCTGTCCACCACGGTGTCGTGGTCGGTGGTGGCCCTCATCGCCGCCGGGTCCATCATCGGGGGCCAGCTCGGCGGCCACTACGGCCGGCGACTGCCCACCGACGTCCTGCGGGTGTGCATCGTGGTGGTCGGCCTGGGCGTGGCCGTCGTCCTGGCCGTCGAGTGGCATTGAGGCACCGGCCCCCGGTGCCCACCTGAGCGACCCGGCACCGGGGGCGTCGGACCCGACCGGTAGTGTCGGCGGATGCCCGACGAGGTCACCTCAACCCTGCACCGTGTGGCCGCCGGCCTCCCCGGGGGCGGCGAATCCCGTCCCGGACAGGTCGAGATGGCCACCGCGGTGGCAACGTCGATGGCCGGCGGGCGCCACCTGGTCGTGCAGGCCGGCACCGGCACCGGCAAGTCCCTCGCCTACCTGGTGCCCGCCGCCCTGTCCGGCGAACGGGTGGTGGTGGCCACGGCCACCAAAGCCCTCCAGGATCAGCTGGCCGGCAAGGATCTCCCGTTGGTGGCCGCAGCCACCGACAACGGGCTGACCTTCGCCGTGCTGAAGGGTCGGAGCAACTACGTCTGTCGCCAGCGGGTCAGCGAGATCGGTGGCATCGGTGGCCAGCTGACCCTGGCCGCCGGTTCGGCCGACCCGCCCGACGCCGACGACACCCTGACCCCGGCGCCCGAGTCCGATACCTCGGACCCGTCGACTATCGCCGACCAGGTGCGCAGCCTGGTGCGCTGGGCCGGGGACTCGACCACCGGCGACCGGGCCGAGCTCCCCTTCGAGCCCCACTTCCGGGCGTGGGCCATGGTCTCGACTACGGCGCGGGAGTGCCCGGGGGCCTTCCGTTGCCCGTCCGGGAGGGACTGCTTCGCCGAGGACGCCCGGGCCCGTGCCGCCGAGTCCGACGTCATCGTGGTCAACACCCACCTCTACGGGGCCCACCTGGCCAGCGGTGGCGCGGTGCTGCCCGAGCATCAGGTGGTCGTGTTCGACGAGGCCCACGAGGTCGAGGACGTGATGACCGACAGCCTGGGGCTCGAAGTCGGCCCCGGCCGGTTCCGGGCGCTCGCCACCGCCGCCCGCTCGGTCCTCGACATGGCCGACGACGGGGCCGGCCGGGCCACCGAGGCGGTGGCCGACCTGGCCGACGTGTTCCACCGTGTGCTCCGCCCCTGGTCGGGTCGACGGGTGCCGCACCAGATGCTGTCGGGGGGCGCGGACACCGACGGGCCGGGGCCCGAGCCGGGGCCGGACGAACCGGCCGTCGACCATGGGCCGGTCGAGGAGCCGGCCGGTCTCGACCTCGGGTTGGCCCCGCTGCCGTCCGCGTCGGCCAAGACGGCCAAGACGGCCAAGACAGCCAAGACAGGCAAGACAGCCAAGACAGCCAAGACAGGCAAGACAGCCAAGACAGCCGGGACCCCGGCCGCCAAGGTCACCGCGGTGGGGAGCGACCCCGACCTCGGCACCCTGTTGGCCCTGGCCACTGGCCGGGTCGGGCGCCTGGTCGATCACCTGCGTCGGTCGGAACGGGAGGCCGGCGACCTCGAGGCGTCGACCGAGCGGTCCCGGCGGGACCGGGTCCTCCTGGCCGCCGGGCACCTGGCCGCCGACCTGGCCCGGCTGGCCCTCCTTGGCGACGGGGAGGTCGCGTGGGTGGAGGACGGCAACCGTGCACCGGCCCTGCGGGTCTCCCCCATCGACGTCGGCCCGATCCTGGCCGAGCAGCTGTGGGGCTCGATCACCGGCATCCTGACGTCGGCCACCGTGCCGATCGGACTGGCCGAGCGCCTCGGCATGCCGCTCGGCGCCACTGACACCATGGATGCCGGGAGTCCGTTCGACTACCGGACCCACGCGCTGCTGTACGTGGCATCGTCGCTGCCCGACCGTCGGCGGCCCGAGGCCGAGCCGGCCCTCCACGACGAACTCGAGACACTCATCACGGCGGCGGGTGGGCGGACCCTCGCCCTGTTCACCAGCTGGCGGGCCATGCGGGCCGCCGTCGAGGCCCTCGCCGACCGGCTGCCGTTCCCCCTCCTGTCGCAGTCCGACCTCCCCAAGCCGGCACTGGTCGAGGCGTTCCGAGCCGACGAGGCGGCCTGCCTGTTCGCGACCCTCGGATTCTGGCAGGGGGTGGACGTACCCGGCCCGACCCTCAGCCTCGTCACCATCGACCGGATCCCTTTCCCACGGCCCGACGACCCGGTCCTCGAGGCCCGCCGGGACCTGGCCGGGCCGGGGGCCTTCGGCCGGGTCGACCTGCCCCGGGCCGGCACCCTGCTGGCCCAGGGGGCGGGACGCCTCATCCGTTCGTCCAGCGATCGAGGCGTGGTGGCCGTGCTCGACAGCCGCCTGGCCACGGCCCGTTATCGCGGTGCCCTGCTCGAGCGGGTCCCGCCGATGCGGCGGACCCTCGACCGCGACGAGGTGGTGGCGTTCCTGGAGACCATCGCCGCCGGGGGTGGGGACTGACCGCCGCGCGCGTCGCAACTGTCCATCGCGACGGCAGGGACTTCCGTAGGATGCGGTCATGAAGGAACTCCTGTACCACCGGCACCTGCTCCCGACGGTCGACCGCATCCCCGACCGGCCGTGCGTCACCGATGCGGGCACCGGGGCCACCCGCTCCTTCGGCGAGCACCTCGACCGGGTCGGCCGCACCGTCGGCGCCCTGCGCTCGCTCGGCATCGGCCGGGGCGACCGCTTCGCGGTGCTCGCCCTCAACTCCCCCGAGTACCTCGAGCTCTATCACGCCGCCTACCTGGGGGGCGGCGTCATCAACCCGCTGAACCTCCGGTTCGCCCCGAAGGAACTCGTCCACGTCCTGCGCGACTCGGGCACCACGACGTGCTTCGTCGACGGGATCTTCGCGCCGGTCATCGAGGCCGTGCGGGAGGAGGCCGGACTCGAGCACGTCGTGCTCATCGGGACGGGCGATGTGCCCCACACCGCCACTTACGACGGGCTGTTGGCCGCTTCCGACCCCGCCATCCCCGAAGAGGGCGAGGAGTCGGACCCGGTGGTACTCATGTACACGGGCGGCACCACCGGGCTCCCCAAGGGGGTGCTGCTCGATCAGCGTGCCGAGATGTTGAACCTGACCCACATCATGATGGTCCGTCCCGTCGACGACACCACCGTGAACCTCCTCCAGACCCCGATGTTCCACGCCGCCTCGATGTTCGGCATCATCGGCGGCCCGGCGTTCGGGGCCCACACCGTCATCCTCCCGATGTTCGAGCCCGGGGCCACCATGGCCGCCATCGACGCCTACCGGCCGACCGACACCGTCATGGTGCCGGCCATGATCGGGCTGACCATGGCCCATCCGGACTTCCGTCCCGAGCGCCTGGCCAGCCTCCGGGAGCTCGTCTACGGCGCATCTCCCATGCCACGCGACCTGCTCGACCGGATCCTCGAGCTCTACCCCGACGTGAACCTGTGGCAGGGCTACGGCATGACCGAGAGTTGCGCCATCCTCACCCTGCTCGGGCCCGACGAGCACCGCCGGGGCGGTGACCTCCTCGCCAGCGCGGGGCGGGCCGTGCCCGGCGTCGAACTCACCATCCGGGACGAGCTCGGCCGGGAGGTCCCCCGGGGCCAGGCCGGGGAGGTCTGCGCCCGGGGCGGCAACTTCATGGTCGAGTACTGGCACCAGCCCGAGGCCAGCGCCGAGGCGTTCCGCGACGGGTGGTACCACACGGGCGACGCCGGCTTCCTCGATGACGGCGGCTACCTGCACCTGGTCGACCGGGTGAAGGACATGATCGTGACCGGCGGCGAGAACGTGTACTCCATCGAGGTGGAGAACGCCCTGGCCAGCCATCCGGCCGTGATGCAGGTGGCGGTCATCGGCATCCCGCATGCCACCTGGGGTGAGCAGGTCCACGCGGTGGTGGTGCTGGTGCCGGATGCCGAGGTCGATGCCGACGAGTTGATCACCCACTCGCGGGAGTGGATCGCCGGGTACAAGGTGCCGAAGAGCATCGAGTTCCGGGACGAGCCCCTCCCCCTCTCGGGGGCCATGAAGGTGCTCAAGCGCGAGCTCCGCGACCCCTACTGGGAGGGCCAGGAGCGCCGGATCAACTGATCCCGGTCGACGGTCCGGGGCGACTCAGAACCCGAGGCGGTCGAGCGAGTCCTCGCGTTGCTGCCAGCGCTTCTCCACCCGGACGAAGAGCTCGAGGAAGGCGCCGGGCTCCATCTGGCTCCGCACTGCGGTGCCCACCTCTTTCAGGATGGACCCGTCCTTGCCGATCACGATGCCCTTCTGGCTGTCGCGCTCGACCAGGATCTCGCAGCGGACGCGGGGCCACTCCCATTCGGTGACCCGGCAGGCGATCGAGTGCGGGAGCTCGTCGGCCACCCGGTGGAGCAGCTCCTCGCGGACCAGGTCGGCCACCCAGAAGGCCTCGGCCACGTCGGTGACCATGCCCTCGGGGTAGTAGCGGGGACCGTCGGGCATCCGCTCGACGAGGGCGTCGACCAGGGCCGGCACCCCCTCGCCGGTGGCGGCCGACAGGGGGAAGTACTCCACCGGCACCGGGTCGCCCCCTGCCTCGGCGTCGAGCTCGCCGACGACAGCCGACACCGCCGTCAAGTGGCCGAGCACGCCGTCACCCCCGACCCGGTCGATCTTGTTGACCACCACGAAGAGCGTGGGCCGCCCGGCGGCGTCGGCCCCGAGCTCGGTGGCCAGGGCCGCGGCCCGGGCCATGGCCCGCACCCGCTGCACCGAGTGGGCCAGCACCATGCGGTCCCCCGGGCCGACCGCACCGGTCGCCTCGACCAGGGCCACCACGGCGTCGACGTCATCGAGCGAGGAGGTGGCCGACTCGTTCATCCGCTCGCCCAGGGCCGTCTTGGGCTTGTGCAGGCCCGGGGTGTCGACGAAGACCACCTGGGCGTCGGGCCGGTTGAGCACGCCCCGGATTTGGGACCGGGTGGTGTTGGGTCGGGGGGAGACGATGGTCACCTTGGTGCCGACCATGGCATTGACGAGCGTGGACTTGCCCACATTGGGCCGGCCGACGACGGCCACGAATCCCGACCGGAAGGTGCTCACCCGGCCTCCGCCGGGGCTGTCCCGGTCGGGGCACCGGCCACGGGCTCGATCGACACCCGTTCGATGCGCCGGCCGTTGACCCGGTCGACCACCAGGCGGAGGCCGTCCGAGGTGACCGACTCGCCCGCCACCGGCACGTGGCCGAGCAGGTCGAACACCAGCCCGCCGACCGTGTCCCACGCCCCGGTGGGGAGACGGGCGTCGAGGAGATCATTGACCTCGTCGACCGGGAGGCGGGCGCTGACCCGCAGACCTCCGCCGGGCAGCTGCTCGACCGGGGCCTCCTCGACGTCGAACTCGTCCACGATCTCCCCCACCAGCTCCTCGATGAGGTCCTCCAGGGTGACCAGGCCGGCGGTCCCGCCGTACTCGTTGACCACCACGGCCAGGTGGAACGTCTCCGACTGCATCTCGCGCATCAGGTCGGACACCCGCTTGGTCTCGGGGACGAATCGGGCCTCACGGACGTGTGCGCCGATCGGCTCGCCGCCGTGGCCGGACCGCACGATCCGGATCATGTCCTTGGTGAAGGCGATCCCGATGACGTCGTCGATCTGCTGCTCGATGGTGGGCAGTCGGCTGCGCCCGGCCTCCAGGGCCAGGTCGAGCGCGGCCTCGACCGTCACGTCGGACCCGATCGTCACCATGTCGGGGCGCGGCACCATCACCTCGCGGACAACGGTGTCGCCGAACTCGATGATCGAATGAATGAGGGCCCGCTCCTCGGTCTCGATCACGTCGCCCTCGACGGCCACGTCGGCCATGGCCAGGAGCTCGGACTCGGTGACGAGCGCACCCATGTAGCCACCGGACTGGCCGATGAACAGGTTGGCCAGGCCGATGAGGCCCTTCGACACCATGCGGACCGGCCAGAACCGGACCAGGGCCGAGATGAAGGGGGCGCTCAGCAGGGCGGCCCGCTCGGGGTGGTGGACCGCCCAGTTCTTCGGGACGGCCTCGGCGAACACGAAGATCACCACGATTTCGAAGACGGTGGCGGCGACCACCCCCCACGCCCCGAACCACCGGACCGCCAGGATGCCGACCAGAGTGGCCACCACCAACTGGCAGATGAGCACGAGTAGAAGGACCGGGTTGAGGAAGCCCTGGGGGTCCTCGGTCAGGCGGACCAGCACCTTGGCGCCCCGCCGGCCCTCGTCGGCCAAGCTCTTGGCCTTGGCCCGCGACATCCGGACCAGCGCCGTCTCGGACAGGGCGAGCAGCCCCGAGGCGACGAGCAGGACGATCACGACGACCGACAGGACGACGTCCTCGGGAGCGAAGGTGGTGGCGGTCGTCATGGCAAAGGGTCGAGCAGCGGGGTCACCCGGTAGTAGCGGTCGAGCAACTGCTGCTCCCGTCGCTCCATCCATTCGGCCTCGTCGTCGATCACGTGGTCCATCCCGAGGAGGTGGAGGATCCCGTGCACCACGAGCAGCGCGATCTCGTCGTCGAAGGTGACTCCGTGGTCGACGGCGTTGACGCCGGCGACGGAAGGGCAGATGACCACGTCGCCCAAGAGGAGGTGGCGACCGGTGGCGGCCTCGATGGAGGCCGGTCCCGTCCCGCCCTCGTCGGGCGACCGACCGCTGCGGTCGATCTCGTCCTCGATGGGGAAGGCCAGCACGTCGGTCGGCCCCGGCTTATCGAGGAACCGCTCGTTGAGGGCGGCGATGGACGGCTCGTCGATGAACAGGAGGGAGACCTCGGTGTCGGTGGTGATCCCTTCGGCCTCGAGGACGGCCCGGGCCAGGGCCGCCCACCGCTCCACGGCCACCGGGTGGTCGGCCTGCTCGTCGGCCGCGTAGATGTCGAGGCTCACGAGCCACCCCCGCCGGATCGGCCGGGGTCGTGGCCGTTGGCGTCCGGGCCGTCGGTGGCCCGGTCGTAGGCCGACACGATGTCGGCGACGATCTTGTGGCGCACCACGTCCTGGGCCTTCAGGTGCACGAAGGCCAGGTCCGGTACACCGTCGAGCACGGCCTCCAGGCCGACCAGGCCCGAACGCCCTCCGGGGATGTCGACCTGGGTCATGTCGCCGGTGACGACGGCCTTGGAGCCGAAACCGATGCGGGTGAGGAACATCTTCATCTGCTCCGGGCTGGTGTTCTGGGCCTCGTCCAGGATGATGAACGAGTTGTTGAGCGTGCGTCCCCGCATGAAGGCCAGCGGAGCCACCTCGACGGCACCTTTGTCGATGAGGCGCTGGGCCCCCTCGGCCTCGAGCAGGTCGTGGAGGGCGTCGTAGAGGGGGCGAAGGTAGGGGTCGACCTTGGCCAACATGTCCCCGGGCAGGAAGCCGAGCCGCTCGCCGGCCTCGACGGCGGGGCGGGTGAGGATGATCCGGTTGACCTGGCGGGCTTGGAGGGCCTGGACGGCCAGTGCCACGGCCAGGTACGACTTGCCGGTTCCGGCCGGCCCGATCCCGAAGGTCACGATGTTGCGGGCGATGGCATCGGCGTAGGCCTTCTGGCCGCTCGTCTTCGGACGCACAGCCCGGCCGCGGGACGACCGCAGCAGCTCGCTGGTCAGGACCTCGGAGGGGCGGACGTCCTCGCGCATCATGTCGATGGTCCGCTTGAGCTGAACGGCGTCGAGGCCCTGCCCGGACTCGAGCAGGATGATCAACTCGTGGAAGAGGGAGGCGACCCGCTCGGCCTCGGTCCCGGACCCGTCGACGGTGACCTCGTTGCCCCGCACGGCGATGTGGACGTCCGGAAAGGCGCCCTCGATCTGGCGGAGCAGCTCGTCGCGCTGGCCGAGAAGCCCGGCCATCAGATGGTTGCCGGGAACGAGGATCTTTACCGGGGTGCCTGCCACATGCGTTCTGCCTGCGACCCTACCAGCGGGCACGCGGGGTCCGGACGCCCCGAGGGACGGTGCCGGCGGGCGTGGTCGACTGCGCAGACCGGCTCGGGACACTCAGCCCGGGGGCCAGTCGAACGACCGTCCGCCGAGGAGGTGGAAGTGGAGGTGGGGCACGCTGTTCAGCGCGTCGGGACCGACGTTGACGGCCAGGCGGTAGCCCCGGTCCTCCGAGCCGATGCCCTCGGCGTCCGCCACCGCCTTGGCCGTCACGAAGAGGGCGACCACGTCGTCGGCGTCCTCGGCCACCACCGTCCCGGCGTTGACGATGTGGCGGGTGGGCACCACCAGCACATGGACCGGCGCCTGGGGGTTGATGTCCCGGAACGCCACGGTCCGCTCGTCCCGGTGGACGATGTCGGCCGGGACGTCGCCGGCGATGATCGAGCAGAAGAGGCAGTCGGCCATGGCGCTCATCCTCGCACGCCTCCGCCGGGAGCGCCCCGATCCCGGCGGCTCAGCCCTCGGCTGCGACCGGCCCCGCGTCCACGCTGTGGACGACCCGGGTGGGCCCCTTTACCTCGGGATAGAGGTGCTCGAGGCTTCCCGGCACGATCCGGCTGGACTCGATGAAGGTCTCGACGTCCGACTCCTTCAGGCGGATGACCCGCCCGAACTTGTAGGCGGCGAGGCCACCCTCGTCGATGAATCGGTACAGGCTGCGCAACGTGACACCGAGTTGCTCGGCGGCATCCTTGGTGCTCAGCCAGATGATCGGCTCGCCCCGGCCGTCCATCAGACAGCGACGAGCAGCCCGAGCTCGTCCAGCCGGGCGCCCATGGAGTCCGGGGTCACGCCGAAGAGGCAGGCGATGGCCCGCACATCCTCGGCCCGGATGGTGATCATCCGGCCGTTGAAGTCCTGGCGGTGGACCTGGATCATGCTCAGAAAACGGCGCAGCAGGTCCCGTTCGGGGCCCGACACCGTGTGCAGCTTGGTCAGGTCGATGGCCACCTTGTCCGGCACGGTCGAGATGGCGGCCGCCCGGCGTCCGTTGCCCGAGTCGTCGGACGATCCCGAGGCTCCCCAGCGACCACCGGCCGTCGAGTCGTCGTTCGGCAGCAGCTGGTCGACGGGCACGTCGTAGAGCTTGGCCAAGCGCTGGAGCCGGGGCACCGAGATGGCTCGCTCGCCCCGTTCGTAGGCTCCGAGGACGGACGCCTTGAACTCCTGCTCGGACATGGCCTCCACGGCCTGCAGCGAGAGGCGCATCTGCTTGCGCATCGCCCGGAGCCGGGAGCCGACGGCACGGGCGTAGGCGACCCGGGCCGCCTCTTCCTGCTCATCGTCGTCCAGCGCTACCACTGTCTTGTCGGTCACCGTCATGGCCATGCCTCCGCTCCCCGCCGTTTACCCCTCGAGCCCTGGCACCCGCTACAACTCGTTGCCGGGCACCTGTCCCACGCAGCGTGACCGGCCCGCTCTGTGCTGGTTGCCGCGTGAATTCCTGTCACAGACCAGTTTTCCTCACGGAGCGTGGTTACGCAAGGGGTAGTACGACGCCCCCCCGGAGTGCGCAGAGCAAGGTCCCGGCCACCAAGGCCGCCGTCTCGGCCCTCAGGACGGTCGGACCGAGG
>Ga0209483_1001334_pt1 | contig 18856 bp, 15 predicted proteins | sample NGEPerA_FD_184508 | JGI IMG/M metagenome (GOLD analysis project Ga0209483, IMG submission 184508) | Arctic peat soil microbial communities from the Barrow Environmental Observatory site, Barrow, Alaska, USA - NGEE PermafrostL2-A... | ecosystem: Environmental > Terrestrial > Soil > Wetlands >... | reverse complement strand
CGACGGCAGCGATTCCTCCACGTTGTACCCCAGGTCCACCGGCCGGCACCCCTTGGCCGTCACACCGCGCAGCGGATGCCCCTCGCCAAACAAGAATCCGTCCGTCGTAAACTGGCCCAGCGCCTCGTGCGCCAGTCCGCGCCCCCGCTCCACATAGTGCTCGTCCCCCAGCACCCGCCCGCACAGCACAAACGCCAGCGAAGCCGTCACCGGGTAATTGATATTTCCCGTTTCGATAGTGATGAATCCATCCAGAAACTTCGCAGCCCGCGCCAGCCGCTCGGTCCACCGTTTCTGCACCGCTGCATCCAGAATTGCTCCGTGATGTTCCAGCGCCTCCGCCAGCGCAATTGCGTGGAATACCGTGATTCCCTGCCAGGAACTCAACGAAACGTCGTTCACCCAACTGCCGTCCGACCTGCTCACCGTACGTTCCGACCACTCATGCACCTCGAGCGCCGCACGCAGATACTTTCCGTCGCCAGTCGAATGTGCCACCCGCAGAAGTGGATAAACCGCATCCCCGCAACGCCCATGGATCAACCCGCAGGCCGGGCACAGCAGCCCTCCGCGCAGAGCCGAATCTGCAATCGCCGTAATCTGCCGCGCTACCAGTCCGTCGCACCACTTCTGCAAAAGATCTGAGTAGAGTCTCTCCTCCGCCGTCTTCACCTGCGTTGCCGTCGCCCCTGGCACCCCAGCCGCCGCCACCAACCCTGGAAACGCCAGCTTCGCGCTCAAACCGGCAACCCCAGCAGCTGAAAGTTGAAGCATCTCCCTGCGCGTAAGTCCCGCATTAATATCAGCATTTCTCATCGAAGCGATAGTACCGCCCTGGTCCAATCTATGTACACCGCTGTAGTCCCCAATCACTCACAACGTACGGGCCTCCAAAGAGCATCGGTATAGTTGCCCATGCGCTTCGTGTTCGCTGCTTCACTTGACCATCATCTCCATGCAGTTCAATAGCTTCCGCAGCGGTCTGTCCTAGGCAGACAAATCGACCTGATCACCGACCGGTATTCCAACTCGGTCGATTAATTGCGCCCGCTCAACAATGGCGAAGCCATGTGATGCCCGTCCTATTTTCTTCATGTTTTCCGGTGATATGTTTCTGGCGCTCAGGGAGGGCTATCAAATGAACGAGCTATGTTCGAAATGCGGAGCGCACCTTTCATCGCCCTGGCGCTTCTGCCCACTTTGCGGAGCCGTAATCCCACCGCAAACCCAGGACCATGAAGGTCCAGCCGAAATTGAAAAAGCGCCCGTACAGGGCGCCTTTAGCGGACTGCTGTTCGGCCTGATCGTCGCGCCAATCTGCATCATCGTCGGCACGATGCTTTGCCTAACTGGCCTCGGCGCATTTCTCGGAGTCCCGATGATTATTGCCGGTGTGCTCGCACCGCTTTTGGGTCCAATGATTGGAATCGGCGAACTCAAAGGCAAATGCCCCTGGTGCGGTACCGAAGTGAGCAACGTCGTGAACGCGCCTGGCTTTGACTGTCATGTTTGCAGCAAGAGGATTGCCGTCGAGAATCACCGATTTATCAAGGCCGCCTGACGCGAGACACCAGGATTTGTCGGGATAGCCCACTCCTGACTGCACAGCACGAATGTCACGTCTGGAAGACTGAATCCCGAATGTGCACGCGTAGCTGAATAAAGAATCAGTTGCCAGGCACCCAGAACCCCTCGTGCACCTTACGTGCCTCTTCTTCAAGCAAGGGCCCTGCGACAGCGACCTTTCTCTGCCCGCGTGCGAAAACCTCTCGGCATGGTAGGTCGAGCGTCGGATTCTCTTCATGGCTGCCGGTATATTTCATCAGGCCAGCCTCAGACAATCCGAACACCACACGGCCAATTCCGGTCCAATAGATGGCCCCCGCGCACATGGCACACGGTTCTGTGCTGGTGTAGAGAGTGCAATGGCTCAGCTCGGATTCTGGAAGCAATCGCGCCGCCTCGCCACATGCCACCATCTCCGCATGTTGTGTAGGATCGCCCTTTGGCCGCACCGCATTGTTTCGTGCTTCAACAATCGTCTCGCCACGTTCGTTCACAATCAGCGCACCAAAGGGATGGCGTCCATCGCTGCGCGCCTCGCTTGCCAACTCGATTGCGCGCCGAAGGCAGTCAAGATCTTTCCCGCTAACCCCGTCGGACTTCATCAAGTTTCGCTCTCCTCATTTGTCGAATTGGAAAATTTCTGAAACTTGCCGCTGCGAGTTACCTGGCCGTTTGTAGCCTCACCAAACCTCTGCTGCACCAGCCGCAACGCCTCGTGCGCCGTCCCAATCGTCCCTTCCAACTGAGCATCCTCCACCGTTCGCAGCATCTCCTTGAATCCCGCCCCCGGTTGATATCCCGCCGCAATCAGCTCTCGCCCTGTAATCAGCGGCTTTGGCCTCACCGTCTCTTCCGGCATCGCCAGCCACCGCTCGCGCACAAACTCCCAGTGGTCCAGGTACCCGCTTCCCGCCATGCAATCCATGCGATGCAGTTCCAGGTGCTCCTCGAAACTCTCCAGCCGGAAGAACCGCTTGAGAGTCGACGCCTTCATCCGCCCAGAATCCATAAACCGCATGTGGTTCTCGACCAATGTCACAATCTGGTGCGTCTCCTCGTTCGAAAACCGGAACCGTCGGCAAATCTCCGCTGCCATCGCAACGCCCATCTCCACATGCCCGTCGAAGCGAATCCGGTCCGGAGCCCGACGAAACGTCGGCGGCTTGCCCACATCGTGCAGCAGCGCCCCCCACGCCAGCGTCATGCTGCAGCCCGATTCCAGTTGTTCCAAAAGCCCCAGTGTATGAACCCAGACATCCCCCTCCGGATGAAACTGCGGAGGCTGTTCGACACCCTTCATCCGCGCAATCTCCGGCAACACTTCGGCCAGCAACCCTGTTTCATCTAGCAGCTCAAGCGCCCTGCGCGCATTCCCCTCCGTCAGCATCTTCGTCAGCTCGTCCCGCACCCGTTCCCGGCTAACCGCGTGGATGCGCGCTGCAAGCCCTCGCATCGCCGCCGCCGTCCCCGACTCCAGCTCAAACCCGAACCGCGCCGCGAACCGCACCCCGCGCAGCATCCGCAGATGATCCTCCTCAAATCGCAATTCCGCCCGCCCGATCGCTTTCACCACCCCAGCTTCCTGATCAGGTAGCCCTCCCACAAAATCCAGCACCGCCGAGCGGAGGAGCGTAGGGTCACTAATGCACTCGTCCAAGGGTCTTCCCCAATGCAGCGGGTCCAGCAACAACCCATTAATTGTGAAGTCCCTCCGTCGCACATCCTCCTCGGCGCTCGCCGTATACCGCACCGCGTCTGGATGCCGCCCATCGGAATAAGCCCCATCCGACCTGAAGGTCGCCACTTCCGTCGTCACATATCCAGCCTCGTCTCCATCCGCAACCAGCACCACTCCGAAGTGCGCCCCAACCGCAAACGTCCTCGCGAACAACCCCAGCACCGCATCCGGCGTCGCACTCGTCGCCACGTCGTAGTCCTTGGGCTCCAGTCCCATTAGCAGGTCCCGCACGCATCCGCCGGCGAAATATGCCTCGTGCCCCGCCGCCCGCAGCTTCTCCACAATTCCCAAAGCCGCTTCGAGTTGTCGCGTCGCCGTGAACATCATTGAACCTTATCTAGCGAGATATGACTTTTGGCCCGCTGCGAGGTACCTCTCGACGCGCCTCGAGATAAACGTTACAGACTTGGAAAATGATCGTTGTCTCGTCTTTGATCAGAACCTTGTCTCCGGGGATCTCGTACGCGCTCCAAATGGGTTTAATATCCGGATGGGTCAGTACGACTTGGGTTGCATTCGCCATCTGGATCCCAAGTTGGCCCAAGGTTACTTGGGAGTCCGCTGCACCACCACCTGAGTTTTCCCGGTGAAACTGCTCCGCGCTGACAACTGAAACAGCTACAAGTGGATGTGACGCGACTCTGTCTTTCCAGCGCAAAGTGTCGGAAGTGTATTCAATTTCCGTTCCGACGAGCCGCGTTGCTTCCTTGTAACTCCAGCATGAGATTGTGGATGTAGGCAAAACCCGCTTAATGATCCATTTGCCCTGCAATTGCGCCGGAATATCTTGGGCTACTGCAATTGTCAAGCAGTTTAACAAGAGTGCGAGATGCAAAAAATGTCTAGCCATTTGGCTCGATTATCGCTCATAGACTCCAGGACATTGCGATAAGCAGGAGCGTAACGTCCCTCGCAGCTCTCCTACATTCACCTCGGCCCCGCTAAACTGAATAGATGGGCAACGGCCTAATCCTCGCCATCGAATCCTCCTGCGACGAGACCGCCGCTGCCATTGTCCAGCGCGGCTCCCGCACACTCTCCTCGGCGGTTGCTTCCCAAATCGCCACCCACGCCCGCTATGGCGGAGTCGTTCCCGAGTTGGCCAGCCGCGAGCATCTCCGCGCCATCGTCCCCGTCGTCCGCGCCGCATTGGCTCAAGCCAACATCACCCTCAACGATTTAGACGCTATCGCCGTCACCTCCGGTCCCGGACTCGCAGGAGCGCTTCTGGTTGGGATCACCTATGCAAAGGCCTTGGCATTCGCCCAAAACATCCCCCTTATCGCCATCAACCATCTCGAAGGCCACATCCATGCCGTCTTGTTAAATGAACGCGAGTCATTGGACAGTCGGTCGTCTCTCGACGACGAACCCGCCCTGGCCCTCGTCGTCTCCGGCGGCCACACTCACCTCTATCTCGCCCATCCAGCCCACGGCGCGTGGACCTACGCCCTCATCGGCCGCACAGTCGACGACGCCGCCGGCGAAGCTTACGACAAGGTCGCCAAACTCCTCGGCCTCGGCTATCCCGGGGGCCCCTGGATCGACGCCCTCGCCCAGCACGGCAACCCCCGCGCTGTGCCATTTGCTTTCTCTCAAATCAAAACCAAACTTCATCTGGCCGGCAAGGCTCCGCGTACAAAGGCCGCGAAAACCGCACCCATCGCCAACCTCGACCCGCGTTTCCTTTTTTCATTTTCGGGAATCAAAACCGCTGTTCTCCGCTATGTCGAGCTCCACAACCTCCGCCCTGAAGCGGAAGCTCGGCGCGAAGCGCTCTTCACCGGACTCGATGCGCCAGACAGCCCCACAATCGAAGATGCGCTCGCGACCTGCGATCCGCAGACCCTCGACCTCATCGCCAGCTTTCAGCACTCGGTCGTTGGCGACCTGATCAAAAAGACCTTCGCCGCCCAGGAGTCGCTCGGCGCTGCGCGCATTCTCATCACCGGCGGAGTCGCCGCCAACCGCGAACTACGCGCCCGCTTCACAACTGAGGCCGTGCGTCGCAACCTCCGTGTCGCGTTTCCCACCCTGGCTCTCTCCACTGACAACGCTGCCATGATCGCAGCTGCCGCGTGGCCCCGCCTCCAGGCCGGCGAATTCGCCCCATCCACCATCTCCGCCGACCCCTCACTCGCTCTCGGGCGGTAAAAACAGGTTCCCCACCCTCAAACCGACTCGATCGCGTGGATGCTCTTGGCAACTTCAGCGGCCAGAGTTTCATGGTCGGAAAAGAACAGCCTCCGTTCTCTTGCTGGCAGCTCGTCAAGCAACTCGGGATACGGGGTCGCCTCGCACCCCGCAAAAGCCGGAAAGCCCGCCGAGTCTGCCATCCGGCAACTCACCTTGACCAACTCGGTCATTCCCCAGGCGCCATCCGACCGCTTTGCACAATGATGCTCTGACACAATGGCATCGAAGCTCGAAGGCAGCTTCCAATCCGTAACCAGTTGCCGCCCCGTTTCACAGTGATCCCAGCCGAACAACTGGCGCTCGCTCTCAAGGATGCTGCCGGGAGCGCCGCGATGCGTTGCCAGCAGATTGCCGTACTCTTTCGGTTGAATCACTGCCAGCGCAATGCGCCCGATATCGTGCAGAATACCTGACGTGTATGCCGTGTCTTTGTCCAGAAAGCCCACTGAAGCGAGCCGTTCGGCGATGATGGCGCACGCCAGGTTGTGGCGCCACAGGCCCCGCATCGACGGATGACTCATCGACTTGCCAAGGTATGCCCTTACTCCAACCGTGATGCACATGCCCTGAAGAGTGTTGGCGCCCAGCACGGCAATCGCCTGCAGAATGCTGCTCGAGGGATAGCGTGGCGCATACAAGACTGAGTTCGCCACAGTCAGCACCTCACTGGCAAACGCCGGATCGGATGAGATAAGCTCGCACAATTGGTGCAGCTGCACATTCTCGTTGTTCGCCAGTTGCAGCACCCTGATGGCAACCTGGGGAAACGGAGGCAGGCGCAAATGTGCCCATGGCAGATTGACCACCTTTTCGCTTTCTCCCCCAATCTGCACCTTTATGTCCTCCTTAAATTCAGTCGATCCTTCAAAGCTCGCGAAAAGGCGGTCGCTTCCATGCAAGCTGGATCTGCTTGTTCGTCATCGACTGCTTGTGAATCCATGTGAGTACTATGTCGGCAAACAAACTGCTTTTCTGCAGTTGGAACTGCTTGCGATATACCCTGTCGCTGGTTCGATCGCCGGGAGTCCGGCAAACAGGTCCGAAACGGGAAAATCTATTTTGGTTGGCGAATTCGGGTTCGCCGTATCGAAGTGCTTCTCATGCCATTAAATGGTTGCCAAAACGACTCTATCTCTATTTTGCTTTCCAGATTCGTCCATCCGTACTCACCCACACCTGACGTAGGTCATTCACAAGTTCAAAGACTGCTTCAGGAGACGGCGCGCTGCCGGAACGATTGGCCCCCAAGTCCGCTTGCATGCGCACTGCAACAGCCTGTCCAGTCCATTGCTTAGCAACAGGATCCCAGTGACCTCCTGAGTCTTCTCTCACGAACACCGAGCCCGCCTTATCAATGGCCAATGTTTGATGCTGCGACGAAGCGTTAGACACAACAGCCAGCCCGCTCGGTAACTCCCCCTCCTTACCTTTGTAGACGGCAAAAACTCCACCCGCCCTTGGCCGTGCGCCGGCTTCGAAGCTTGCAGGCGGCGCAGGATTTGCATCGAACTGCGGTGCGGCAGCTGTTACGATTCGGTCCGTCTCCTCACGCTTTGCAGATTCATTCTCGCTCGCCTGTGCCATCGTCTTTGCAAATATGCCGTGAACTTCTGCAGTAGCTGCAGTCCTCTCTTGTTCCTTTTGCCAAGCTGTCACCGCCGGCGCCATCTTCCGTGCACGTGCCTCGGACTGTCCTGGCCCCGCTGAAACCGGTGCCGCCGCCACCCCTGTCGCCTGCGTAGGAGCCGCAGAATTGCTCCCTGCAGTTTGTGGAGCGGTCTGAGGCGTTACCTTGGCCATCTCCGAACCGGTTTCAGTGCGCTGAACGTGCACAATGTATGCCAGCGCAGCAATCGCGGCCAGAGCCGCAACCGGGACCAAGGCAAAACGCAAACTCCTGAACCACGATTCCCTCCGGCCCTCAAGACGCACAGCCGGAGTAGAGACGGACGGCACCATCTCTGCGGCCGCATCCTGCGCCAGGTAAACCACCTGCCGGCAGCGGCTGCAAGCGGCAAGATGCGCAACGATCTTGCCTCGTTCCCGCTCCTCAAGCGCCTGTTCCGCAAAGGCGTTTAGGATCTCCGCGTCAGGGTGAACATCGAGTTTGGAGTTTGCATTCATGGTGCAGCCTTCTCTTGGAACGCGTCGGACTGAGAATATTGCAGCAGTTTTTTTAAATTCAGGTCCAAGTCGCGCGGGTCGGCCCCAAGCGCCTCATCTGCCGCCCGCCTGCTCAGCCCCAAGCTTTGCAGATTCTTCAGAACTTGCTTTCTTAGGTCCTGGCACACGCGCCTCAGCTTGCGGCTCGCCGTCGCCTCGTGAATGTTGAGCACCTTCGCAATCTGCAGCAGGGTTCGCTCATCCAGATAATAAGCAGCCAACACAAACCGCTCCTCGGCATCGCAACGCTTTAAGGCTCCTTCTACAGCCTTCTCCAACAGCTTAAGTTCAGTTGCCGGCCTTTGGGCCTCGTGAGCCGGCACCGGAGCGTCATATTCCTCCAGCGGCTGTTCCCGATGATTGCGTCGAAAATGATCAACGTGCCGTTGCGCAAGCGTGGTTCGCAGCCAGCCGATCAGTGACCCCCTACCCCGGTACGACTGCAGCGGGCATCGTCTCTCTCCATCCCGCGTCGACAACCCGAAGAGCTCGCCATAAAGTTGATCGGCCAGTTCGCGCCCCAGTGTATCGCTGCCAGTGATCGCAATCGCCGCGCGCACCAATGGCTGCCGATATGTTGCAACAAAGCACTCCCATGCGCGTTCGTTCCCGGTCGCGCAGGCGCGCGCAAGCACCATGTCGCCCAGTTTCAGGGCGCGAAAATAAGTCGCCTGTTGCTGCCGCGAAGCTGTCGTCCCCTCCGCCAGTCCGTAGTTTTGGACCGTTCCCACGTCCAGCAGGATCTCGTTAAACTCGCCGCGCTCCAGCCCGCAGCTTGCTCCATCGCACTCCTGCCAAAGCTCCTCGAGCAGAAACCCGTCAATCTTACCCGGCAGGCCAGCTATACTCTCGCCCGCACTGCCGTCAACGGATTGTGCCGGCGTTATCCCCACGCCCCCACAATACGCGAAAACGATAAGCCAAAACCACACGCAAAAATATCCTGCAAGAACCGTACGGCCCCCCGTTCTCCAGTCAAAGGCCGGCGACAATTACGCAAGCCGGCGGAGGAGAGCGATGAAGAATTTAGGCAGATTCGGGCTAGCTGGGGCATTAGTGCTTGCGCTGGCGGCTTATGAGCAGGGAAATCAAGTCAACGCGGCCGGTGGACCGCCTGAAGCGGCCAATGGTTCTTACCGGGTACTAGCCCCCATCGAGAGCGGCAATTTACTGTTGTTCCCGGTCGTTCGGACCGTCACCAGGACATCTGGCGAACCTGCGTTTATTACCCTCGACGAAGGAATCAAAACTGGAGAAGTTGAAGTCATTGAGGCTGGCCGCGTCCGGGGCCTTGTACGTCCCAGGCGTCCAGTCCCGAACAGCAATGTCCCACCTCAATTCCACGATGATCGCTACCGTGGATATCCTGACGCCTCAGATCATTCCTCGCGTGGAGACGAGGTCAACACCCTTGTTCTTGTAAACAACTCCAAGAGGCCTCTATTGTTGCTGGCCGGCGAAATCGTAACTGGTGGCAAGCAGGATCGCGTCATTGCCAAAGATCGCATCGTGCCCGTCGGCGCTGATCCAATCGACCTTTCGGTCTTCTGCATCGAGCCCGGCCGCTGGACTGAGAGTTCGTCCACCTTCGGCGCTGCGTCCAAAGCTCCTGCGCACGGCTTTATGGTTCAGCCCACCGTACGCGAGCGGGCCATGGTCGAGAAGGACCAGCAACAGGTATGGGACTCGGTACACGGAGCCATTTCCACAATGCAGATGGCTGCCGCGCCCGCTGCTTCAACTTCAATGGATGGATCGGGCGGTGGCTCAATGGGTGGCGGAGTCCACTATGACCCGCCCTCACCTCGCGCCTTCGGCACCACCAGCTATGCCAAAGTGATGGAGTCCAACGCTGTCAGCGAAAAAGTCGATGAGGCCGCTGCGCCGGTAATGAAGGCGCGCGACCAGGTCCTGGCTCAGCTTCGTCAGGAACACGCAGTTGGCGTCGTCGTCGCTGTTCGTGGTGAGATTGTCTGGGCCGACCTCTTTGCCGACACCGAGCTTCTCTCCCGTTATTGGACCAAGCTGGTGCGCTCCTATGCAGCTGAAAGCCTTACCGCAAGCGACACCCACTCCGCTCCATCAGTCGCCGATGCGCAGCACTTTCTCGATGCGCCCTCGGGCGGCACTGAAACCAGCGAAGGCGAAGTGGGCATCTACCGTTATCGCCAGCTCAGGTCCGGGAGCACCGCGACCTTTGTCCTCGAGTCCCTGCTGCCTGGAACCGGCTACGACGTCCACATCAGCAAGATGAAGCTGATCACCCCGGAGCATCGCATCAAGCATCCGCAGATCTATCGCTGACTGTTGTTACTCAACCTGACTGTGCCCCAGGTCTCGGCAGCCCCAGCGACAGGTCTTCGTGGCGGTGCGAGGGTTAGATTTTGAGACCTGGGAGTCCACCCACCCCGAGCCCTACTGCCCGCCTTTTATCCCGAGGGCGTTGCGGCCACCGTGACCGGCCGGGCCGCCAGCGCCGGACGCAGCAGCTCTCTCGGCCATATGTAAACTGCCAGCCGCCGCGAATAGTGCAGCACGGGAGCAATGTTTGGTAAGTTAAGGCCGATCGCGGTCGCCAGGTCGTTGCGCTCAATCTCTGCCTCCGCCTCCTCAAGCGGCCAGGGAACGTAGTGAAGATTGGCGCGGATAGGCTGCCCAGCCCGGTTGGAGCTGTATAGGCAGGAGCGTTCAGTCAGGAAGCTTTCTAGCGTCCCGTTGCGATTTTCAGCCAACCTGCTGTTCGGTCCCAGGCCCCGATACCGTGCGTTGAAGACTACCTGTTTGCTCGAGAACCGGCGCCTGCTGTAGAACGCAAACTCCCGCTCTGAGCGCTGTTCCAGCCGCATCTCAGACCAGTAGTACGGCAGATGATAATAGGTGCGCGCAACCGCCACGGCCAGCAGATTGCTGGCATCCAGCGAAAAACAATACACTCCTGGCGTGCCGGTAAATTGGTCTCGGACGTAGGTCCGCAGGTTCAGGTCCGGGAAGCTGCGCGCTCCCGGAATCGGAGGCACACCGCGGATCTTGATCCGGTCCAGCCAGAAAGGCACCACGCCCAGCCAGGCCGATCCCTGATACGTGTCTACTTCAAGCCATTCGGGTAACAACGCCGCCATTTTTGCCACTGGAATTGGCCAGTGAGCAAACAGCAGATCATTCCACCGCTGGGTCATCGCCCAGCGGCCTGAGGGTAATGGCCGAGGCCTGTGCGACGTGCGTAGCTGAAACTCCTGCATCGCCCACTCCAGCGTGTCCGGTTGGCCCTGCTCTACCGTTGCTTCGCCGACCGAAGGGTTTCTGAGAGTCGAAAAACGGTGACCGTACCCCAATGCCGTATTCTGTTCGCGAGACCTCTTCAATGTCCAGTGAAACTTTTCTCCCCCCCGGCGCCCGGAACCAAACCGATGTCTTTGCCGTCCACGGGGCCGACCCCGAGGTATTGGCCTTCGCCATGGCCAAATACTCCCGGTCCGCTCTTTCGATGCGCGAGTCGCTGACTGAAATCAGTGCCCAGCGCGCGGAGCAGTTCCTTAATACGTTTTATTTTCAATACGGTCACCGCTCGATTGCGGATCTGGCCCACATTGCGTTTGCCGTCGAGCGCCTGAGTCTTCTGGCCGCCATCGTGCTTGTGGACGAGCAGCGCTGGGACGGTCAGGAGCGCTCTACCCGCTACCAGAACTTCCTCAAATCCGGCTGGTATTTTCCAGACTTTGGAGAGGATTCGATCTCGGCCCGGCTTTACTCCGGCACCGTTGAGAATCTATTTGCCGCCTATCAGCGAACCAATGCGGCTGTTCTCGATCTTCTGCGTCAGCGAATCGCCTGCCCTGAATCCCTTAAGCCCGAAGCCTACGAGCGCACCCTAAAGGCCCGTGCCTTCGATGTTGCCCGCTACATGCTCCCTTTGGCCACCAACACCTCGCTTGGTCAGATTGTCAGCGCCCGTACTCTCGAAACGCAGGTCTCCCGCCTTCTCTCCCACCCGGTCGCCGAGGTCCGCGACCTGGGAATCAAGCTCCGCGAAGCTGCTACTGGCCCTGCATGGAACGTCAATGCCCAGTCCGCCGCGGCCTTTGTCGAAAAAGTTACTGCAACCGACCCCACCCTCGCTGCCGAAGCTGCCCAGTTCCTCACTCGTGAGGTACGCACCGCTCCTACCCTGGTCAAATACGCCCAGCCCAACGACTACGAAATCCAGACCCGCGCTGAGCTAACGCAAGCTGCCGCAGAGTTGCTTACTGGGATATCCATCGCCGCGTCTCCATTGGTAGATCTGGTCGAGCGCTCCGAGACCCTTGAAGTGGAACTGGCCGCGACACTTCTTTACTCCGCGAGTCACCACCCCTACCGTCAGATCCGCGACCTGCTCACCGGTTTTCCAAGCTCTCAGGTCTCGGAGATCATCGAGCTGGGTATACGCCACCGCGGCAAGCATGACGAATTACTTCGCGTCTTTCACGCAGGAGCAGCACTTCGGTTCGACATTCTCATGGACATCGGCGGCTTCCGCGACATGCACCGCCATCGCCGTTGTACGCAGATCATCCAGTCATTCACCGCTCTTCACGGCTACGAAACACCCGGCTCAGGCGATCTCGCTGGCAATGCCGACATTCTTGCCGAGGCCGGTATCCTGGCCGACTACCAATCCGCCGTCGAATCCGCCCACCAGGCCAGCGCCCAAATCGCAGCCAGTCAGGCCCCGGAAGCTGCCCAGTCCGCTCTTTACCTGCTTCCGCTAGCCACCCGCATTCGCAGCCTGTTCAAGATGGACTTCGCAGAGGCCCAGTACATCTCCGAATTGCGCTCCGGTCCCGCCGGCCATTTCAGCTATCGCCGCGTAGCCTGGGAGATGTTTCTGGTGTTGCAACGCCAACACCCATCGCTCGCAGCGTACATCCGCGTAACCGACTTCACAAAGCCGATCGACCTGCTTCAGCGATAACTGCGGGTTAACCTCCCGGCCCGCATCCATCCGTCCAACCCTCAGGGGCGTTGGGCTCGTGCCTACCCTTGTGAGAAAATTAAAGTTTGCACACGCAGTCAAAGTTCCGCCTCCTTGTGGTCCGGCTCGGCGCCATGGGCGACATTCTCCACGCGCTTCCTGCGGTTACGGGGCTGCGCCACGCGCATCCCGCCTGGGAAATTGACTGGGTTGTCGAACCGCGATGGCGTGCCCTTCTAAGTGCGCCTGGAAGCGCCAGCCTCGGACCAACGCGTCCCCTCGTCAACCGCATCTACTTTGCCCCCACCAAAGAGTGGCGGCAAAGCCCATTGAGCATGAAGACACTCAATGAGATCAGAGCCCTGCGCACCCAACTTCGGTCCGTCCCCTATAACGCGGTCATCGATCTGCAGGGGGCGCTACGCTCAGCGGTTGTTGGCCGGCTGGCCGGCTGCCAACGTTTAATTGGTGAGGCCGCGCCGCGTGAAGGCCCTGCACGGTGGCTGTTTACCGAGCGTATTGCTACTCGCGGCGCGCACGTAATCGAGCAGGACGTGGAACTGGCATCAGCGGTGGCTGGCGATCCCCTCACCGCTCTTGCGCCCTTGCTGCCCGTCGACACAGCCGCTGAAGGCTGGTGTGACGAATTGCTTGCTTCCAGTGGAACCCGCCCCGTCGCACTGATCAATCCCGGCGCAGGATGGGGTGCCAAGCGTTGGCCGGTCGAGCGTTATGCGGCCGTTGCCCGCGGGCTTATCGAGCGGGGCTTTCGCATCTTGATCAACGCGGGCCCCGGCGAAGAGCCGATGGCCGACGTAATTGTGCAGGGTACGAGCGGCGCGGCCATTCCTCTCGCAACTTCGCTGGAACAACTGATTGCGCTAACTCGCCGCATCGCCTTGTGCGTTGCCGGCGACACGGGCCCGCTCCATCTAGCCTGTGCGCTAGGCAGGCCGGTCGTCGGTATCTACGGCCCCACCGACCCTAGTCGCAACGGTCCTTTCGGGACCAGATTCAAAGTGCTTCGTAGCCCCCTTAGCCGTCGCGATCACACGCGTCTCCCTGAGCCGGAAGCCGGATTGCTCACCATTGAACCCGAAGATGTGTTACGTGCCGCCAGCGAACTGCTGACACAGGAGAACGCCTGATGGCCGACCACAGCAGTAATCCAAAATCTCGCCCGGCGCAATTGGATTGGATTGCCCGCTGGCAGCGAGTGGCCCGCCGCATCCGCGTGCCGTTGGGCTTCTTGACAGCGGTTCTCTATGTATTCGACCTTTGGCGGCACGCACCCCGGCCGGCCGCTGTAGTCTGGAGCCTTGCGCTGGTGCTTCCTGGCGTGTGGCTGCGTGCTTATGCTGCCGGCTATGTGAAGAAGAATCGCGAACTCACGGTTACCGGCCCATATGCGCACACCCGCAACCCGCTTTACCTTGGGTCGATGTTGATCGCTGCTGGTTTTGCGCTGGCCCTGCTTAGTTGGGCTGTAGCGCTTGTGCTGGCTGTTGGTTTCAGCGTCATTTACATTCCGGTCATCGCGTCGGAGGAACGCTTTTTACGCGCTACATTCCCCGGCTTCGACGCCTATTGCCGCAGCGTTCCCAGGCTGATTCCTCGCTTAACGCCTGCCAGGCAACCATCAAAAAAGGACTCACCTTCAGGGAGCGACCCGGTTCCCGAAGCCACAGCCGGCAGCTTCTCATTTGAGCTCTACCGCAGGCACCGCGAGTACAATGCTGCTATAGGGGCCGCGCTGCTTTACCTCAGCCTGCTCTTTTTGCGGCCGGCAATGGAAGCGATCCTGCACGGGACGCGGTGAGCGTTTTCCCGGTCATAGAAGGTCAATTCAAAAGGAGTTACGGCCGACGTTGAAGACGCGCACGTACGCACCAGTTTTTCTTTGCGCCTTTGCCCTGGCCGCTGTGGCTCTCGGCCAGCAGTCGCGCCCGCTCGCGCCGCCTCGCGCCGGTTTCAGCTTTCCGCAAAAACAGACCCTTACCTATTCAGTGGACTGGCGGGTCTTTCCTGCAGGCACGGCCATCATCCACTTTGAGGCAAACGGCGATCGCGAACGCATTACTGCCAATGCCGACACCATCGGTGCCATCAACCTGCTGTTCCATGTCGGCGATCGCTTCCAGTCCACCTTCGATCGTCAGACTGGTTGCACTTACGAATTTGATAAGCAGACCGTGGAGGGCCGGCGCCAGATCAACTCCACACTTCGGCTGGACTACGGACAAGGCAAATCAATTCTCGACGAGAAGAACCAGGTCACCGGGCAGACCAAGCACGTTGAAACGGCCATTCCCGGCTGTCTCACCGACCTGCTTACCGGAGTCTTTTACGCAACGTCGCAGCCCATGTCTCTCGGCCAGACTTTCATCATCCCGGTAGTTGACGCCCAGCGCACCGTCCCAGTTACCATGAAGGTGGAAGGCCGTGAAGAGATCAAGACCACGTTGGGCACCTTCAAGACCCTTCGTGTGCAGCCCACTGCTGACGCTGGCGTCGTGAAGAATCGCGGCAACATCTGGATCTGGTACACGGACGACGATCGTCACCTGCCCGTGCAGATGCGCGCTCGCCTCTTCTGGGGCACCATCACCTTCCGCCTCACCGGCAACGAGAACAGATAGCTTCCTCGCGCAGCGCGCTTGCATGTGCGCGCTGCACATCAGTCGAAAATTTCAGCCGCTTCGTCTCAGGCCCGGTTCTTCTTGAGGTAGTCAGGATGCAATTCGGTTCCCATACCAGGAGTGACTGGAGCCGAAACTGCGCTATCGGCCATGTGAAGTTGCTCGATCGTCGAAGAGGCGCCCTTGTAACTGCCCGACTCCATGCCAATGGCATTCGGCATCGCGAGTAGCATTTGCAGGTCGGACGGGCCACCTCCATGACTCGCAATCGGCAGCCTGGCAGCGTCGGCCAGGGCCCCGATTTCCATCCACTCTGAAACGCCTCCGGCTCGACGTCCGTCCGGTTGCACCACATCGACGCAGCGGCGCGAAATCAAGTCAGCAAAATCGTACTTTGTGTATTCGTTCTCGCCGCCCGCGATGCGTATCTCAAGTTCCGCCGCAATCTGCGCATAACCCGCATGATCGTACGGGACGGTTGGCTCCTCATACCAGTAGCAGCCCATCTCCTGGTAAACCTTGCCGCGAATGATCGCTTCGGCCACGTCGAATTTTTGATTTGCATCCACCATGATGCTGCGGTTCGGTCCGGCAATCTGCATGGCCAGCTTGATTCTCTTTTCGTCGTCCTGCAGCGAGAACCGGCCTACCTTGATTTTTGCCCCGCTGAATCCTTCGTCGAAGGCGTCCTCCACTGCCTTGCGGAACTGCGATAGGTCATCGTCGTTGGGGTAGTACCAACCGCACATCGAGTAGACGCGGCACTTTTCTGCATAGGCGCCCAGCATCTTGTACACCGGCGTCTGAAACGCTTTTCCCAGAATGTCCCACAACGCAATCTCCGTAAGTGAGATTGCAAATTGGTTCAGGCCTTGAACCCCGGAGTACTCCAGCGCATTCCACAAATCAGAGCGCAGGCGTTTGGGGAAAGCAGGATCCTGGCCAATCAGCATCGGCTTGAGCGTGCGCTGCACTATCTCCTGCAATGCATTCTCTGCGCCCGGCTCCGTTCCAAACGTCGTGCTGGCCCATCCGGTAATACCGGCGTCCGTCTGCAGGCGCAACACCAAGCCGCCGTGCGCAGCGCCGAACTCGTGGATCGCATCGTAATAGACCTTGCCCGGAGGGAAGTGCAGGATGTCGGTTTCCAATCCTGTAATGCGCATCTGTTTTTGAAGATCCGCGGCCGCTGCAAATGCTGGTGCTGCCGCAAATGCTGGTGCCGCCGCGGCTGCTCCAGCCACGCCTAAGAACTGCCGTCGATTCATCGATTAGCCCCCAACGTTATCGCAGATTAGATAGCTCTGCCAGCTTAAGCCCAAGGGGGATCTCTCAACAAGTCTCCTCGGGAAACGGCCAAACTATGACTGGTCCAAGTCACCGCAGAGTCTTCCGCGTTCGGTGTACACTTTTTCTTCGCGCGCAAGCTGATTTTCTGCGCGACCGAGGGGTTCAATGCGTAGATTCAGTTTCGCGACTGTCTTTATTGCCGCTTTCGTTTTCATGCCGTTCTGCACTGCACAAGCAACTCAGCCGAAGCGCCCCATGACCTTCGAAGACATGATGAAGATGAAGCGACTGGGAGAGACCGCTGTTTCGCCTGACAGCAAGTGGCTGGCTTACTCGGTGACCACAGTTGATCTCAACCAAAACACCAAAACAGCGGAGCTGTGGATGCAGGCGATTGCCCCGTCGTCCGGAACTGGAAGCGAACCGCAGCGGATGGCGGTAGCGCAGCCCGGCGACGGCGGCCCGCAGTTTGCTCCACTCGGCAACCGGATTCTGTTTCTCAGCGGCCGTGAAGGCGGGCAGCAGGTGTGGCTTGCGGACTTTGATCCCGCCACCGGCGCGACGAGCAATGCAAAGAAGCTGACGGCGATTTCTACCGAGGCGGACAATGCGTTGTGGGCGCCGGATGGGAAGTCGATTGTTTTCACATCGGCGGTCTATCCCGACTGCGCGGCGATTACGACGGCGGACTTCGATACGGGCAACAAATGCAATGCGAACCGCGATGCGGCGCTCGCGTCGAGCAAGGTGAAGGCGCAGGTCTTCACTCATCTTCTGTATCGCCACTGGAACCATTACACCGGCGACAAGAGGTCGCATCTCTTTCTCGTTTCGGTTGAGAGCGGAGCCATGCGCGATCTTACGCCCAACGATCCGCATGACGTTCCGCCGTTTTCGCTGAGTGGTGGTGGCGGATTTGCATTTGCGCCGGACTCGAAGGAGTTGGCGTTCACTGAGAATCTCGATCCCGAGCCGGCGATCAGCACCAATGCCGACATCTTCACGCTCGACCTGACCAATGCGGCAGCGAAGCCAGTGAAGGTGAGCACTTCGCTCGGCGGCGATTTCTCTCCGGCCTATTCGCCGGACGGGAAATATCTCGCGTGGCGCTCGGAAGCGCGGGCTGGGTATGAGGCCGATAAGTTCCAGCTGATGGTTTATGACCGGGAGAAGAAGACGACGTGGGATCTGCACCCGAATATCCAGACTTGGGTTGATGAATTTGCATGGGGCCCCGACTCGAAGCGGTTTTTGTTTGTCTCTGGACAAAAGGGCGAGGCGCCGATTTTCATTGCAAATCTCGAAGGGCATTCCAATAGGTTGAGCAATCGGGGAGAACTGAGCGACTTGCACCCTCTTGCTGATGGGAAAACAATTCTCGCCTCGGCGATGAGTGTGGCGAGCCCAGGTGAAGTGGTGAAACTTGAGTACTCGTGGGATTACCAAATGGAGCCCGGATACGACATAGTCACCAACAACGCAAATGTCGTCAACGGATCGATCACTCATCTCAATGATGCGCTCCTTGCTCAACTTGATCTGCCTAAGATGGAAGACTTCTGGTTCACGGTGGCGGACAAGACTAAGCTGCAGGGGTTCATCATTCGGCCGCCGGGATTTGATGCGCAGAAAAAATATCCGGTGAAGTTTTTGATTCATGGGGGGCCGCAGGGGGCCTGGGGCGATTCGTGGTCGTACCGGTGGAATGCGGAGTTGTTTGCGGCGAACGGGTATGTGGTTGTGATGATCAATCCGCGCGGCTCTACTGGATATGGGCAGGTGGTTGTGGATGGCGTGAATGGGGACTGGGGTGGCAAGCCTTTCACGGACCTGATGACGGGGCTGGACTTCGCGGAGCAGCATTATCCGTTCATCGACAAGACGCGCGAGTGCGCGCTGGGCGCCAGCTACGGCGGATACATGGCGAATTGGGTGCTGGGACATACGGACCGGTTCAAGTGCATCGTGACGCACGATGGCATGTTCAATCCTGAATCGGCGTACGGGTCTACGGAAGAGATGTGGTTCAACGAGTGGGAGTTCAAGGGGCATCCGTGGGACTACTACGGCAAGCCCGATAGCGAGAACCCCTTCCGCAAGTGGTCGCCGATGCTGTCGGCCAAGAACTTCAAAACGCCGACGCTGGTGGTTCACGGACAGCTTGATTACAGGCTGGACGTGAGCGAGGGGTTCCAGTTGTTCGACACGCTGCAGAGGCTGAAGGTGCCGAGCAAGATGCTGTACTTTCCGGACGAGGGGCACTGGGTGCTGAAGCCGCAGAACTCGCAGCTCTGGTGGAAGACGGTAAACGAC
>Ga0209483_1001333_pt1 | contig 18858 bp, 22 predicted proteins | sample NGEPerA_FD_184508 | JGI IMG/M metagenome (GOLD analysis project Ga0209483, IMG submission 184508) | Arctic peat soil microbial communities from the Barrow Environmental Observatory site, Barrow, Alaska, USA - NGEE PermafrostL2-A... | ecosystem: Environmental > Terrestrial > Soil > Wetlands >... | reverse complement strand
ATTCGACACCGTCGCATTGGTCATCATGCTTTTCGAGCCGAGATCCCAGGGATAGTGACCCTCGCCGGTGCCGCGCATCTTGTCGGGGAACACCACGACTTCCTGCGACCGCAAGCTGGAATCGGGCTGGGTCACGGTCGCCGTGCCGATGAACGTGCCTTCCTTGATGTCGGCCATCGAGGACTTCACCACGGCGAGCGCCGCAAATTTGTCGGCGAGGTTGACGGTGACATCGTTGCCGTCCTTGGCGTGAACGACGAGTTTGGACCCTGCCAGGCTGACCACGGTGCCCCGCACGCGTACGGGGGTACCATCCGCAAAGGCGGAGGTAGAGACCAGCATCATTGCCGCAAAAGCGAGCGCCAGACGTCCATAAATCTGCGAAAGCCTATTCATAACCCCTCCCATGTCGTGTTGCGGCCACTAAAAACAGCCGGAGATATCGGTGTTGAATCGAAACACCGATGGGTTTGGGTTATTCCGTGAGATATTCGTGACAACGCCGGCGCCGATTGGCTTTCGCGCAAAGCAGGGGCATCGCGGTTTTCCGAACCAAATCGGGCTTTTCCGGCAGGCTGCATCACTGCACAACTCGGGCGGCGCTCTACTTGCACTGACGCCCTCAACCGTTCCAAATGGCCGCCGGTCGAACTTCTATCCGCTCAACGAGGGGCTCCTGACCCGATGCAGGCCAATATCCATTTCATCTCCGGACTGCCGCGCGCCGGATCGACCTTGCTAGCGGCCATTCTGCGCCAGAATCCGCGGTTCCATGCCGGCATGACCGGGCCGGTCGGCTCGCTGGTCGATGCCATGCTGCGCAGCATGAGCATGAGCAACGAGACCGCGATCTTCATCAGCGACGCGCAGCGCCGAGCCATCCTGCAGAACATCTTCGCGACGTTCTATGCCGAGATGCCGAAGGGCGATGTGGTGTTCGACACCAACAGGGTGTGGTGCGCGCGGCTGCCTTTGCTGACCGAACTGTTTCCGAAGGCCAAGGTGATCTGTTGCGTCCGCAACGTGCCCTGGGTGCTGGATTCGATCGAGCGGCTGATCCGCAAGAACAAGTTTCAGCCGTCGGGCATTTTCAATTTCGAGCCGGGCGGCACGGTCTATTCGCGCGTCGAGGGCCTGGCCGGAAGCGGCGGCATGGTCGGCTTTGCCTGGAACGCGCTGCGCGAAGCCTTTTGCGGCGAGCAGACCGAATGTCTGATGGCGCTGACCTATGAGACGCTGACCACCAAACCGGAGCAGGCGTTGGAGGCGGTGTACGAATTCATCGACGAAAAGCCGTTCAAGCACGATTTCAACAATATCGAATTCGACGCCGAGGAATTCGACCGCCGCCTCGGCACGCCGGGCCTGCACAAGGTCGGCCGCAGCATTCACGCCAACGAGCGGCGCAGCCTGCTGCCGCCCGAACTGATCCGTAAATACGAGAACGATGCGTTCTGGCTCGATCCCGCGCGCAATCCGTACAAGGTGAAGGTGGTCTAGCGGAGGGTCCGTTCCAGGGCGGCCGTTGCGGACGACGTTAATGATCGCCAGTCAATCTTCTGTTTAAGCCATTGAAATCGTTGGATGGCGCTCCCTAGCGGAATCGAACCGCTCTCTCCACCGTGAAAGGATTGGTGCAGCGTCCGCCACCGTCCACCAACGTCCAAAAAAGATGAATGACTTCAATAGGATAGTGCGCTACAGTCCTTGGTAGTCTGCGGACGATTGCCCTCAATTACTGGACATCCGCTGGACACGGGCTGGGGAGATTTACCTGGCTCAGCAGGTTCCTTGCAGGTCATGCGCACGTCGCACCGCCCAAGGATTCAATGTCAGGGGTTTGTCATGGCGCGCAGGGTGCTCGATGCTACGTTGGACAGCAGGACCGCACGGAGCCGGCTCAAGTCGAGCGGCAAGCCGTATTGGCGCCAAATGGAGCCGGGCGTCTCGCTCGGTTACCGAAAGCCGCTTACTGGCTCGGGAAAATGGGTTCTTAGGTTCCATCTCGGCGGCAAGAACGATTACGTTACGGATACATTCGCAAATGCTGACGACTCGTCTGACGCGGACGGACTCGCGGTACTGGACTTTTGGCAGGCGCAGGAAAAAGCTCGAGAGCGGATGGTCAGTCGGGCTCAAAGCGCGACCGGCGTGGCATCGGGGCCGAAAACAGTTGGAGATGCTCTCGACAGCTATATCGATTTCCTGAAAACCGAACGCAAATCGGCAGATGAGGCAGAGTACAGTATTGACGCTTTCATAAGGCCGACGCTCGGCAAAACCAAGCTCAACAGCCTCACCACCGAACAGATTCGGAAATGGCTCAAAGACGTAGCCGCGTCGCCTGCTAGGGTGAGGACCAAACCGGGACAGGAGCAGAAATTCAAACCTGCTAATCCGGATCCAAAGGAGCAAGTGCGCCAGCGTAAAAATACCGCCAATCGAATCCTTACGCAGCTCAAAGGTGCTCTGAACCGAGCATTTGAAGACGGCCACGTTGCGAGCGATCGCGCTTGGCGTCGGGTCAAGCCATTTAAGAACGTTGATGCAGCCCGCATTCGGTTCCTTTCAAAAGAGGAGGTTCCGCAATTTATGAACGGTATCGAGGATGAATGTTTTCGAAAGCTCGTTCGCGGCGCGCTTGAGAGTGGGGCCAGGTATAGCGAGCTTTACAGTTTCCTAGTTCAAGATTTCAATGCGGACGCTGGCACTCTGTCGATCTATGACGACAAGAACGACAAGTCGCGGTTCATCATCCTCAGCGATCCAGCTACTGATTTTTTCCTTGAAATCACGGCCGGCCGGGATAGGACGGAACGGATTTTCCTGAGAAATGACGACTCATTGTGGTCTGATAGCCTTCAAAAGAGGCCGATGGCTTCGGCGATCGAGAAGAGTGGCATCGCGCCGATCACCTTTCATGGGCTGCGGCATACGTGGGCAAGTCACGCAGTCATGAACGGCATGCCGCTTTTGGTTGTCGCCAAAAACCTCGGTCACACCACGACAAAGATGGTTGAAAAGCACTACGGTCATCTTGCGCCGTCCTTCGTTGTCAAGGCAGTTCGTGATCACGCGCCGACTTTCGGTCTCGCCAGTGAAGGTAAGGTCAGGAAGTTGCGGCCATCAGCCACTAACCGTAAGTAGGTCGTTCGTTGAGCTCGATCTTCGATCCAACCGCACTGGGGCATCGCGATGTTGCCCGTCGCCTTAAGGTAAGTTCAGCCACGGTATTGCCTGCTAATTGGGCTCCGAGGCGGCTGCCACGGCCAACACTACCGATCGACCAGAACGTCGAGACCCTGCTCAAGAAGCGAAGGATTCGGGATGTAAGCGAACTGCAAACGCTGTGCCGGTTGGGCGCATGTCCTTACGCGATCGCCCGATACGGTGTTGTCCGTGCGGCCACATTCGCAGCGCGGGAACAGGAAAAGCAGGATCGATCAAAACCGATTGCGATCGATGCTCTGAAATATCTCAAGGACGAAGGGCCGAAACTACGCGCAGCGTTGCATTATGCTTGGGTACGCGCTGAAAGGCTTATCGATTTAAGCGATGAATTGGATTTGAGCGACGTCGACGCGGCAATGCTTTCCGAAGGGACATCAGCGCTGCGCGATTTTCTGAACGACGCGCAGGCAGGCATTGCTTCTGCTCATCGCGAGCTGTCCAAATATGGAGGAAACGTCTGGCGCCTGAGCTTTGTCCGCGCGCTCTTTGCCGAATGGTGGCTCCTCACCGGCAAGGATCCGAAATCGTCGCCCGGACCGTGTCAGGACTTCATCTGCGCCGCCTGGTGCAGCCTGTCGCCCGCGGCTGCCCCGACCGATGCTGATTGGGGGAGTGCGATTAAAGTCGCCTTGGCTCGCTGCCAGCCTGGTCAGTGGCGAAGCATCTGAGGCGGCTGATAAGCGGCAGAAAGTCGGCTATCCGCTTTCAATCGCGGTCTGAAAACTCTTTCTTCAAAGCGCGCTGCACCAACGCCTCAAAAGTTGGATCGCGCAGCCCGACGCGCTTTCGCGACGGCCGCCACAAATCCTGATTGCGCTGCTGAACAACTTCGAAGGTCCGAAAAGCGAGGCGCGCTTTGTGAGTTTTGACTGTGCCCGCTCGCCTTCCGAGCGCCTTCGCGATCTGCTCCGGTGCTACCTCCGAGTATGCACCTAGGATGATTTCGCTCAGGTTGAATTCGGGCTTACCTGCGAAGTCGAAGAAACATAGTCCAGTTTTTGCGTCCTTGTCCTCGAGCTCCACGAACAAACGATGCTCTTGCTCATAGTGCCAATGTTCAAATTTGAGCGTGAGCAAGTCCATCATGTGCCGGAATGCGGCCGGACCGTCTTTTCGCATCGCCTTTAGGTTCGGTTGAATTCGATTTGCAACGTAGCGAACCCTGCTCACTTCCACGTCTGAGCCAACTTCGAATCCTAGACAAATTCCGCGATGGCTCTCGGCATAGTGACTCCACTGCACGGGGTTGTGCCAGCTCTCGCTGAAGCACAGCAGCCCCATGTACTCCGAAAGAGATCGTTTGACGTATTGATATCGAGCGCGTGTTCTGGAGTCGGACGAAGCAACCTGCAAAAATTCAAATGGATCATTGAGCTCATTGATTCTAGCTATTTTGAGCCGCTGCCTGCGGATCGCTTGCAATGCGTACTTAGCCCTCATGAAGTGATAGAGGCGCATTTAGCCCTCGTTGGTAATTCCCAGTGTTTTAAAGAATATCGCGTTGCGAACTTTCGAATCGGCTAAGATTTTTCCGTACGGCACGATCTCCACGAAAGCGGGTGGATCCGCGCTGTAGCCGAAATAGCCCACACCGTCCGGCGTGCGATGAAATCTGCCGATAATGCGGTCTTCCAACGTGGGCGTGATGTCGGCCACCACGTAGCAGTGAAACGCAGTGCTGGCGTTTACGCCGCGTATCGCCTTCCCCCTGATATCTGGCAGCGACTTCTCGGTCCGCAGTTGCTTCACATAGTGGAGCACCTGTTGCACGGGATCGCGACCAGACGTGTAGTCGTCTCGCATTGGCTTCTTGAACTCGACGAGCACGACAGTGTCCGAGTTTTCGCCTTCGCGCCAGCCAACGCAGGTGTCGTAGAAGAAAGCGAGATCCGGGCGATCCTTGGATTCAATGTTTGCGTAGGAACCGATGTCCTTGTCTGAGGCGAAGTAGCGAAAGAAGGCGAGGCGGTCGTCAAGTAGCCAGAGATTGTGATCCTCGATCTCCAACGTGTGAGAGTCGACTTTCATAGGGCAGATGAGTTTGTGGATCGCTTCCTCGCGCTGGTAGTTCTGTGCCTCGGCGTCTTTGAACTCCAGAAACTTCTCGAATAGGTCGATGACAGCCTTGCGCCGCGTGATGTACTCGGCGAGCGCGCCTCGCTTTTCATCACTGACGTACTTGGTGTACTCGTCCACCTTTTCGCGCAGGGCGTCGTCGATCACCGTGGATTTAGCAATGTCGCGCTCGAGATTGGCAAAGCTACGTTGTCGCCGGAATCGGCTACGAGACATCTCGACAAAGATGTCTTCCTTCTTAAACATGTTCGGTTGCAGCCCCTCGGCGAATTCCTTGATGTCAGGCTGCACATATAAAAACTGGGGGTTCTCGGTGATCACCTCCTGGGCAACCTTCACCTTGGTTGCTAGAGCTTCTTCGACGTACTCGCGCAGGAATTCACGGGCCTCCTTTGCGATGGCACGTTTGATTACATCGACATCTGAACTTTCCAGCGTGAAACCGGTGCGCTCTGAGTTTACGTGATTATCCAAAAACTCGCCCGACACGGATCCCAAATAAATGAACTCGCCTTCGAGGAGCCTCAGGCCAAGCTGATCATCCATGGAATAATCAATCACGGATCGGCTATTACCGGTCAAAAACGCAAAGTTGTAGCCGGTCCCGTCAAAGCGGACGGACTTTTTGCACTTGAGCGACCACAGATTGATAGTTGCTGTCTCACCGTCGATTTCCACGGATACTGGCGTGGTCTTGTCGAAGACGATGCTGTCTGCGAACATGGCCTCAATGTCCACAGGGTCGCCGTCATCGATGACCACCTTGGGAGCGTTTCCGGCAATGAAGAGGGGCACAAAGTGCGACAACAGCCGCGAAGCAACCGCGTTCCTCTTAGCGGGCGCTTTCGCCGCGAACCTCCGCTCGAATCCTCGAAACGAGATGCGAGTACGGACCTGCGTTCCGGCTTGCTCGTCCTTGCCCTCCTTTAAAATTTCGACCTGTTCCTTGTCGGTCAGACGGAAATGAAAATGCCGACGGAATAGTGTGCCGTGGTCACTGTAGACGCTGTCCACTTCCACCCGTTCGAAAACCTTCAACCAAGCCAGTCGTCCGACGCCCTTGCCACCTCGTCGCTCTTTGTGTCGCGAGTCCGGGGTCAGGAATGATTTGTAGTTATCGTCGGTGAACCCAACGCCGTTATCCTCAACGTCAAATCCGATGACGGGCAGGTCGTCGAGTTCAAGATCACGCAGCACCGTGACGTGCACCCTGCCGAGCTTACCGGCTTCTTCTGCAAACCGCTCCGTGATGGCGTGGACGCTGTTGCTCACAGCTTCCATGACCGGCATGAGCGCAGTGCGGTCACTCGGCTTGAGAGCAAGTCGATTGACGCGACCAACAAAATCGCTTTGTAAATCCGGCATCCAGTTCGTCCCCCGCTCGCACTTAGAAGTCTACACAACTTCTCCTTGAAAAATCAGCCATGCAGACGCGATTTCCCCAGATCGGTCAGCCGCTGACGCGACGTACGCTGAGCGGGCTTCGCACACGCAAAACCGCAGCGGACATTTCCGGCGCCTGATGTACTGGCGTCTTCCGATCGCCGGTGTGGGAAAGCGGTCGTTGCCCCGCGCCCTCTGAGAAATTTTCGGAATATACGATGTCGAACGGACTCGACTCTGATGTTCTTGTTATGTTCTATTATGCTATGAGCGATCGACCCGCAAGCTGGCGCATGCCGACCCCGAAGCAAATGGAAAAGCTGGCGAGCGCTGCCGCGCGGAAACCGGCGGGTATGCCGGCTGAGCCGGCGGGAGCCCCGCAGGAGCCACTTCCGCCCGAATATTGGCAATCTGTGCTGTCCGATCCCCGAGCCGCCTCCAACGGGCTGCAGACCCGCCAGAGAGCACTGTCGGAGATCCAGCTACACATGCTGCGCGTTTCTTGCCGCCGCTGCGGGCGGACGGTCGAGATCCAGACTGCCGATGCTGTCCGGCTGTACGGTCCGGACGCCGCCTGGAAGGACGTAAGTCAGCGGCTGCTGGATGATACCTGTCAGGTCCGGACTGGTCGCCACGAAGAGGACGGCTGCTGGCCTTCGTTCAAGTAGTCGCCGGCGCGCCGCCGGCCAGCCTCACCTCATGGATCCGGATGGCGCCGAAACACCACCCCACGCCCCTTTCTGGTGGCCTCCGCAGCGCGCTCAACAAAGAGCTCGGCAAGGCACGCGCGATGACGACCGTGCTGGCGCAGCGGTCTGCGGAGCTCCGGACCGACGGCGAGAAGCTGATCCGCCAGGCCGACAAGCTACTGGCCGAAAGTTGGAACGAGCGGATGTGGGCGGATGGCGAACCAATCGACCCGTCCCCGACGATCGACCAGGCCATCAACGGCGGTTATCCTTGGCTTGAAATTGAGTGCTCCCGCTGCAAGACCAAGCGGGACGTCGACTTGGCCGCGCTGCGGCACCCGCCGACTACGTTCGTCCACGATCTGGCCGGCCGGCTCCGCTGCAGCAAGTGCGCAAAGGTCAACCGACGTCCGGCGGCGACCCTGCTGCAGCTTGCGCCGCGCCGCAGTCACGGCGATCCGGAGGCCTGATGAATGGTTGAAGAAATCGAATTCGCTAAGGGCGCTTATCAGGAGAAGTACGTCGCATTTCTGGACCTGCTCGGGTTCAAGGCGCAGGTTGAGGCAGCCGAGATCGATGAGACGGCGCACCAGAAACTGCGCGAAGTTTTAAAGCTGGTGCACGAAAGCCTGTGTGAAAATCCCAAGATCAGCTTCAGGCTCAACTATTTCTCTGACTGCATCGTTCTGTCAGGTGAGAGGTCTTCGGACGGGCTGTTCGAGATGTTCCGATCGATTTGTTTGCTGGTATCAAATTTGATGCAGCACGACGTTCTCATTCGCGGTGGCCTGACAGCGGGTAAGCTCCACCATTCCAGGGACTTTCTTTACGGCGCCGCGCTGAACCGAGCATACCAGCTCGAATCCGAAGTCGCCAAAAACCCCATGATCCTGCTGTCCGACGAAGTGCTCGAGGACGCAAAGTGCTACGGCGAGCAACATATGGGATATCTGGTCGAGCACGATGGTAAGTGGTTCATCCACTACCTGCTCCAATACCAGATCTACAGGAACGAACCGATCTACGCTGGAAAAGTCATTCTCGACCGTCCGGCGGCCCGCGTAATCAATTTCATCTGTCAGCGACTGAACAACGATGCTGGCTCAGTTCGTGCCAAGGCGGAATGGTTGCGCGATTACTGGAACGAGACAGTCGCAAAGCACGGTATTTTCGGAAGGATAGAGGAGGGCGTGCCGCTTGATGACAGTTTGGGCGGTCCGACGATTGCAATCCGAAGAATTTACGCGGGCGACAAGCGCTGAGGTAGCTGATGTGCAACCTGTATTCGATCACGACTAACCAGGCCGCCATCAGCGCGCTGTTCCGCGTGGTCAACCGCTACGTCGGCAACCTCGCGCCAATGCCTGGCGTCTTCCCGGATTACACCGCGCCGATCGTCCGGACGGGCGCCGAGGGTCGGGAGCTTGTTACCGCCCGCTGGGGCATGCCGTCGTCGGCGCACGCGCTCATGGAGGCTACGAAGAAGCGGGCCGCGAAGCTGGAGGCGAAGGGCAAGCCGGTCGACTTCAAGGGATTGCTCCGGATGGAGCCGGACAGCGGCACGACCAACATCCGCAATGTGAAGTCCAAGCACTGGACGCGGTGGCTGGGTCCGGAGCACCGCTGCGTGGTGCCATTTAACAGTTTCAGCGAATTCAATAAGGCCGAGGGCGGGGACATCTGGTTTGCGCTCGACGAGGCCCGCCCGCTCGCCTGCTTCGCCGGCATCTGGACGAACTGGACGTCGGTCCGGAAGGTCAGGGAGGGTGAGACCACGAACGACCTCTACGCCTTTCTTACGACAGAGCCGAATCTGGAAGTAGGCGCTATCCATCCGAAGGCGATGCCGGTGATCCTGACGACGCCGGACGAGGTCGAGACCTGGATGACGGCGCCGGCCGACGAGGCGCTGAGGTTACAGCGGTCGCTACGGGACGGGTCGCTCCGGATCGTCGCCCGCGGTGTGAAGGAAGATACGGCCGGACCAGCGGCGTGAGGGTATGAAAGGCCAAAATCTACTACGTTAGATTTTTTTATTTCAGCACGGAGGACAATATGGCCAATCGGGTTCGACGTAGATTATTGGGCGCGATCTTCCTGGGGATGGGTGCTGACTTTGCTTACAGCTTTTCAAATTATGATCAGCACGGAGCTCATCTGGGGCCCGGCGCGCTGATCGGGCTTCTAGTGGCCATCGGCGCCTATTATCTAAGTTCGGCTAACGAGCCTGAATTAATGCGGGATTGCAATGGGCTACCAACGCCTCGCGGGGGTCCGCTCATACCTCGCGCAGCAGCCTGACAGTTTGCGCGGAGGGCGAGGCGGTTGCTGCAGGAGCAGGTTCAGCTCGAACTGGGCGGCGTGCGCCGCGGTGACTGTCCGCTGAATTGGGTCTTTCAAAGCGTCCAAGACCCAGGCAGGCGGCGGCGGGGAGAGCCGAGCCCAGCGAGCGATGGTTTGAGGGGTGACGTGCAGGCGCACAGCGGCCTTGCCGAACGTACCGAACGCCATCTTGAACACTTGCTCGAGCTTGCCGGGCGGCAACCGGCGTTCGAAGCGCGATGATGTTACGGTCCTAGAACACGGTGCCATTGAACATCCGACCGGTGGCTGTGAGCACCTCGCAATAGTAATGAGCACCAGGGCATAGAGCAATGCGACGGCAACCGAATTCGTTTCGGGGTGTCAAGGCGCATAGACTCGAAGCCAATGGCCGCGCGACCCTGGTTCCAAGTAAGTGAAATAAGTGAAGTCAGTGAATTTCCACTCCGTAGGGAAATTAAAGGGGCTGACCTGAGTGCTAATCCAGGGGGGATGGTAATTCACTGATTACACTGACTTCACCGATTAGCTCCGCTTGGTGACTGCACAGCAGATTTCAGGCTCTCGGCGGCTTTCAACTGTGCCGATAACGGCAGATCCATTTTGGCATAGACGGCATGCCGGCTACCATTGATAACCCAGAGCCCATCTTTGGCGCCGCCATTACGCACCGGGATGTAGCCGCACTTTTCCAGCCGGTGCGGTATGGAGCGCCGGTTTTTGCGGTCTGTAATCCACATCCGGAAGTCGCCGTTTGCCTTGGTCGATAGCTGGTCAACTGTGGTTGCGTCGGGGTTTCCCAATCTGTCGAGAACATCCGCGAGCTCGGCTTCCTCTGGCGCCCGGCTGGCGTCGACGATAGCCCAGAAGGCATCGGTCTTCGGCGGAGGCGCCTTAGGATCGAACCCCGAGATGTCGAGTTCAGTGAGATACGCTGTGACGTGACCATAGCCCCCACCGGCGTACCAATCCCAAAGCTCTTTCCAATAAGCCAGCGTAAAGTCCTCTTTCGATAGATCCGACCATGCTACGTAATGCCGGCGGTCGTCCGCAGGCAGATAAATGCCGTCAGACTTGTGGTTGGTTGTTATGATCACCCCGCAGCAGTTCAGAATGCTTTGTTCATTCAAAAATTTCTCATCAACGCGCAATACATCGGGCGGTGCCGCGGTGTAGGCTTTCATGTGGTCGTAGAAACTGTATCGGTTGGCTTCTCCGAGATCGCGGGCTTCGCTGATCCTCAGGATCACGGATTTAAGAAAGCCGTTAAATCGCCCGAGAAGCTGCTGAGGTGACACCTCGGAGAAATTCCACGGGCCGACCGCGTGCTTCGCCGGCTCCAATAATGTGTCCTTGCCGATACCCTGATTACCGCCAAGGACTAAGGCGTGGTTGAGCTTTGTACCTGGATATTGAACCCGGTGCGCCAGCCACTGCACGATATGATCAGCACTTTCGCCGTAGACTTTGCGGACATGATTTAGCCATCGACCGGCATCGGCGGGGTTACCCAATTGCGGGTTTGGAGGCCGGTAGAGGTTGAAGCAAGCAACACCGTCACGCTCGATCCATCCTCCTTCGGAGATGAGGTGATTTGAAATCAACGGTGGCAAACCAGGCGCCCAGGTCATCTGTTCGACGTGCCTGTTCTGGTCCAGCCAAAGGGAAGCAGTAATCGTTTGTTGCTTGCCGGATTTCTGGTCGAGTTTAGGTGCCCCATCGCGGTTGAAAAGTGGCACCGCACCGAGGCGCGAATTGACGCTACTTGCAGGCCACAGGTCGCGTGACGTCACGAAGATGTAGGCATGTTTGGGCATGTAAGCGTAGAAATCATCAAGCGAGATCCCTTCATCCGGGAGCGGCTGTTTTCCAGCTTCGCCCTGGGCTGCTGGCTCCCGTCGGGTGGCTAGGGATAAACTAGGTTTCCCCGGAGCCGACCAACCTCGTTCTTTTGCCAGATGAAACACAGTGTTTATTGTCACCCCGGAACGCTTGAAGCTGCGCCAGCGGTCCTCGCAAACCCCCAGCGAGAATTTTTCCGGACAAGTCTCCGACCAGGCGACCCAGAGGCCGAAGCCGATATCGCTTTCGTTGGTCTGCCAGTCGAGATCTTTTAAAGCCATGCCGACCTTGACCCATGAGTCGTGCTCATTTGCGGGTATTGCAGCCAGCGCAGTTTCAAGATGCGCTTGCTCTCCGGCGGACCACTGCGTTTTAAGTGAAGCGGTCAACTGCTCTGAGATTGCAGGACTAGCTTTGTCTTGCAGGTAAACCGGCAGAGGTCCAAGCGCGGTAAGCCCGCTGTTCCGATGCGACCCATTACCGTCCGGCAACGAACCAAGCCAAGTTCGGACGCGCTCGACGATCCGATGATCGAGAGACTTTAGCGCTTCCTCAAAGGATATTTCGTCAGCAAGATCGTCCTTGCCTTTGTAGTAGCGCTTTACAAGGCTACGCGCCGCAAGATTTCTAAAGCCCTGGCGCAGGATAGCGGCGTCGACTTCCGCGGGTGTAGGAGGCTCACCATTGAACGTGTCGTCGTTGAACCACTCCACCAACTCCCCACTGGGATGAAGAGATGGAGGGAAAATCGTCTGCAAGCCACCATTACTGCGAAGCTCTACAAGCATCTCACCTGTGAGCGGATCGGTGAATCTCTCGGCCGGCATCGTGCCTACAACGCGATACAGCCAATGGGATTCGGGTTTACTTCTTCGGCCAAATACGGCCGGCGTGGGCGGTAAAATTTCGGGCGCGAGGTCTATTGCCTCGAAGCAATCGAGATCGCCGTCAACCAGGCCGCCATCGAGAATAACTCCGATGTTGCAAAACTCATCGAAAACTTGCGGAATATCAGCTTCAGTCAACTGGAGTAATTGCCAGCTTGTGATTTTTGGCGCTTTTGATCCGCGCGGGATCGGAATGACACGCCATCCCTTTCGCCGATACGATAAGGCGATTGATAGAGAGGAGCTATTCATGTGGACGTTCATTCAGCCTCTCTAACGCAGAGACCGCTGGCCCAGACTATTATGCGCTCTGTCACGCGCGCATCGGCCACGTCATCCAAAGCAGCGCTCAGGCTCTCGTCGTCACCGCAGATTAGCTCTTCGCAATATCGATCGGCCAAACAGAAAGCTGCAAGGCGTGCAACGGCTCTCAACAAGACGTCTGCCGCAACTTCCGGCGCGCCAATATTTAGAAATTCGGCTGAGGCATCTGCAATTTGGACTAGGGCTTTACCATCGACCGGATCTTCAAAAGCTTCTGCCGGCAGTTCACCTTTGAGAAGGTAAAACCGCGAACGGTCGTACGTCGCTGCGGTCGCCGGCAGAATGTCAGCGGCAAATGCGATCGCTTCGGTGCATTGCAGGCTAACAACGACAAGACCGCTACCCCGTTCGGACTCCAGTAATGGTTGATCAAGCTGCATTACGGCACCACTCATGTTGATGTCCGCTGACAGTGCGAGAGGGCGGCGCTACAACAAAACTGGCGGCCGCATGAACTTCGATGCCGTCGGAAACAACGTGTGAAATTTCGCCTGAGTATTTGAAAAATACGGCCAAGCCGTCAGGCGTTCGGGCGATGGGACCTCGGGGTAAAGGTCCGCGTTGCGCGATATGCCAATCGAGCGGCTCCATTCCAAGGTCGCATTGGGCGGTTAGAACCGTTAACCCTGAAGGGGCTCCCGTCGCGATTCCAATGTTTGAATGCGGAAACTGGCGCCACCATTTCCTGACCTGGGGCAAGTTTATGGTCGCTGCTCGATAGCTGTTAGGTACCAAGGGATGTCGGCCGGCGGCCTGTCCACAGCAACCCCCGCAGAGACAGCGACCGTTTCGAACACCATGCAGTGGGAACACGGGCACGCCGTTTTTGGCATACAGCACCGCGGCATCAGCCAAGGTCAGATTATCCGTGAAGCCAGGAAGTCGCGTTGATGCGAAAGTGTTTCGCGTGTCGGCGCGCGATTGAAACTTAAGGGACGGTGCGCTATTCTCTTTGTGTTGAGCAAAGATATTGACCGCCCCTGCCACGTTACCACCGTGGCGGGGGTTTTCGTTTTTCATGCCGCGTCGCGTTCATCCTGCTCGGGTTTGGGGGCCGCCGCAGCGGTGATCTCCGGAAGGCCCTCGACCCAGGGCCGCAGATCCTTTTCGAGGATCAATGTCCGCCTACCGCGCTTCACGGCGCGGAGCGCTCCCGACTTGATCGCTTCATAAAGGCTGCTGCGGCCGGCGCGCGCGACAGAGCATGCTTCGTCTATGGTGTAAGCAAGCGGTGAATCCATGATATTCTCGCCATCGTGTGCTCGGGGTCGTCCCGGCGACCGTGCCCGCATACTTGCGAGCGATGGCAATCAATAGGGAGCTAAAGCTGCGGCTTTGCACGCGGCAACAGCAGCAACAACGGCAGCAAGTACAGCAACGCGGTTCTTGCGCTACTTGCGCTGCCTGCGCCGCCTTTGCAGCCGGCCAGCAGCCCTCAGGATCGTGGAGGGCGAAACAGGCAGCTTTTTTGAATTCTTAAGCTGCGTAAGCACGATGTCGCAAAACATCTTGTTAGGCACGGTGCCCTCGTCAGGGAAGCGACCATCGGGATAAAGTTGATTGAGAGCGGTCTTGGCGCGTTTTTCAGCTGGCCGTTGTCGACTTTGAAGCTCAGCCGTAGCTATCGGTAGTGGCGAGCGCGATCGATGGATGCGCGCTGGGCTATCGTGCGTGAACCACTTGTCGAAAGCATCTGGATCAAACATGAGCGTGTTAGCCCATTTATCGTTTTCGGGGATATATCTCGCGATCGAGCGCGATGCGGTGCTGACCACCTTTCTCCAACACAGTGACATGCCGCCATGATCGAATGGAGAGTCCAACGAGACGCCTGCAGGAAGCACTGGTACTAAGGAGCCCGCGACGATTGCGTCGAGAGCCCATCCCCATAGCGTTCGTAATACTATTCCGTGACTGGCCGCTCCTTCCTCGACCAGATCGCGAAGACTTTTTAGACCACCTGCCATGGGATGCCCTATTCGAGAAATGCAGAAACGCTTGTTTGTGGAGGTGGCGCGCGTAGGACGACCTTGTTCAGGCGGCCTGCTTGAGGCGCTTCGCGAGCTTGGCGATTGTGGCTCGGCTGCAACCCGTTGCAGCCTGTATGGAGCTCCAGGACTGGCCGGCGCTGATCATCCGGCCGATGCCGTCATTGCGCTCCAAGTCCTCTGCACGACCCTTGTAGCGCCCCTCGGCCTGGGCTTTTGCCTGGCCCTGGGCTTGGCGCCGGCGCCGATCGACGTAGTCTTTGCGGGCGACGGCGGCCAGCATATCCAGAAGCATTCCATTAATGGCGTCAAACATCCGGGTGGTGAACTCGTCTCCGGCCTTTGAAGCCATAGTCCAACTTGTCGGAAGATCGAGAGCAACAACCCGGACCTTCCGCGCCGTCAACTCGGCCTTCAGGCGCTCCCAATCGTCCGCGGTGAGACGCGACAATCGGTCGACCTGCTCAACCAACAGGATGTCTCCCCCATGCGCGTCGGTCAAAAGCTTGAACAGCTCTGGACGGGCCAGCTTGGCGCCGCTCTCATTCTCGACGTACCAGGAGACGATCGTCAGGCCACGTTCAGACGCGAATGCCTTGAGTTGATCGCGGGCGCGAGTCGCGTCCTGCTCATCAGTGGAAGCCCGGAGGTAGGCTCGAACGTAGCACATGCGATTTTCCTCGGTTTATTTTGGATGGTTCACGTCACGGCGGTTCGTTTTGAATTGCCAAGCGATCTATTTGAACCGTCGCAATCTTGGTTCGCTAGGGGTGTACTCTAAACGAACCGCCGAAACGCGATGAAGTGCGGGCCGAGCGGCGGTGCTTAACCATTCGCCCGACCACGCGCGGGCGCTGCTTAAGCCGCGATGACAAGCCCCGATAAAAGGTCCATGTCGTCGAGAATCGCATCCGGATGTTCTTCACGGAACTTACGTACGCACGCGAGCTTGGCGAGGAGGCCGGCCTCGGTGGTGGGGCGCACTTCCAGCACCTTCCGGAAGGCGTCGATTACCCGTCCAAATGCATCATCCGTATTCTTCTCGAGAGTTTCGTCGTCCAATAGCTCTTCTATACGGCTGCTTCGTTTGTGGTAATTCTTCGCTTCGTTGAGCGCGTTGATCTCTACCTGGATAGCATCTTCGGCCATGTCATTTCCCCTTCGTGAGTTGAAGCCTGCGGAAGATATCGCTTCCCCTCGGCACGACTATCTGATATCAGTTAGTCATGAAGACGTCAACAGTTTCTGATATCAAAAAGAAGCGTATTGGCCGACCGCCGGTGAATTCGGTGGCGATATTGGTGCGCGTGCCTCCCGACGAGCTTGAACCGATCGACAAGTGGATATCCGGGCAAAGGGACGAACTATCGCGTCCGGAAGCCATCCGTCGCTTGGTCGAGATTGGACTCAAAGCGAAGGCTTAGGCCTGATCGATCTACCGCTGGCCAGCTTACTTCCCAGACTCGAGCCCTAGCATCAGGCTGCCGTCCTGCAGCGTCACGACTCCATCTCGCCAGGTGCCACATGTCATCAGCGTTGAGTCGTCAGAGAGTACAATTTATAACCACGATTGGTTGCCCGCGCGGAAAGTCCATGGCCCAACCAAGATGTGTTTATTGGGGAGGACAACCCTTGCGGCCCCCCAAAAAGAATTTCAAAACTCGACACGAGCGTTCAGTGCTTCCCAGTTTCGTCAAGATCGAGGATCGCGTTCTAAGAGACTTCAGGATCGGCTCAAAGATATTGTCCCAGCGGTGACCGGACTGCGCTCATTTGCGACGGGCGCCTTTGCTCGCGGGTGGCTTCAATAGCTCGGCAGGCTCGACAGAGAGGACTGCGGCGAGCTTTCCAACAATCTTGAGGCTTGCGTAAAACGCGCCTTTCTCGAGTTGGCTCAAATAGCTACGACTGACTTCCGCCTCATACGCCAAATCGTCCTGAGACAGTCCTCTGTCATGACGCAAGCGCCTCAGATTCGCAGCGAACACTTCCCGTAAATCCATCTAGGATGCGAGCCGGAAATGCTCAAAATATGCACCTCGATATATTGAACAAAATTCGCCTGTGGGCGAAGATACCTCCGATCCTACAGGGCCCTTCTCGGCACTCGCAACAAGCCAGCATATCGGAAAACGGACATGATCGAGCGATCACTTGCAGCCCTTTTGATAGTGTTCCTTTTTGGTGGGAAGTGTCTCGCCGAGCCATTGACCTGGACTGATCTTACTGGCGCAGGGAGGGGCAGTGCGCAGCTCGAAATCGACGCGGCTGCGTGCGATATGATCGCCGATCAGTCCGCAGCCGGCCAGCCCGCAGACGCCGGTCCAAGTATCGGGCTGACAATCGCAAACATTGGCGCGCAGATGATATTGAAACAGAATTTCGATGAGGAATGCTTATTGTCGAAGGGATGGAAGCAGGTTCCTGCGAGCAGCCTTAGGTCTGGCCGGACCCAACCAGCCCAATCTCCTGAGCAACGTGCCGGCGCAGCATTTGCAGCGAAAGATTACGCTGGCGGACTTAAACTGTGCATGGAGGCTGCGGATGAGAATCGTCCGTGGGGCATTCAATGTGTCGGATCGGCTTACGCCAAGGGTCTTGGTGTGCAGCAAGATTCTGGCGAGGCCATGCGATGGTATCGGCGCGCAGCCGCAACGGGTGATCCGCAATGGATGGCTAGTCTCGCAGGTCTGTATGCGAAGGGTGACATCGTTAAGCAAGATTACAAAGAGTCGATGCGTTGGTATCGTATGGCTGCGGACAAGGGCGGCGCCGAAGGGGAGTATGGCGTTGGACTAATTCTTACGAACGGTTGGGGGCAGCCAAAAGACTTTCAACAGGCAATGCGGTGGTATTTAAAGGCTGCAGCGCAGGGGCACGCGAGCGCACAAACAAACATTGGATGGCTTTTCCAAAACGGCTTCGGGGTGCCGAAGGACAAAGGGCAAGCGCGTTACTGGTATAGTCAGGCTTCGGCTCAGGGAGAACCCAATGCAAAAAAATTGCTGATGGAGCTTGGCGAAGAGTGAACGAAAGCAATTCGGCATTCGTTTGTTATTTCGGAGACGCGCGTGCGATCATTTTTGAGATTGACTATTATTGCGGTCCTTTTCGGCATTTCATCAATCGCTCTCGCCGATGATGATGTGTCACTTTTCGACGGCGCGGGCAAAGCAAGCGCCTATATAGCTGTCAAGGATGAGTTAACGATTTATCTTTGGAGTGGCAAACCTGTAGCCTATCTGGAACGAGACAGTGCGGGCGGTTTCGAAGTATACGGCTTCAACGGCAAACATCTTGGCTGGTTTGTCGATGGTGTTGTACGCGATCATGATGGCAACGCTGCATGCGCCACTAAAGATCGGATGCGATCGACAGAATTTGAACCGTTCAAAGCTTTCAGACAGTTCAAGCCATTCAAGAGTTTTAAAGAGTTCGCGCCATTTCGACCGGTTTTTACCAACACATGGAGTGCTACCGCCTGCACGTTTCTGTTTGCTGGAGGCGAGAAATAAATTTCCCAAGTGAGCACCGACACATCGTTGAGCGCACCATCGACTAGCGTCCAACAACGTCCACTAATATCCATCAGTGATTATGTTCGTCATCAATCTGCATGACCGCTGCTGCTCGGCGGTACGGCCCGCAAACCCTTTAAAATAGGCTATTATCTCGGTCTGAGAGCAGGTTGATGCCTGCGATTGGCGATGGTGTAGCAAACCCCGACGCAGAACACGGCACTGGCGACGTAGATTCAGGAAATCGAAAACCAAGAACCGATCCTGCAGGAGCAGATTGCGGCGAAACTGGCCGGCAGCGGCACCAGCCTCATCGGCGCGGGTGCGGGCGCCGCCGGCCTGTCCGGCCAGTTCTACCAGTCCTTGGTCCAGAACGACACCACGCAAGCGGCCAATGCCGGTAAGGCGGTCGCCACGCTGGCCGCGGCGCTGAACGGGAAGTCGACGAACACGATTGGCAGCACGACTGTGTCGACTGGCTAAAAGCGCTCGACCTAAATCCTTGCACTGGCCGACTCGCGCGATCGTCGCTATACTTAAGCTCGTTGCACGATTTTAGCGATTGGGCGCTCCAGATCGCACTGTGCAGGACTAACCC
>Ga0209483_1001332_pt1 | contig 18863 bp, 14 predicted proteins | sample NGEPerA_FD_184508 | JGI IMG/M metagenome (GOLD analysis project Ga0209483, IMG submission 184508) | Arctic peat soil microbial communities from the Barrow Environmental Observatory site, Barrow, Alaska, USA - NGEE PermafrostL2-A... | ecosystem: Environmental > Terrestrial > Soil > Wetlands >... | reverse complement strand
AGTCTCTCGTCCGGGAACGGGCGGACCCGAGAACCCTATGGTCGATGTCGCGGGAAGTATGCGGCGTCGGACCTGATTCGTAAGTGGGTCGCCCGCACCGGATAAGACCGTGTGCCGCGTCGGCTTCCGCGCAGACCAAGCGTTGAGAGTCGGGGCCAGCACGAATGGATAGATGGGCCGCTCGAGAGAGCCAGCCTTGCACCGGTGCATGGATGCGTGACAAGCAATGTCTCGCCTGACTCGCGAAGCAGAAAAATGCTTCGAGGAGGAGAGATTTTTGTTGACACCAAAAAGCCTTTCATGGATAGGGTTCGCTTCAGCGAATGCGGATTGGCGATGCCGCGCCCAGGACAGCGTTCGCTGAAGCGAACCCTACGAATTGACAGAAACCAGTTTCCGGGGGGTTCCACGGTGTTGAGCCTCTTGGCTCAATGGCAGCATTATTGCCCGGACGATACCGCCTGCGTGGGAAGATGCACCAGGCAAACGCGATGGCTTCCGCCGGCGGCCAGGGTCTTTGGGGAACAGATCGGGCGCACGAGCGTGATTCGTTTGGCGCCGAACTCGGCTACGTAAAGATTGCCGTTCGCGGGGTCTTCGATGAGATCGACGGGATTGACGAAGTGGGTGAAGCCTTCGATGCCGGTAATGGATTCGGACACGTCGCCGGCGGAGTCCAGGCCCAGCGCGATGATGTCGTCGCCGCCGCTGTAGCGGACGAACAGGAGTTTGTGCCGCAGCGCGCCGCCGAAAATATTCGACTGGTATTCGATCGCGCCGCAGGGGGACAGATTCTTGCCAAAGCTGAAGATCGCCGGATGCCAGTTGCGATCGGGCTGCGTGCCCAGGGGGTAATCCGCGACCTGATACGGATTGGCGCGCGGCCCGGCGTTGCCGCCGTTGAGCACATACTCGGCCCGAGCCGGATTGGGATGGCCGTAGTAGGCGCCCTGCTCGACCTTAAAGAGCATGTCATCTTCGGTTTCGGTAATGTTGTTGATGCCGGGGACCATCGGGCCCAGGTATGGCCCGCGCGTCGTGGCATCGAGCCGCCGAAGCCGGTCGGCGCCCTGCGCGGGCGTTCCCGGCGAGTTGCCATAGGCGGCCGAGCCATTGATGCCGGCGTACAGATGACCGTTGCCGTGCCAGACCAGATCGAAGCTGTTGCGGGTCCCGCTGGCATAGATCGTGAGCGGTACGCCGGGCGAGAAGGGATCGTAATGACCGCCCTCCCCGGTCTGCACGTCAAGCGGCAGGGCGCCTTGCTCCAGTGATTTCACATCGACGCGAAGAATCGCCGCCGTCAACAGGCGCTCCGGGCGGAAGCCCCATTTATGATCGGGCGCGCCCATTGCCGTGTTGGCCGCCTGGCAGAAATAGAGCGCGCCATCGGGGCCAAACACCGGCTGATCGTTCAGATGATCCTTCCAGGCGCGCGGCAGATGCACGATCATGTCTTCGTACTTCTCAAGATCGGCGCCGCTCAGCCGGCTGATCTTTCCGGTCCAGTCATCGGCGCCTTTGATCGCCAGCGCGCCTTGTTCTCCGCCGCGCGGCAATTGGCCGTGGCTGACCCAAAGGATCAATCGCCCGGCGGTGGACGCCGGATCAAACGTCATGCCCGTGATCAGCCGCATGGCGCCGTTGGCGTGATTGACGGTCTCGATCTCCTGGCCCTCTCTCAGTGTTCCGTCGGGCTGGATGGGATAGCGGAAAATCTTGCCGGTGAGGGTGCTGGCGTAAAGCTTGTGATCGGGCCCGATGCTCACGCAGGTGAACATCTGTCCTCGCGCGCCGGGCAGCGCAACTTTCGTGAAGGCGGCGGGAAAGTCTCCCAGACTCTGGCCGGCGGCGGTCCAGAAGGTTGCGGTATATGGAGCGAACGCGTGCCCGCCGGTGTCGCGGGCGAGTGGCGTGACCTCGAAGGTGTATTGCGTATTGGTATCGAGCGTTTGCATCGGACGCAGCACGATCGCATCGCCGCCGCCGCTGGTGTTCACGACCGCCGGAATGGCGCGACGATCGGAGGTGCGATAGAGCCGGACGGAACCGCCATTCAGCGTCGTCGGGTCCACGACATTCCCGGAGAATGGCAGATCGACATCCGCCGCCACGAACGCATCGGGCAGGACATTCCCCTGGCGATTTTCCGGCCGCGTGCGCGTCACCGCAGGGCGCGGCGGATAATGATGGATTCCATAATCCGCCCAAACCAGGCGAAGCGCCCGCGTCTTATAACCCCGGCCCCTGGCCCACGCGCACAACACCAATGCCGCCGCCAAGGCAAGCAACAGCCCAAGCCGCAGGAAACTTCCGCGGGGGACACGAGCGATGGATTGTTGGTTTGCGTCGCTGCTTGCCATTGTGCATTTTCAATGCCGGCGTCTGCTGGCTTATCGGGCGGAATCCTCAAGGGCTTAATGATAGGGATCACTTGAGATGCACATCGACATGCCGTGAAATCTCATAGATCCCCCACAACACCAGCGGGACGGCCACGACCAGTACGATCCATCGCACCGCGCGCCATCGGCTTTTCCATGCCTTTGGCGCCACCAGCCGCTGCGCGCGGCCGGTGAGCGGCACCTGATCGATGTGATCCAGATCGTATTTCATCTCCAACGCGGTGGCATACCGGTCGGCGGGGTTGCGCGCCATCGCGTGCAGGATGACTTCCTCGATCTGCGGCGACAGATCCGCGAGGCGCTGGCGCGGCGCGATGGGGTCGCCAGTCAGGCGGGCGTTCATAATCATAAATGGATTGGCCCCCTCGAAGGGCATCGTGCCGGTGACCATTTCGTAGAGAATCGCGCCCAGCGAATAGATGTCGGTTCGGCGGTCGCCGCGCTTGCCCTTCACCTGCTCGGGGGCCATGTAGTCGGGCGTGCCCATGGCGGGAGTGAATCCTCCGAACGTCAAGCGGCGCATGCCTTCGTACTTGGCGATGCCAAAGTCCATCACGCGTATGCTGCCGTCGTTGCAGATCATGATGTTTTCGGGCTTCAGATCGCGATGCACCACATCGTGATCGTGCATGTAATGCAGGGCCTCGCAGATTCGGCTGGCGATCTTCATCGCATCCTGCGGCGGCATCGGGCGCACGCTCCGCATCAGATGCCCCAGCGTCTGGCCCTCCAGATATTCCATCACGATGTAAGGCCGGCCCTGGCTGTCGGGAGCGTCTTCGAAGCGCAGGATGTATGGGTGATTCAGAGTCTTGCCGATCTGCTCCTCGCGCTTAAATCGCGAGTAGAAACCGGCATCCGCCTCGAACTGCATCAACGGAACTTTCAACGCCACCGTGCGCTGGGTTTGATTGTCGATGGCCTTGAAGATCGAGGCCATGCCGGATCGGCTGATCTGGTCGATAATTTGATAGCGGTCGTCGAGGAGCTGGCCGACTTCAAGTTCATTTCCCATGACGGCAGACTCCACCTTCCGATAAATCGGCAGCCCGCGATAGTAGCTAAGCCGCTCCACGCTTTCGATGCGGATGATCTGAACGGTGAGGTTGTCATCCCCCCCGCGCTTGATCGCCAGATCGATGAGTTGTTGACACGCCTCTTCCAGAGGCTTTTTTGTGACCAGGTCGTACATTTCCGTTTCGGTGACGAAGCACCACAGGCCGTCGGTGCATTGGATGATGTAATCGCCGGGATTGACGATGACGGTGTGGTAATCCAACCGGATGACCGGATCCTGCCCCACCGTTCGCGTCAGGACCGAGCGAAGCTGGCTGTTCATCGCGTCCTGCACGGTGATCAGCCCGAGCTTCACCTGCACGCCGGCGTAAGAGTGATCGCTGGTGAGCCGGCGGATGCGCCCGCCCTGAATCGCCAGGGCCCGGCAGTCGCCCACATGCCCGATCGACACTTCGTTATTGCGAAACACGCTGACGGTCAGCGTGGTGAGCATCCGCCCCTCGGTGCGGTTTTTCATGCCCGCGTCGTAGACCGCGACGTTGGCGGCGGTAAACATCTGCCAAAGCAGCGCGCCCGGAGATAGGCCGGTCTTGGCGCCGACGAAGGCCTGCCGGCAATGCTGGCAGGCGAGGTGGCTGGCGATTTCGCCGTTGCCGTGCCCGCCCACGCCGTCGGCCAGGATCGCCGCCGCGCCGCGCATCCGCCATTCTTCGGGCGTTTGCGGCTGCCAGAACTCCAGGCAATCCTCGTTATTGCCCCGAACCGGGCCGGCCGAAGAGAGGGCGGCATAGGTGATCTGCATGCGGGGTGGTCTCCGGGGCGCAAACGCCGCTCTTCCTCCAGGCCGCGGGCCGCATGGGAAGGAAAGGAAGCGAAGTGTATCGCAAAATCCGTGCGCCGGCGACCACAGGCGGGGCAAAGCCGTGGAAGGCAGCGTTGCATCGTACCCGAGTTGGAGTTGGCGGTCGTATTAAAATGTGGCACGGGCGGCTCGCCCGTGTGCCGCGGTAATCCACGGCTTTGGCCGGTAATCCGGCCAAGGTACTGGGCGAAGCGATGCGTTCTGCCGGGGAATTTACGGACGCTGCGCTCGATTACCTTCGACCGGAGTACCGGTCGAACATCGCGGCATACCGCGACTCCACGGGCGGGACGCCCGTGCTACGCGAGATTGCCCACGCTTGCAGCGTATGCCTTCGCACTTGTGCAATACTGCGCAATTTGTGTGCAACGCCGTTTGCCGCCGCCACGCCCTCTCTCAGGTCTGGAAAAGCCCCCACTCGTCTATTTGCCGCAGTCTGAATGATTCTGAATGAAGATGCCGCCTTGCAACAAGGCAAACCGCGTCGTTGGCACACTCTTTGTTTTGGGACGCTTAACCGCCGCGCATCCAACGAACATTTTTCGGCAGAAACAGATCGGGTTGGAGTGGAAACGAGGGTCCGGCTTCCGGTGCGCCCACCTATTGGGCAACCGCCGCCTGGACGGTTCCACACCCCTTTTTCTGGCAAGCCGAGCGAAAGGAGATCCCTGTGGCAGAATCTTCCCCCGGTCCCATCGCCCCCAGGCCGACATTGGGCCTCACCGGACTCACGTCCAACGCCATGGCGCTGATCGCGCCGGGGGCGTTTTTGTGGCTGACGTATGCGATGCAATCGCAATATGGCTCGCCCATGGCAGGGATGTCGATGTGGTTTGGGATTGTCATGGCGTTGCTGCTATGCCTGGCCACCGCGATATCCTATGCCGAGTTATCCAAACTGTATCCGGGCGCCGGATCGAGCTATTTCTTCGCCGAGCAGGCATTTCTCTCCAAGCGCACGGCATACAAATGGGCCCGCGTAACCAAGTTCATGGTCGGATGGGCCAGCCACCTGTATTACTGGGTCTATCCCGGAGTGATGGTCGGCGTGACGGCGCTGATTGCCGGCTATCTGGTGGGGCAGATCTTCCCCCTTACTTTTAACGCCGCCGTCCCCAGCCTCCTGTTCATGGGGCTGTTTTGCGTCGTATTTTCAGTTGGCGTGGCATATATTGCGTTCCGGGGCGTGGGTGGAACCACCGGCGTGAACGCGGGTATTAACGTCGTGCAGATCATCGCGCTGATCGTCTTCTCGATCATGGCCATCAGCTATCGCGTCCATCACACGCCCGGCTCGCAGGGGTATGCCATCGCTTCCGATGGACTGGCTTATGACAACGTGCAGGACACCATGCCTGACACCAGCAAAACCATCGCTGATCCCAAGAACCCCGGCAAGCAGATGCAAGACCCGGCCGCAACGATTCCTGCTGTCGATGCCCAGGGAAATCCAGTGTTCAAAACCGGAGCGGACAGCAAGGTAATTGTTGATTACGACAAGGCAACCGTATCAACAATGCCCGACGCCAGTGACGCCACCAAGACTGTCCCCGCGTTCCAAAGCCATCCGACTGCCGGCTCGGTCATCGCGCCGCACAAGTTCAATTATGTGATCATCCAGGCCTGCGTCGCCATCCTGATTCTCGTTGGTTTCGAATCGGTCACCGCGATGGGCGAAGAAGCTAAGAACGCAAAGCGGGATATCCCCCGCGCGGTCATTCTCTCGCTGATTATTCAGGGCGGGTTCTGCTATCTGCTGGAGTATTTCGCGGCCAACTACTTCCTCAATACGCAATATACGAATACCGCCGCCGCCGGCGCCACGGCCCCGATCGGCGACATGATGCAGATCGTGGGGGCATCATTCTTCCACAACACCAATGGCGGATGGTGGTTCATGATGATCATGGCTACGACCGTCTTCCTGGCCCTCGTAGGCACAACACTTTCGTGCATGAGCACCGGCGCCCGCGTGACCTATGCCATGGGCCGCGATGAGGAAGTTCCCAACCACTTCGGCATGCTGCACGGCAGGAAACTGACTCCCCACCGCGCCATCTGGACGCTTGCGATTATATCTTCCGTGCTGGGCATCTTCGGCGTGCTGTTCTACTTCTGCGGCCCGCTAGTCAGCATCCAATCCGATGCCACCATCGCTTCCTGGTGGCATAAGAACATTTGGTATTGGTTCGGCCTCTTCAAGCCAGAGACTGCCGCCAAGTTCCCCAATAGCCTGCTGATCATCACGCTAGTCAGTAACTTCGGGACATTTTTGCTGTACATGATGACCTGCATAACGGCCATCGTGGCCTTCCGCGAGCATAAGAGCTTCAACGGCTTCAAGCACATGGTGGTGCCGGTCTTCGGACTTCTGGCCAACCTTCTTTGCATGAGCTTTTATCTGATCGGCCCCTTCACGGTGGCCGGTATGAGCAAGAAAGAGCCATTTATCGCGTTGGGGGTGGCCGCCGCCTGGGGCATTTATGGCGCGATTTACTTCATGGGCCGCAGCAAGAAGCTGGGCCGATCCGTCCTCATCACCACACCGCCGCAACGGGCAATGAGCGCATAAGTTGGCCCCGAATTCTTTAGACAGTGAATCGCACAAACGTAATCGTCAACGGACGGCCGCCATCCCGGTGGCCGTCCGTTGACGCATGTGGGCGCACTGCCAGGCGGTCACGACTTCAGCAACCTCGGATCAAAAAAGAATGGCTGCTCGGCACCCCATCGGAGCTTATGGAAATCGCGATGGTTTGGGTTGAGGAGAAAATTGCTCTCGGTTTCGATCACTGCGCTTGGAACTTGCAGGATCGCCGACCGGCCTTGGGCCACCCATTCGTCGCCTATTTGCTGCACGTCCGAAGGGACCGGATTGCGGTGCCAATCGACCGGCAGCACCGCCCCATCGAGTTGCATGAGTAGCTTGTCGTCAAAGTCCACCGAGCGAACAATATACTTTCCCAAAGCATCGGATGACTCGAGGTGGATCAACATCTCAAGCGACGCCAGCGAGAGGGTGGCCGCGGTGTAAATGATTCGTGTCCCCCGGCTGTTCCATCGGCCCCCGAAGAACCCGGCGCCCTCTCCGGTGAACGCGGATGATGCGTGCTTGTGCTTATAAATCCGCCATGAAGTGATGCTCAAGTAAATACCCCGTGCTCCAGTCGCCCAATCAGATCCTCCACCTCGCGAGCGCCGAGTTCCGTGCGGGCTAGTTCAAAGGGAGGCTTGTTCCCTAATGCCCTTTGCCGCCTCTGAAGCCAAGCAATAGCCGCTTTTGCGTCACCTTCAAACAAATCGACGGCCTTCTCGAAGATATTGGCCATGCGGTACAAACGCTCCGACTCATCGGGATTTAATCTTCCCTCCATCCTCCGACGGCTCAGCGTTCGCGACGGAATCCGCACCATCTTCGCGATGGCCTCAACGGATAACGCCGTGGCGTCCTCAAAGTGATTCAAGAACTCGTAGGGAAATCCATCCTCAATGCTTTCTATTACTTCGGGAACAGAATTCGCGCGAAGCCCCAGACTTTTGCCCCGCGCCGCTCGAAGCTTAGTACCGTGATGAGCCATATGCCGGATTGTATGCGCCAACTGGCTAAACTCAATGGGCCATTTGGCCAAGTATGACCGTTGCTTATATTTGGAGTAAACTCCCCATCATGCAAATCTGGATCGTGCCATGTTTTCTCATCGTATTGATGCAGGCGGGTTTTGCGTTGATGGAAACGGGGCTGTGCCGGGCGAAGAACGCGGCACACACAATGTCCATTACATTCCTCGCTTACGCGCTGGGCATCACCGCGTTCTGGGCGTGCGGCTACGGACTGATGTGCGGCGGCGTGGCCAGCAAGCATGCCGCCGCGCCATGGGGAAATCTCAACAACCTGTCCCTGCTCAAGAACCTCTGGGGCGTCGGGCATCATCTGCACCGCTGGGATTTCATCGGCGGCAGCGGCTTCTTTCTCGCCATAGGCCGGCCGGGCCATGCCCATGACGCGGTCATCATCGGCTTCCTGTTCATGATGCTCTACCTGAGCGTCGCCGCCACCATTCCCACCGGCGCGCTGGCCGAGCGATGGAGCTTTAAGAGTTTTTTTGTTTTCACGCTACTCGTGGGCGCGGTCATATTCCCGGTGTACGGCTGCTGGATGTGGGGCGGCGGATGGCTTGCGGAACTGGGCCGCAACATGGGCCTGGGGAATGGCGCGGTCGATTACGCCGGCTCCTCGGTGGTTCACCTGCTGGGCGGAACGCTGGCGCTGGCGGGCGTCTGGCAGATCGGACCGCGACTTGGGAAGTACGATGGCGAAGGTTTGCCGCGACCGATCTTCGGGCACCATGTGCCGATGGTGATTCTCGGCACGCTCCTGCTGGCGTTCGCATGGTTCGGATTCAACACCGCGCGATCGTTCGCCGCCGGCGACGGGCGCGCTGGCGCGGTTGCGGTCAACACTGCCCTTGCCTCAGCCGCCGGCACGCTGGCCGCCGGTTGCTTCATGTGGGGCGTGTATGGAAAGCCCGACCCCTCGGTCATGTGCAACGGCATGCTGGGCGCGCTGGTTGCAAGCTGCGCGGGATGCGCGTACGTTGAGCCGTGGGCGGCGTTTCTTATCGGCGCGATCGCCGGCGTCCTGGCGGCGTGGAGCGTCTTGTTCCTCGAACGACGCGGCATCGACGACCCCGTCGGCGCCATCAGCGTGCATGGCGTCAACGGCCTGTGGGGCATGCTCGCCGTTGGTCTCTTCGCCAACGGCGCCTACGGCTACGGCGCCGGCGGCATCCCCTCCAACGTCACGGGCCTCTTCTACGGCGGCGGCAAGCAACTCCTCGCGCAGCTTCTGGCCTCCGCCGTCTGCATCGCCTGGGCCTTTGCGCTGGGCTCGATCGCCTTCATCCTGATCCGCGTCATGCTCGGCTCCAACCGCGTCCCCGCCGAGGTGGAAATCGCGGGACTCGACATCCCGGAAATGGGCGCGTCCGGCTATCCCGAATTCATCAGCCACATGGCCCCGGAACAGGTGCCGATGTCGGAGATGATGGGGAAGCCACGGCGATAGCAGCGTGGCACGGGCGACCCGCCAGTGGGGTAGCCGCAGGCGGTTCGCGCACGATCATGCAGGGATGCATCCGCCACACCGCCGGCGTGATGCCTCGCCTGCTCGCCGCCACCCCGGATGCAACGCCGCCTTCGGATACCTCTTTGCCCGGCGCGCTTCCGCCCAACGCCAGGCAATCGACCATCGTGCCGGTATTCGCTGATTGCATGCTCGAGGCGGGAATGCCCAGGAATAGCGACGATGTGCCGGCCAACCTGATCAACCCCCTGCCGTTTCGCAACGGCACCGGCCCCATCACGCCCGGCCCCAAAGGCTCGATGGCTTACTTCTGCATCGATCGCCATCACAAGGCGGTGAACGCCGTCTTCCTGGACGGGCACGCCGCCCGCGTCCCCCTCGAGGAACTCTGGCAACTCAAGTGGAACGAGGATTTCCAGCCCCGACAGGTCGTTTTGCCGCGATGAGCAAGCATCTGAAATGCGAGGTCCACACCTCTCTGTCGTCTTTCTCGCCCTCAAAATGGGCGTGGCAATTGATTATTGATCCAGGTTATCAGTCTCCCACGTCAGACACTCATAACGGATCATGGTGTTCCGGTTTTGCAGCGGGTTGGCAGATTCAAAAAAGATCATCGGATCGAACAGATCGACATGGCCGTCCGCAAAGCACACGTTGGCCCGCCCGCCATGGCGGTCTGTCATCATCGGGTCCGGCACGGGCGGCAGCGAATAAACCGTCGACAGCACGTTGGAGATGGCGCTGGCCTTTTGGCAGTCGAAGATGAGAACTTTGTGATCGGGATGGATGATCTGCGTCAGCTTAACACCCGAAAATAGTCCGTACTCGCCCGTTGGAGTGTGCGCCGTACCCTCGACCGAGCCGTGAAGTTGAATATTCATGGAGTAGCTGAGATTGCGAGCGTAGGTGACGCTTGTCAGAATGTTGCCATAGACGTCGGCGACAAGTCGGTCGGGGCCGTCGGACGGGCACAAGAACAAGGCTTGCCGCGTGTCGGTGCCGCCGTTGAAGTAGCTCCAGAGCTGGCCGTTCTCCAGGTCGAGCAAGCCAAGGCTTGGGGAAAACAATCCAAAATAAGGCGTGTTCTCGCCGGCATCCCCTGGAATGGGCAGGATGTTCTTGTTGTCGTTGGCGTACATGATCATCGCGGCATATATCTGCCGGATGTTCGATGCACATTTGACTCGGCGCGCCTGCTCCCGCACCTTGCTCAACGCCGGTAGCAGCAACGCCAGAAGCACGGCGATGATGCCGATGACCACCAGCAACTCGACGAGAGTAAATCCCGGCGCAACACCCTTGGAGCGACGCATGACGGGTCCTTTCGATCTGCACCCCTCGCAAGCGACACGAACGTGATTGGAACTGGGCTATCAGGTCATCAGGGTATCACTCCCGTCAGCCACGTCAACACCTTGCGTCAGAAACCGATCCTGCCCCATGACGCGCAACCTTGATGGCGTTAGACTTCATGCGATGCACGGAAGCGACACGCACACGGAATGCACCCACGACCACCCTCACGGCGGCGCGCAGGAGCACACCCATACTCATGAGGCTCCGCGCGGCCAGTTGGGCTTCGCGGTCGGCTTGACACTGGCCTTCGTCATCGGGGAGATCATCGCCGGCCATTTCGCCCATAGCCTGGCGCTGCTTTCGGACGCCGGCCATAACTTCGCCGACGCGGCGGCTCTGGGCTTTAGTTGGTATGCGGTATGGATGGCAAAACAGCCGGCCCACGCCGGGATGACGTTCGGCTACCACCGCGTGGGAATCCTCGCCGCCCTCATCAACGCGGTCTCGCTGGTGATCATCGCGCTGTTGATCGGCTGGGAGGCCGTCGAGCGATTGCGGCATCCATCGCCGCCGCAGGGCTGGGTAATGGCCGGCGTGGCGCTGGTCGCAATCGCGCTGAACGTGACGATCAGCCTGTGGCTGCACGCCGGCGCCGCGCACGACCTGAATTTGCGCAGCGCCTACGTTCACATGATCGGCGACGCGGTGGCGGCCCTGGGCGTTGTTATTGCCGGCCTGATCGTCGTATTCACGAAGTCGGCGCTGGCCGATCCTGTGGTGTCATTCCTCATCGCCGGGCTGATCCTGTGGAGCTCGTGGGGCATTCTCAAGGAAAGCGTCAACGTGCTGTTGGAGGGAGCCCCCGCGGGCATGGATATGGCGTCGGTGGTCGCGACCATCCAAAACGTGCCGGGCGTTCTGGGCGCGCACGACCTGCACGTTTGGACGGTCGGCCCGGGGGCCATCGCATGCTGCGTCCACGTCATGGTCGACGAGCAGCCCGTGCGCGAGGGCCAGCAGATCCTCAAAAACATCGTGGCTCACCTGCATGGCGAGCACCGCATCAATCACACCACGGTGCAGGTCGAGGTCGAGGGCCACGAGTCCAACGAGATGTACTGCTGCATCAAGGGAAACGCCCATATTGGGCATAATCATTAAGCCGCTTGCATCGCGTCTTCACCTCCGGTACATTCCTTGGCTTGGCCTGCCAAGGGCCATCCCGCGTCGGTTCGTCCGATTGGGCGAGACTGATCGCGGGTCTTTGTTTTACATCATCACCGTAACCCATAAGCCCCATGGCGGTTCCGGCGACTTGGCCGCGCGGTTTCGCACGGGCTGACGGCACGACGCTTTTTTGGCCGTGTTTTGGAGCAGACTGTTTATGGCAGAGAATCAATCCGAACTCGTGAAATCGCTCGTCGAGGCCGGCGTGCATTTCGGGCACCGCGTGAGCCGCTGGAATCCCAAGATGGAGCCGTACATCCAGGGCAAGCGGAACATGATCCACATCATCGACCCGCGCGAAACCGTCAAGGGCTTGTTCCGGGCCCGCAGGTTTTTGCAAAGCATTGTCGCCGGCGGCAAGGACATTCTGTTCGTCGGCACCAAGCGCCAGGCGCGCCATGCCATCGAAGAGGAAACCAAGCGGTGCGGCATGCACTACGTCTCGGTGCGCTGGCTGGGCGGCACGCTCACCAACTTCCGCACCATCCGCGCCCGCCTGCTCCGCCTGGAGGAACTCGAAAAGCTCTGGGCGACCGGGCAGATCGAAACCTACTCCAAGAAGATGAAGTCCACCCTCCAGCGCGAGATGGACAAGATCAAGACCAACCTGGAAGGCATTCGCAAGATGGAGCGGATGCCGGGAGCGATGTTCATCATCGACACCCGCCGCGAGCATATCGCCGTGAAAGAGGCCAAGAAGCTTGGCGTGCCGACCGTGGCGCTGATCGACACCGACAGCGACCCCGATTTGATCGACCTGCCCATCCCCGGCAACGACGACGCGATGCGGGCCATCGAGATCATCATGAAGGACCTGGCGGACGCGATCATCGAAGCCAAGGCCGGCCGCTCCGAGCAGAAGGGCGAGGATTCGCAAGGCGCTCCCGGCCAGCCCGCCCGACGCCGCAGCGCGCGAAGCCAGTTCCGCGCCGAAGAAGGCGGATCGCCGGCCCCCGCGCCGGTGGAGGCGGGAGTAGCCAGTGGAGTTCCTGCGGAAATGCCCAACTCCGCACCCGAGCCCGTGGCGGCCGGGCAGGGGGCGTAACAAGTCACTCAGAGCAACTGCGCCACGACCCAAGTAATGGCTGAAAATCCGAAATCCGAAGCACGAAATCCGAAACAAATTCAAAAGGCAAGCAAAGCGGAAAATTCAAAGGGCGCGGCGGGACCGTTCTTGTTTTGAAATTTCCCCCTTTGGATTTTGAGCTTGTTTCGGATTTCGTGCTTCGGATTTCGGATTTTGAACTGTTTCGTGGCTTCGTGATTAATAATCCAGTTTGGAGAATAACAATGCCAGAGATCACCGCGAAAATGGTCAACGACCTGCGTGCCCGCACGGGGCTGGGGATGATGGAATGCAAGAAGCTGCTGAGCGAAGCCGGCGGGGAGATGGACAAAGCCATCGACATCGCCCGCAAGAAAGGCGTGAAAACCTCGATCGCCGAGCGCACGGCCACCGAGGGGCGGGTGGTCGCGGAGATCAGCGCCGACAAGAAACGCGGCGCGGTGGTCGAGGTGGTGTGCAACACCGATTTCACCGCCAAGAGCGAGCCGGTCGCGAAGGTCGCGAAGATCGCGATCGAACGGCTGCTCAAGCATCCGGGCGCCAAGCTCGCCGAGGATGGGGAAATCCGGATCGAGCTGACCGCGGTCAGCCAGCAGACCGGCGAGAACGTGCAGATTGGCCGCACGGCCACCCTCGAAGGCGAAACCGTCGGCGGCTACGTCTACCACACCGCCGGCAAAGGCAAGATCGCCGTGCTGATGGCTTTCACGGGCAAGCCCGATGACGCCGTGATTTCGCACCTTGGCATGCACATCGCCGCCACCCGCCCGCTCGCCCACCGGCGCGACGAAGTGCCGGCGGATGTCGTTGCCAAGGAGCGGGAGATCGCCGTCGAGCAGGCCAAAGCCACCGGCAAGCCCCAGCAGATCGCCGAGAAAATCGCCGAGGGAAAGCTCAACGCCTTCTACGGCGAGCGCGTCCTGCTCGACCAGGATTTCATCAACGCCGAGGTCTACAAGGGGAAAGTCGCCGACTTCCTCAAAGTCCGCGGGGCGGCGCTGCATAAGTATATTCGGGTGGAAGTGGGGCAATAAGGGCTGCTACACCCCGTGGGCCGACGATAAGGTGCCGACGGTGCCACAATGCATTGGCACTCGTCGTATCACGGGCGTCCCGCCCGTGCATGGTGCTTTGAAATTGGGAATGTTGTAATTCCTCGACCACCGCACCCGTCCGCACGGGCGAGACGCCCGTGATACGGCAACGTTTTTCTTCTCGACAGCTCTGCAACCACTGAAGTGTTTCCAGGTAGGCAGCACCCGAATCGCTAGTAGACTCATTTCGCCTTTTTCGCCCGTCCGCTTCGTTGTACCGGTCTCTTCATCCCGCGTGCTTTCGCCACCGGTCGCGGCTTGATGGGGCGCTGGGCGACGCCGGCGGAGGGGGAACCTTCGGGCGGCTCGGTCCCCCACTGCTGCCGTTCGCGCGGGCGAACGAACAGCTTGATCGGCACCTGCGCGTACGGCAGCAACTCGCGGAAGCGGTTGATGATGAACCGCTGATACGCCTCGTTGAAAAACTCGGCTTTGTTGACGAACAACACGATGGTCGGCGGGGCGACATCGGTTTGTGTGCCGTAATAAATCCGCGCCTTGCGGCCATGCGGCGTGCTGGGTTGGCGCTCCAGCAAAATCTGCTTCAGCGCCTCGTTGAGCCGGGATGTGGAGATGCGATCGTGCGATTGATTGTATAAATGTTGCGAAACGTCGAGCACCGTCTGCACGTTCTTCAAATCCTTGGCCGTCGCGAAGACGATCGGCGCATAATCGAGTTGTTTTAGCTCCTGGTCGAGATACTCGCGGTATTGGGCCATCAACTGCGTGTCATCGACGCGGGCGCTTTGATCGTCGGCTTTCTTGTTTTTCTCCGCCATCGTCCGGGCCCGCTCGCGGACCAGATCCCATTTGTTCACGACCAGCACGACCGGCTTAAACTGCTCGGAAATGTACTGCGCCAACTTCTTGTCCGGCTCACTCACCGGCTCGATCCCATCGATCAGCATCAGCACCACATCCGCCCGGCGGATCGAGCGCTGGGCGCGATGGAAGCTGTAAAACTCGATGTCATCGGTCACCATATGCCGTTTCTTGCGGACGCCCGCGGTATCGATGACGACGAAGGTTTTGCCCTCCTTCTCGAAGCGCACATCAATGCTATCGCGCGTGGTGCCGGGAAGTTCGGAGACGATGACGCGATCTCCCTGCCCCTCGAACACCTCGGCCACCGCGTTGACCAGCGTGCTTTTGCCGGCGTTGCGCTTGCCGACGATCGCCACCATCATCGATGGCTCGGGGTATTCGGTGGGCGCGTTCGACAGATCGACATTCTTGCGGATGGCGTCGATGATTTGCGGAAGATTGCGGTCATTCATGGCGGAGACGCCAATCGGCGTGCCCAGTCCCAGCCGGGCGAAATCGCCGAGCGCAACGTCCGCCTTGGGGCCGTCGGCTTTGTTGGCCACCAGAAATGTTTTGATCCCCTTTCGCCGAAGCATTGACGCGATCTCCTGATCGGCCCCGGTGAGTCCCTCCTGGCAATCGACGATAAAGAGCACAAGCTGCGCCTGGCTCATCGCCAGCTCGATTTGATGCTTAATGTGCTCAGTGAGTTGATCGGGATCGACGTATCCGTATCCGCCGGTGTCAACGAGTTCGACATACCGGTCGCCGATTTTCAACGGCATGGCGATCCGATCCCGCGTCACGCCGGGCATGTCCTGCACGATGCTGATCCGCTTTTCGACCAGCGCGTTGAGCAGACTGCTCTTCCCGACATTGGGCCGACCGACAATCGCAACCGTTGGAGGCAATGGCATGTTAGTATTGTGGAGGGAGGGAGGGGGATTAGCAATTTGTCTTGGGGCTCCGCCCCAAGCCCCGAAGTTTATCGCTTTTGTGCCTCCAGCAGATGGGCACAAGACCAGGACCGGGCGAATCAAGTTCGCCCGACCCACTGCCCTCTGGCAACCGGCGTGGCGCTCGGGTCGCACCGCCGCGGAGCCCTATCCTCCAGCCGGGAGGGATATTCTGACCCCGTGATCCGGTGTCGGTCAAGGCATGCCCCCCTTCTGCTGGAGGCACCAAAGCGGAAAACTTCGGGGGTCCGGGGGCGGAGCCCCCGCAGGCACGGTGAACCGCTTAGGGCCTGTCCGAAAACAACATGTTCAACTTCTCTTCCTCGAATTCGGAATTCCTCGGGAAATTTGCATTTTCCACTGGCAGTCATTGAACAGGTTATTTTTGGTCAGGCCCTTAGTTGGCAGGCTCCCGACAAGTGGTATGATTCAGGCTGTCGCGATTCGGAGGTTAATCGCCTGGTATACACCATGAACATTACGATTACATTGGAAACACAAACGCTCCTCGAAGAGCAAATGAAGAAACGGCGATTTTCGACCCCGGACGATGCGGTGCGCACTGCCTTACAGTCATTGGAGACCGCGGAGGGCGTGGATATTGAGCAACTTGATGCTCAGACGCAGGCGGCTTTAGACCGAGCATTTGCGCAATCTGAGCGCGGCGAAGGACGGCCTTGGGAGGAAGTCAGAGCGGAATTGCAAAAGAAATACCCGCCCATATAGTTCTCACGATCCGGCATGGCGTGAGAAAGCCGCCGCGATTCAACCTATGAGGCACGCCCTCTTCGCCATCCTCGCCGGTCTGTCGCTCATTATGTGCGTCGCGACGTGCGTGCTTTGGGCGCGGAGCTATTGGGGATCGGATTATCTTGAACGCCGATGGCTTTCGGGCGCGGATGCGACGGCGGTGGAACACCAGTCGCAGGGCATCCAATTCACGCATGGGGAAATTCGATTCGTTCTGGCAAAAGATATGTACTTTCACCGGGGCCGTGCCGACGTGCGAATGACGCGCGCGGCAGCTCAGCCGCATTGGTATTGGGGCCGGATTGGGGTGGGCCATGTCGGCTGGGAATCGCCCGTGCCCAAATCTGTCGCCAACCGCCTTGGGTTCGCGGAATGGGAAAGCAATTGGATATCGTCCTTCAGCGATTCGCAAGATCGGATTTGGTCGGCCCCGGCGTGGCTGGCGGCGTTTTTCTTTGCAGTATTGCCGGGGCTATGGACATCGGGCGCGCTCGGCCGGAGACGCCGATGGCGCGCGGGATGGTGCCGGCATCAGCCACGGTTGGCGCGGCGTGAAATCCAAATCCACCGGCCGCGAATCCTCCTTCGAGGGAACCGACCGCCTCGCCGCCGTCCTCGACGGGCGCCATCATTCGCCAGGGCTGGATGTGATTAGCCGATGCGGAAGCGTGTGGATTGATCAGGGGAAATGACCGTGGATGATTCATCATTCCGAGGGCGCGATAGCATCCGTTGATGCTGTCGCGTCTGCGAGTTCGCGAATCAACTTGGTGCAACACTGGCAATGTGATGCTATTTTCCAAACCATCCCCTATGATTCACGTTATACTCTGAGCAGGAGTTGTATTGATGGCTACCAAGACCAAAACCGCCGTCAGACGCGCGAAAACTGCGAAAAGGAAGTTGCCCGCTCCAGGCCGAAAGATGAGCAAGCTCGAAGCCCGCGAGTACGTCTTTAAAACTTTCGGCAAGGCCATGTCTTTGCTCGCCAAACACTGACGGATAGAGGAACGACTGCGCCCAATGAAGTGATCCTCTCTTATCGGCCCCCAATACCGCTGGGCATCGCCTCCCCCCTCTTCTCCTCAATCACCGATTTGATAATGTCATCGAGTTTGATCCCCGGCGCAAACGCCACGGCCGACCGTATCTTTTCCAGCTTCGGCACGCGGCGGGCCATGTCGTCAAACTGCTGGCCGTACGCCTGCTCGTAGGAGATATGCTCGACTTTGCTGGGCGAGCCGGCCAGGTGGATCACGCGGGTGGCCAGTTCGTTGATCGAGACCTCCTCGTCGCTGCCGAGGTTGAAGACCTGCCCGACGGCGGCGGGCGCGTCGAAAAGGCGGGCGATGGCATCGACCACGTCGCTCACATGACAGAAGCAGCGCGTTTGTTTGCCGTCGCCGTAGACGTGCAATGGTTCGCCGGCCAGGGCGGCGGCGACGAAGCGCGGCAAAACCATTCCGTACATCCCCACTTGCCGGGGGCCTACCGTGTTAAACAATCTCACCACGCGCACTGGCAGCCCATACTGCTTGTGATACGCCAGCCCCAGGAACTCATCGATCCCCTTGCTGTAGGCGTAGCACCAACGGCTGTGGCGCGTGGAGCCCATCACGACATCATCATCCTCGCTGAACGGCACGCGCATCCCTTTGCCGTACACTTCCGATGAACTGGTCAGCAGCACCGGCCTGCCGAAACGGTTGGCGGCTTCCAGCACCACCTCCGTGCCGTGGATGATCGTGCGAATCGTGCGCACCGGTTCATCGACGATCAGCTTTACGCCCACCGCAGAAGCGAGATGAAAGATGCCGTCGCACTGGCTCACAAGGAGATTAACGGTCGCCTCGTCCTCCGCTGAGCCGCGCACGAACTGAAAGCCCGGCGTCCCGATTAAACCAGCGATGTTCCGCTGAAATCCGGTGGACAGATCATCGAGAGCGGCGACAGAGTGGCCTTCCTTCAGAAGCCGCTCGCAAAGATGCGATCCGATAAACCCCGCCCCGCCGGTGATGAGGTAGCGCTTGGCCATGAGCGCAGGATAGCAACGCGCACGCGGGAGGTAAAGCGCGGGTAGCATTTCAGCGGTCTGCAAGAAGCGGCGTTGCGAACGTGGTTACGTCGCTTTTTTCGTGACACGGGCGTCTCGCCTCATCTTTCGTCACATTTTTTCCAGTCCAGCCGCCCGCGCGCCCATGACCATCAGGTGAAGGTCATTCCATCCGCGCCAGAGGGTGAGCCAGCCGGGTGGGCCGTCGGACTTGCGGTTTTGGTGGCCGCCCAGTCGGCCCAAGGCCATA
>Ga0209483_1001331_pt1 | contig 18869 bp, 11 predicted proteins | sample NGEPerA_FD_184508 | JGI IMG/M metagenome (GOLD analysis project Ga0209483, IMG submission 184508) | Arctic peat soil microbial communities from the Barrow Environmental Observatory site, Barrow, Alaska, USA - NGEE PermafrostL2-A... | ecosystem: Environmental > Terrestrial > Soil > Wetlands >... | reverse complement strand
GGTATTCGCTGCGCGTGCGTCCCTACATGACGCTCGACGGCAAAATCGACGGCGCGGTACTCGCGCTGATCGACATCGATGCGCTCAAGCGCACCGAGCAGAAAGTCGAAGTCGCGCGCGACTTCGCGGAAGCGACCGTGCGCACGATGCCGGTGCCGCTGGTCGTGCTCGACCAGGACTTGCGCGTGAGAATGACCAACGAGGCGTTCTACAGGACCTTCAAGGTCGACCCGCACGAGACCGAGGGCCACCTGATCTACGAACTGGGCAATCGCCAATGGGATATTCCGGCGTTGCGCGGGCTGCTCGAAGACATCCTGCCTCGCAACGGCTTTTTCAACGACTTCGAGATCACGCACAACTTCCAGAGCGTCGGGCAGCGCACGATGCTGCTCAACGGGCGCCGGCTGGATGCCAAGGCCGATGTGCCGGACCTCATTCTCCTCGCCATCGAAGACATCACCGAACGCAAGCACGGGGATGCGGCACGCGCGCATCTGGCGGCCATCATCGAATCCTCCGGCGACGCGATCGTGAGCAAGGACTTGGACGGCATCATTACGACCTGGAATCGCGGGGCGAAGCGCCTCTTCGGTTACGCCGCTCGGGAAGCGGTCGGCAAGTCCATCTCGATGCTGCTGCCGCCGGGACGCCAATCCGAGGAGTCGGATGCCCTCGCGCGCATTCGCCAAGGCAAGCGCATCGATCACTTCGAGACGTTGCGCCAGCGCAAGGACGGCAACGTGGTGGAGGTTGCATTCACCGTGTCGCCGATCAAGAACGTACAAGGCGAAATCGTCGGCGCGTCGATGATCGCGCGCGACATTACCGAGCGCAGGCAGGCGGAGAAGGCCATCTTCGAGGCGGGCGAACGTTTCCGCCTGCTGGCGGAAACGATGCCGCAGAAGATGTTCACTGCGAGGGCTGGCGGCGAGGTCGACTATTTCAATCCGCAATGGCTCGAATACACTGGCCGGTCGCTCGACGCGCTCCGGGAGTGGGGTTGGACCAAGTCGATCGATCCCGACGACGAGGCGGAGAACCTGAGTGCGTGGCAGCATTCGATCGCCACGGGTGAGGCATTTCACCTCGATCACCGCATCCTCCGCGCCGATGGCGAATACCGCTGGCATGTCACCCGGGCCACGGCGCTGAAGGACGCCGATGGCAAGGTGCTGATGTGGCTCGGCTCGAATACCGACATCCACGACGTCAAGGAGGCCGACCGCCGCAAGGACGAATTCCTGGCGATGCTGGCGCACGAACTGCGCAATCCGCTCGCGCCGATCAGCAACGCGCTGCAAATCCTGCGGCTGAACGGCGGCGACGCAGGGGCCAACAAGCCAGCCATCGACATGCTGCAGCGCCAGGTCGGGCAGGTGATCCGGCTGGTCGACGACCTGCTCGATGTGAGCCGCATCAGCCAGGGCAAGATCATCCTGCAACGCGAGCGTGTCGACTTGACGGCGATCCTGCAACAAGCAGTCGAGTCGGTGCGACCGCATTGCGAAAGGATGGATCAGCAACTGACGGTGACGCTGCCCGTTCAGCCGATCCACCTCAATGTGGATGCGGCGCGGCTCGCCCAGGTCGTCGGCAACCTGCTCAACAACGCCGGCAAGTTCACGCCCAGTGGCGGCGGCATTCAATTGAGCGCAGAGCTAGAAGGATTAGCAGGCAGTCATGCCGTGATCCGCGTGAAGGACAGCGGCATCGGCATCGAGGCCGGCCAGCTTTCGCGCATATTCGAGATGTTCGTTCAGGTGGATAGCGCACTCGAACGAACGCAAGGTGGCCTGGGTCTCGGCCTGGCGCTGGCCAAACGCCTGGTGGAAATGCAGGACGGCACGATCGAAGTGCACAGCGACGGCTTGGGCAAGGGCACGGAGTTTGTCGTGCGCCTGCCGGTGTCGGGCTCGCCCGCGCGCCGGCCGTCGGACATCCCCCCCGTTGTCGTCCACGCGCCGCCGGCCGCGCTTTGCGTCCTGGTGGTCGACGACAACCGCGACGCGGCCGAGAGCCTCGCAACGTTGCTAAAATTGAGTGGTCACGATGTTCATACCGCCTTCGACGGCATCGCGGCGATCGAGGCGGCGGCGACGCTGCAACCCGATGTGATCCTGCTGGACATCGGCTTGCCGAAGCTCAACGGTTATGACGCCAGCCGCCGGATCCGCGAGCAACGCAAAGGCAACGCATTGATACTCGTGGCGTTGACCGGATGGGGGCAGGAGGAAGACAGGCGCCGGTCACAGGAAGCCGGGTTCGACTTCCATCTGGTCAAGCCCATCGATCTTGCAGACCTCGACAGGATCCTGGCTTCCGTGTCGTCATCCGCTCACTTGCAGCCGGCGGCGCGGGCGGCGCCGACGCGTGCCGCGATGCCGCTGCCTGCGGCGGATGTGTCTAAGTTGACATAATACAAATTATACGAAGTGGCGAAGACGGGCAACGTGGGGCATTGCCCAATCCTTCTCCCTAAAACATGGCCTTCGCCCGCCAAAACCCGCCAAGCAACCAAAGCGGTCGCGTTTGTCGTCCAGATCGCACAATCGGTGAGTATCGAAAATCCACTGGCCCAGCAGACGCAGATTTAATGGACGGTTCCGGGCACCGGTAATTCATTGCACCGACCGGAAAGTTGAAGTCCGCGGTTTACGAAGATGCACGGTCCGCTGGCATTGCGTCAAGCAGGTGTCGAAGTTCATGCGCCGAATGCACGTCGAGCTTGGTATAGATCTTCTTGACCTGGTCCGCCACCGTCGACAGCGCGATCGACAACGCTGTAGCGATCTGCGCCTGCGCGTAGCCAGCGTGCAACAGCGAGCATACTTCCCGCTGCGCGACGGACAGCGGCAGTGCGCCCAACGCTCGTCGATGAGCGATGGCACGCGGCTCGTAATGATGGATGGTCACGTGAATCGTGGGGGGAGCCGTCGGGTCGAGCGGCGCGAGTGGCTCCGCCTCGAACAGGAATCGACCCCAGAGGTTTTCGACCGTCAGGCTCGCGCCGTTACGTGACCGTTCGCGGTTGCGCCGTACCTGCTCGACCAGTAGGCCAAGCGTGGGAAATGCCAAGTGGTCTGGTCGGCGCCCCGCCGCATCCGGCGTGATCTCCCCGTGCGTGAGCAGCAGCATCTTGTGCGCATCCTGCGAAACGTACTGCAACACACCTTCGCTCGATAGCGATAAAAGCGCACGGCGGCTGCGGTGCGCCACGTATTCCTGCGGCAACGCGCTTCCCCTTTCCAGCGCACGAGCGATGTAGGGCACCAGCGCGCCGAGCAGTTTCTCTTCGTGCTTGGCGAATACGGCTTCCCCCGGTGCGCGGTAGAGCACGAGCGAGCCAAGCGGTTGCTGACCGGAGCCACGGATGATCGCCTCGACCCGGTAATGCAGTCCTTGCGGCTTCCAGATCTCGTTGTAGAGCGCCGAGCTAAAGAAGTGCGGGTTGTCGAGTTCCGCAGCACTGCGGACAACGTCACCGTCCAGCACCCGACGGAACGCGGGCATGACCTCCTGTTCGCGCCGATTGTGGAATTCCTCAAAATAGCGGTGCGTAACCTCAGCGTCGATTGGCCCCTCGAAAAAGTAGCGCACAAGATTGCCGCGCGCGTCGGTCCAGTCGAACAGATTGCATGCCGACGGGATGATCTCGTGCAGCGCCTCCAGAATTGCCGGGATCAGCTGCTCGCCAGGGAGGCCAAGCGCGCACAGGGACCGAATGTTGGCGATGTCGGTGGCACGTTTCATCGGTGGACTGCCGTCCTCGGAGATATGTGGAGGTTACTTCGCGGCCACGTTTTCGTCATCCCCTGCGATTTGCTGAACGCTGGTTTCAGCCCGTCGATGCCCCCTGGATAGGGGGTGCGCGCGCCAGCGCTCTTCCCGTAGATTTCTGCCGTGGGTGCCGGGGCGAAGCATTGGGCTGAGGTGAGCCCCCCTTCACACCCACACTTCGGAGGTCTACATGGACATCGTTCGAAGGATCGATCTGGCAGCAATCCTGGTTTGTTCCGCGCCAGTTCGTGCCCAGGTTTGCTCTGGCGGGCCGAAGGCGGGATCGATGCCAACGGCAACCAATGAGACATTCCAAGCGACAAGGTGGGGAAAGCCATGGCAACCAAAGTGCACCAAACGCCATTGACGCTGATGGGGCTTGGAACTCTGGCAAGCGCCGCAGTCTTGTCTATCGAACGTCACCTCAGAGTGTGGATCGCCGAGCATGCACTAGCGCAACATGCCGCGGCGGAGACGGCGCTCTCCCGCCGGCAAGTTCGTGACATTCACGCTCTGTACATTGGGACCGAATCGCCGAATCGCTGGCAGCCTGCCGGACTTGCCCGGCCGAAATGATCTCGTGGTCGATATCGTCGATCAACTCGATCCGTCGGCGCTGACCGCGCAGTATCGTGGCAGCGGCTCTGCTGCCCACCACCCGACGGTGATGCTCGGCTTGCTGATCTACGGTTACGCCACTGGCGTGTATTCGAGCCGGCGCATCGAGGAGGCGACGCATGAGTCGATCGCGTTTCGTTACATCGCCGCGAACGAGCAATCCGATCATGACTCGCTGTGCACCTTCCGTAACCAGGAGCGCATCGCATGAACCGGTCACCCGCGTGGACTTCGTTTGCCATCGCCTACTTCGCGTTGTTCACGGTTCCGGCACTAGCCGCGTCCTTTACCGTCATTAACACGAACGACACGGGCGCCGGCAGCTTCCGCCAAGCGTTGCTCGACGCCAATGCCGCTGCGGGTCTCGACGCGATCGAGTTCAACATTCCGGGGGCCGGCGTGCACACCATTACGACGCCCGCGACCGATCTTCCAAACATCACCAGTCCCGTCCTGATCGATGGCTATACACAACCCGGGTCCGCGCCCAACACGAATGCACTGAACGCAGGCATCAACGCCGTGCTGCAGATTGAACTCGCCATAACCTCGGGAGGAGATTTGCACATCGCCGCGGGAGCCGACGGAACCACGATTCGCGGACTCGTGATCAATAACCATTTCGACGAAATCTCGGTGATCGCCAATAACGTCACCATCGCCGGCAACTTTATCGGCACGGACGCTTCCGGAACCCTCGGCAAGGGCGGAACGATCGGAATCGTCGCGGAATTGACCGCCAGCAATCTGACCGTCGGCGGACCCGCTGCGGCGGACCGTAACCTTATTTCAGGTCACGTTTTTTATGGCGTGCAGTTGCCGTTTGTGAGCACGACCGGTCATTTGATCCAGGGCAACTACATTGGCACCGATATCAGCGGAACGCTGAGCCTCGATACGTCTACCGCATTGCAGGCAGGACTCGTTAACATGGGCGGGGTCAGCGTGCTCGACAATCTCATTTCCGGAAACTCCAACGTCGGCGTGCATACGATCAACGGCATCACGCTACGGGGCAATCTCATCGGCACGAAGCGCGATGGCACGAGTGCGCTGCCCAACGGCGTTGGTGTGCTTCTCCAGGGGGCCGGTTCGACCGTGGGCGGATCCGCGGCGGGACAGCCGAATATCATCGCGTTCAATACCGGCGACGGGGTGAACGTGAGCTACACCAGCTTCAGCAACCGAATTTCGCAGAATTCGATCTATTCCAACACCGCGCTCGGCATCACCCTTACCGGGACCGGGGTTCCCTTGGCCAACGACGCAGGTGACCCGGACACGAATGCCGGCAATGACGGCCAGAACTATCCGGTGATCACGTCGTCGAGCGTCGTCGCGGGAACGGCGAGCGTATCCGGAACGATCAACAGCAACGCGAGTGTTTCGCTGCATCTGGAATTCTTCGCGAACGCGGCCTGCAACCCATCCGGCAACGGCGAAGGCCAGACGTTCATTGGCGCGACCGATGTCGGTACCGACGCCAGCGGCAATGCGAGCTTTGGGCCACTTGTCTTCAGCGGCGTGCCCCCCGGACAGGCCGTGATCACGTCTACGGCCACGAGCACGACCGGTGACACGTCCGAATTCTCGCAGTGCCTTGGTGCCGTCGGCGCGCCGCCGACGCTGTCGATTAGCAACGTCAGCGCTAACGAGGGCAACGCCGGCACGACGCCGTTCGTGTTCACGGTGACGCTGTCGGCCGCGAGCGCATCGACGGTGACCGTCAACTACGCCACTGCGAATGGCACGGCGACCTCCGGCAGCGATCACGCCGCCACCAGCGGCACGCTGACCTTCAGCCCCGGCATCACGACGCAGACGATCACCGTCAACGTCAACGGCGACACCACGGTCGAGCCCAACGAGACGTTCGTCGTCAACTTGAGCGTGCCGAGCAACGCAACCATCGCCACCGCACAGGGGACGGGCACGATCGTCAACGACGATGCCGGCACGCCTGCGGTCGCGTCGGCCATTCCGACCCTGGAGGACTGGGCGATGGTCGCGCTCGCGACATTGCTCGCGGCCTCTGCGATGCACGCGCTACGACGGCGCCGCCGCTAGCGGCGACTCCAATAAAAAATGGGATATTTGCTTCGCAACACCGCGCCATAAGTACCAAGAACACGAAGTACGACATCGGATATCGAGGCGTGAACGCCGCCTCGGCGGCCATCCGTATCGCAACTGCCGTCCGCCTGCACCACGCTCGTCGATAATGTGCGCATGACGGCAGCCGGCGTTACCCCGCACAGGAATCCTCGACGGTGAATATCCCGGGCCAGCCCGTTGCGCATCCGAATGCGTACCTGCACGCGCTCGCGTCCTATCGCGCGGGACGTTTGCGCGACGCGCTGCAGGCGTGTGTCGGGCACCTGCAATCGACGCACACGCCGTACCCGGCGACGCTTGCGCTGCTCGGGCGTGTGCTGGCAGATTCGGGACACTACCCGGAGGCGTTGCGGGAACTCACGCGCGCGCTCGATTTGGATGCCACGGACACCAGTGCGTGGCTCAGCCTCGCACTGGTGAATGTCAGGCTAAAGCACTGGCAATCCGTTCAGGAATGCGTCTTAAAGGCATTATCGAACAGTCCCTTGGATGCTGAAGTTAATGCTGTTTCCGCGGGCCTGTTGCTGGAAATCGACGACTACCCCGGCGCGCATGAGGCCGCGCAGCGAGCGAGCATCTTGGCGCCGACTTTTGCGCCCGGGTGGTTCAATCTTGCGTTGGCATTGCAGGCCGATGGCAGCCTCGCCGCCGCGCTCGATGCGGCGCGCCGCGCACGTTCCCTCGACCCCGGCAATCCAGCAGCAAGCGGCCTCGTTGCGGAGCTCGAGGCCGACGCCGGTGATCTTGCCGCTGCACGCGTCACGCTCGCCGACGCGTTGCTGCGGCATCCCGACAATCCGGCGTTGCTGATGCAAAGCGCGTGGGCGGCGCAACGCGCAGGCGATTTGCATGCTGCAACCGACACTTACACGCGACTCCTCGCGTTGCAACCTCACAACGGCGCCGCGGTGTCGCAGCTCATTTTTTGCCACAAGCAGTTGCTCGACTGGAGTGGGCTCGACGGATTTCAGCAACGGTTCCGGCAAGAGGTTGCGGCAGGCACGCCGCTGCTGACGCCGTTCTCGTTCCTCTCCGACCCGTCGACGCGCGCCGAGCAGCGTCAATGCGCGAAAACATGGGGCGAGGGCTTTATCCCGGACGAAGCGCTGCGCCCCGCTCCGCCGGCGGCAGAAACGCCGACGGAAACGCCAGCGCGGCGGCTTCGCATCGGCTACCTGTCAGGCGACTTCTATGAGCACCCCACGGCAGTGCTGCTGGCCGGTGTGCTGGAACGGCATGATCGCGCGCGCTTCGAGGTGTTCGCGTATTCAACCGGTCCCGACGATGCCAGCCCGATGCGTGCGCGGGTCATTGCCGCCTGCGAGCATTTCACCGATCTTCGCGAGCGGCGTGCCGAAACGATCGCCGCGCGCATCGCCGCGGACCATCTCGACGTGCTGGTCGATCTCAAGGGCTACACCGAAGGAGCCCCGACCGCGGCACTGGCATTGCGGCCAGCACCCGTGCAGGCGCACTGGGTCGGCTATCCGGCCACGCTGGCGGCGCCGTTCATCGACTACCTGCTGGTGGACAGGATCGTCGCACCGCCGCAGCACGCCGCCGACTACGCCGAAGCGCTGGTGTGGCTGCCTGACGCCTGTCAGCCGAACGACCGCTCGCGTATCGCCGCCACGCCACCTTCGCGGCAGAGCGTCGGATTGGGCGACACCGACGTCGTGCTGGCAAGCTTCAACGCGGCGTGGAAATCGAATCCGCCGGTGTTCGACGCATGGGCGCGCGTTCTCGCCGCGACGCCGCGGTCGGTGCTCTGGCTGATGGCGCGCCACGGCGCCGACCCCGCCATCGCCAACGCGCGCCGGGAGATGGCGAACCGCGGCATCGCGAGCGAGCGCATCGTGTTCGCGACACGTCGCACGCAACCCGCGTACCTGGCGCTGTACCTGCACGCCGATCTGTTCCTCGACACATGGCCCTACAACGCGCATACGACGGCCAGCGACGCATTGTGGATGGGGTGCCCGATGGTGACATGGCTCGGCGACACGTTCGCCGGCCGCGTCGGCGCCAGCCTGGTGAGCGCAGCGGGTCTCGGCGAACTGGCGACGGACAGCGTCGCGGCCTACATCGAGTTGGCTGTCGCGCTTGCCAGCGATGCGGCAAGGCGCGCGAGCCTGCGTGTGCGCCTTGCCGAGGCGCGCACGCACAGCCCGCTGTTCGACGCCGACGCGATGGCGCGGCACGTCGAACGCGCGTATGCGACGATGGTCGAGCAGCATCGCAGCGGCGTTGTCGCGTCGTTCGAGGTTCCGCGCGGCTGACGAAAGTGCTGCACCAGGCTCGTACGCATCGCGGCCGCCGCCATTCGCCGTGCCCGCGGCGCGCGTCAGGTCGCGGCGGCCGGCGTGTCCGCGACTGCGCCGTCTTCGACCACGCCTTCGGCCACCAGCGCGTCGATTTCACCGTCGGCATAGCCGTGCTCGCGCAGCATTTCCCGCGTGTGCTCGCCGAGCAGCGGCGCGGGCCGCGTCACCGACGTCGGCGTGGCCGAGAAATGCACCGGACATCCAAGCGCCTTCGTCGGCCCGGCTGTCGGATGCACGAGGTCGACGACCATGCCGCGCGCCAGCGTCTGCGGGTGTGTCAGCGCTTCGCCGATCGTGTGCACCGGACCCGCCGGCACGCCGGCCGCGTCGAACGCGCGCATCCACTCGGCCTTGCTGCGCGTGGCGAGCACCGCGTTCATCGTCGAAGCCAGCAGGCCGACGTTCTGCATGCGTGACGAGTTCGTCGCAAAGCGCGGGTCGCCGCGCCATTCCGGGTGGCCGAGCACATCGGCAATCCTTTCCCAGTTGGCCTGGTTGGCGCCGCCGATTGTGATCCAGCCGTCGCTTGCGCGAAAAGCCTGGTAGGGCGCCGTCAGCAGGTGCGCGGAGCCCGTGGCCCTCGGCGATACGCCGGTAGCGAAATAGATGGCGGCGTGCCAATAGGTCTGCTGCAGCGCCGCTTCCATCAGCGACGTATCGACGACCTGCCCCTCCCCCGTTTTCAGCTTGTGCGCGTAGGCCGCAAGCACACCGACGACCGCGAGGATGCCGGCGTTGATGTCGGCGACCGAATTGCCATCCTTGGCCGGCGCTCCGCCAGGCTCGCCGGTGATCGACATCAGGCCCGCGAAGCCCTGCGCGATCAGGTCGAAACCGCCTTTGTCGCCAAGCGGCCCATCGCGGCCGTAGCCGGATACGGCGCAATAGATGAGGCCGGGATTCTCGCGGGCGAGGACGCCGTATCCCAGGCCCATTTTTTCCAGCGTTCCGCGGCGGTAGTTCTCCGTCAGCACGTCGGCTTTGCGCACCATGCGCAGCAATACTTCGCATCCCTGCGGATGCTTCAGGTTGAGCGCGATTCCGCGCTTGTTGCGGTTCAGCATCAGGAACGGCGCCGACACGCCGTTGATGCGCGGCTCGCGATAGCCGCGCGCGTCGTCGCCGCCGGGCAGCTTCTCGACCTTGATGACGTCGGCGCCCATGTCGGCGAGCATCATTCCACACGTGGGACCGGCCATGATCTGTGCAAGCTCGAGCACCCGCATGCCGGCCAACGGACCTGCACGCGGCACGGGTGCCGGCACCGCCGTGGATGCGACGGCGTCGATCATCAGCGTCCGACGAACACCGGCTGCTGCTTGGCGAGGAACGCCGCGTAGCCGATGCGGAAATCCTCGGTATCGAAGCAGTCGAAGCATTCGTCGAGCTCGGCGGCGGTCAGCGGCGCATCTTGCGATAGCCGGCGCGCGAACTTCTTGTGCCAGCGTGCGCAAAGCGGCGCACCGTCGGCGATCCGCTGCGCGGTGGCGCGGGCTTCGGACGCGACGTCGGCGTCGGCGACGACGCGCGTCACCAGGCGTTTCTGCAGCGCTTCGGCCGCGCCGAAGATGCGGCCTTCGAGCAGGATTTCGAGTGCGACGTCGACGCCGCAGAGGCGCACCAGCGGCGCCATTTCCGCATAGGCCATCACCAGCCCGAGATTCTTGATCGGTGCGCCGAAGCGGCTCGATTCGCCGCAAATGCGCAGGTCGCACAGCGCGGCGATCTCGAGTCCCCCGCCGACGCAGATGCCGTGGATTTGCGCGACCAGCGGAACCGGGCACTGCGCGAGCACTTGTGCGGTCGCGTGCATCGTGCGCCCGTAGTCGATCGCTTGCGCCTTGTTGGCGCGTGCCGTGGCGAATTCACCGATGTCGTTGCCGGGGGAGAACGCCTTTTCGCCGGCGCCGCGCAACACGATGCAGCGCAACGCGTCATCCGCCGACAACGCGCCGATGGCGTCACCCAGCGCCGCCCACATTGCGCGGGTCAGTGCGTTGAGCTTGGCGGGGCGGTTGAGCACGACCGTCGCAAGCGTGCCCTCGCGCGTGACTTCGACCAGGCCGCCGTCCCCCATGCTCAGTGATAGAAAAGGTGCACGAGCCCGAGACCTGTCACCGGCACGTAGGTAACGAGCAGCAGCACGGCGACCAGGATCGCGATGTACCAGATGTTGACGCGTGTCACCGCCCAGATCGATTCCTTGGCGATCGCGCTTGCGACCATCAGCACGCTTGCAACCGGCGGCGTCTGCTGGCCGATGCCGAGGTTGATCGTGACGATCAGCCCGAAGTGCACCGGGTCGATGCCGACCGCGCGCACCAGTGGCATCACCACTGGCACGACAAGGATGATCGCGGCGGCGGAATGCAGGAACATGCCGAGCAGCAGGAACAGGCAATTGAGCAGCGCCAGCACCACCCATTTGTTCTGCGTGAGTTCCGACACCGAATGTGCAAGCGCCTGCGGCGCCTGCACTTCCGTCAGGTACGTTCCGAGCAGCGCACTGGCCGCGACCAGCAGCATGACTACCGCCGTCTGGATACCCCCTTCGAGGACCGCCTTGCGCAAGTCGGCGAAGTTCAGCTCGCGGTAGATCACGAGGCCGACGAAAAGCGCGGCCACGACCGCCAGTGCAGCACCTTCGGTGGCTGTCACCACGCCGCCGAAAATGCCGCCGAGGATGATGATCGGCAGCAGGAACGCCCACAGCGCCTCGCGTGCGGTTTGCCGCACGCGCGCCCACGAAAATGCCGCCTCGCGCGGCAGGTTGTAACGGCGGGCGAGCCCATAGGCGACCCCCATCAAGCCGGCGCCGCCGAGAATGCCGGGAACGATGCCCGCGACGAACAATTGCACGACGGACGTCTCCGCCATCACCGCGTACAGGATCATCGGGATCGACGGCGGGATGATCACCGCGAGTGTCGCTGCCGACGACATCGTCGCCGCCGCGAACGCCGGCGGATAACCCTTGCTCTTCATGCCGGGGATGAGGATCGACCCCAGCGCCGCGACGTCGGCCACGGCCGAGCCGGAAATCTCGGCGAAGAACAGCGACGCGCCGATCGATACATGCGCCAGGCCGCCGCGGATCCAGCCGAACAGCGACGACGCGAACGCGATCAGCCGGCGCGAGATTCCCGACGCATTCATGATCGCGCCGGCGAGGATGAACAGCGGGATGGCCAGCAATGGAAAGCTCGTCGCGCCGTTGTAGATGACGATCACGAGGTTGGGCAGGACGTCGAGACCGTGCGTCGCGACCATCGCGATCAACGCGACGATGCCGAGCGCGACGGCGATGGGCACGTTGATGACGATCAGCGCCAGCACCGCGGCGAAGAGTCCGAGCATGATGGCCATGGCGCGGTCCCGTCAGTGAAGGCCGTCGGCCAACGCGATGCCACCGGACGTTGCATCCGGTGGCTTGCGGCCTTCGATCAGGTCGATGAGGTGCGTGGCCTCGGCGACGATGATGAGCAGCGACGAGATCGGGATTACCGACTGCACGACGTTCATCGACACCGGCACGCTGACCAGCATGTCGCCCGCGAGCACCGGCATGATCCACACGCCGGTGATGCCCAGAACGACGAAGAACAGGATGACGAGCACTTCGGCGACGATGTTGATTGCGCGCCGCAACGGCCACGGCGCCTGGTTGACGAGCTCGGGGCAGCCGATGTGCGCGCGCCTGACCGACGCCAGCGCCGAGCCGTAGAACGTCAGCCAGGCGAGCAGCACCGACGCGAACTCGTCGTACCAGATCAGCGAATGCCCGGTCATGCGGAACAGCACGCCGATGGTCACCTCGAGGAAAAGGATGACCATCAGCGCGCCGACGAGCCACTCGAGCGCCAGTCCGTACACCGCGCGAAAGCGCTGCATCGCGCTGTCGCGGTCCGCGGCGGCCACCGACTTATTTTCCAAGTGCCACCGCGCGGTCGATCAGTTCCTTGGCGCCGGGGACTTCGTTACCGAACTCATCGTAGATCGGTTTGCTCGCCGTGATGAAGGCCGGCTTGTCGACGTCGTTGACCTGCATCCCGTCCTTCTTCAGCTTTTCGAGCAGGTCGCCCTCGTCCTTGATCGCTGTTGCGTAGACGAACGCCTGCGTTTCGCGCGCCGTGTCCTCGAGTGTCTTGCGCACATCGGCGGGCAGCGCTTCCCATTTGTGCGTGCCCACCGTCAGGTATGCCGGCGTATAGACGTGGCCGGACAACGACAGGTACTTCTGCACTTCCTGCAGCTTGGCCGAATAGATTTGCGTCAGCGGATTTTCCTCGCCGTCCATGACGCCGGTCTGCAGCGCCGTGAAGAGCTCCGAGAATTTCATCGGGCTGGGATTGGCGCCATACGCCTCGAACATCTTCACGCGCCACTTGCCCTCAGGGACGCGCAGTTTGATGCCGTTCAAGTCGGCGGGCAGCTTGATCGGCCGCTTGTTGTTGGTGATGTCTCGATAGCCGTTCTCCCACACGGCCAGCACCTTGAGTGCCTTCTTTTCCGCAGCGGGCTCGAGATTGGGCCAGAAGATCGCCTTTTCGATGCGGCCCATGTGCTCGCGATCCTTGACGATATACGGCATCTCGAACATGCCGAAAAGATCCACTTCGGAGCTCATCACCGTCGACGGCAGCGCCATGTCGAGCGTACCGAGCTTCAGCTTCTGGATCATTTCCTTGTCGCCGCCGAGTTGGCTCGAGCCGTAGGTGATGACCTTGACCTTGCCGGCGAGCTTCGCGTTGACGCGCTTCGCGTACTCGTCGGCGCTTTTCTGGAACAGCGAACCCGGCTCGCCGACGTGACCGAGCTTGATCTGCACTTCCTGCGCGGAAGCAAGCGGTGCATAGGCCGCGGCAGCGAGGCCGGCGGCGACACCCTGCAGCACGGTGCGTCGGCTGACACGCAACGTGGGATCGATGATGGTCATGGTGTTCTCCTCCGGATGGTTGCCCGTTATGGATTCATCGTGGCTGCTGCGCGCTCGGGCGTTCGCGCAGCCGAAACTCGAGCGTTGCCGCGCTCAGGTCAAGCCGCGCGCATCAGCGCCGCCGACGGCGTGGCGGCGAGGAAATCGAGCGCCGCCTGCGCGCCCCCTTTGCGATGGGGAATCGCGGCCGCCGCAAGCCCCATTTCGACGCCGGACAGCGTGCCGCACAACATCAGGTCGTTGAGCCAGCCGAGATGGCCGATGCGGAAGACCTTGCCGGAAAGCTTGCCGAGCCCCTGGCCCAGCGACATGTCGAAGCGCTCCAGAACGATCTTGCGAAACGCGTCGGCGTCGTGTCCGTCCGGCATCACGATCGCCGTCAGCGCGGCGCTGTACTCGGCGGGCTCCGCGCACAGGATGTCGAGGTCCCAGCCGCGCGCCGCGCGGCGCGTCGCCTCGGCGAGGCGCAGGTGGCGCGCGAACACCGCGTCGAGGCCCTCCTCGAACAGCATGTCCATCGCCTCCTGCAGACCGTACAGCAGATTGGTCGACGGTGTGTAGGGAAAATAGCCGGTGGCGTTGCTTGCCAGCATGTCCGCCCAGTCCCAGTACGCGCGACGCGTCTTCGCGTTCTTCGAGGCAGCGCGCGCCTTGGCGCTGATCGCGTTGAACGACAGGCCCGGTGGCAGCATCAGGCCCTTTTGCGATCCCGCCACGGTGACGTCGACACCCCATTCGTCGTGGCGGTAGTCGATCGAGCCCAGCGACGAGATCGTGTCCACCATCAGCAGCGCCGGATGGTGGCTACGGTCGATCGCCTCGCGCACCGGCGGGATGCGCGTCGTCACGCCGGTCGACGTTTCGTTATGCACGACGCACACCGCCTTGATCGCATGCGCGGTGTCCACGCGCAGGTGCGCCTCGATCTCCGACGCCTTGGCACCATGACGCCAGTCGCCGGCGATGAATTCCACGGCGAGCCCCAGGCGTTCGGCAAGGCGTTTCCACAACATCGCGAACTGCCCGGTTTCCGCCATCAACACGCGGTCGCCGGGCGAAAGCGTGTTCACCAGCGCGGCCTCCCACGCCCCGGTGCCCGATGCGCTGTAGATGACGACATCGGCGTCGGTCTTGAAGACGCGCTTGAGGCCGCTTATGACCGACTTCCCGAGTTCGGCGAACTCGGGTCCGCGATGATCGATCGTCGGCCGGTCGATGGCGCGCAACACGCGGTCGGGAACGTTGGTCGGCCCGGGGATCTGCAGGAAATGACGACCGGAAGGTCGGCGATCGAGCATCGACATGCAGTGCCTCGAATGGACATCGCGGCGAGCCGCCCGCGGAGTCATTTGGTATACAAGACGCCAATCGTACCGACGTTGCCCCCTGTTGCGCAAGCCCGCGATGTGTCCGCCGTGCGTATAATCAATCGGATTCAATGTTCGATGCCGATGATCGCAGCCGCGTACGACGCGCGCTACGGTATACCGATGACCTTGACTTACGACGCCATCCCGCAAGACGCCAGCCCGGCGAATGCTGCGCCAGCGCGCAGCGAACGGGCGACTGCCATGGCGTCCCCATTGCCGCCCATCGCCGAGGGCAGCACGCTGCCCGCGAGCGTCGCGCATCATCTGCGGGCCCTCATCACCGAAGGGGAACTGGCCCCCGGCACGCGGCTCAACGAGCGCGCGCTGGGCGAGCGGCTCGGCGTTTCGCGCACACCATTGCGTGAAGCGTTGCGGCTGCTGGCGGCCGACGGGCTGGTCGACCTGCAGCCCAACCGTGGCGCGCAGGTGGTGATGTTGTCGGAGAACGACGTACGCGAGAGCTTCGAGGTGATGAGCGGACTCGAAGCGCAATCGGGCGAGCTCGCCTGTCGCCGGATCACCGCCGACGACGTGGCCGAAGTCAAGGCGCTGACGTTCGAGATGCTCGCCTGTCACGCGCGCCGCGACCTTCCCGCCTACTACCGGATCAATCACGCCATTCACCAGCGGATCAACCAGGCGGCCGGCAACCGGCTGTTGAGCGAAGTCTACGATCGGCTCAACCGTCGCATTCAGAACCTGCGTTTCCGCTCCAACTTCGACGCCGACAAATGGGGGCGCGCGGCGCGCGACCATACGCGGATGGTCGAAGCGCTGGAGGCACGCGACGGCGCCAGCCTCGCCGCCATCCTGCGCGCGCACCTGCTGCAGAAGGGCGACACCGTGCTCGAGGCGTTGCGGCAGGCGCGCGGCTGACGCGCCGGTTTCCCACGGCGGTATTGGCATGAACGCTCCCGACGTTGCCCCGTCTGCCACGGCGCGCGGCAGCGCGCCGGACGCCCCGCTCGTCTTTCATGCAGGCGCTGCGCATGCCGGCCTCGCCAGGCGGCTGCGCGCATCGGTGGCCGGCGAAGTGCTGTTCGACGCGGCGTCGCGCGGGCGCTATGCGACCGACGCCTCGATCTACCAGGTCGATCCGATCGGCGTGCTCGTGCCGCGCAGCGTCGACGATGTGCGCGCAGCGCTCGCGATCTGTCGCGAGCAGCGCGTGCCTGTGCTCGCGCGCGGCGCGGGCAGCTCGCAATGCGGCCAGAGCGTGGGCGCAGCGCTCGTCATCGATACCAGCAAATACCTGACGCGCGTGCTGGCGTTCGACGCGGACGCGATGACGGTCACTGTCGAGCCCGGCATCGTGCTCGACCAACTCAACGCGTGGCTGCGCCCCAAGGGCGTCTGGTTTCCGGTCGACGTAAGCACGTCGGCACAGGCCACGCTGGGCGGCATGGCGGGCAACAACTCGTGCGGTTCGCGCTCGATCGCGTACGGCAACATGGTGCACAACGTCGTCGGCATCGACGCCACGCTGAGCGACGGCAGCGAAGCGCAATTCACGCGCGAGCGCGACATGGCAGGTGCGCCGCCACGGGTGCGTGCATTGGTCGACACGCTGCGCGCGATCGGCGCCCGCGAGCATGACGAAATCGCGCGCCAGGTGCCGGGCGTGCTGCGCCGTGTCGGCGGCTACAACATCGACGTGTTCAATCCGCAGAGCGAGCGGCCGTACACGACGGACGCCAGCGTCAATTACGCGCACCTGCTGGTCGGCAGCGAAGGCACGCTCGCCTTCACGCGCGCGCTGACGCTGCAAGTCGCGCCACTGCCGGCGCACCGCACGCTGGGCGTCGTGAACTTCCCGACGCTGCGTGGCGCGATGGAGGCAGCACAGCACCTCGTGAGCCTCGGTCCGTCGGCGGTCGAGCTCGTCGACCGTACGATGATCGACCTCGCGCGCGGCAATCCCGCGTTCCGTCCGGTGATCGACGCCGCGCTGACCGGCGATCCCGACGCGATCCTGCTGGTCGAGTTCACGCGCGACCAGCGCGCCGATGCCTTGCGCGATCTCGACCGGCTGCAGCAACTGACGGGCGACCTGGGACTTCCCGGAAGCGTTGTCGCGCTGACCGACGCCGGTGCGCAGAAGGCGCTGTGGGAAGTGCGCAAGGCGGGCCTCAACATCATGATGAGCATGAAGGGCGACGGCAAGCCGGTGTCGTTCATCGAGGACTGCGCGGTGCCGCTTGCGCACTTGCCCGACTACGTCGATCGGCTGACCGAAGTCTTTGCGCGGCACGGCACGCGCGGCACCTGGTACGCGCACGCGTCGGTGGGTACGCTGCATGTGCGCCCGATTCTCGACATGCGCCGCGATGGTGCTGCGAAGATGCGCGCGATCGCCGAGGAAGCGAGCGCGATGGTGCGCGAATACAAGGGCGCGTACTCGGGCGAGCACGGCGATGGCCTCGTGCGCAGCGAATGGGTGGCCTGGCAGTTCGGGCCGCGGCTCACGCGCGCCTTCGAGGCGATCAAGGACGCATTCGATCCCGACGGCCTGATGAATCCGGGCAAGATCGTGCGTGCATCGCGAATGGACGACGCGTCGCTGTTTCGCTTTCCGCCCGGCTATAAGGCGATGCCGGTGACGACGGCGCTCGACTGGTCAGCGTGGAATGTGAACGCGGATCCGGTCGCCGACACGCTGAGCGCCCCCGGTACTGGCGGCGATCCGGCACAGGGTTTCGCCAAGGCCGTCGAGATGTGCAACAACAACGGGCACTGCCGCAAGTTCGACGCCGGCACGATGTGCCCGAGCTATCGTGTCACGCGCGACGAGGCGCACTTGACGCGTGGGCGCGCCAACACGTTGCGCCTCGCGCTGAGCGGCCAACTCGGTGGCGGCCTTGCGTCCGAGCCGGTGCGCGCAGCACTCGACCTGTGCGTGAGTTGCAAGGGATGCCGCCGCGAGTGCCCGACGGGTGTCGACATGGCGCGGATGAAGATCGAGTTCCTGCACCATTGGCAGCGCCAGCACGGGATGGCATTGAAGGACCGGCTGATCGCTTACCTGCCGCGCTGGGCGCCGTGGGCGGCGAGGCTGCCATGGCTTCCCAACCTCCGCGACGTGCTGCCGGGCGCCGCGTGGCTCAGCGAGCGCCTGCTCGGATTCTCCGCGCGGCGCACGTTGCCGAAATGGCGCCGCGCGACGTTCCTGCGTTCGGCATCGCGCGACGTTGCAGTTGCGAATTCGCCGCCTGCGACCGCTGCTGCGCAGGTCATCCTGTTCGTCGACACGTTCACCAATTATTTCGAGCCGGAGAACGCGCACGCGGCATTGGCGGTGTTGCGCGCAGCCGGCTATCGGGTCGAGGTCGCGCGCGCCGCTGCCGCCGACAGCGAAGCGTCGCGTCCGCTGTGTTGCGGCCGCACGTTTCTCAGCGCAGGGCTCGTCGACGATGCCCGGCGCGAAGCTCAGCGGATGGTCGCCGCACTCTTGCCGCACGTCGAACGCGGCGCAGTGATCGTCGGCCTCGAGCCGTCCTGCCTGTTTTCGCTGCGCGATGAATTCCTGGTGATGGGTTTGGGCGACGCCGCCCAGCGCATCGCGGAGCACGCGTTCATGATCGAAGAGTTCCTCGCCGCCGAGCACCGCGCCGGTCGCCTGCGACTGCCACTGCAACCGCTGCCGCAAACGCGCGCGCTGGTGCATGGACATTGCCATCAGAAAGCCTTCGACGCGATGGGCGCGGTGCGCGAAGTATTGGCGCTGGT
>Ga0209483_1001329_pt1 | contig 18886 bp, 21 predicted proteins | sample NGEPerA_FD_184508 | JGI IMG/M metagenome (GOLD analysis project Ga0209483, IMG submission 184508) | Arctic peat soil microbial communities from the Barrow Environmental Observatory site, Barrow, Alaska, USA - NGEE PermafrostL2-A... | ecosystem: Environmental > Terrestrial > Soil > Wetlands >... | reverse complement strand
GGACGTGCACCTGGGGCGCGGCGCGATCACGCCGCGCATGGCGATCACAGATCCGACCGTCGCGCCGCGCCCCAGGTGCACGTCCGGCATGACCGCGACGTGGTGCGCGATCCAGGGCAGGCTGGCGACGTTCTTGAGCTGCGCGACGACCTTCGAGTCGATCTCGTGAACCGGCGACCAGATTTTGATCGGGACGTTTCGTCCGTTGATGGTGGAGAACGGCATCGTCAGATCCTCGGCGAGCGCTCGTCGCGGAACCATTTGGGCAGCGCCCGCCACACCGCGCCTTCGGATTCTGTCAGGCGCGCATGCTGGCGAAAAGCACCGAACGGCGTGGAGACGAACCAGAACAGCGCGCCGCCGCGCTCGGCGACCAAGCGGCCGTCGAGCCAGCGCTCGATGTCGCGGCCAACGTCCGGCAAGACGCGTCGCCAATCGTTGGAGACCACTCGACTGGGGTGCGTGACGCGCCGTAGGATCCCGTAACGGTCCACCGCGAACTCGGCCCACATCACGAAGCAGCGGTCACCGTGCTCCACCCACCGGAGCAGATGATCGAACACGATGTGGCGCCCTGGCGTCGAGCGCGTGTCGAAGCGGGTGAAGACTTCGCTGCGGACGGCGTTCCACGGACGACCGACCTGACGCGCCAACCAGCGGCGCGCTGGCCCGAGCTTGTCCCGAAAACACTTCCCCACGGGTTTGCGGCGCGGCAGCACGACGCCGTCGCTTGCCGGTTCATGGCGGAGCTGGGCGAGGACAGCGCTCGCGGCCACACGCACCTGCTTGTTCGACCGGCGGCGGTCCCACCGATTGCCACCGGCCCGGCCGCCCTCGATGACAGTCCGGCTCAAGTTCTTCGTCGCCATGATCAGATCTCCTCCATGCTCTTCCCAGGCGCAGGAACGAACGTCCTCGTCGCGTCGTCTCTCCGGAACCGAAGCTCTGGTGTTCTCTTGAGGCCGAGGCTTTCGGCCAGCCGGGTGCGAAGAAACCCGGTCGCGCGCGTGAGTGCTTCGATCATGTCGTGCGTTTCGGCGGCCGAGAACCACAGGCGGGCGCACGAGCCGTCGGGCGTGAGCTCCACGAACGTGATGGTCAGGTCCTCGAGTCGCCGGTCACGAATCTCTGTCTCGAACATCAGGTTCACCTCTTGTCGGATCAATTCCTGTAGGCGGATTGCCCTCGTACCAAGGCCCTCGTCTCGGCCGCGTTCTGTCGATTGCCGTCGCTGTATGTCCTTCTTGCCCATCGGCACACGTCTCCCGTCCACCCCGATCGGACCGAAGTCGACCCGGGTGCCTGATTACAACGAGGGAGCCAGCGCCAAGCCGTCAACGGCGTCGCTCAGACGGCGCAACGGTATCCAAGGCTCCGCCACCCTCGCCCGCGACGTCGACGCGGGTCGTCCAGGTGAGGACGACTACTGCGCGATCGCCGCGGAGATGTTCAATTTATGGCTTCGTTTGATTGATAGCTTCATTGACATCTCCTTCCGGCGCTCAATGAGCGCAACTGCCCTACGAATGACAGATCGCAATCAGGGAGTCAAGCTCGATCCGCGAGACCAGGTCGGGACGCGGCGGCCCCGGAACGCCTGACCATTTGCGGCCTGATCCAGAAGGCATGGTCAGGCCCCCTCCCCGATCAACTCCAAGAATCGGGCTACGAGCTCGTAGCCTCGCCGGCTGTGCCTCTCCTGCTCCTCGCCTGTCGTCGCCTCGTAGAAGATGGCGACCTGCCGGGGCCCGTAGGAATCCACGGTCTCGAACTTTTCTCGAAGGTGCGCCAGCGCGGCTGCTACCAGCGGATCAGCTCTCCGCTCACGCCAGAGACGCGCGAGTGCCTCGATTCCGCCGGGCGCGTTATCGAGACAGAAGCATATGTCGTAGGCGTCCTTTGGTTTGTCTCGGCCCGCCAACGCGTACGCCTTCATGACGAGAAAGTCTGCGACGGAGGCGACGCGTAGGTGAACCCGATTCGCCGCGCCGGAGATCATGGGCCCCTCCATCGACACGTTCTCGGGATGGAGAAAAGCCGCTGCGCAGCCATCGGCGTCGAGCGGGCGGAAGTCCGGCAGAATCCGCGCTCCCTTTCGCTTCCGCAGCCTCGTCGCCGCCTTAAGGAAATCGACGTCGACCACGACGGGGGTGGCCTCGTCACCGAGGTCCACCTTCGCGCGGAGTCTAAACGGCTTATCGGTTTTCTCGTACCGCGTGGTATCGAGGAGCAACTTCACGATCTCCGCATAGCGGCCGTCGCCGAGCTTCTCGGCGTCGAGCGCGAGATCGACATCGATGCTGCCGATGTGAGGCTCTTCGGTCTGCAGCAGCAGGTCCGGCACCCACCCGCCAACGATGACAATGCTGTCAGTAAACCAGGAGGCCAGCACCTGACCGAGATCGACCAAAACGCGGCGGGCGGCATCTATCTCTCGCACTCCGTACTCGTGCTGTGTCCGGGGCTCCGTGGTCATGATGGTGTGACCGCCTTCCAGGCCGGGAGAATCTTTTGCTCCAGGAGCGCCTGCGCTGCCTCCTCGCCACGACCGCCACAGTGGGTGAGATCGACATAGGTCTGAGCCGGGTCCGTACATCCGAGGACGCGCGATCCCACGTGCAAGTCCTCGTCGAAAGACAAGAAGATGCCCATGTCGCCGGGGACGAGCACAACCAGGTTTTCTCCAGAGTCGACCTCCTTCGCCTGCAGCTGTCGGGCGAACGAGTCGAGAAACGCGCTTCCGACGTATAGCCAGGTCTTCGGCTGACGTACATGGGGCGCCTGGCGTTCCGCCGCAGAAAACGCGGCATATACGGCCATGCCTCCTGCTTCGGCGCCCAGGCGATACAGGGCCTCGTGCAACTGTGTCCCTTTGAGCAACGAGAAGTACCCGTGACGCTCGTGAAGATCGAAACGATACGCTTTGTTCCAGACTGCAAGGAGGCCGCTCGGATCCCGGACGCGGACGCCGCGGCCGTCCGCGTCCGCGACGAAGCCCTCGTCGCGCAGATGACGGATGACCTTGTTCACGAGACCGAGGCTGACCGCCTCCCCGTCGACGTGTTTCCAGGAGGTGTTCGTTTGGAGACCTCGCTGTGTCCAAACCCGTCCCGCATGCGCGGGGCTCAGCAGCGCGCGAAGCACGCGGGCGGCCGCAATGGTGCCGAGGTTCGCGCCGGCGCGCGGCGGCCGTCGAACCGGAGGAATTCCACGCCGCTCCACGTGGAGAAGCCCGGGCACGTCGATCCGGCAGTTGCCCGCGAGGTCGTACCAACTCCAACCAGCCCGCTTGCACAAATCGCCGAGCCGTGGCGAAACGAACGGCATCCCGAGGACGGATATACCTTTCTCCTTGGCGGTACTGCGCCGGATGTCCGCCCAGGCCGAGAAACCACTCGGGCGAATCTCTTTCTTCAGATGGACTCGAAGCTCCACGTCTCGTCCCTTCGCGAGCCCGAGGTGAACGATCGCGTCGGTTCCATCGGACGTTGATCGCGGAGATTCCTGTAGGCGAACCTCGCGGATCCACCCCACGTCTCGTAGGATCTCGACCAGCTTTCCCAACAGCGAGCGTTCCATGCCGGCGCCTAGGGCGGGATGCGTGTTCACGAAATTTGCCATGTTCACGATTTCATGAACATAGCATATATCGTGAACAAGTTAGGCAGAATCCCAGCATCATCAGCCTGAGACAGAAACATCGTCGTCGGGAGTTTGAGGTCCCGGGGGCTTGCCCCGTTAAGCCGGCGCGGGGGAAAAACTCGTCCCGGAACTCGTCCCTGGGACCTTCGGGAGCTCGCTGCCTCAGCCCTAAGTAGCTAATTATATACCGTAATTTCTCGATAAATCGCGCTTGAGATGCCACCTTCACACGGTGGAAGCCGAAGGTTCAATCCCTTCAACGCCCACCGCGCAAAGCCGCGAATCTTCAAGGGTTCGCGGCTTTTCCTTTTTCGGCGACGGTTGAATCGGTCGCGGCGTAACCACCTCCGTAACCACTTTCGGGGTTACGCTCCCCTCGATCGCGCGTGAAGCCGGCCAAAGAGATCACCTTCGCCAGCCCCGCCCGCACCTCGTCCCCCGCCACGCTGCTGTAGCGCTCCTGCATCGCCACCGTGGCGTGACCGGAGATGGCTCGCACGACGAAGTCGTGGACGCAGGCCTGTCGGCCCAAGTCCTGGAACGTCCGTCGCATGAACCTCGCAGTCAGGTGTTGCTTGATGCCCGCCGCCTTGGCGATCTTCTGGATCGGCTTGCCGAGGCAAGAGCCGGCCCTGAACCCGCCCGTCTCGGACGGGAACAAAAGGTCGGAGTTTCGCATCGGCCCCTCCGGCAGAGTCTCCGCGTGCTCGCGGAGCACCTCGACCAGGTCGAGCGGCAGCGGAATCCGCAGCCGTCGCCCTGTCTTGGTCGTCTCCCTCACCACTCTCATCGTCTCCGACCGCCGCACCAGCAACACGCCCTCCTCCCAGAGAACATCCGCCGCCCCGCCCTTCCGTCGTAACGGTCTCAGCTCCGACGGGCGCCGTCCGGTAGCGAGGCCCAACGCCAGCATCGCGAAGTGCTGCGGGAACATCTCCCGAGCCTTCGCCATGAAGCGTGGTACATCGTCAACGGCCAGCGCATTCGGCTCCTCCTCCGTGTACGTCGACCACTCCGAGGTGTCCAACAACGACACCTTCCGAGTAGGATCACGCCCGAGCTCCAGGTCCTCCACCGCCGCCCGCAGGGTCGTCAGCAAGATCGACAGCCAACCGTTGGCCGTGTTCGGACTGTATTCCTTCCGCTCGATCTTCCGACCCTGCGCCGCTTTCCACTCCTCGATGTCTGGCTTGCGGATCGCGTCCACGAACCAGTCGCCGAAGTAGGGAATGAGATGCAGGTCCTGCGTATCCGCCCACCGCTCACGTGTCTTCGCCGATCTCAGCTCACCCATCGCCAGCTTTCGCTCGAACAAGGATTTCGCGAAGTGCGCGTACTTCATGCGGACCCTTTCCGTCACGCCGCCGCCGAAGCGGATGGCGTCCCGGAGCTGCGCCTGCTTGAGCACCGCCTGCTCCATCGTTATCCCTTCGAAACCCTGATTCGCCTCCTTCTGCGTGCCCGTTCGCGGATCGACCGCGCGCACCCGCACGCGGTAGCCGCTGGTCGTCCTGTAGATGCCCGGGTACCGCGTCGGCTTGCAGCCGACCGTCCAGTTCCTGTCGCTCATGGCTGTATTCCCTTCCAGGAGCATCGGGCCGTCGATCGACGATGCTACCCGACATGTTTCCGAGGACAAAGCGATCGAGGTCATCCTGGCGGTAGAGATCGGTACCGCCCCTGCGACCTGCAGGCCGCAATAAACCGCGCATCTTGAGCGTCCGGATGGCGGATGCCGAGCGGTACCGGAGGTAAGACGCCGCCTCCCGGCTCGTTAGATAGGGCGAACGAGTCGGCGTTCCGAATCTGTTTTCAACAGGATCGAGGCAAATGATCTTCATCGAGATCTTGGCGAGGCGGCCACCGGAAGACTGATCTCCAACCGCAGCGCGTTCACTGAGGTCCCCGATCTTCTGGTCAGTCAACAACGCCCAATGGTTCCTGTTTGTCAGTGGGGACGGACCCTTGTCGACTCGCCGCCTCGGGGAGCCGGTTCCTGCGCCCGTCGATTGCGTGACGTAGGCGTCGAAGAGCCTGCTTGCGAAGCCGCGACGCCCGTGGCGGCTGAACACACAGCTCCTTGGCAGCGTCAGTGAGCTTCTTGTCCTCGTAGAAGCAGAGGCGGATTACCCGACGCTCACGCTCAGGCAGGAGCTGAATCTCGTCGGCCAGCAGGGAGCGAAGGTCGAGATCGCTGTCGCGTGGCGGTTGGAAAAGGGGGCATCCGTTCCAGAGCGCCGGGAGGGGTAGCCCATTTTCGTCAGGTTGTCCGAGCCACTCCTCCCATCCTTCGGGGGCCACGTCGTTGAGATGGACCACGACGACGGTGCCGACGGCGCGGCGGCCAAACCAATTGCGGCCCCGGCCGACACCATCTCGAATAGCCCCTTCGATCACTATCTCCGCGAAGGTCTTGAACCTGATCCCCCTGGTCGGGTCGAACCGGTCGGCTGCTTGAACCAGGCCGAGGGCACCGCAGGCAACGAGTTCGCTAAGCTCGAGCCCTCTCTCACGCCACGATGCGTGAAGGCGCTCGGACACTCGGCGGACAAGGGGAAGGTGGTCCGTGATGAGCTTCTCGCGAACTGGATCCTGCATGGAGCGTCTCTCTTCCGGCGGGCAAATGACCGGCCGAGCCACCCCAATCGCAAATGCAGTGCCTGGAAGAACGGGAGGTCGGTCGAAGAGAAATCGCGGGGTTACGGTCTCGCGCCGTCTCACCGAGACGTCTCATGAGACTCGGTGAGACACGCTGGTGAGACGGTGCTTCGATGCGATGCGAAGCAGACAGCAACCGCGACGGGAACGGCCCGTGGTCCGGACGCAGGTGCACGAATCGGTCGCCGTCATCGCGAGGAGAAGCGGCGGGACCCGCGCCCGCAACTCGCGAGGTCAGCGTTTGCTAAGGCGTTCGGCGAGCAGGGCCTCGGGCACCTGCAGTTCCTTAGCGAGACGACCCACATCACCGCCGCAGGCCTCGAGTTGCCGAGCAAGCGCTCGCGACGAAAGCTTGAAAAGGCGGTGGAGGTCGGGATGAGCCTTGAGGTCCTTGTAGAACGTGGCCTTGGAGATATTCAAAAGCTTCATCGCCAGCTTCCGGTCCCATCCTGTGGCCTGAAGAGCCGCTCCGAGATCCCGACCGTTCTTGTCCTCGGGCGAGGAGGCCGGTGAGGTCGGGGTCGGCGCGAGTTTGTCGAGCAGGGCCAAGCGCTCCGCGACGACCACGCTGGTATCTGGCGTGCCGGGGCCGACGCAGGCTCGCAGAGCCTTCGCCTTCCAGATCGCGGACGTTCCCTGGAAGGGGAGAGCGTGCGATTGCAGCGATCGTTTCGGAGGAGAGCCACCCGCTGCCATCAGCGGGAGAGAATTGTATTCGCTGCAGCTTGGCTGCACCGCCGAGCTGCGCTCGCAAGAAAGCGACGAGGAGAAGGCCGATGTCCTCTCGCCTCTCACGCAGCGGGGGAAGATTGATCGTCACGCCATTCATCAGACGACTGAGGAGGGATGAGACGAAGCGCCCGTCGTTGACGGCCTTCTCGAGGGGCATGTCTGTGGCGGCGACGACGCGAACGTCGACCTTCTGCTGGCGATGGGAATTAAGAGGGTGGACGGTGCGGTCCTGGAGCACGCGGAGCAGATGTCCCTGCACGTCGTAGGGCATGAGTCCTATCTCGTCGAGGAACAGCGTGCCGCCGTGAGCGGCCCGGAAGTAACCCGGTTTCGCCTCGGTTGCGCCGGTGAAGGCTCCTTTGTCGTGGCCGAAGAGCACCGACGTCGCGGTGCCCGCGTTGAGAGTGGCAGTATTGACCGCGACGAACGGGCCCTTCGAGCGGCTGCTTGAGTCGTGGAGCGCCCTGGCGGCCAGTTCCTTGCCCGTGCAACTTTCCCCTCGAAGCAATACGAGTGCCTCGTCCTCAGGCACTCCGGTAATTGCCCTGCGGACGCCTTCCATCGCGTCGCTCACGCCGAGCAGACCGAGATCTTGCGCGCGGCTCATGGGGTACTGGATCTCGTGGATGCAGAAGGCGAACCCCCGACCGACCGTGAGAATGAGACCCCGGCGTAGCTCGGTCCGAGCGAGACGGCGCGACCGGACGAACGGCTCGCCCTCGAGCTCAACCCTCTTGTTGGCGACGCCCGGCGAGAGCACCAGATCGCCGTTGTCCAGGGTCAGACGGAGCACCGGGTTGCGGTTCATCGCAACATGGTCGATGGGTCTGCGGACGATGGACCCCGGAACGAAGAACATCGGCTCGTCGCGCGTAAGGTCCGTTTCGTCCGTCTCGAGGGCGGCGGTCAGTGGGGTGACCTCACCGACGCGGTCGAGATCGGGGTGCCAGACGATGGTAAGCGCTGGAAAGACAAAGCCGTGCGACGGAGGTGTACCTGTTCGAGACCGGCGCGAACGAGAGTTGGCGGCTGGCACTAGCGCCGACCGAGTCCGAGGCGGCGATCTTCGACGAGAACCGCCTGGGCGCCCGCGAGCTCGAGGAGACGATGCCCATCGAGCGCCACGTCGATTGGGACGAGCGCGACGACGTGACGTGGGTCCTCCCGCCGCCCTGGCGAGAGAGGGCAGAGGGTGACGGAACGCAGGACGCCGAGGCGGCGCGCCAGCTCCTCGGCGCGCTCGAATACAGCGTGACCGACTACTTTGGCAATGAAGGCAGCGACGTCACCTTCTACGTGTCCGCCGCCCTGCTCATGGACGTACCGTCGGCGCGCGCGCGTGGGGCGCGACGGGGAAGGAAGTCTTGAGCGCGCCGCGCTCGCCCTGGCAGAACCCCTTCGCGTCGAGCGACTGATCGGATCGATCCGCCGCGAATGTCTCGACCATGTGATCGTCCTCGGCGAGCGCCATCTGCCCCGTTACGTTTGAGCCTCGATCGGGTTTTGGCGAAGTACGGAGTATTTTCGCCCCACAAGCATGTCACCCGCCAAGTAGCCGTGGAAAAAGTACGTCGGCGGCGCCTCGCCCCTCAAAAAGCGAACCGCGATCGATCGAAACGCTCTCGCTCCGTCCAGTGACGGAGTTGACCCACCGGACCGATGCCAGCGTGATCCGGGGCCCGAGCCACTCGCGAAGGTCGGCGATCAGGCGAGCGGCCATGGACAGCGTCAACGCGATCGCCACAAGGCGAACGCCGCGCACCTGGACCTCACCTTGGACCTTCCCGGGCGTCCCGTGCTTCGATCGCTTCCAGATAGGGATCGGCGTGTAGTGGAAGCGCGACGCGCCACCTTGATCTCCAATCCGAGGGAATCTGGCAGACGCCGAGGTATGCACCGCGCCGCCTGCGGGAAGCTCGAACTCCATTTCGGTGCCGACGGCGATCTCCTTTCGGTCGTCAATGTCCGCGTCGGCGGGAAGGTCCGCGATGATTCGCATCAGGCCGGCGGCTGTACGGCCGCCGAGTCCGACGAGAGCCTCGAGCCACTGCTCGGCGCCGCCCGGCGGAGGAGGCAAGAGATCGAGACAGGGGCCGAGCTCGTCGGGCGGAAAGCCTGCATTCTGCGTCGCGGCCAGCGCCATCGCGCCATAGACGAAGACCGAGGCATCGGCGAGCGAGCCCTCCTCCATCGGTGGAATCATGTCCAGAAGGTCGTCCAAGAAATCCCTCGCGCCGGCGGCCGCATCGGCCTTGCCGAACGCCCCGGAGATGCCGTGCTCGCTCAGCTTGAGCAGGAAAGCGCCGTAGGCGAGCCTCCCGTCGGGACGCCGGCGCGCGATCGCCACGGTCCCCATCCCGGTCGCGCGCCAGACGTCGGACACCGGCACGTAGACCCGTTCCACCGGCCACGCATCCGCATCCGGGAGGCGCCCCGGCTTGCCCTCCCGACTGGTGGCAAAGCTGCGGGTCGGACCGTCGATGATGCGCTCGCGCGAGGCAAGCCCGCGTTCCCCAGCCCGAGCCTCCCGAGAGAGGCAGCACTTCTTGTACTTGATCCCGCTGCCGCACGGGCACGGCGCATTGCGAGGAACGAGGCTCATGGTGCACTTCGCGCCGCCCTGCGGGTGCTCCCCGCGAGGCGGTCGACCTGGTTGTTGAGCCAGGCGGACGTGCCCGCGCTCGCGCGCTGGTGCCCTCTGACCCACTTGAATCGGAGATCGAGGCGCTCCGCGTTCGCCAGTTCACGGAGGCGCTGCTGCAGACGGCGCATTGCCGGATCCGAGGCGAGGGACGCCGACGGATCCGCCGCCGCGAGCGCACTGCGGCAGTCGGAGCAGACCAACACGGCCGTGGTCGAGGGCCAGATCCGGCATGCGAGGTAGACGCCCGCGTAGATCGCCGTCAACTCGGCGGCGTTGGAGTCCCGGACGTACGAGGGGCAGGTTCCTCGACGGACGGCTCGTCCCGCACCGCAGCGTAGCCAGACGGCCCACGCACCGCCGTCCTTCCGATGGAAGGAGGCGTCGGTGTAGCCGGTGATCCACACGCGGCCAATCTAGCGACGAGAAGTGGAGCGATCAAGCGCGACCCTGACCTCTGGGCCAAGCGCAGGTGTCAGCCGGTGATACGCTTTCTGCCAGGGACAGTACCTGGCGTTCATCCATCAATACACCCTGCTGCATGGACGCGCGCCCGCAGAGGTGGACATCGCCCGCCACGTCCGCGTGTTGCCGTCGCTCGTCCACCAGATGGTGGTGAGGTTGAAGGGGCGAGGGCTGATTGCGCACACGCCGGGTCAACCGCGGTCGATCCGTATCCGGGTGCCAGCCGACGACCTGCCGGAACTCACGGGCGATACATCGATGCCCCGGTCACCGAAGCCGAGCTCGGTTCTCGAACGGCTCGAAGCTGGTGAAGCCGGTGCCGTTCTCGACCGACTGCTTGCCGCTCATCCCGACCTCCGGACCGAGGCCGAACAGGCGGCGCGCTCGCTTCTCGGCCAGGTCTCGTTCGAGTCCGTCGTGGACGACGTGGAACATGGGCAAAGGGGCTAGACTTGGTTTACTCACCTCAGATGAAGCCGCGAACCTACATCGAAACCACCATCGTCAGCTACCTGACGGCGCGGCCAACTCGCGATCTCGTCCGCGCGGCCGAGCAGGAGATAACCGTCGAGTGGTGGGACGGCCGCCAGACCTTCGACCTCTACGTGTCTCAGCTCGTTCTCGATGAGGCTGGCGCGGGCGACCCGGATGCGGCAGCACGGCGGCTGATCGCGCTGCGGGAGGCGGCGGTTCTCGACCTAACGACAGAGGCGATTGCGCTCGGCCGCCATCTCGTTGCGGCCGGGGGCCTCCCCACCAAAGCGGGGGCCGACGCGCTCCACATCGCGGTCGCCGCGGTGCACGGCATCGACTACCTGCTGACTTGGAACTGCACGCACATTGCCAACGCGAGGATGCGCGGAAAAATCGAGGGCCTTTGCCGTGGCGCAGGCTACGATCCCCCGATGCTCTGTACACCGAGGGAATTGGTGGAGGAATAACATGCTGCCTCGGGATCCGATCGTCGAAGAGGTCCGTGCTGTCCGCGACGCCATTGCAAAGGAGTTCGACTACGACATCGACCGCCTCGGGCGCGCGCTGCAAGAGCGCCAGGCGAACAGCGGCCGCCCTGTGGTGCGCCTACCACCGAGGCGGATTCCGCCCGAGAAGAAAGCCGGGTGATGCCGGAGAGATCGCCGTGGGTCGTTCGTGCATTGTGGCTCTAGCATCCGCGAATCGTTTCCCATCCTCAAACAGTTGAAATCGCTGACGATCTGCTGATAGAGGGAAACGTTTGACGGTTGTAAGTACCTATATTTATTAAGATCACGCCGAAATCGCACTCAGGAGGCCGACGGTTCGATCCCGTTCATCTCCACGAAATTACTTAAGTTTTCTTCGCCGCAGGGCGGCAGGAAAACGTTTCAGAGGCAAACGTTTTCCATTCAGGCGGCGCTGTCCTTCTCTCGCAGGCCGCCCGAGAGCACCCGCAGGACCTTGTTCTGACGGGCACCCGTTCCTGCTCCCGCCTTCGCGTAGCTCTGGAGCGTCGTCGTCACCGACTCGTGCCCCAGTGCGGCCGCGACCGCGTGCGCGCTGATGCCGGTCTCGACAGCTAGCGTGCCGTGCAGGCCGCGCATGCCGTGAGCCGTCACCCGCGGCACTCCCGCCGCCTTGCAGATCTTTGCCACCCACTTCCGCGGCCAGTTTCGATCGTGGTGGTCGAACAGCAGATCGTCCGACTTCTTCCCCTCCGCGAGTTCCAGCAGGTAGTCCCGGAGGAGATCCGGTACCTGCAGGGTTCGCTTCCCAGCTTCGGTTTTCGAGTCCGGGATCCAGAGCAGCCGTCCCTCATCGTCGAGATCGCGAACGACCCGACTCACCACCTCGCCCGCCCGCAGCCCCATCACCAGCGTCACCAGCGCCGCGACGGCGCCCTCCTGCCCGTCGTCCGCGAGTTGCACCGCTTTGGCCTGCCAGCGGCGGGCCTCGTCGATGCGGAGCTGTGGCTTGCCGTGCCGCCGCTTCCCAGTCCCCTCAACCCCTTCGAGCGGATTCGCTCGAAGGTACCCTCGGCGAAGAAGAACAATTCTAGGCTGTCCTCCTTGAAGGCGAGGTTGTGATTCCGGAGGCGCGTCAGCTCCCCCACGATCCGTTGAAAATCGACGAACTGTTCCAGGAACGTGATCGCCAAAGTGTACGCCCGTGGAATGGATTCTCTCCTTCTCCCGCCCTCTGATCGACGGACGGCGACGCGATCGCCCCTGGCGCACCACCTGCTCCGTGAGTATTGAAAGCCTCGCCGCCAATTCGTACGCTGCCGGCCATGGCCCGAACAAAAACGACGACCCGGATTGAACGCTGGAAGGGTCGGAATACGCAGGAGATAGCGGAATGGGTGGGCGGTCGGCTGAGCCCACCGTTCTTCATCACCGAGGGGGAGCCTTACCGCCCCGAGATGATCATCTGGATGGAGCTCCCTACCGGCCTGGTCGTGGGCTATCACCTGACGGACCCCAAGGAGCCCGCCGATCTTGGATCGATTCTTCTCGCCGCCATGGAACGGCCAATAGTCGGGCCACCCCGGCAGCCCGCACGCATTCGTGTCGCCAGCGCCGACATGGCGGCCTCCGTTCGCCGCGCCGTGGGGGATGGTATCGACGTCTCCGTCGCGCCCACGCCGGAGCTGAACGAAGTACTGGAACACATGAGGGCGGGAATATCGGGTGCCGAGGTCGACCAGAGCTACCTCGAAGAGGGTCGCGTGTCGGTGGAGACGGTCGCCGATCTCTTCACCGCCGCGGAGCTCCTCTACCGGGTCGCGCCTTGGAAAGTGATGGATGACGATCAGGTCGTCCGGGTCGACATCCCCCGGCTCGGCATTGATGGCGCCTGCCTCTCGGTCATCGGTGCCCTAGCGGAGAGCATCGGGCTCCTGTTGTTCCCGTCTTTGGAGGCATTCGAATCGTTCGCGTCCTCTGCCCAGGTTCGGAAGCCGGGCCCGGTGGACCTTGGCACCACGATCTTGTCTCTCTCCTTCGAACGAGGCGCCGACATACCGGCCTTCATGCGTCGCGAGATCTCTCAATACGGGTGGCCCGTCGCCGGGCCGCGGGCGTACCCGCGTGTCGACCATCGGGATAGTGACGCCGTTCCACGGCCGCTCTCCGAGCGCGACGTGCAGATCATGGCCGCGTGCGCGACGTCGTTCGGCGCGTTCTTCGCCAAGAACCGAGGGGTGTTCAAGGACGACGACGGCGATGCGGTCTGCGAGTCGTATTCCGACCAGGACGACCTGGTCGTCCGGTTCACCTATCCGTACGAGGCGGCCGAGCTCTTCGACGTCGATGAGCCACCGCCCACGCCGCGGGTGGCGGAACCCGAGATCCCGAGAAACGCCCCCTGCCCCTGCGGGAGCGGCCGGAAGTACAAGAAGTGCCACCTCGCGATCGACGGGGCCCGGCGGACGGACGACGACGGCCGGGCGTCGGTGCACCAGATTGACGAGCGTGTCGTGGCAGACCTGCGCCGATTCGCTACGCGACGGTTCGGAGCCGCCTGGGGACGGGCTGCGAACGTTTTCGCGGATGCGGAAGAAGCGATCCAGCTGGCGTCGCCGTGGTCCGTCTATGGCGCCGAGGTGGAAGGGCGCCCGATCGTCGACTGGTATCTGAGCGAACGCGGGCGACAGCTGCCACCGGACGAGCGCGAGTGGCTGGAGGCCCAGCAGCGAGCGTGGATGACGGTCTGGGAGGTCACCGGTGTCGATCCCGGGCGCAGCGTGACCGTTCACGATCTTCTGACCAGGGAGGACCGGAAGGTCGACGAAGTGAAGGGCTCGCGGGTCCTGGCCAAACGCGACGCCGTTCTGGGGCGCGTCGTGGACCACGGCGGGATCTCCGTCTTCTGCGGCATTCATCCCAATCCGCTGCCGCCCCCGGCGGCAGCGGTGGTGGTCCAGCAACTTCGGACCAAGCTGCGACGCAAAGCCGCCGTGCCTCCGGAACGGCTCCGCGATGATTCGATTGGTCGTTACATGATTGTTCACTGGGAAGAGGCGGTTCGGATCATGACCCTTCCCACCGACGCGCCTCCCCAGCTGAGCAACACGGATGGGGACGACCTTCTGCTCACCGCCGACGTGTTCACGTTCAAGCCCGCAGACCACGGCGCGATCGAGCAGCACATGGGCGCGCTCGATGGGGTTGAGCCGCCAGACGGCGCCGACAAATCGTACACATTCGTGCGGAGCGCGAAAGCCGGCGGCGGCCGGGCAGCCAACATGGTGATCGGGGTTGTTAGGCTGGAGGAGTCCGAGCTTCGCGTCGAGACTAACTCGGTGAAGCGGGCCGATGCCTTGCGAAGACGGATCGAGGATGCGTGTAGTGCCCTGTTGATTTTCAGGGGGCGAGAGCATGTCGACCCCCTCGAAACGATGCGCTGGCCCCGCCGATCGACGTCACCGGTCTCCACCAATAATGATCCGATCGCGGCCGAGGCCGTTCGCGCATTCAAGCAGCGCCACTATGAAGAGTGGGCGGACCACCCCTTGCCGGCCCTCAAAGGCAAGACCCCGCGCGAGGCGATCCGCACACCAGCCGGGCGCGCCGCGGTGGACGTACTCCTAAAGGACTTCGAGAACCAAGAGAGCCGGCATCCCTCCGAGGTGCGGTTCGACTTCGCGCCACTACGCGAGGGACTCGGCCTCCCAAGCTGAAATCGAGATCCAAGTCACTGGGACTGGCCACTGGCGCTCTCGCTATTCGAGGACGTACTTGAGGAATGGTCCCGGGGCGTAGATCTGCACCGGCCGGAAGCCGCGCACCTTCACCACCTTCAAAGACAGCAGATCGACGTCGTCGGAGATGATGGCCTCGGCCGCGCCTTCCAGCGCCGCTTCGACGAGCGGGTTGTCCTTGGCATCGTCGGGCACCTTGTCCACGTCCTTGAACGCACCGGCCACCACGATGAAGCGTTCGCCGATGTATTGGATGGCGCGCTGGATCAGGTCGTCATCGAGTGGCGGATTGGTCAGACCGCGGACGTGAGGGAGCCTCAGCACGCTCTCGTACTCCTCCAAGAGAACCGGAGACGTCACGGCGAGCATCCGCACGCCCTCCAAGGCCAGGTCGAACAGCTCGACCGCAGCCGACTTTCGGCGTCGGACCAGGCCACGGACGACGAGCTGAGTGTCGAGGACAGCCTTAGGGACGGCGCCCGGCACGGCTGGCCTTCAGCTTCCGGACGGTCTCGGGCCGAGCCTTGCGGGTCGCGGCGTTGATCGCCGCGTCGATCGCGTTGCCGTCCTGCGCCTCGGGCACCCGAGCCCGCAGCTCCTCAATCGGGTTCTTGTAAGGTGGCGTGATGATGAGGCGTCTCCCCTCGACAGTTATCGAGACCTCCTCGGCGTTCTCGATCCCGAGCAGGCCGAGCAGCGTTTTGTCGAGGATCAGGCCCTTGCTGGAACCGATCATGCTGAGCTTCTTGAGCATGGCGGACATTATAGCAAGGTTATAACAACGTTACACTGTGTTGGGTGGGACCGCCGAGGCGACCTGCCCGTCCGCCGGGCTCGCCCATCGTGAAATTCGAATCATTACCGCCAGAACCACCGAGAACTGCCGACGTTTCTCCGTCTACGGTAACGTTTGTCGTTCATAACCTACTGACTTCGCTAGGCTATTCTGGGAATCGCACTCAGGAGGCCGACGGTTCGATCCCGTTCACCTCCATGAAATTACTCAGTATTTTTTAGACGCCCGGGCAGCGGGAAAACGTTTGAGAGGCAAACGTTTTTCGTTCAGGCGGCATGTTCTTGCTCTTTTTTCCGCCCGAGAGCACCGTCAGCACCTTCTGCTGACGGCGCGTCCCTCAACACATCTGGGCTCACCGTTCGTCGATCTTGGCGGTCCTGGCCAAGAAGTCCCTTCGCGAGGTCGCCGAAGAGCCTGCGGCCGAATGGTCCCCCGAAGACGCCCTGACCTTCCGACCTCGGTTACAACGCCGCCCCGTCCGACACCATTCGATCCTCCGGCACGACGCCGATAGGCAGGTGATCGGTCTGGGCGCGCGCCGACGAAACGTTGGTCGGAGCCTTCCGATGATCGCCCCAGCGTTGCATCCGTACACCTCCGCGTTCGACCGTACCGTAGCTACATTCGCTTCGGTGTTGCGTCGACCGCGTGAGAACGCCGTCCGAGGAGTCTCAGAACCGCGGCTTCACCGGTTCGAAGACCACGTCTGCCGCGCGATTTGCGGCCGAGGCGTACCGCAAACACCGACGAGAGCGTTCCGTCGAGATAGGAGGCGATCACGCCTGGATGGATGTAGCTCTTTCGGCATACCGCGGGCGTGTTGCGGAGCTGCGCCGCGACCTGCTCGACAGCCTTCACCAATTGCCGATTCGTCGGCCCTGTGTGTGTTCTCGCCAGCGCCTCTCGCAGCGCCAGCGCGCACGAAACGGTGCCGGCCCAGGTGCGAAAATCTTTGGCGGTGAAGTGCTCTCCGGTCGCCTGACGAATATAGTCGTTCACGTCGGCGGAATCGACGGTGGCGGGCTGACCGTCGTCGCCCAGGTACTGGAAGAGCTCTTGTCCCGGCAGGTCTCGACAGCGGCGCACGATCCGGGCAATTGACGGAGATCGCACGGTGGTCTTGTGAAAAACGCCGCTCTTGCCGCGGAAATGGAAACGGACCTCCGACGCGCTCAGGTCGACGTGCCGATCCTTAAGTGTCGTCAACCCGAACGAGTTGTTGTCGCGCGCGTATTCGTCGTTCCCCACGCGAATGAACGTGTTCTCGAGCAGCCACACGACAGTCGCCAGCACCTTTGGCTTGGGCAGGCCCGGGCGGCGCAGGTCGGCCTCGATGCGCCGCCGCAAGGGCGGCAAGACCCGACCGAACTCCATCATTCGCCCATATTTGGTGACGTCGCGTTCCCGGCGCCATCGCGGGTGATACCGGTATTGTTTTCGGCCGCGGGCATCGCGGCCCGTGGCCTGCAAGTGGCCTTCCGCCTGCCTGCAGATCCAGACCGAGCGCCAAGCCGGGGGGATCGCCAGTTTGCGTATCCGCCCGAGCGTCGCCGGATCGCGGACCCGGCGACCAGCCGCATCTTCGATGACGAAGTCTGGAACCCAGCGCTTTCCGAGACGAACCTTCTTCCCGCTGGGGCGTCGCCGCAATCCTGGCCGGCGGTCGTCGACGTGCCGGAGGCCAGCTGCGTGCGCGGACTCGACGGGATCGACCGTCGCGGACGACGTTACCTCCGACTCATACGACTCGGATCTCGCCATTAGTCCGGGTGCCTACCGTCCACTCGGCGATCCACGCAAGATACTATCCAACTGTTCCAAGAGAGCTCCAGGGCCGGCGTAGACCTGGATCGCGCGAGCTGTACGAGCGCAACCTCGGTATGGACTCCTGTGGCCAGCCCGATGAAGGGAGCACCCGCGCGTGCCGCCGCTTCTCCGTCGTAAGGGGTATCGCCAACCAAGAGGCAAAGGGCTGGTGCGATCCCCAGGTTTTCGGCGGCCTTGCTCACCAAATCTCCCTACACTGGGAGGTAAGCACCAACGCCTCTGCCGCAAGGCGATCGGACCGACATGCTCCCGCCATCGGATCTGGCCATGGTGAGGAGGCGTCTCACATTCATCCTCAGAAGGAATTGACATGGCGTCACTCTTGCGACTTCGACAGCGACAGCGACACCCGCGACAGCGGCGTCCCGACCTCCAATTGAGGCGCGGAGGACAGGTGCCAACACCCGCTTTCTAATAGTGTTCGATGCGCTGACTACCTCTTGACAGTCGGTCTCAGATGCACTGCCCGGCGACGATCGAAACTTCTCGCGCACCCGGTCGATGGGCTGGGCGTTCTGTCGGCGTTACGTCCGGGTGACGGGCGCGCCGGGTCGTCACCCGCGGGTAAAGCCTGCTTTGGAGCGTCGCCGCGACTTCAAGGCGATCTGCCGCTGGCACAACCGCTGCAATCGGCCAGTTCCGGAGGTATCTCATGCGATCATTCAAATGGGTTGTGGTCTCTGTCTTGATGGTGGCGCTGTCCAGCGCGTCTGCCTTCGCCACGACGGCGAGCGAGGTGGCGCCGGTCGTGCCGCTGCCGAAGGCGAGCTTGCTCGCCGACAGCGTGGTCGTGACCCCGCAAGCGCAGCAGGCGCCCGCCGCCCAACCGGCGGCGCCGGCCGCCGTTCCGGTTGCGGCCGCGCCGGTCGAAGAGGTGCCGAGCCGCCGGACGACCGTCGTGCACGAAGACGCGCCCAACCGCAACTACATGAGCACCATTGCGGTCAGTGCGATCATGGGCGCCGTCTTGGGCGCATTGGTCGGCGGCTCGATCTATTACCTCGGCAACCAGGAGCACGCGGCGCGGATCGGCTACTGGGCCGCCGGCGGCGTAATTCTCGGGACCGCCGTGGGCCTCACGCAGATCGTCGTCCAGGAGAATCGAGCCGACGTCGCGGTCGCCTCGCGGTTTCCCACCGACCCGGTGCCGACCTACCGGCTAGCTCTGCTGAACCTGCGGTTCTAAGCGCGGGCAGCCAGCCGAGCCGCTGACCAATGCCGCCGAATACGCTCCATCGTCGCCAGCGGCGATGCCCAGGACATCTCGAAGAGAGCTTCTCGGATGGCCTCTTGACTAGCGCCGTGCTCGACTTACATAAGCGTGGGTTTCGCGCGGCCGGTGTAGCGGCGGCGTGACGGCAGCGGCTCGGAGCGCGAAAAGAGCTTGAAAAAGGCTCGGCGCAAGCGCTTGTGGTTGTTATCGATGCAAACACGAACACCTACGCCG
>Ga0209483_1001328_pt1 | contig 18892 bp, 22 predicted proteins | sample NGEPerA_FD_184508 | JGI IMG/M metagenome (GOLD analysis project Ga0209483, IMG submission 184508) | Arctic peat soil microbial communities from the Barrow Environmental Observatory site, Barrow, Alaska, USA - NGEE PermafrostL2-A... | ecosystem: Environmental > Terrestrial > Soil > Wetlands >... | reverse complement strand
GCTATGATCTTGGCGCTCACGAACGGCTTACCTTCCAGGTAGCAGTCTTCTATGGTCTGCGCCGCGACGCCGGCCGCCAGCAGCGCTTCTTTCGAAAGTGACTTGCGCGTCACGAACCCGTCGTACTGGAACCCGGCGAGACCCTGCCGGAAGCCTTTCATATTGAACGCCTCGCAGACCGCTTGCAGACGTTCCTTTATGCCCGATAATTCGTCTTCCTTTTCAGAGATCGCGGAGCGCAGCGATATCGCTTTCTTCAGCAGCTTCCGTACCTCCTGAAAGGTGTCCTCGTCGGGGATCTCGGATGCCTGCGGCAGTTTCGAGTTGCCTGCGCTTATCATACGTTTCTTTTCTTCGGCCATTTACTTTCCCTCGCAATCCGCTTCAAGTTCATCCAGCGTCCGGTACGGGTCTTTGCGCGGCGGTTCCTCATAGAACGGAATCTTGCGCTGCCGCAGGAAGTTGATGATACCTTTCAATTGGTTAGGCGTTACTTCCACGCCGAATTCGACTATCATTTTCTGGTCCATTTCAGTCCTTTGCTTTCCAGCGTTCCAGAATTTCACAGTCGCTCTTAATAGGGCAACGCCAAAGTCGCTCGCCCGTCTCGCGGTCGTCCATGACGCCTTCGAATATGCGTACCATCTCGGCTCCGACCAGGTCCGCATAGTCTTCTTCCACTTCCGCAATTACCTGGTCATGTATACTCAAAAGCCCCTCGCACCATATGCCTGATTCGCGCATTTGCGTATAAAAGTCTTCGCATTCCGCCATTGCGAGCTTCGTTTGCTCTGCATTCGATGACGTTACCGCGAAATTCTGCGCTTCTCTAAGTCCTTCGTGTACTTTCCACGGTAAGCTGCTTTTGACTTGCGGGATATACCTGACGCGGCCCCACGGGTTCCAACAGAAACCATACCTTCGCGCCCTGTAATAAGTTATGTCGAAGTAAGGCTGAACCTCGTCGTATGTAACGTGCCACGACCGTATAAAGTCATCGCACCAGTCTTCTGTGAGCCAGTCGGGTGGCTTTATCCCGGCAAGCCAATAAGACCCTATAAGCTGCGCGTACAGTCCTTTTTTTGTTGTACCGTTGGTGATCGCAAAGTTGACTGTCTTAGCTGGAAGCCGATGCATATACTGGTCTACCTGTTCAGGGTCCGTTATGCCAAACGACTTCATTGCCGTATTTTTATGAATATCGCCGCCCGCCTCGTAAATAGAGAGCATGGATCGAGCGTTCGCAAGATGCGCAAGGTCGCGTAGTTCCATTTGCGAAAAGTCCACTGAGACAAGACGGGTACCGGGTGAAGCCAGAAAAGCGGCTCTGATGCGGCGTCCTAATTTTGTCCTGACGCTTATCTGCTGGAGGTTAGGCTGTTTACTGCTGAGGCGCCCGGTGATCGCGCGTGTCGTCGTAAATGTAGTGTGCAGCCTGTTTGTACTCTCTACATGCGGCAATTCACATACCGGGCAACACGCTCCTGCCGGATGGTGCCGCGCCTTCATTGGTAAGGCGTCGCAGAACGCCGACTTCAGCTTAGACCGTTCCCGGTACTGCATGATGAGCGGGATCACGGGATGCGCGTCTTTAACCGACCGTAGCGTGTCCAGGTTCTTTTTGCCTGTCGAGATCGCTCCCGTGCCTGTAGTCTTCAGTTTCTGGTCGCGCCCAACGTCCAACAAGTCGAACAGCAACGTACGTATCTGTTCGGCGGACCCGGCGTTTATCTGCGCGGACCCTTCTTCTTCTTCGACGGATGCCGCCGCCGCGCTGAAACGATCCAGTGCGTCGGTCGGAATATAGCTGGCTATGCTATATTGCAGTTCCTTCATTTCAACGGCGAACTGGCTCCCAAGTTCTTGAAGGTAGGGCACGTCCACGGCGATCCCGTAACGCGACATCCGGTTAAGCTGGCCGAGTATCATCAGGTCCAGCTTGCGGACGTTCTCCAAATCCGGTTTGTTAGGAAGCTCGATGCCGCCGTATAGCGCCATCAGTCTTCTTCCGGTGCATCATCGTTGTCGTTCATGCAGTCTTCGGAGCAGTAGGGCTGCCCGGATTCACCCCACCATACTTCTTTGGGGTCGTCAGGCAAACACCTGACGCATGAATAGCAGTGTCTTTCGGGTGGTTTAGGCATCTTTGTCTCCTTCATAAATCTGGAAAGCTCCCTGTCGCCTCCTGGCAAGCTCAACAGCACACCTACCCGTCCAATCGGCGTCACCGACTGCGTACCGTACTGCCTCGTCCATTGAGCAATTAGCGATTCCTGCCAGGGGGTAAGTTCCGATACGCGATTCAACATGCTGCACTATCCATTCGTTTACAGGCTCGCGCCAGAACGCATTGAGCCTTGGTTCCTCTTCAGACCCCCACGGGTCGTACTCCGACATTTCCGTTGTGAGCCGCAACAGGCGCGTCAACAGCGACTCCAGGTCGCTCTTGGTGGTCTCGTCCTTCAGTCGCTTGCCTGTTTTCGGGCTGAACCGCTGCGACACGTACGTCAGGTCGAGCACGGCGATCTGGTAGGCTTCGGTTATCCATTCGAGCAACGCCCTGACACTGGCCGGGCGCACCGTTTCTTCATACGATGTCATAGTGTGCCGGAACAGGCGGTATGTGAGCGCCTTAAGACCTTGCGGCAGGTTGCCCAGGTGAAAGGCTTCCTGCATGGTGTCGCGGTACCGGTCGGGCGCGATATCGATACCCACCTTGCGAAGTTCTTCAAGGTCGTGCGCAGCGTGGTGGAACACGATATTATGCTGACTCGGCAGCATTAGTCGCAAGTGCTTCATTGCCGCGCTGTCGCTAACCATATACAGCACGCCGTGTCGCGGCATACCGGACACCTGTACGCTCCAGGGAACGCCCGCATGCGACTCAGTATCAATGCCTACAGGGTACTCGCCGGACAGCCACGAATGGCGCGGCGTCCATACAGAGTAACTGACGGGTTCCGGTTCCGGGTCGTCGTCGAAGTGGTCTTCGCCTATGATGTCCTTCAGCCCTTCCCAATCTTCCATTGCGACAGTCATAAAGCGCGACTCGTGCAGGCCGATGCTCGGATGGTACATAGGAATCAAGTAACCGTGCCAACCGAACAGGTCACCTACCTTCGCGGTCGATTGAGGTATTCCATGCTGGTAGTCAAGCCTGATACCCGGCACGAGCGCACAGGCCGTCGCGCCCATGAGCACGATTACGTCCGGGTTCGTACGCTCGATCTCGTCGGGCACGTGACACGGCGCACAAGCCTGAATCTCTTTGTCGGTCGGTGTCTTGTTCGAGTCGGCCCAGCACATAACCGTATTACAGACCCGGATCTCGGACCTGTTGAGCCCGGCGAGCGGCAAGTAGAGTTCGTCCCACTCCTGCCCGGTCGGTCCCACCAGTACCTCGCCGCGTTCGTTCTCGCGCGGACCCGGACGTTCCGCGATAGCGAGTACGCGTGCGGGCTGCGGGCCATTGCCGCCTATCGCACGGTGTTTGCGAGGGCAGGTTTCACAAGGATTTGTGAACATCTGTAATTGCCTTCTGGATCTTCATGTACAGTTCGAAAGTCATGACTATAGCGATACGCCGCTCTTTCTCTTTGCCTTCCGTTACAAGCAGCGGACCCGACAACCGTCGCAACTGGCCTTTGTTCATGCGGCCCAGTTCACTGATGCCAGCCGTTTCCATCTGGTCCGGGTCGAAAGGGTTAAGGACCGTAGGCTTAAGGCTATCGTCGAGCGCCGTCCGGCAGCGTGTGCAGCGCAACGGTACGGGCAGCGTGCGCGACTCGACTGGCTTATGGCAGTCGATGCAGTCGGCGACGTACAGTTCGTGGTCTCTCATTCCGGCTTCAACCCTCTCAGCGACCTTACGATCTCAGCGGCCGTCTCTTTCCCGAAGTGCTTGACGTTTCCGCTGCGATCGGTCCATTCGACGCGTCGCCACTCCGCGACAGTCGCATTCACCATGTCATACGCCGACGCGAAGTGCTTTCCTACGTCCCACGCTTTTGCGTCCAGCCCCGGTAACTGCGCCGCGAGCAGCGTCACTATATTAGGTGCGCCCTGGTGCAGCGTCACCGCCCCGCGCCGCTGCGCGCTCGGCTCGTTCGCAAACAGCACGTCATGCGACTTGTGCAGGTGATAAGCCTTTCTCCACCAGTGCCAGCGGCTTGCGTACAGGTGCGCCGTTTCCTGCACGCTGCCGGTGCGCCACACCGCGACGCCGCCGCACTCGTACTGCGAGTATAGGTACGAGTCCACCTGCCTGAACGAGATCCCTGACCTTGCGTGGTTATAGTAAGTAGTCCACGTGCCCGTGCGCCCGTTCGGTACCATGATCTCGCCGCCCTCGCCGGGGCGCCATACGCCTTCCACTACGAGTTCGACACGGTCGTATAAGCTGTACATGCCGCGGAGCTGATGACCACTGAGTCGCCTGTCCTGCATCGAGTTTATAAGGTCGGACAGGCGTTTGCGCTCGTACCCGATCAGGCGTCCGTCACAGGACTCGATGGCTAAGTCGCCGAAGTCGAGGCGGCATACAGACAGAGGCAGGCCGAAGGTTTCAAGGTGCTGCACAAGCAGGGAGTCCTCGCGGTCGTCGCAAAGGATACTCACAGCAAATGTCTCCACGTACGGTTAGTTCGGATGTGTCCTATGGTGCTAAGTGCCACACCATATACAAGAGATAGTTCATATTGCGTAAGACTGCTGGACCTGATGACTACGATATCTGCTTCTACAAGTTTGGCGCGTGCGTGTCTTTCCCCTTGTCGCGTCTCGGGATGCACCTGTGCGCTGTGCCTGCCTTTTGCAGCAGCATCCCACATATTAAGGCTTTGCGTACCCCAAAACAGATGAAAGCCATTACAACAGGGAGGGTTGTCGCAAGTATGCAGTGCTTCTGCTTTCGGATCTTCCGGTATGCCGTGAATCAGAAACGCAGCTACCCTATTGGCTTTAACTGTTTTTCGCTCTGCTCTGGTTCCAAGACTAAAGGCACCGTAACCGTTTCTGGTACCACCCAACCACGGCCAACACTCACTGTCAGTACAAATGTAAACGTATGACCAGAAGCGATCTATCTCCTGCTGCGACATACCACGTATAGCTGCGTCCAAAGCAGGGTTGTTCATAAGTCGTCGACTAAAAGCGACATGGAATCAATTCCGGTTGCGCGGATCGCCCGGCACCACGATCCGGTTGCGTGGCAGCGCCAGACTACTCGTGCTCTCTCGTGCGATCTCTTCCTGCGCCCGTTCCGCTTTAGCTTCCGCGATCAGGTCGCCTAACGTCTTAGTCAGTCCGGCAGACCGCTTACAGTCTTTGCCGAACAACCTCAGCCCGACCAGCGCCGTGAAGGTCGCCGCCGACGACAGCGCGTTTACAGGCAGGTTGATGTTGCGCGCGTGCTCGATCTGGTCTATGAGCGCCTGATCGAACTGGGCTTGAGTGAAACGTTGCTTCTGGCCTTTCATAGATGAAAGTCTCCAATCTCCTGCATCTGGTCCGGCCCGGCGCATACGAGCCCTTCCATTTCAAGGTCCCAGCCTTCCGGCGTCTGATGCGCGCCGCCTTCGCGACCGATGTTGGCGACGCGCGACAGTGCCGGTGACAGTACTTTAAGCTTATATTTCCGCACTACGTCGGTCAGCGAATGATCCCACCCTAAAGGTTCCGTGCGCCTGTGGTTCCACCAGGGCAGGATGTACTTGCGTGCCGCGTAGCTCGTAGTGGCCCAGCCCCAGACGCCGAAGTCCGGGCGCGTAATCACACCTTTCGTGTCGCAGCCGGGCGACAGGCTGCGCGAGTGCAGCGACAGGATATGGGACGGGTCCGGCATGAGAGTACGAAACCATTCAACAAGGCGTATCGCGTCGGGCGCGAGCACGGTGTCGTCTTCGAGATGCAGATTGAAGCTGCTGCCGCGCTCTATGAACACGTACTGGAGCAGCCGTCGCGGGTGCTCCGTGACGCCAAGGTGTTCGGGCCAGTAGACTACTTCGAGGTTGTAACCGTCAAACTCTATCGGGTTAGTCAGACCGCCGTCGTCTACGCCGATGAAGATACGTTCCACCTTGAACTCGGGGCACAGGCGCAAGGCGACGTGCAGCGACTCCAGTACCTGTTGCAGGTAGTCGGGCCGGTTGTACGCGCAGATCGTGATGGTATTGATCGGTGCGGGGGCGCTCATGTCAGGGGCGCTCCGCGTACTCTCGTGCCGTCATCGACTCCTGTACGGGCGGCGACAGCCTGTATAGCGCGTCGGGCCGCTCCAGATGACTGCGCCGCACCGTCCAGCACGTGTGGTTGCGCCACCCGACGTTACGCTCACCCCACTTTTCGTGTACCGCCTGCCAGACGCCGGGGAAGTTTATGTCGCTGCCGCGATTGTAGTCGTGCCCGGCCATCCACTCGGGTCCTGTGGCCCACCATGCGTCGATGTCAGCCTTGACGGGCGCGTACTCGTGGTCCGCGTCTATAAAGACAAAGTATGGCGGCGCTTCCGTGAACATGGACGCGGCGGCGGCGCTGTCGCTCCTGACCACCTGCACCATGTCGGCGAACCCGGACGAGCGCAGGTTGTACATGAACGCCTGATAGGTGCCGCCGAACTTACGCGCATAAGCGTAGGCATCCTGTTCCGCTTTGGACAGGTCGCTGACAGCCGCGACGTTGGCGTCGGAGTCCTCCGGGTCGTAAATGAACTTGTGACCGGGATAGTCGCGCCAGCCGTCCACGGCGACCAGCTTAATGTCCTTGCCCGATTCGCGTATCTTCTGCGCGAGATACAGGAGCGACTTGCCGAAGCAGACGCCGACTTCAACGATGGTTGAGTAAGGCGGCGTCGTCATGGCGACCTCATCGTACAGGTCGAAAAAGTCCATCCAGCCGGGCACGTCGCGCCATGTGACGCGGCCACCTGTGTCGAGTTTGAGAGGCGATCCGAGATAGTCGATGATTTCCATTAGAGCAACCCGTCCTTTCGCAGCTCCGCTTCCATCCACGGTTCCATATGACGCCGCGGCACCGCGCCATCCATCCTGAACTCGCGCCAGTCGCGCGCCGCCTGTGGTGTATGCGTCCAGATGGACTTGCCAAAATACTGCGCCCAGTTCGGCTGCGATATAGAGCCCAGCTCATACCCGGTGTTATGCGACCGTGACAGGTCCGGCCACACCATGAAAAGGCTGTTCACATACATCAGGTAATGCGCGGAGTAGTCAAACCCTTTAGGCTCAAGCGTCTTGCAGTTCCAGTTCTTCTGCAGATAGTGCAGGTACGGGTCGCGCAGGAACGCGGTACCGCCGCACGTATTAAGCCCATTGGACATATGGAGCAGGCGCGCGTCCGGGCCTTCAGGGCGTCCTTCGGCTATGTACTGCGCCGGAATGGTTTCGTGATACAGGCAGCAGCCGAGTATAGGCACGTCATGCTGTAACCCGGCAGGACCGGCAAACAGGCCGTTAGCGGCGTTGCGCGTCCACTCGCACATCAGGAACGCATCCGGCGCCATTACCGCGTCGTCTTCCACATACAATGCCATGTCCGCGCCCGCCGCGAACGCCCTGTCGAGCATCCATTTGCTCATGGCGTGCGGGTTACTGGGCGTGTGCGACGCGTGCCAGAACTCGAACGGCACGTCCGGGTTGCGCGCGACGACGCCTTCCGCTTCGGCTATTACGTGCGGGTGTTCGAATGCGTTCGCCGCGAGGCACACGGCTATAACGCCGGCCCAGCCCCGTGACTCCGCTGTCGCCGACCAGCGCTGCGCACGTGACAGCGCTTCAAGGCACAAGCGCGCGTGGAACGGGCGTTTAAACAGGTTGACGGTAACGACGTTCATTTTGTAAACTCCACTTTGTAGTCGTCGGACGGGTCGTATACGGTGCTGTTGAGTCCGACAAGTACGCTGCCCGCCTGCAGCTTGAAAGTGTGCAGCGTGCCTGGATTGACGGTGTATATTTTTCCGATCTCCATCAGGATCTCTTCAGCTTCCAGCACCAGCGTGCCGCAGCCTTCGGACAGCATGAACAACTCGGTCTTTCGTTTGTGGTAATGCGCGCCCAGCGTGCAATCCTGTTTTACCGTTATCAGCTTCGCTTCGGGAAACGTATACAGGTAGCGGCGGTCGTCGCTATGGCCCGACGGCACCGATAACGGCGACAACTTTCGAAGTTCGGCGTCAACCATGATCTTCACCAGCTCCGCGAACTTTACCTTCGGTTCGAACCCGAGAACGCGTCTGCTTTTGGACGCATCGCCGCATAACAGGTCCACTTCGGCGGGCCGGGTCAGGTCGCGGTCGTACTCCACGTAACGCCGCCAGTCCGGTATGCCCGCGCACAGGAACGCGGCCGCGACGAACTCTTTCACCGAATGTGTCTCTCCCGTCGCGATCACAAAGTCGTCAGGAACCAGGTACTGCATTATGCGCCAGATCCACTCCACGTACTCGGGCGCGTAGCCCCAGTCTCGTTTCGCTGACAGGTTCCCGAGCACCAGCTTGTCGCGGCGACCTGTGGCGATCTCAGCCACAGCGATACAAACCTTGCGGCTCAGGAACGCGGAGCCTCGGCGTGGGCTCTCGTGGTTAAAGAGTATGCCGCAGTAGACGCGCGTTCCATAGGCTTCGCGCCATACGCGGGCCAGGTTAAACGCCGCGATCTTGGACGCGCCATACGGCGAACGCGGATAGAACGGCGTGGTCTCGGTCTGTGGGGTCTCCTGTACACGCCCGAACATTTCTGAAGAACACGCCTGGTATATTTTTGCACGCAGTCCGAGCGTTCGGCAGCTCTCCATAATACGGAGCAACCCGCCCGCGTTGATGTCCTGCGTCACTTCCGGGTGGTCGTAGGAATCGCGTACCTGCGACATGGCGGCCAGGTTGTAGATTTCGTCGGGCTGGACGTGCTCGACGATACGAAACAGGCTGGACCCGTCCGTCATGTCGCCTGTGTGCAGCGTCAGTGACGGATTGTCGTGGATCGCGTCGATATTCGACAGGTTAGGCTGCGAGATACGACGGACGATGCCATGAACCTCGTAGCCTTTTGAGAGCAGGAGTTCGGCGAGGTACGACCCGTCCTGGCCTGTGATACCGGTTATAAGAGCTTTCATTTCAGCCTCACCACCCAGGAGCGCCCGCACTCCACTTTGTAATTGCCTTCGCCAAAGTACTCACGCACGGCTTCCTCGACGCCATGAAACTCCTCGGTAACGTCGTGGCCGGCGATGATGCTGTCTTTGCCCATGATGGGCTCCCACGCTTCGAGTTCTCGCTTCAGGTGCGCGTACTCGTGGTCGTCGTCCAGAAACAGAAAGTGGATGTCGCCGCCCGCGGCTTCGATGCCCCTGAACATAGTGGCGGCTTCGAGCGAGTCCATACGCATGATCCTTAACGGGTCCGGCGACAATCGTGTCTTGTCCACGAAGTAAGCGAAGGTTTCGAACAGCGAGTCGTGGTGCTGCGCGTGGATCACGGGTTCAATGTGGCCTTTCGCGCCATGCTCCGGGTCGAACATGCCGGGGTTGTTGGAAGGGTTCGCGGCCCATATGTCGATACAGTAGACGCGCAGGTCTTTGTCGGCGAGTTTGGCGGCTTCGGCGAGGTAAATAACGCTCTTGCCCCAGAAAGACCCGACCTCTATGAGGATAGAGCCGCGCGGGGCGGTACGAACGGCCTCGTCGTAAATAGGGAAGAAATCCGACCATTCACTCGGGACGGTCTTGTAAAGTTCAGGCGTTTGCGGCATGTAACGGTTCGATCCTTTCAAGCAAAGTCTTAACGATGTCTGCTGCATCCCATTCGAGCGCGACAGGCTGCCGGTACAAGGTCAGCGACTCATACCATACCGACTTTGTAACGTCCGTAGTCTGCCAGCGCCAGCACCCGCCTTTTGGCACCAGCACCAGCGCCGGGACACCGAGCAGCCCGCACAGATGCGCGACAGCGGTATCGACCGTCAGTACGAAGTCCATACTGCACAGGTACGCCGCCGTGTCGCGCCACTCGCGCATGCGCTCGAATTCGAGCGCGACGCCTTCAGGATGCTCGAACGAGTCGGTGTTGTACAAGTCTTTGCGTTCCGGCGACAGTGAGTAAATCTCAAAACTGGTTACCAACCTGGACAGATTCTGCTCAAGTTGGTACACGACATCGTTCGCCGTTTCGACCGGCAGGCTCTTGGTACGGATCGGCGACGAGTTCTCTTCGGCGCGCCAGCAGAAGCCAAGCCTGAACGGGCCAGCGGCACGTTGCGACGAACGCTGCAACCCTGCCCAAAAGCAGCCAGTACCCGGATCTAATATGCCGGGTTCCGGTATGTCGTCCCACCCTTGCGCGCCGAACACCGCGGGCATGCTCATGATCGAGCAGCTATACTCCCAGCGCCCGAACGGGATCTTGTCGAGCCCTACCTTGTAGACTTCATCGACTCCCAGGGCGGTCCAGTCACAGAAGTCGGCCAGGGGCGCGAATATCATAAGGCCGACGCGCCTGATGAGTAACTGATTCTTCAGCAACGGCAGCCACCGCATGAATATGAACACGTCGCCGTAGCCGCCTTCGCACTGCACGAGCAGCGAGTTCGGCGTTCCTGACACGGCGGTATATTCGCCATCCCAGTACTTCGTCGCCGGCCATGGGCTCCAGCTCACATTCAGCCTGCCAACCTCCCAGCACTGCATCGCCTCGCCGAACCTGCCGAATCGCATCAGACTCTGCGCGTACCCGAGCGCCGTAGCCTGATACTGATTCGCATGCGTCGAAACGGTGCCGTGTTCCACGAGCAAACGTAAGGCATTACCGAAACAGTCGAGCGCGGCCTGCCAGTCGCCCGTGGACGTGGCGATCTGCCCGAGCGTATGCCAGACCGACGATTCTTCAGGACGCAGCTTCACGAGGTCGCGCGCCACCTTCAGAGCTTCCGGGTAATAACCCTGTCGGCGCAGGTTGATGGCGGCGCTTAACCGCTCCAGATACTGTTCGTCTTTGAGTCTTGCCGTGTCCGTTCGTGTCATTTACTTGTAAACTCCGCTACTTTCTTAAGAACGCATCCTTCTCCGCACAGGTCTACAATACCTTCCGTTGACATCAGGTCACCACCTGCGCGTTGCACGAACAGGCCGCCTTTATACGGCGTCGCTACAAACCAATGGTTGCTGACTTGCTTCTGCGCGCCGCAAACGTCACACGTGACCTGTTCCTTGCGTGCCATATGTCAACTCTCCCAATCTTCGTAACTGGTTTCAGGCCGTAGGGCGGCGGCCAGATGCTTGAATTCGACCAACTCGCCCATAAGCAGACGCTGTCCTTCCTCGCCCATCAGCGCGGCCCGGTCCTGCGACATGCGGACATCGAGCCAGAAGCCTTCCGCGACGCTGTAATGCGTCTCCACGAGCGCATTGGTTTCATACCCGAGTTGCTTATAACCACTGGGCTCATCGAACCCGAGCGCCACCTTGTTGTTGTAAGCTTCCTTCGACTCGGTCGTGAACACAATGTGTTTACGTTGCAGCGATTCGAGCAGGGTACGCATTTCGGTGTTCGGCGGCTCCCATGCGGTCTTCTCCGCGCTGAACCTGCTGCTACGTCCGTAATGTGCGGCGACAATCATCTGGTACAGGGTGTAGCCGCTGTCGATCCCTATTGTCTGGACCTCGGGCATGTCCAGAAGCGACCAGCAGGCGTACTTGACCTTATCGACTAACTCGCGATAGAACGCCTTCGACTCGGCCAGGTCCATCAGGGACATAGCCATCGGGTTTTTGTACTTGTAGAACTCGTCGGCGTTCTTAGGCCAGTAGATTTTGCGATCCGGGTAGAGTTCGCGCTGCACCTGTTCGATAGTCGGGCGCGTCTTACGCTGCAACGGGATCACGCCGAGCCCCGGCGCTGTCGCCATCAGGCGCGTTTTACCCGTACCGGCGCGTCCGAACACGCCGATGAATAGCTTGTCGGGAGCGCCGGGAGTCAGCACTTCGAACTCAACACGCTTGTCCTGTGTGACGGTGGTGGTTTTCACTTTCGCTCCACTCTATAACTGAGTTTTTCCCGTAAAGCGTCAAGCCTGTCGAATTCAGCTTCGCTTTCCTGTTTTTCCAGCGCTTCCAAAGCGCGCGACTTTACACAGTCGTATACAAGTTGAACTTCCTCTGCATTAAGATTTAGTTTCATTCGCTGTACCCTTCCGCGGTGGTCTTCACTTACAATGTCCACCGCAGCGTATACAGCGCTGGCCGGTAGCGCAGTTGGAAAGTGCATGTACCTTTCCGCAGTCCACACAAACTACGTCCACTTTTAACGGCAGATCTTCCGGTATTGTTTTCTTATCGGCGTAAATCTTCATTCGCTGTACCCTTTCACTCTGCGAATCCGCTTTCTATCGCGCCCGCCCTGTTGCTGTCGATCATGCGCTGCATTCCTTCCAGCTCCTTTTCGCTGAACTCGACCAGATACTGTGTCCACAACGGGTCCGGCCACTCCATTACAGACATGACTTCCCACTGGACGCGCGTCGCGCCGTACCCGAGGCAGTACCCCATGCCCTGCCACATCCAGACGGTCTTCTTTTTCAGCAGGTCCGCGCCCGTATATTTCTTCGCGCGGTTGAACTTGAACTCGCGAATCGTAATTATGTTGTTTTCGCCTGCGTTGATCCCGTCGCAGTTCATAATCAACGGCGACTGGCACTCATACGGCTGCCAGACCATATCGGGGAACAGCGACGCCGCGAACTCTTCGAATACCCGCCCGAGCATCCAGCGTATCGGCAGGTCTTCTTCGGCTACGTCGTTAATGTACGCCGTGATCTTACTTTTTTGCGCCACGTACCGCAGCAGCCCGGACAGGTGCAGGCCCGGCGCGCGCGGCGGTTCGATCAGGAACCCATCCGCAGAGACCGCGCGAGGCAAGGGCACGCGACGAAGCAAATCGCCGCGCTCCAGCTTCACGTCGGTCTCTGAGATGAGTGTAGGCATAGAGTTTACAGGTGCCTGATGAAGTCCTGTCGCTACGCCCTATGCAAACGTCACGGAGCCGTCGTCGGCTACCGCGAACACGCCGGTAGCTTCGCCGATCTCCTGTAACCTGGTCTCGGTCATTGCGTCCATGACCGCTTTTTTGTTGGCCGCGTCCACGGCGGGCTTGTGTTTGTTGAGCGCCATAAGCGACTCCAGCCTGACTTTCTTCAGGTCTTTCAGGGTCTGTCCGGTCTTTGCGGGCGCGAGCGTTTCGGTCAGGACCGCCATGACGATTTCGTCGGCGTCGAATGTACCGGCAGATGAGGATGCGGTCGCAGCGGGTGCAGCGGCGGCGGCAGGCTTACCGGCAGCAGCGGGTTTCGCGGCAGCGCCCTTCCCCTTCGCCGCGTCGCCGGCCGCACCGGCGCTCTTTTCGTACGGGAACCGCACGATCTTGTCCACAACGAACAGCTTGCTGTCGTAGTTCCCCATCTTTTTGGTGACGTTCTTGAAGAACGCATACAGACCTACCATGTCGGGAAAGTAGGTACGCTTCAGGATCGCGGGCTTGAACCCTTTCTCAACGAGCGACGCGCAGAACCGCATCCACTTGACATTGTCGTTGATCTGGTACCCGTCGGCGAGCGCGAACAAGGTGTCGCCCGTTGCGCCCAGCGACCCGCCCATATCTGTTGCATCCGACTCCGGGTTGCCGTCTTCGTACTTTCCGGGATGGACCGCGTTGAGCTGTCCGTCCATCTTGTCGGCGCCCGCGATGGATAACAGCACTTCTTCTTCGGCTGCCGCGGCCTTGTTGCCTTCGCCATCCGAGTAGCGTTGAATACTCAGTTGCGCGAATAGTCCGGGCGGGTCCTGATGACCGGCCTGACGACCTTCCGACGCTTCCTTTTGTGGCGGGAACTGGTACACGATGGCGCATGCCGACGTGACAACCCCCCAGCCTTCCTCGAACGAACCTTTAAATTTATATGCGTCTTCCGGCGCACTGGATACTTTTGGCATCGATGTTAACTTTCCTCTCTGATGGTTGCTGGATCGATCTTCGGCGGCGCTTTAGGGACTGAGGCGACAGTGAAGATCCTGAAACCCGATGGAAGATAGGAACGACCTTCGGGACCGCTGAGTTGTTTGACTGCATTGTCGAGCACAAACATTTCGGCACGGTCGTAGTAAGACCGGATAGGTCTGCCGCGCATCTGCACTATCTTTTGCGCGGCGTAATGGAGACGATACCCTGGTATCTGGGCGCAGCGTTCTTTTACGACGCGCTGCGTTTCGTTCGGGAACGGGAACTTGAGGACGATCTGGACTTCACACTGGGTACCGGCGAAGTCGAATCCTTCCTCTACGGACGGCGTTACAAGGACGGCACCAGGGCCGGCGGTTCTGAACCGTTCCAGACAACGTCCAAGCGATGCGCTGTCCTCGTTCCAGATGAATCTGTCAGCGTGACGCGAATGCTGAATGGCTCGTTTGGTGCGAGCGTAACTGACCGAGTGGACGATAGTTTTCCTATCTCTTCGATCATCAATAATTCTATCCGCCGCGTCAATGACTTTTCTGTAGTCTTCATCTGTACTCTTCCAGTTAAGTTTAACGGTCGGTATGTGGTAGACGGGCGCATGGTCCTGCGGGAACACAGGCGGCCAGGCGCGGTACTCGTACGCGAGGTCCGGCGGTAACAGGAGCTTAAGCGTGAACTCGGACAGCGACGCCGACATAAGCAGGACGCGCGGGACACCCGCGAACAGGCGCTGCGTGAACCCGGACAGGCGTATCGGTTCAAAGGTGACGTGTCCCCGGTCGTCGAACTGCCAGACCCAGTTGGCGTGCATACGAGTAATACGACGCAGCCTGTCCAACAAGTCTTTGTCGTCATCGGACAGGTTATCGATGTCGCCCTTGCTCGCATACACGGCGGCGGAATCAATTGCCCACCGCTTCCACTCATCCGACTCTTCATTTACAACACCGGATGAGTCCAGCGACGATCCACCGTCGTAAGGGCAATCCAGCTTCTTAAGCTCCTTCGCATACAACTTTACGCTTGCGAATCCGCTCAACTGACTTTCAATGTTATGCGCTTCGTCGCATATAAGAAGCTGTGTGCCCTCGAACGCCTTGTTCCTGACACCCTGCGAGTACAGCCAGTAAGCGTAGTTGGTCTCGGGCAGCGGCGATAGTTGGGCGGCGGTGACGGCGCGCGTGTACGGGCACGCATCTGTTTGAGCGCGGCTGCAATCGTTGTCGAACCCGTCGTCGCAGTTTTTGTACGAGTTACATTCGTAATTGGCGCGGCCCCGGATGTCGCGCATACCTGATACTTCGAAGTCGCGCAGGACTTGAGCCTGTAACGCTTTTGTCGCGACCAGGTAGGTTGCTTTGCCGCCTGTCAGCGCGGCAGCGGCAGCGGCGAACAGGGTTTTGCCGGACCCGGTTGGAAGCTGCGCCGCCATCACGGCGCTGTCGGACGACTGGAACCAGTCGAGAGCTTCGCGCTGCGTCTGACGGAACCGGTCGAAGCGCGCAGGTAACGACAGGTCGGCGGGGCTGATACTGCTGAAGATCGACTCACTCATCGCGGCACTTCTATTCTTAACGTATAAAGTCCAAATTGTCAACGGCAACGTGAAAAGTTATTTCAGTCCTCAAGATCGCCCCACCCGGCCTTCATGAGACTACGTGCTACATCACTTAGACGCCAGCTCCCGTTCCCGTCGCCCTGGGTACAGTCGGCCAGCCCGTGCAGCCTCAAGTCCTCCAGGGTACGTTTCGCCGCGCTCGGGCTCACCCGGATGCTGCGCGCCACCTCCGTCGTGGTGCTCGGCAGCTTCCGTATCAGGTCTATTACGGCGGCCCTGATACCGGGGATCGAATCAAGAGCGCATTGCGCCACGACGCGATGCCGTTCCGCTTCTGTACACCCGGCGCGTTCCATTCCGCGTAACAACTGCGCGAGCGAGTTAGCCAGCCTTGGTCCCAGCGCCGCCCTGCTAACACCCTGCACCTCTTCGCGTTTGTACTTGTCGCGCTGCACACCCGACCGCGCCCGCGCGGCGAACTGCGCCAGCGCCGCGACCGTTTTACGTTCCTTGTCCGTCAGCCGCCGTGGTTCTTCCGCGTCGTCCCACGCATCAGGCCACTCCAGTTCCGCCCAGAATTTGCCGAACAGTTCATGCAGTTGTTTGCTTTTGTCGGTACCGTCCGGCGAGTCCAGGGTAGCGTTTATCTCGTGATACCCGTCCGATACAGGGTACCGGTAATACAGGCATCGCTCGCCCATCTCGGCATTAGTTTGCTGGTGGTCCGGGTGGTCGATCATGTCGGTACAGGCGGCAATGAAACCGACGCGGCCCTTGAACTCAATAGTACGTCCGCCGTCCGTGCCTAATTCGCGCTGCCAGTGCTGATCGTGCAACATACCGATAGCTCCCATAGTGGAGCGCGCGGCACCGGGGTCGCCGGCCAGTACGGTACGGGCAAAGTCCAGCATTACGAGCAGGCCGCGGCGGACTCCGTTCTCACGCTCGGATAACGGCATGTCCATCAGGAGCCCGCCTGTAGAGTCGGCGGCGTGTTCCTTGAGAGACGTGCCGGACATGAGCGCCGCCTTACCCGATAAGTCGCCACATTCCTTAATGCCCTGTAAGCCAACGAGTTGCTTCAGGAGTTCCGTCTTGCCGGATTCAGGCGGCCCTATCAGCATGAGCCACGTCGGGTAGCCGCGCATGACGTTGGCGCATACGGTGCCGCATACGGCGTAGAGAGGGCCGGGGTCGGGAAAGTATAAGAGTTGCTGCACGGCAGCGGCGAGTCTATGGACTGGCGTCTGTGGCGACGCAAGCGGCGAGCGCGTGCTGGAGACCAGGAACGGGCGTGGACGCTCGACCTCGTAAGGCTTGAGCGTAGCGACAGTACCGGACGGTCGTGTTGCGGGCGCGGCATCCCTGTACACAATGTTAAAGAGGTTATCGGAATGTTACGGTAAGGTCAATTTGCGACACTTAAGTCCTGATCATGCCGCGACGACCGCTTCCGACACCTGATTGACGAGCGATACGCTTTGTATCGGCCGCTGCCTTGCGGTTAACAGTATTTGTTGGTCGCGAATGCTTCAGACCGTCTTCGACCAGCATTGCCAGTTGCGACCATTGCTGTATCACTTCTTTATCGGTGCAGTCGCCCGACCACCAGCAGTTCACTTTCGATATGAACGCGCGCATCGGGTCCGGGTACAAGGTACCGCGTAAAGTGTCGAACAGTTTGCGCAGATCCGGCAACGTGCGCGTGATACCGGCGGCAGTGGATACGGCGGCGCGGCCGCGGGCTTTCGGCGCGTTCTTACGCACGGCCTTCGCTTCCTTTGCGGCGCGTTCCACGTGCCGTTTCTGGACAACGGGCGTTTCGGTAGTAGTTTTGGCAGGTTCAGGCTCGCTCTCAGATGTCGATTGCTGCGATTCCTGCGGCGCTGGCGTCGTCGGTGACGGTTTGGCGTGGGTAACAGTCTGCTTTTGCTTCCGTGGCGGCTTGGCGGCAGTTTCCTCCCGCGCTATTTGAGCCGCCCGTTCGAGCACTTCGCCTGTCCGCTCGGGTTCCACGTGCGTCAGCGCGTAGAATGCGGCGTCCGCACGCATGTTTCTACCGGTCAGGTCCGCGAGCAGCAGCTTATACGCTGCGTCGTTCATGCTTTCCGGTTTCGCCAGTAACCGCTCGTGCTGCTTGATCTGAGCCCGCGAGCAGCCCATGTATGACGCGATCTCTTTTGTGCCCGTAAAGTGTTTCTCCGCCCGCACCGCCGCGATCAGGTGCGCGTACTGGAGCGCGTTGTAGCCGCGACGCCGCGTGTTCTCGTGTATGGCGACCTGCAACGCATCTGTCCCGTCGCGCCGCACGATGCAGTCGAGCATGTAATGTTCGTCAATTGTGCGCGCCGCCGCCAGCCTGCGCGTGCCCGCCACCACGAACCATTCGTCCGCGCCGCCGCGATCCACCACGAGCGGCATGATCTGACCGGTTGCGCGCATCGACGCCGCAAGCGATTCGATGCGCCTATGCTCGTCGGCGGGCGCGTCGCCGGGACGCGCGTTCGTGCGCGACACCAGCTTCGACGCCGGTATACGCAACACGGTACCGGCGTAAACGCTTTCAGCCTTTACGTTTTCGTTTGCTGTTGCTGGTAGAACGATTGTTTCGACTCGCGGCATTTGTTACCTTCCCTTTTTGCTTCGTTACTTTCTGTTTCGGTTTGTAGAACGCGTTCACCTGATCTAAAGTCCAGCCCATGTACGCGGCCAGTTTACTCGCCATCTGCATCGACGGCCTGAACCGCCCGTTCAGGACGCGACCGAGCCAGGTGGGATGCACGTCTAATGCGGCGCTCACTACCTGGTAGTCAAGCTCCGGGTAGGCGTTCGGGCGCCTCCCGGCCTTAACGCCGCGGCGCGGCACTATGGCGCTCGGGACCGGCGCGACAGGCGGTTGCGGCTGCGGCTTTGGCGGTACTGACACGGGCATCCGTCTCAGGATACGTGTATCGGACCTGTCAAGTCAAGAATCAAAATCAATCCCGAGCCCTGCACATGTTGCAGTGCTTCGGACAATTCTTTCCTGCCGCTATACGGCAACTGATCGCGATCCACCAGCCGCAATCGCACTGCACCGACATAAGACAAGTGCCGAATACAAAGCGCACGGTCAGGTATGTGCCGGGAATACGGTATCCGGGCACGAACTCCGGGTAGTGTGGATTCGGGTGTGGTTGCCTTTGCGGAGACATTGTGTTTGTACCTGCTACAAGAATAACATCAATCTATATTTAATTATATTGTAGCGCTAAGGTACCGTCTCTCACGTATGCGCGCCAAAGAGCTTTTTAAAATGCGCCCGCGCGTGAACGGAGGTACCT
>Ga0209483_1001326_pt1 | contig 18905 bp, 12 predicted proteins | sample NGEPerA_FD_184508 | JGI IMG/M metagenome (GOLD analysis project Ga0209483, IMG submission 184508) | Arctic peat soil microbial communities from the Barrow Environmental Observatory site, Barrow, Alaska, USA - NGEE PermafrostL2-A... | ecosystem: Environmental > Terrestrial > Soil > Wetlands >... | reverse complement strand
ATCGTCGCCATCTCCACCCCCCCCGGCCGGGGAGGCATCGGCATCGTCCGCCTCTCCGGCCCCGACGCGCTCGCCATCGCGCAAAATCTTCTTGCCCTCAAACAGCCTCTCGCCCACGCGCAGGCCCGCTTCACCCGCATCCTGGACGAAGCCTCGACCACCATCGACGAAGCCATCGTCACCGCCTTCCTCGCCCCCAACTCCTACACCGGAGAAGACCTCGTAGAGATCGCCGCGCACGGCTCGCCTGTGGTCCTCGACCACATCGTCCGCCGCGCGCTCACCTTCGGCGCACGCATCGCCGAACCCGGCGAGTTCTCCCGCCGAGCCTTCCTCGCCGGCCGACTCGACCTCACCCAGGCCGAAGCCATCCACGACCTCATCGCCGCCCAAACCCTCGCGCAAGCGCGCACCGCAGCCCAGCAGCTCGGAGGCGCACTTTCCCGCCGCATCGCGCCCATCAAGCAGCAGCTCATCCACCTCATCGCCATGCTCGAAGCCGGAATGGACTTCGCCACCGGCGAGCTCGACGATGTAGACACGATGCCTCCAACACGCATCGACTCCGCAATCACTGCCATCCAAACGCCCCTCACCACGCTCGCCGCATCCTTCCGCTTCGGCAGCATCCAGCGCAACGGCATCCGGCTCGCGCTCGTCGGTCGCCCCAATGCCGGCAAGAGCTCCCTCTTCAACCGCCTCCTCGACCGCGACCGCGCTATCGTCACCGCAACTCCCGGCACAACGCGCGACACCATCGAGGAGACCTTCTCCCTCGACGGCATTCCGATCCACCTGATCGATACTGCCGGTCTCAACACCTCAGCCACAGACGAAGCCGAAGCTCTCGGCATCGCCCGCTCCCGCGAGGCCCTCGCCGAAGCCGACCTCATCCTCCTCATCCGCGACGCAACCGACGCCGGGACACTCGACCTCGACCCCCTCCCCGAAAACCGTCCCACCATCCGAGTCCGCAATAAGGTCGATCTCCTCCCCGATCCACCACAACACGAGCCGCAGGAAATTCCCACCTCCGCCCTCACCGGCTTTGGCCTCGACAACCTCCGCGCCGCGATCCTCACCCACCTGCGCTCGGGCGCTACCGGCAGCGAAGAGGCCTCGCTCAACAACCTCCGTCAATACGAGGCCGTCGCCGCAACCCTTACCGCGCTCGACTCGGCGGCGTTAGCCAACCAGAACCACCTCCCCCACGAGCTTCTGCTGGTCGATCTCCACGCCGCGCTCACCGCACTCGACACCCTCACCGGCGCGACCACCAATGACGACATTCTCCTGCTCATCTTCTCCACCTTCTGCATCGGCAAGTGACACTAGTTCCAAGGAGCGCCCAACAGTTCCACGCTACCCATATAATTTACTTATATTCAATGATTTAGCGTAGGATGAGGTCTCGGAAGATTCCGTCGCAGCCGGATTGGTTTGTGACCACAAATGTGTACACAAAGAGCGTAGCCAGAAGTTTTTGACCAATGTGTACACACTAGACTAGCCAAACCTCTGGTCTTTTTCGCGAACTCAAGAAACTCTCTGGCGGCTCTGCGCTCGTTCTCCCGGGGCGCGGAAGTCTGACGCCTATTGGCCAACACACACACATCAATCCCCGAAACTTTGATATCAATATCAGGAATTAGCGTCGGCGAATCATCCGCATCTGCGGACTCGCGCAGACCGGATCGTGTTTTATCCCTCTCTCCATTATTAGCGGACGCCAAATCGGTAGGAGAGACCAAAGGCAAGACGCAGATCATTCTGGCTGTTCACGCCGTTGTTGGGCAGGGATGTGTGCACGTAGTCTACTTCGAACGCACGAACGCCCAACCCTTTGTGGATGGCTATATCGGTCCCGATTCCCAACTGGGTGGAAAAAGATCCCGCGCTGGCGGTTAGACCGGTAGGGCCTGGGAAGGCGCCGTCGAAGGCATGGGCCACGCCGAAGAGCCACTCCCCGAAAACTCGTGTGTGGGAAGCGCCGTAGGTATAGCGCGGCCCTGCCATAAAACTGATCTTGCCGAGATTCACGCCCGGCAAGATGTTGGAGGCGTGCTCGCCGGTCAGGTTGGCCGCCAGGCCGAACCCGCGATAGAGGGTTATCGCTGCGTCAGCGCTGCCGCCGTTCAGCCAGAAGCAATTACAGTTGGACGCCTGGAGCTTTGCGCGTTCCAGTGTATAGGTCACCGCAACGTCCGAGCTCGTAATACCGAACGTGTGGGGCCTTGGAGGCGGAGGCCCAGCCTGCTGCGTTTGCGCAGAAGCTGGCAGGGCGCTCAGCGCTGCGACTAGGAACACGCCTACCCATAGGCTCTTGTGTCATACGGTCTCCTGTTTACTCCACTGTCAGCGTTACGGTAGCCGAATGCGAGAGCGCCCCAGAGGTCCCGGTTACAGTCAGCGTGTAACTCTGCTGCGCCTGCCCGAAGAACCCTGTGCCGGTCCCGCAGCCGGACAGGCTCGCAACTGCGCCAACGGCTGTGAGGCATAACAACGCAATCATGCGGTCAGCGTTGCCGATGATGTTCCGTAAACCACAGACGGCGATCCGGCTGTAACGGTTGGAGTCAATTTCTGATACGTGAACTGGTCTGCCGTGCTTGTCACGCTTGTTCCGCCGGAGGTGGTGACGGTCACGTGCACAGCCCCAGGTGAGCCTGCGGGAGACACCGCCGCAATCTGCGTGGCGCTGTTGACCGTGTAGCTCGCCGCGGCCGTCGAGCCGAAGCTCACGATGGTGGCATTGGTGAAGCCCGTCCCCGTAATCGTCACAGAGGTCCCACCGGCCGACGGACCCGAGGTTGGCGAAATACCCGTCACCACCGGCACTGGCGGGGTCGTGAACGTGGCGTCGCTGCCGTTCACGGTCACGCCGTTGCCGGTCGCGTCGACGCGGAAGTGGTACGTCGTGCCCGGCGTCAGGCTGGTGAGATCAACGGATGCCGCCGTGCTGCCGCTGCCGGCGGACAGCGTTCCACCCGCGGGCGTCGTCGCCGCAACAGAAGTGCCGTAGCTGGCGCTCGTGCCGTACTCGAACGCCACCGTGGTGGCCACGCCGTCGTCGTTCACCGTGCCGTTCAGCGTCGCTCCCGTTCCCGTGATCGACGTCGCCGCGCCCGTGGTCGCAGCCGGCAAAGCGATCAGCGCCATCACCGTCGCCTTATAGCTGTTGCCATAGTCCTCATAGGCCACGTAGGGCGTGCCGTTGGGGGAGAACGCCAGAGACGTGTGATCGGCCTCGCCCGCCGAGAAGCCCGCGCTGCCCACCGTTACCCACGACGCTGCTGGGGGGCGCGAGCACGCATGCAGTTGCAAAATGATTCTCCGACAGCTTTATTCCGCACGTTGCGTTATATATGTCGAAACGTCATTCCCTCTCTATCCTTGTTTGCGGCATCGTTTGGTCCTCATCTTTGTGCAGCTTAATGAGATGAGGTCTTACTTCGTGCCTGCGCCTGAAGCAGGTCGCACATTTCGCGCTCTCTGCGCGTCTATCGGCCGAAGAGCCGCCGCGTATGTATCCGCCAGTTTCCGATGGAATTTCTCTCTATCTGGCGACAGCCGCGTCGCCACCTCAAGTTCTGAAATCGCTGCTGCCTTGTCGCCGCTTTCGAGTTCTAACTCGCCAAAGTCGTAATGCGAGTCGGAATCTCGACCTGGCTCTTGCCGGTGTCATCGCAGAACAATGGTGGCTCATGACTGGAAAAGCCGCGTAGCGTTACCCACCCCGTCCTGCGTCGGAGTGCCCAACGTGCTGCACCATCCATGATTGTCATGGTGAGAGCGGTGATGAACCCAACTCCCGCCGTGCTAGTGGTGAAGCTGGTGGAGTGACCGTAGATGGGCGGCTCTTGGTGGGACACAGCTGTCCACTGTCGAAAAGTAGGCGTTTCGTGGGCGAAAAGTTGGGCGATCTGGCAATCTGGAATGTAGTCGAGGTCTCCGCGAGAAGAATTCTCGGGTCTGTCGCCCAGGAACTGTTGTCCGTTTCGTGAGGCGACGTTAGAGTGGTACGAAGGTGAACCGATGCTACGCTGCGAGACTATTTCGAAATGATCCGGGTCCGCACCATTCTTCTTTTGGGTCTGATCGGTCTGTCCTTCCTTGCGATTCAAGCCCTGAAGCCCGATTCGATCGCATCCGCCGCACGGGCGGATGGCTCAAATCGGCACGAGGCGGACGCCGGACGCGCCAACTACGTCGGCGATGGGGCCTGTGACTCTTGCCATAAGAAACAGGGCCTGTCTTACCTGCACACATCGCACCACTTTACCTCGCAGCCGCCGAATAAGGAGTCGGTGCTCGGTTCGTTCCAGCAAGGATCAAATGTCCTGGCAATCGTCGATCCGACTACAACGGCGGGGCCTTTTCTCTATTTCAAGATGGAAGCAAAGAACGGCCACTACTATGAAACCGCCGTGACCGGCTGGGGCACTCAAGAGCAAACTCGAACCGAGCCAATAGACGTCGTCACTGGCTCCGGGGTCCGGGGAGCGACCTACCTTTATTGGCAGGGCAACCAGTTGTTTGAGCTGCCGGTAAGCTACTGGACGGACGGGCATCGGTGGATTAATAGTCCCGGCTACGAAGACGGTTCCGCTGACTTCTCGCGGCCCGTCAACCCCGGTTGCCTGGAGTGCCATGCGACCTACATCCGACCGCTCTCGCAGGATCCGTCTACCAATCGTTATGACAGAGACAGTCTGGTCACTGGAATCTCCTGCGAGAGGTGCCATGGTCCAGGCGCCCAGCACGTGGCAAGACAGAAAGCCGGGTCCGGTTCCGCATCGGCTGGGCAGGCGATCCTGAACCCGGCGAACTTTTCTCGCGACAGGCAGGTGGATATGTGTGCACTGTGCCACAACGGTATTCAGCGTGAAGCTACCGCACCAGCATTTTCCTTTGAGCCCGGCAAGCGGTTGAGCGATTATTTCCATCTCTTACCGACAAATTCAGCTGAGCATCCCGATGTTCACGGCAATCAGGTCGGCCTGCTGAAGAGAAGCCGCTGCTACTTATCGTCGCCGAACATGACCTGCTCGACCTGTCACGACGTGCATGCAAAGGAGCGGCCGGCTGCATCGTATTCGGCGAAATGCCTGACCTGCCATCAGTGGCAGAGCTGCGGTCTTTCAAAAACTATGGGACATTCCATTGCGAATAACTGCATCGATTGCCACATGCCAGTTGAGCCGACGAGGGTGATCGTCTCGGAAACGGCGGATCATGTCGTTCGAGCGACGATGCGAAATCACTGGATCAAGATCTATCCCGGCACGGGCAAGCAGTGAGACAACACTGAGCGGCGCTTGGAACGCCGATTCAAATCAATGAGGGATGCGCTTGCGGAATATAAACAGGACGCGTTGTGACATCCGGCCTTTACGGCGTAGTGGAGAACATATCTACTGCTGTGGTGTCTGATGAGATTCAAGGAGCTTTTGGTAGAGGGCCTGGCTTGCCTGAAGGGATTCTTTGTCCATCGCGCTTGCTTTGGCGAACTCGGCTTTAGCATCCTCTTTTCTCCCCGTGGATTGATACAACTTCGCCAGGCGCCAGTGCGGCGCAACGTCTTTCGGATCGAGCGCAATCGCTTTCTGAAGCTCGCTTATTGCGTCGTCCTTTCGGCCCTCCTCTGCATAGACAATTCCGAGATCGAGGTGCACGAGGGCAAATGACGGATCGGCAACGGCCTTTTCCAGCTCGGGCAGCGCCTTTGCGTAGTCGTTGAGGTGAACATAGGAATCTCCAAGATACGCTCGTGCCTGGAGATGATTGGGATCATTGTCGATCTCGGCCTGAAACTCTTTCGCTGCTTCCGGATAGTGATTTTGGGTCCAGAGGAGATAACCCAGCCCGAAGTGGACGTTAGGCTCTTTCGGATTCGATCGAACGGCGGCGCGAAATAGTTCCGTCGCGCCCGCGTTGTCACCCGTCTCGTCCAAGGCTTCGCCGGCCAGCATGTCCGCCTCCGCCGATTCCGCATTCAGGTCGAGAATCTGCTTGTATACATCGAGAACGCACTGATTTTGTTTGCTCCACAAACAACTGTGGGCGAGCGCCAGCCGGAGGGGAAGGCTCTGCGGATCTCTTTCCGCCGCCTTCCGCAGATATGGAATCGCCACAAAATAGTCTCCCATACCGTAGTGCGCCATGCCGAGCAGGATTGTAAGGCGCAGGTCGTCAGGATGCTTTTTGAGCTCGGTGGTGAAGGGTTTGATGGACTCCCGGAAGTCTTTGGCCTTGAAGAGCGCGAGGCCGAAATTCATCTCGAGCCCCGGCATCCCAGGATTGAGTGCGAGCGCTTTGCGGTAGTTGGCGATGGCGTCGTCGTAGCGTTCCTGACGGGCTTCGATCAGGCCAAGATGCGCGAAGGCCTCTGCGCTCTTCGGATTGCTGCGAGCGATGTTTTGCCACGCCTGCTCGGCTTCAGCATTCTGCCCCCGCTGCTCAAGTGCCATGGCATTCTGGCGGGAACCGTCCTGAGCTGAGAGGAGACTGGTTTCGGGGATTGCAATGCACAGCACTCCCAGCAGCAACCATATTTGACTTTGGCGCTTCACCTTGTCCCCGGCGGTACTTCAGCACGCAAACTTTTCATCATAAATTCTTGGGTGCGGATTTTGGCACCACTGCGAATCTCAATAAAGATCATCCTAACAAATCCACAGCGGAGCTACAGAGAGGCGCCGGACCTGCACGGGGATCTTCTTTTTCCGCGGATTCAATTGTAGCAATCCCACGGGAATTTCACTGTCATACGATTGCGTTTGTTTTGCTGGGGGTTAAGCGATGATGTGTCGTGATGAATCGTTTTTTGCAAATGGGCGAAAGAGATTGCAACGAATTCATTGTTATAGGTTCACGCAGAGAATCCGAACTGGCTCCGATAGCCGTGAAGGTTTGTGAGCGGCGATTCGCACTGTTAGCCTGCAAAAAAAAGGGAGCGCGGCAGGGTACCTGCCGCGCCCCGGGATGGAAGCTGGTTTAGAAGATGATTCGGCCTGCCAGTTCAAGTGTTCGTGGGTCATACGTGCTGGTGACCTTACCAAAGCTGCCTATGGAGGATCCATCACTGTTGAAGCCCTGGAATGACTGGCCGATGTTATTGAACTCCGTGTGGTTGAAGGTATTGTAGGACTCCACACGAAGTTCGAAGCGCGCGTGTTCGGTCATAGCAAAGGACTTGTAGACGGAGGTGTTGAAGTTGACTCGACCCGGACCAACAATTGCGTCCTTGCGAGCGTTACCGAAGCCCTGGTTTGTACCGCCTGCCCAGACCGGAGTTGGCGCTGCAAAGGCCGATTGATCAAACCACTGATTCTGTTTCTTGATGTAGCTGATCTTCTTCACGATATTGGGACGGTTGGTGTAGCCGCCGCCAAGGCCGATGGTGTCGTAGCCAACACTGAGGGTCGGGCCCGGGGGCGCGCCTCCGGGGTTGATGACGCTGCCAGTCTGGAAGTTTGCCGTACCTGCAATCTCCCAGCCTCCAAGCACTGAGTGTGTGAAACCTGAGCCCGATCTGAAGATGGGCAACTTGTAGATGTAGTTCAGGTTGAGAATGTGGCGACGGTCGAAACCACCGGAACCCTTGTCGTACTTAAGGTTCCAGGGATCGCTGACACCCTGTTCGTCGTTGCTGGTGATGTCGATTTCGTGGGAGTAGGTGTAATCGATCTCGCCTGAAAGACCACTGCGGTTCTGTGCGCGAAGGCCTACCTGAAACCCATTGTAGTTGCCGTTTGTGGTGTTCTCCTGCTGGTTGATGTTGGTATACCCCGGATAGGTACGATAGGAATCCCCGTTTGACAGCGATTGGTGATTGGGGTTTGTTCCGGAGTTGTTGCTCGAGTCGCCACTATTGGCACGGATGCTCAACGGCGTGTTGAGGGGATAGGTGTTGATCTGGCGCTCTATGTTCTGATTCCAGGCCATGTTACCGACGTATTGGACTACGGCTACGACGGACGGTACGATTTCGTGTTGCACACCCAGGCTGAACTGGGCAATACCCGGAGCCGGGAAGGTGCGCGCCAGGGAAGTCAGTCCCTGAGGACCGAAAGGTAGCGCTGCTTTTGCACCCGTTACATAGCTCGTGCCCGGATTCGTTAGATAGACATTCGATGCGCTCGGGGTATTGGAGAAAGGAACGTCAGGAGCAACATTGTAGATCTCGTTGCCCTGCAAGCGCTCGTAGAAGGAGCCGATGCCGCCACGCAGAATGGTTTTGCCGTTTCCGAAGAGGTCTTCAGAGAAGCCGACGCGCGGCTGCAAGGTCGCATAGTCGTTTCTCACCAGACTCGCCGGTTCACCGTTCTGTCCGGCGATGTAGATCCCATTGAGGTAAAACAGCTGACCGCCCACGGTTGAAAATCCAGGGCCGGTGGGGTCGAGAGAGCTGCTTCCCGGTACATAGGTTGGGGCTTCACTGGAGATATACAGGTTGGGATCAAAGTTGGAGACGTTGTTCCCACGCTCGAACGCGGCTGGCAAAGCGTCGTAACGAAGTCCCAGTTGCAAACTGAGGCGCTGCGTTACTTTCCAGTTATCCATCGCATAGCCCGATGTCGTCTGATTGACGTAGTGACGGATTGGCAAGCTCTGGGCCTGCGAATAACTGGCCGCAAAGCCTAGCAACATGTCCATAAACGGATCGCCGGAGTACTTTGTGGTTCCAATGGTTCCACCGGTGATGTTATTGAAGAAGAACTCCCCGCCCGGGTTTCCGAAGAGCTGCTGGTTCTTGGTGTAGCGGTTATAGCTGAGGCCGAACTTCATGGAATGCTTGCCACTCAAATAAGAGACGTCCAACTTAGGACTGTAGTCCTGAGCGGCATTGTGCCATGGGGCTGAGGCGGGGTTTTCCTGGGTCCCGTACTGGCCGTTCCAGTGCATGTTGGGCACGTTGGTGGAGCTGTTGTTGAAGAACCGGTTGACACTGAAGCCGGCAGGCCTCGCCGAATTCGGGCTGTTGACGATATTGATGATATTACCGTCGTAGTTCATGCTGACTTCCGCCAGCAGAAGTGGAGTGATGCTTCCGGTGAGTTTGACAGCCGCGCTATTGGAGGGGGTAATGATGGAGCTGGTAATGGTGTTATAGCTCGCGCCGGACCATCCGATCATAGGTCCACCCTGCGCCTGCGTGACGGAATCATGCAGGTAGTGAGCGAGAATCTGCCATTTGTCGTTAATGCGATGGTCGATTCGGACGACGTCGTCGCGCACATTGAGAGGCGTCTGTGCGGAACTGGCGATCTGATCGTTGGCTAGATTCGGCTTTGGAACAATTCCCGTGCCGAGGTAGGCCACGGCGTTCGGGTCGATCAGCGCTGCGGGAATGGTGTTGTTGGGGAAGGGTTGTCCGGGTGTCAGGCCCAGCGCTGTGAGCTTAGCCGCATAGGCTGGGTCTCCAACATTGCTGGCAGAGGGAACGAGAATCGCCGAGTTGGGCGCAAATCCAGGCGCCACATATTTCAAATTCTGACCCGCAGTTGGGAAGTCGGCGGCGGGAAGCGTGTTAACAATGTTCGGCGAGTTGCCCTGTTTGATCTTGCGCCACTCCTCGTTCCAGAAGAAGAAGGTCTTCGATTGGCTTTTCTTGTAGAGGTGAGGGATGACGACTGGGCCGCCGATGTTGAAGCCATAGATGTTGTAGTTCAATACCGAGCGCTTTTGGCCACTTTGCTTATTGAGAAAGTAGTTGGCATCGTAGTCGGTGTTGCGGTTGTACTCCCATGCCGAGCCGTGGAAGTCGCGAGTGCCGCTCTTGAGGCTCAGAGAGATGGTTGCGCCGGACGAGATACCGTAGTCGGGCGGGTAGTTGCTGGAGAGGGTCTCGAACTGGGCGATGGAATCCTGGGAAGGCATGATCTGCATCCCGCCGGCACCGCCGCGATCGTCGGACTCGCCGCCGTCAATGAGAAAAATGTTGTGGTTCTGACGGAGACCGTTGATGCTGAAACTGAAGCTGCTTCCCCCGGCTCCGGCAGACGGCGTATTGTTGTCGGGCAGCATGGAGCTGGCGCCGAGTCCGATTGCAGCCAGAGCGGCGAAGTTGCGGTTCTGGGTGGAGATTTCGCTTATCTGCTCGGAACTGATGAGGGAGCTGACAACGTTGGAATCGGCCTGCACCGTAAGGGCATTTGCCTCGACGGTCACAGTCTGGTTGACGCTGCCCACAGACAAAGTCGCGTCGACTCGCAAAGTCTGCGAGACATTGACTTCCAGCCCCTTGGCGGCATAGACCTGAAAGCCCTTCGTACTAATCTTCAAATTGTACCTGCCGACATTCAGCGCAGGAATGCTGTAGATGCCGTTGGCGTTGGTTACGGTATTACTGACGAAACCGGTCGCGTCGGCAGTAACGGATACCTCTGCACCAGGAATTGCTGCCCCCTGGTTGTCGGTTACAGTTCCGGTTATCACTGAGTTCTGCTGCGCGTGCGCCAGCGGAAGGGAGAGAAATAACAACACAAACGCAAGGAGGGGGAAAATCCATCGCCCTCTTCCGTGGATTTGCTGCTGGTTGCGATTTAGGCCGTGTCCTGAAAGTAGATCAGCTGTGGTGTTCATTAATTCTCCTCCTCAAAATATATGCCGCGGACTTACGTTGGTGCGGGGCCCTGGTTTGGGTCTTTTACGGAGTCAAAATGCCTAGGTTTGTTAGCGACCGAGACTATAGGCGAACGCTCCGAACACTGTCAAGAAAAAAATGCAGCGTTGCTACAAAAGCCCATATTCCGCACAATTTGGAGCGAAACCGGAGACGCCGGTCGTCGGCTGCGGCTCGAACAGAACTCCTTCGGCTCCATCCATTCGTTGGTCGTGCTCCTCCACCGAACGGATGAGCGCGTCTGATATCTTCGCAGCGTGGAGGACTTTGCAATTAGATTTCTTTCAACCGTCGAAAGTAAATAACGCATCTTCTCAAAGCGTTTTTGTCCCGGAGGGTATGCCATCCGGGGACAAATTGAGGGTTGCCAGTATCTCATGGCCCTGGACAGGACGCCTTTCGCGCGTCGTCTCGTTCTTTGCGGCGAACTTTTGGGTCCGCGTCATGCATGGCGCCGACACTTTGCGTACACAGGCGTGACCACACGCGTCCGAAGCTCTACGCGATGTATTGCCAACAATTAACTTGCGCCGCCGCTCCACCTTCTGCATCGGTAAGTAACAGCGGTCTCAATATTTTGAGACCTTTTCCGCCTCACATAAGCCCCTCCAGGCGCTTTCATCGCGCCCATCCAAAACGATGCGGCTAAAATGGGCTCGGTGTTGCGAAGGAGCAATCGGATGCACGTATCGACGACGAGAATGTTTCGGCTGGGCCTGTGGGCGCTTGCCGGTGCGAGTTTGGCCCACGCGCAAAGTACGCCGGCGGCGAGCCAGCCGGCCCTCACGCCGCCAGTGGTGGCCGTGTCACCGGTCAAGGCACTTCAGGGCTATGCCACCGACGGCTCGGTGCATTACATGTTTTCGACCGGGGAAATTGCAGCTTACGATAGCGATTGGAAGCTGTTGTGGGACAACAAATCTCCGTTCGACGGCATGCCCGCGGGAGTGGGCCATGTCGGCGATGGCGATGTGTATCGGGGAGAGATTTATGCTCCGGTTGAAAGCTACAACTCCTGCGACGACAATACGCAGCAGCGGATTGCCATTTATGGCGCGACGGACGGGGCCTTCAAACGGTATATCGACCTTTCCGGCTACGGCCACGAAGTGTCGTCCGTGACGATCGTGCCGTCGACGCAGTCGATGGTGGTATCGAGCTTCTGCGACAGCTATCGGGTTTACGCCTACGACCTGAAGACAATGAAGCCGCTGGCTCCGATCGTGCTGTCTTCGCCGATCACGAAAATTCAGGGCATTGGCTGGAGCGAGAAGCGGCAACAGTTCGCCATCACCTCCGACTCGCCCGCGGAGAAGATCGGATACGTCTGGATCATGACGCCCGAGGGCAAGGTTTCGCTCGTCTACACCGCGCCGCAGACCGGCGAACTCGAAGGCGTGGACTATTCACAGGACCAGATCCGCTACCTGCTGGGCAATGTGTGGTCGCTGTCGCCCGAGGTGGGACGCAAGCCCGACTTCACCGATACGTGGAGCTTCGGCATGACGACGACCGGAGATATGTCCGCCTCGCAAGCTGTGGAATACAAGAAGCTGACCGACGATATCGCCGAGCTGGAGCGCTATCGCATGGCCAATGCCGCGCTTCCGCCCGTGCAGGCGCATGAAGACCGGATCATTTTTTATGGCGACTCGATTACCGACTCCTGGGGCAACAGGCCCGACAAATGGCCGTTCTTCGCGGGCAAGGGATACATCGATCGCGGCATCTCCGGGCAGACCACGGCGCAGATGCTTATTCGCTTCCGTCAGGATGTGATCGACCTGCACCCGAAGGTGGTGCTGCTGCTGGCGGGTACGAACGATGTGGCAGGAAACATCGGCCCGTCATCGTTGCAAATGGTGGCCGACAACATTGCCAGCATGGTCGAGTTGGCGCGCGCCAACGGCATCCGCATGGTGTTGTGCAGCACCTTGCCCGCGGACCACTACAACTGGCGCAAGGACGTAAAACCCGCCGAGCCCATTCGCCGGATGAACGCGTGGATGAAGCAATATGCGGCTGCACACGGGTTGGTGTATGTGGACTACTACGATGCATTGACCGACGCGACGGGCGGGATGAAAGAGGGAATGTCGCTGGACGGAGTGCATCCAACGGCCGCCGGTTATGCCATTATGGAACCCCTCGCCGAGCAGGGTATTGCGGAGGCGTTGCGGCGCAAGCCGTAGGCGCGCTAACTCTTCGCGGCGATCAATGCCAGACCGTGCGCGACCGATGTAAAGGCGTCGCCGCTGCGGACGCGCGGCTCGCCGAAGCGCTCTGTGAACACCCGGCGCACGGCGGGAACCAGCGATGTGCCGCCGGTCAGGAACACGCGGTCGACGCGCGCGGGGTCGACGCCGGTCGTGGTCATCAGCTCGTCGAGGCTTGCTTCCATGCGTGTGACCTCTGGGCGAATCCATTGCTCGAATGTTGCCCGCGTGACGGGCACACGCAGGTGGAGCATCTCCGCATCGAGCACAAATTCGGCCTCTTCGCGCGTGGAAAGATCCATCTTCAACCGCTGAACCGCCTGGTGCAGACGGAAGCCGAGGTCGTGCTCGACTACCGCCGTCAGGGCGGCGATTTTTCCCGGTTCGAGCGCCCGCTTCTGGGTGGTGCGGAGCATTTCCATGACGGCGTGAGTGCGCAGAAACGACAGCGTGTGCCAGCGCTCAAGATTTGCGTAGACCCATGCGGGAAGCGCGGGCAGGACCTTGTTCATGGATCGTGCCATCGACTCGGAACCGAGCGCGGGCGAGATCAGGCGGCGGACGATGCGCGCGTCGAAGGCGTCGCCGGCGATGCCGACACCGCTGTTGCCGAGCACCTCATGCTTGCCGGACGCGCGCGCCGCGGGGCCCACACGGAGCAGCGAGAAGTCTGTTGTGCCTCCGCCAAAGTCCCCGATCAGGACGAGTTCGTCGCGAGCAATGGCCGCTTCGTATGCGTACGCCGCGGCTACAGGCTCCAGTACGAAATCGACCGCGGCGAAACCGGCCAGCAGGAACGATCGCCGGAGGCGGTCCTCGGCGAAGGCGTTGTCGGCATCGGTCTCAGCGCCGACAAAGACAACGGGTCGGCCGACCGTCGCTCGTGTCACCTCGAATCCGAAGGCTTCGCTCGCTCGGAGTCTCAGATCGCGCAGAATGCTCGCGACCAGATCTTCGAAGCGATACTGCCGCCCGAATATCTCCGTCCCGGTCAGCGTCTGCGCAGACATGTGGCTCTTCAGCGACTGGATGAATCGTCCCCGGACTTCGCGGTCGAAACTGTCCGCGGCAAGGTACTGTTCGAGCGCCGCCGGTCCCGTCCAAACGGACACCTGTTTGCGCGCCGCGATCTGTCGCTGCTGCGCGTAGAGCACCGACCGCGACGATGTGGTTACACCTCCAAATGCGGCGAACTCCAGCATCCGCACTCCGCCATCCGCGGTCGCCAGAGCCACCGCGCTGTTGGTTGTGCCAAAATCAATGCCGACGGCTTTGGAGAAATTCTGTTGCACTCTTCCATTGTTGCTCAACCAGGTCAAAGCAATCGCCACGGCAGAATTGCTAAGCCTGCTCCACCGCTCCACCACTGCGCACCTTTGAACGGGCTACCCACAACTTACGTAAAACAAAGGGAGCACCGTTACCATGCGTCATAAGGGAAGACTCGTTGCCATTCTTTTAGCCCTCGCACTTCTTGGCTGCTCTTCGAAAACCTCCACAGCCCTGGCCCCCACAGATTCTTCCACCCTCGCAAGCGCCGCCCCCCGCTCATCCGCAGATCAGACCTTTCGCACCGAGGCCATCGCCGATCCCACGTTGAGGATGACCGCGTACGAAGTTAAAATTCCCGCGAGCTTCAAGTTCCAGGGCATGTACGTTGCCGGCACATCCTGCGTATCGAGCCCGTTCCCGGTCTTTCGAGCCTATTCGCCCGACGGCCTCAAGGAGTTCCGCGCCCTCCCCCGTTTCGACTGGAGCTGGAACAACTCGCCCTACGGCGCAAGAAACGGAGGTGACTGCCTCAATATCAAACAAGAGCTCTCACCCCAGGAATTCATTAAGTATCTCGTCGGCGTCCTACAGGTCGCTTATGTCAGCGAGTCGCCCGTCCCCCAGGACCCCGCCGCCAGCTATCAGAAGACACTCAGCGACCTCAACGCCCGCGGCGGGGGCATGCACTCCTCCGGCGGCAAGGCTGCGGCCTTGGTGACGTACAAGAACGGCTCCTTCATCATCGAAGAACAAATCTCAGTGACCACGCTCTGCATGAAAAATATGATGAACATCCCGGGCCAGAACTGGTTCTCGGAAAACTGCAGCGCCTACGTCAACCTCGTCCGCGCCCCCAAAGGACAACTCGCGTCCCTCGTCAGCGCCATCGACGCGCAGAGTGGCGGAGCCAGTGTCAACCAGCAGTGGAGCAACACCTACAACCAGACCATGCTCAACAACATGGTCCGCCAGAACGCCGAGATCATGCGGCAGCGCCAAGTCGCCTTCGAGCGCGGACAGGCGATCCGCGCCCAGCAGCATCAGCAGTTCATGGCGCAGATGCAGGCCGGCACCGACGCGTCCATGGCCCGCGCCGCCCAGGTCGCCAACTCCAACCACGCCATCGCGCAGGACTGGTGCGACTACTCGCTCGATCAACAAACCGTTACCGGCCAGTCGGGCACCTACAAAGTCTCCAGCGCCTACTCGCAGACCTGGTCGAACGGGTCGCAGTACTACCAGACCAACGACCCCAATACCAACCCCAACGGCGCGCTCTCCGGCAACTGGACGCTGCAAACAAAGGTCCACGGAGACGGAACGCCGTACTAGCAACTTCACAAGGACAACGCCAAGCCGCAAAGAACGCAAAGGAAACGCAACGGGTCCCGTGGCGGATTTTTGCGTTCTTCGCGTCTTGGCGTTGTCTGTTCTTTACCTTGTGTCGACCGCGATGTCCCTCGAAATTTTGCGCGGCTACTTGTTAACCAACATCCCCTCCCGCCCGTTGTATGTGTACAAGACATTTCACGGCACAAGAGGGAACTCATGCACAAACATCTCCGTCTCATTCTCGCTTCACTCGCGCTCTCCGCTCTGCTCTGCGGCTGTTCCCCGGTCGAAGCGCAAACCCCTCAGGCCACGCCGTCTGTCGCGCCGGTCCCAACAGACGCGGATGTCGCCAACACGCGCGAAGAGCTTCTCAGGCTGCTGAAGATCAGCCCGACGTTGACCGAAGTCGTCGCCGCCGATCCCAGCCTGCTCTCCAACCAGGACTACGTCAACCACAACAACCCGGAGCTGGGCCGCTTCCTGCTCGCCCATCCGGAGGTCGGCCGCAACCCCGACTTCTACCTCTTCGCCGACCTGCCCCGCAACGGAGGCCCGCGTCGCGAAGAGTTGGAGCGCCGCGTCTGGAGCGGAAGACCTGAGCCCGACCAGAGCTACACTCCGACGCAGCGTTTGCTCGACCAGGTCGGACCCTTCCTCGGTGCGATGGCTTGCCTCGCAGCAACCCTCTGGCTCATTCGCATGATTATGGCCAATCGCCGCTGGAGACGCATCTTTCAGATGCAAACCGAAGTCCACGGCAAGCTCATCGACAAGCTGGGCAGCACCCAGGAGCTGCTCACGTACATGGAAACCGATGCCGGTAAACGCTTCCTGGAAGCTGCGCCCATCCCCATCGACTTCGAAAAAGACGAGCGCCTGCCTGCGATCCTCTCCCGTGTTCTCACACCGCTTTCGATCGGTATTGTGCTCATCCTGCTGGGCGCCGGCATTCTCTTTCTCCGCAACGCCGTCCCCGACCAGGCCGAACCGTTTCTCGTGCTGGGCACGATCGTCCTGATGCCCGGCATTGGGTTTATCATCTCAGCGGGCATCACATGGCTGCTTGCCTCACGCCTCGGGCTTATGCCCGAGGCCGCGAGCGAAACGACAGATGCGAAAGAGCGGCTGTGAGTGCAAACTCTATGCCCAGCAACGGAGTACACCGGCATGATGATGTGGAACGAAGCGCTTCCGCACATACAGCTCGGCAAAGCCACGCAGGCGGCCGAACCCTCGATGGATAGCGACGCTTTCGCCGCTTTCTACGAGCGTTCGGCCCGCTCGCTGTGGGCGTATCTCTCGCGCTGCTCGGGCGACCCCGCGCTGGCCGACGACTTGATGCAGGAAAGCTATGTCCGCTTCCTGTGCGCCTCGCAGCCCGACGGCGAGGTCGCATCCCGCCGCTATCTCTTCCGCATCGCCACCAACCTGCTGCGCGACCACTGGCGCCGGCCTCGCACTGTGTCGATCGAGGAGCTTCCCGAAAACTTCTTCGCCACCGCCTCCACGCACATGGACGCCTGCGCGCTCCTGGGCCCTGCGATGGCCCGCATGACTCCGCGCGAGCGGCAGCTTCTGTGGCTGGCGCACGCCGAAAACTATTCGCACCACGAGATCGCCGAAGTGACCGGCCTGGCCAGCGCCAGCGTCCGTCTGCTCTTGTTTCGGGCACGGCGCAAGATCAAACACCTGCTGGAGCAACCGGCCCGGGCGGATGGAGGTCAACGATGAAAATCCGCTCTTGTCCCCGCGAAGCTGAAGTCCGCGATCTGATCCAGCGCGGCCACTGGCCCGATAGTTGCGAGCCGGACCTTCGCGCGCATATCGACGCCTGCGCAACCTGCGCCGAAGCGGTGCAGCTCGCCCAGGTCTTCCAGGCCGCGCGGACCGCATCGATGCAGCGGGCGCCTATGGCCGCCGCCGGGCCAATCTGGTGGCGCGCCCAACTCCGCCGCCGCAACGCCGCCTTCGAACGCATCGCCAAACCCATCCGCACCGCCCAAATCTTCGCCGCCGCCATCTGCCTCGTCGCCACCATCGCCATCCTCATCTTCGAACAACGCAGCGGCAACGCCTCTGTACTCTCCAACCTCCTCCCGACCCAACTCTGGCCCCCCTCCAACTGGAGTCTCACGCTCCTCATCTCCACCATCGCAACCATCACCGTCTTAGCCGCCGTCGCCCTCTTCCTCGCCACCGACACCAGCGAAACCAACCACCACTAACCTCATTACTCACGACTCATTACTCAAAACTGAACCGAACCCCTCTTCGCTCATAACCACCCGTCTTCCCTCACCCCTCGTCCCTTCGCCCCTCAACAGGCCCCGTCTCCCTCTGCGCTCATTGGCTCTAAGCTCTACGCTCATAAAAACGCGCTCTCGGTCGTAGCCGAACACAACCCGCTCAAACCCACCACCGCCCTTCTTTTGCTAACGTGTTTCATGCTCACGACAGCCACCTCCCCGCAGTGGCAACAAATCTACAACCCCACCGGACACCTCTGGGCCTCGACCCTCCTCGCCGCGTTCCCTCTTGTCGTCCTTCTGGTCGCGCTGGTGCTCTTCCGTCTCAAAGCGCACCTCGCCGCGTTACTTGCGGCGGCCATCTGCTTCATTGTGGCCATCGCATTCTTCCACATGCCGTTGCACCTCGCCGTGCTCTCCACCGCCTTTGGCGCGGCCTACGGCACGTTCCCCATTTTCTGGATCATCTTCCCCGTCATCTTCCTCTACCAGCTCACCGTCAAGGCCGGCCGCTTCGGCCTGCTGCAAGGGTGCATCACCGGCATTACGCAGGACAGCCGCCTCCAACTCCTCCTCATCGCCTTCGCTCTCGGAGGATTCTTTGAAGGCGCCGCCGGTTTCGGCACACCGGTCGCGGTCTGCGGAACACTCCTTATCGGCTTCGGCTTCAAGCCCATCCGCGCCGCCGGTCTCACTCTGCTCGCCAATACTGCGCCCGTCGCGCTGGGCGGCCTCGGAATCCCCGCCATCGCCCTCGCCGGAGTCACCGGCCTCAGCCTCCACGCCCTCACCGGCATCATCGCGACGATCCTTACTCCCTTCTGCGTCATCATCCCGTTCTGGCTCGTCTGGGTGTTCGCCGGGTTCACGGCGATGCTGGAAATCTGGCCCGCAATCCTCGTCGCCGGAGTCGCCTTCGCCGCAACGCAACTCCTCGTCGCCCGCCTTCACGGGCCCTGGCTGGTTGACATCTCCGCGGCGGTCGTCACCATCGCCGCCCTTCTCACCCTGCTGCACTTCTGGCAGCCGCGCCGCATCCTCAACGCCGACTGCGAAGACATCACCGATGTCCCCCAAGCCGACTGCCGCGCTGAAAGTCCGGAAGAAGCACGCGCCGTCGTCCTCAGCGCCATGCTCCCCTGGGCGATCCTGACCGCCGGCGTCATCCTCTGGGGCCTGCCCAGCTTCAGTCACTGGCTCGACACCTTCAGC
>Ga0209483_1001323_pt1 | contig 18909 bp, 17 predicted proteins | sample NGEPerA_FD_184508 | JGI IMG/M metagenome (GOLD analysis project Ga0209483, IMG submission 184508) | Arctic peat soil microbial communities from the Barrow Environmental Observatory site, Barrow, Alaska, USA - NGEE PermafrostL2-A... | ecosystem: Environmental > Terrestrial > Soil > Wetlands >... | reverse complement strand
GGTCTTGATCCCATTCCAGCTAGGCGAAAACACCTTCGGGTTCTTTTTCAAACCCACTTCTGACCAGGGACAATGTAGCAATTTTGACAACACCCGTGGACCTTTGGGGACGGCTTTCAAACCCACCTGAAACCCTAGAAACAGCTCCTGAACAGGGGTTCCTTGCAGAACCAGCGGCTGGCCGGAAGGCGCAGAAGGCCCCGCAGCGGTCCGCGAATCGCCCGGGAGCCGGCGGTCCGGACAATAGGGGACAGCATTCAAACCCCGGCTCAACGGCGCTCCGTGCAGGCGTCGATGGCGTCGACTCCCCCACCGCAGGTAGTGCTGCGCGACGCCCAACGAAGCCAGTCCAGCGTCGACTGACCCCTTCCGAAGTTGCCGCCGCGGCTGCTGAGTACCAGCACGGCCGTTCGTTGGACGACCTGGCTCGGGAGTTCGGTGTCCACCGCCGAACGGTGGCCGACCATCTCGACCGCCTTGGCATTGCCCGGAGGGTCAACCTCCCCAAGCTGACTCCAACAGACATTGAACGAGCCGTCAGTCACTATCAAGCCGGTGACTCACTTGCCACCGTGGGGAAGACCTTGAACGTCGACGCGTCGACCGTCCAGCGAGCTCTCAAGCGGGCCGGTGCAGCGATCCGACCACGGCCGGGACGCTGAAGCAGGTTGATGCCGTTCCCCGTGTATAGCTTGCTGCTGCACGGCTGCAGTTGCTCAGGGCGCTGATCCGGAAGCTGACCCCGGTGCAGTGCAAACGGCCGCAAGTACAAGGCGGATCGCCCACGCATAGCGCGACCCGCTCCGTGCGCCGGGGGCTACCGATCGTTGCTGGGGAGCCAAATCGTCGAACTACCGAATGCCTGAGTGGTCAAGCACTGGAGTTAGCAGTTCTCCGTCTCATCGGACTCCATTTTGCTCCACTTCCCACACCGATTCTTGTCCGTCCTTCGTGTGCACGGTGATGAGGGTGACCTGATTCGGCGCAGAGCGCCTCTGGTGCGGCCGAGTGTCACTGCGCCAACACTCATGAGTGCTTGTGCAGATCCACGGCTCGTGATGCCCGCGTCCCAGCTGCATCGACGTGGCTTCGACGTCATCTCCGCAATTCTTCATCGCCCAACCAGGGACGCCCGATCCGCAGGTGGGCCACGATCCATGAACTCTATCGGTCATGAACAGCATTCCATGGCGTCGGATGACAACTTGGAAGCCGATCGGCAGTCACTCGTGTGGACTGTCGGAGGTGAGCTGCGATCCGATATGCGAGAGGGTCGCAACCCACATTTGCCAGGTGTTCCAGGAGTAGGTCAGCCGCTCGAACGGCATCATCGGCGGCCGCGGCACTGACAACTTCGATGTGATGGCGCTCCCAGTTCATCTGCCGGCTACTGGGTTTCTGACTCGTGGTTCCGTCCAGTGCGTCGAGATCAGCGACGGCGAGCCCGAAGCCCGGATCGGCGGTCACGGCAAGCCGTAGTGCTGTGGCAGCAAGGCGACAGTCGATGGCCCGCTGCGCCAGCCGATACCATGCCGCCGCCTGTTGACTTGTTGTGACCGCACGGCCGTGGTCCTCGACGGCCAGCCCAGTGTTGGCCAGGAATGCAGGGCGACTCGGTTGCTGACCACGGGTTTGCTCCATAGTCACCAGGTTGAACTGGTGGCCTGACGAGGCGCTGAGGTGGTGCTGAGATCAGCCGGGGCGGAGTCCGTAGGTGGCAGCCAGGGCTTCGACATCCGGTTCGTCGAGCGTGCCTTCCAGAAACGCCGCCGACCGGCCCGCAGCAGCCCGTTGTTCGAGGAGGTCCGCAAATCGGGCCCGGTTTGCCTCCGAGTTTGAGGTGACAAGGGTCACCGCAGCGACAACTGTTTCAGCCAAGATAGTGATCAACGGATCGGCGGCCTCTGCGGCTTTGCGGCAGGCTTGCTCTGCGTACTCGTCGGCGCCCGTCAGGTCACCTCCGGCCAGGGACCACCAGACCAGGCCGATGAGCGCAGCGGCCGAACCACCCGGAAAGCCGACAGTCTCATACTCGGATTTGGCCTGGTCGAGTGACCGACGACAAGATGCGAGATCTCCAAGGCGGCGGGCCGCCGCGGCCCGACCTACGAGTGCCGCAGCATTGACCGACTGAGGTCTTGTGGCGATGGAGTCGGCAAAGAGCTGTTCGGCCGCCACATCATCACCGAGCCGGGCTCGCAGCGCGGCCAACCGGATGAGCCACATTGACTCGAAGTGGGTCATTCCCGCCGTCTGGCACGCGACGATCAGCTCCTCGTAGGCAGCGGCGGCGGCGGCGAAGTCACCATGTGACTCCTCGATGCCGGCCAGCATGCCCAGCCCATAGAGGATCATCCAGTGATCGCCGCAGGTCCGGAACATCTCGACGCTGGCGCGCGTCAGAATCTCGGCCTCTTCGGCTTGGCCCTGGGCCGCCAGGTTCCGAGCGGCGAACATGTCGTGAGTGGCGATGTCCCATGGCTCTTCTGCCTCGATCACCAGAGGGAGCGCTTCGGCCAGAGCCGCCTGGGACGCCTCGAAGTCACCGAGGCGGGTGAAGATCTCGGCCAGTACCAGCAGTGCCCCGCCCAGGTCCGGTGCAACGGCCTGGCGCAGATCGGCTACCGCCTCCTGCATAGCATCGAGTGCCCCAATCGGGCCGTTGACAAAGAACCCGAAATAGGCCTGGTAAGCCGCCGCATACCCCCGAAGTCCCCTTGATCCAGTCGGGTAGTCCACGGCGAGGGCGTCCCGCGACCATCGGTAGCCCTCGTGGAAGTCGGCACGGAGGAACCACAGATACGCGACGCTGCCCACCAGGGCAAGTGCGGAGGGGGCGTCGGCGCGCCCGATGAACCAGTCGAGCGCGGCACGGAAGTTGTCCAATTCTGCTTCCAGCCGGGCTCGCCATTCGATTCCCGAGTGGCCGCGGAGACCGGGTCGTCCCTGCTCCCCCAGGTTGAGATACCAACGTGCGTGCCGTTCGTGGACTTCATCCGCCTCGCCCGAGTCGGCGAGATGCTCGCGGGCGTAGTGCCAGAGGGTTTGCAGCTGCGAGTAGCGCGCCGGTGTGGAGCCGATGTCGATGGTCACGAGGGACTTGTCAACAAGCCGGCTGAGGATATCGAGGACCTCATCCTTAGGTACCTGGTCGTCGGCGCACACCGCCTCGGCGGCGCCCAGCTCACAACCGCCGGTGAAGACCGACAGCCGGGCGAAGAGCCTACGTTCGTCCTCGAACAGGAGGTCGTAGCTCCAGTCCACCACCGCCCGCAGGGTTTGCTGGCGGGGCAAGGTGGTGCGGGCACCCCCGGTCAGCAGACGGAACCGGTCATCGAGTCGTTCCGCCAGCGTGGCCAGGGGAAGGGCACGGAGGCGGGCGGCGGCGAGCTCGACGGCCAAGGGAAGGCCGTCCAACCGGCGACATACCTCAGAGATGACGTCGCCGGCGTGACCATCAGCGCTGAAGCCGGGCTGCACCGCCCGAGCGCGATCGACGAAGAGCTCGACTGCGGCCGGCTCGGCCAGGCCTGCCACCGGCACCAGGACTTCGCCCGGAACGCCCAGTGGCTCGCGGCTCGTTGCGATCAGTCGCAGACCAGGCACCCGGCTGACCAGTATCTCAGCCAGTCCGGCCGCTCGGTCGATCACGTGTTCACAGTTGTCGAGGACGACGATGAGGGATCGCCCGGCGAGATGATTGAGGATGAGCTCTACCGTTGATCCCGGCGAGTGAGGGCTTCCAATCGAGGACGCGGCGGCTCCGAGCGCGCCGGCCACGGTGGGCGCAACGCCTTCAGGCTCGGTGACGCCGGCCAGTTCGATCAGCCAGGCACCGTCTCGGTGTTCTTCACCCAAGGAGGCGGCCACCTCCACTGCCAGTCGGGTCTTACCGACCCCACCGGGGCCTACCAGTGTCACCAGTCGGCAGGAGCGAACCGTCTCTCTGAGCTGTTCGACCTCACCTTGGCGGCCGATGAAGCTGCTCAGCCGCTCCTGCAGATTGCCGGGTGCGGCCGGTGGCGCAGGCGCTCGGACCTGAACCGGACCGGCCAGAGCGAGTGTCGGATCCTGAGTCAGGACTCGAGACTCGAGCTCTCGCAAGGCTACGCCGGGGTCGATCCCCAACTCGTCGACCAGATGATCGCGGATCTCGCTGTAGGACCGCAAGGCGTCGGCCTGCCGTCCGTCCCGGTACAGGGCGAGGATGAGTAGCTCCCACAGGCGCTCACGAAGCGGATGTTCTCGACAGAGCGCCTCCAGCTGGCCGACGACCTCTCCGCTCCGGCCCCGGGCCAACTCCGCTCCGGCGCTGGCCTCCAACGCAACGAGGGTCAGCTCGTCCAGATGCGCCCGCTCGGCATCTGCGAAGCCGGCATATGCGAACTCAGCCAGTGGCTCGCCCCGCCGCAGCTGGAGTGCCTCGGCGAGCGTGGTCGACGCCATCTCCATGTGGCCCTCCCCCAGGAGCCTCCGGCCCGTGGCGACAAGCTGTTCGAAGCGAACTCCGTCCATTTCGTCGGGTTCAACGGCGAGCGCATAGCCCGCCTCGCTGGTGAGGATCGCTGTCGACCCGAGGGTCCGCCGCAGCTGACCGATCTGTGCCTGGAGGGCGTTGGCGGGATTGGCCGATTGCCCTTCCTCCCACAGGGCATCGATGAGGCGGTCGGCAGCAACCGGCTTCCCACGATGCAGGGCGAGCAATGCCAGCAGGGCTCGCTGCTTGGCGCCGCGGACCTGCACCGTCACACCTGCCTGCAGGACCTCGAATTCACCGAAGAAGCGGACCTCCATGCCTCCACCGTAGGACGCACGAACCGCCAGCAGGGAAAGCGCTCCCGGATGACTCGATCCTTCCTCATCTCAGTGGCTCGTCAGTCACTCCTCAGGCCCCCGGCGCAAGCTTCGTTGCAGAACCAAGAACATCGAAGAAAGGAACTGCAATGATCGAGGCAAAGCATCTGACCAAGCGGTACGGCAAGACAGTTGCCGTCGATGAGGTCTGCTTCACCGTGCGGCCTGGGCAGGTGACCGGCTTTCTCGGCCCGAACGGTGCCGGCAAGTCGACCACCATGCGCATGATCCTGGGCCTGGACACCCCCACTTCCGGTGAGGTGAGTGTGGACGGCAAGCCCTATCGCCAGCTGAGCTACCCTCTCCGATCGGTAGGTGCGCTCCTGGAGGCAAGGGCCATTGTCGGGGGGCGCAGCGCCGCCAACCACCTGAATTGGCTGGCCGACAGCAACGGTATCGCCCGTCGCCGGGTGACCGAGGTCCTCGACATCGTTGGACTCAGCGATGTGGCCGGGAAGCGGGTGGGGACCTTCTCGCTGGGAATGAACCAGCGCCTAGGCATCGCCGCCGCCCTGATCGGCGACCCCCAGACGGTGATGTTCGACGAGCCGATCAACGGCCTGGATCCCGAGGGCATCGTCTGGATTCGCAACCTGATGAAGTCGTTGGCAGCCGAGGGCCGCACGGTGTTCCTCTCGAGCCATCTCATGAGCGAGATGGCCCAGACCGCCGACCATCTGCTCGTCATCGGCAGGGGCCGGATCATCGCCGACGCCAGCACCGATGAGTTCATCAACCGGAACACGGCCCCAAGTGTCCGGGTCCGGGCCGTCCAGCACACCGACCTGGCCGAGACCCTGTCCCAACGCGGCGCTCTGATCGAGTGCGGATCTGACGGCGCAATGGTCGTAACCGGAATGGACTCCGCTGCCATCGGCGGCATTGCTTCTGCCCACGACATCACCCTCGTCGAACTGGCCCCGCTCGGGACATCGCTCGAGGAGGCGTATTTCGACTTGACCAAGGATGAAACCGATTACCACGCCGGGCAGCTGACCGGCTCGACCAAAGGAATCTGACATGAGCATCGCGACCCACACCATCAATGAGACTCACTTCAGTCCCCCGGCTCCCCCGGTGCGGAATTCGACGATCACGAGGACAGTCAAGGCAGAGTGGACCAAGCTCCGCACCCTGCCCTCCACGTGGCGGACGGCTGTCATGGCCGTGACCATCTCCATCGGCTTGGGTGCCGTCCTGTGCATCTCACAGGCCAACCAGTGGGCCACTATGACTGCCCAGCAGCGACGCACGTTCGATCCCACGGCCTGCTCGTTGGCGGGCTTCTTCTTGGTCGGCGCTGTGCTTCTCGGGGCACTCGCCGTGCGGACGGTGACGGCCGAGTACTCGACGGGGATGATCCGGTCCACCTTCACAGCCATGCCCACCCGACGCCTGGTACTGGCGGCCAAGGCTGCAGTCACTGCGGCGTTCGCGTTCCCGGTGGCACTGCTGGCCGTCTTCGTCAGCTTCGAGGTCGGTCAGCGGGTCTTCGCCGGCAAGCACCTCCAAGCATCCTTCGGCCATCCTGGCGTTCTCCGGGCGATGGTCTTCGCTGCCTTGGCCGTAAGCCTCATCGCCATCATCGGGGTCGGTCTCGGCGGTCTCATCCGCCACACCGCGGCGGCGACCACAGCACTGGTGATGATCATCGTGGGAGGGGTCACACTCGGGCAGTTCCTGCCGGCCGGCCTCCGTCAGTACTTGCCCGGAACCGCACTCGAGGCCGCGGTGACAGTCCATTGGTCGGCTGGCCTCCTGAGGCCCGGTACGGCAATCATCGTGCTTGGCGTCTATGCCATCGTCGCCCTTGTGGCGGCATCGCTGCGGGTGGCATACCGAGATGCCTGACGCTGCCAGAACATTCGCCTGACCGCCAACAGAGTCAAGACCAGGACGATGCCCCCGGCCTAAGCCGGGGGCATCGTCCTGCCCACGAAACGTTGCTCAAGTCCATGTAATCACCTTCGCATTCGACGGAGAATGCCCTACTGAAAGGCGTGCAGGCAGGGCCCGCAAGATACAAAATGGACTCACGAGTCCATCCGCGAGTCAAGACTCAGCACGGGCGCAGGTCCGGATCAGGGACCCGTCGGAGCCAGGTCATTCACCGGAAGGCCACCAGTTGCTTGGCGCCTCCCTAGAATTCCTCTTTCATCGTTCAGAGCTTCGCTACACGCTCGCGCACCGTTTCCACGCCCTCACCACGCAACTGCTCAAGTCCGGTGAGCCGGCCGCTCAGGGCCAAGATGAGCCCCTCTATGGGCCCCGTAACGGAGGGACCTGCACCCGCTGACCAATCTGTATCGGTCGCCGTGACTCGGAGGTTGCGGAAGAGCTTCTTGCCCGAGAAGAAGCGGTTGCTCCAGAGGTCCTGGGCAACAAGGACCAATCGTCCCTCGGGGGCCGAGTAGCTCTGGTGGAGTGGCCTCCGGATGTCGAGCGAGTGGATCACGATGTCTTCGAGCATCGACAGGGAGGTGAGTCCGGGAAGGTGAGTGCGCGTTGGCACCGCGACTCGGAAGGTCTCCACGAGTTCCGGGACGGGAAGGTTGCCACGCTGGCGAGCGTCGGTGGCAATGAACCGGTTGATGCGGAAACCAGAGGTGATGAAGCCCTTGAATACCTTCGGGAGGGTCATGGTGGTCTCGCCCACCATGTGGCCGACGACGTCGCGCACCTTCCAGTCAGTGCACAGGGACTGCTCGTTCCACTGATCCGGTGTGAGTCCCTCGAGCAACATGAGCAATGCTTCCCGCTCCTGTTGAACATCCGTCCAAACGTCATTCGTGGCAGCCATCGCAACATCCTCTGGTTCGAGCGGTTTCCGCGATGGACTGATGGGAACGGCGAACGTCCTGAAGTTGTTCGGCGCTACTCGGTCCATCGGACAAGCGCTGTCCTATTGACGTCGCGATGATTCAGTTGGCCGGGTCCGCGAGGACCGGGGATGGCCTGAAGCCCTTGACGATGAGATAGATGGTTAGCGACGCTTCCCATGCGATTTCCGGCAGCGCAGCGAGGTTTGCCGCCGGGGAGCCATTCTTGAAGGCACCGAACAGAATGGCGATCCCCGAGGCGAAGATCAGTGGGCCTCCGATGAGACCCAGCATGGCCATGCCACGTGGCACGAGGCCGGACTTGTACATCAGGTAGCCGAGCAACACCCCGTTCCCGAATCCGGCGCAGAACCCGGGTCCGAGCAGGAACGTCCAGTCGTGAATGGCGACCAGTGACCGCTCGACGAGCACGAGTGAGGCGGCATTTGCTGCGCCCGCGCCCCCAACATCGTGCCGCAACGTGACGACGGCCAAAACGCTGACAATGCCGATGACGATGACAGTTGACTCAAGGGTGCGGCTAGCGACGTAGCCGAGGCTGATGCTCTGACTCTGGCGCTTGAGGATGGGATACAGCACTACTGCGGTGGCGATGCCCGAGATCGCGAGGAAGACCTCGAGGGTCGCGCCCAACGCAACTCCGGCTCGGGCCCCCGAACCGAATATGAAGCTGGTGTGCTTCAGCAGCGGTTGGTACAGGATCAACGCGGGAATCGATGTAACAAATGTGATTGCAAACCACACCCCGGCCAACAGGGCGGTCCTTCGTTGCGCGTCCGACTGCACTGAGGCTTGCAACTTCTCGGTCATCTCGGCTCCTGCGTTGGAAGGACGTCGGGACCAGAACTCCGGCCGAGGCGTGCCGAGCAGCGGACGCCGCAAGGACTGGCACCCCCGCTTCTGGGGTGGGGCGCTGGGCGACCGTACTCCAGTGAGCGGGACGCCGCTCATGACGCAGTGGCAAGGAATCCCGAGGAGATGGTTCGGTGAGGGTCGTCAAGCCAGAAATCGAACCTTCAGCGTCAGTTTCAGACCCACCTCTGACCAGGGGCAGTGTTGTGGCTTCCACAACACCCGTGGACCTTTGGGGACGGCTTTCAAACCCCTCTGACACGCTAGACACAGCTCCTGACCAGGGGTTCCTTACAACACCAGCGGTTGGCCGGAAGCCGCAGAAGGCCCCCCATCGGTCCGCAAATCGCCCAGGAGCCGGCGGTCCTGGCAATAGGGGGACAGCATTCAATCCCCGGCTCCAGGGCACTCCATGCAGACGTAGATAGCGTCGACTCTCCCACCGCAGATGGTGCTGCGCGAGGCCCAGCGAAACCAGTCCAGCGTCGACTGACCCCTTCTGAGATTGAAGCCGCAACTGCCGCGTACCAGCACGGCCGTTCGTTGGACGATCTCGCTCGGGAGTTCGGTGTCCACCGCCGAACGGTGGCCGACCATCTTGAACGCCTCGGAGTCGCCCGGAGGGTGAACCTACCCAAGCTGACTCCAACGGACATCGAACGAGCCGTCAGCCAGTATCAAGCCGGCGATTCCCTTGCCACTGTCGGGAGGATCTTGAACGTCGACGCGTCAACCGTTCACCGAGCTCTCAAGCGGGCCGGTGTGGCAATTCGACCACGGCGTGGACGCTGAAATTCTTGGCGCCCCATGCATGACCAGAGGCCGCTGTTTCCAGATCGATGATCGGATTGTTCACGTCACTCTCGTGCTAACTACTGCAAGCACCCAGGGCTACGCCTCCGGATAACGCGACCCGCGGCCGGCGATCAGTGATATCTAGCGCTGATCTGCGCGATGGAACGAGCTGGCTCCAGCTAAGGGAACCAGGGACCTGCATGCGGTGAACGCACCTGCGATCCGGTTCAGCCGAATGCGACCCGGATGACCGAGGCGGACAGCACTGCCCCGTTCTCAGCTGAAGTCGTGTAGAGCACTACCGCTCCGTACTTGGTCGTCGGCTTCGTGAACGCGAGGGAGCCTCTGAACGGGCCAATTGCCGTGCTCCCACCGGTGACATAGCCCTCACCCAATGGCCTGGTGGTGTCGTCTTGGCGCACCTGGCTCTGCACGGTGCCCTCGTAGGCCACGCTGGTGCCGGTCAGTGTCACCGGAGACGAGATTGTGGCGTTCCAGACGGGAGCCGACAGATTGATGGAAGCCGTTCCCGCACCCAGAACCCACCACGAGTTGTCGGAGCCCAGCTGCCTGACAAGTACCGTCGTCACCGGGCCGGTGGCACTGGGTTGGACCGGCACCTCCCCTGACCGGGCATCTCCCTGCTGGAACCCGTTGACCACCGGGTTGGTCATGTGGAGATAGTCGGTGGCGAAGCCTTGTGCCGCCGACTCGGGCGTTCGATAGCGGGTGGTGCTTGCCGTCGCCGGCCACACAGCCGTCCACGTGGACGCTGGAGGTGCGGTGGTGCTCGTTGGCACGGTGGTGGAAGTTGGGGTGATCGACGTCGAGGGTGCCGAAGTCGCTGGGGATGACGTGTTGCTACCGCATGCAACGACCGACACCGAGAGCACAACCATCATCCCAACGGCCACAACACGCTTCACAGTCCAATCGTCCTCCGAGTTACTGATCTTCGGCAGAGCCGAACGTCCTGATCGTGGACACAGTTGGCCAGCAGCGATCATGCTTCCTGAAGTGTGCCCTCCGCTGGCGTGAGCGCGACCAAGGTCATCCGCTGCTTGCTCTACGTCGTGCGGCATGTTGCAGGTGGCGCAGCAACCTCCCTCCACCGGGGAGCGTGCCCCTCGATCCGGAGGCCCCGGCTCAACTCGGGCTGCTCCGAGGTGTCCAGACGACCCCGCCAGCCAGGTGTCCCTGGGTGCAGCAGTTATAACCGCCGACGACGAGCACGCTGGTGCCCGTCCACACCCCGATGGCATCCGCCCGTTGCGTTGCCGGCCCGTTGTCGGCCGGTCCGTTGCCCCTGTAAGGAGCGCTGGGATCTACGGGAGCCGCCGGGAGCACCGTCCATGTGCGAGTGATCGGGTCGTAGGCCGCGGCACCTGGGCCCGGTACTGGCCACGTGTCACCCCCTCGGCTTCCGGCCGCGCCACCGATGACGTAGAAAAAGCGGCCGTTCCACACGCCGGTGGCCTGCTGCCTGGCCCGCAGGGGTGACAGCGGCAGGGCCTGCCACGTGTCGGTCGACGGAGTGTAGGAGACGCCCTGACCCACTTGGCTCTCGGGCCCGGCCTGCCCACCCCAGATGAGCACCTGGGAGCCGCTCCACGCTGCTGCGGCATAGCCCCGGGCCGGCACCGGTGCCCGCGGGAGTCGCACCCACGTGCCGGTGGCCAGATCGAACCGGGCGCCGTCGGCTAGAGGGACGTCGGTTGCGTCGAGCCCGCCCCAGACGAACAACTGCGTCCCTGCCCAGACGACCACGGCACCCTGTCGGGTGCTCAGCCCGGAGGTCGGCAGGATGTGCCAACTGTCGGACCCAGGATTGTAGGCCAGGAACTGCTCGATCCCCGGAGTCGAACCTTCGGCAGGCACTGACGACCAGACCAGCAGCTCGGACCCGGTCCAGAAGGAGTTATGGGTCCGACCTGCAAGCGGCACGGGCAACGGGGCAATGGGACGCCACGTCCCAGTTGTCGGATTCCACGCAGCCCCGTCAGTAGCTGGCGAAGCGTTGTGCTGGGTGCCATCAGGGCTGGCCAGTCCGCCGGCCACGATCATCTCGGTACCGGTCCATGCACCGGCGGCTGTGCCTCGAGGCGTAAGGGGAGGTGCCGGCAAGCGGCCCCAGGTATCGGAGGGCGGAGTGTAGGCCGCCAGGTCGACCGTGCCCACGTCGTCGCAGCACCCGCCACCGCCGACTAGCAGTTCGGATCCGGTCCATCCCCAGGGGACGTCGGGTGAGATCGGTGCTGCCGAGGTCAGCCGCCACGTGCCGGCATTGGCCGGAATGGTCGGCGGAGGGGCCGCCGTGGTTGACGTCGTTGAACGCTGGGGCGAGGTGGTCGTCGCAGAACGCGAAGAGCTGCATGCGGCCATGACTACGACCAGCGTCAGACAGGCAGCCGCACGGGACCGGCGCATCCGTCCTGTCGGCAACGCTCGCATGCTGAACTCCGGTCATTCGCCCAATCGCTTCCCGATGTCAGCCATCCTGGCCACCGAGGGCAGCCAACGGCAGAGGCGAACGTCATGATCGCTCCTTCCCGCCAGGTGGTCCCGGCTGGGTCGAGCAGCACCTGCGGCACCAGGCACTGGCCATCGGGCGGTGTCGCAAGCTCCGGTCGGGAACTGCAGCCCGCTGGAGTGACCTTGACTTTCGGCCCTACGCCCCAGGCAGCCGAGGCACCACTATGGGTGACATGGAGCAACGGGCCTTCAATGGAGCGAGGTGGCTCGCGTCTCCGCTGGGCAGCGCCGTGCCTCTCGTGCTCACTTCCGCCGGGCTCGTGGTCGGCGGGCTTCTCCATTGGGCCGGCCTGGGTGCGGCCGGGAACCTGACCTGGATCGTGGTCGCCGGGTGCGGCATCGCGCTGTCCCTGTACTCGACGCTCGAGAGTCTGGTCGCCGGCCGGCTCGGTGTGGACATCATCGCCCTACTTGCGCTGGTCGGTGCAGTGGCCGTCGGCGAGTACCTTGCTGGCGCGGTCATCAGCGTGATGCTGGCCAGTGGGCGGGCACTCGAGGGATGGGCGGCCGGCCAGGCCCGGCGCGAGCTCCGGTCCCTCCTCGAGCGGGCGCCCAAGACCGCCCACCGATACGAGGACGGGGGCCTGGTCGTCGTCGACCTCGAGCGAGTGTCCCCCGGCGACCTCCTCCTCGTCGCCTCCGGCGAAGTGGTGCCGGTCGACGGATCGCTGGTGTCGGCCACCACAGTCCTCGACGAGTCCGCCCTGACCGGCGAATCGCTACCGGTCGAGCGGGCCGTCGGTGACCGGATCCGAAGTGGGGTGATCAACGCCGGCGCGCCGATCGACCTCCGGGCTACGACCAGTGCCGCGGACAGCACTTACGCTGGCATCATCCGACTGGTGGCGGATGCCGAACGCTCGCAGGCGCCCGTGGTCCGACTTGCCGATAGGTATGCGCTCGGCTTCCTGGGTGTGACCCTGGCGACCGCGGTACTCGCCTGGGCGGTCGGCGGTGCGGAGCGTGCGGTGGCCGTACTCGTGGTGGCCACACCGTGCCCGCTCATCCTTGCCGCCCCGGTTGCCATGGTCGCCGGGCTGTCCCGCGCCGCCAAGCGAGGGGTGGTCGTCAAGGGGGGCGCGGTACTCGAGCGGTTGGCCACCTGCACGACACTGCTGATCGACAAGACCGGCACCATGACCGTCGGACATCCGGCGCTCGCCGAGGTGGTCTGCGCCGGGCCCGTTCCCACCGAGCAGATCCTCGGGCTCGCCGCCTCACTCGATCAGGTATCCCCCCACGTCCTCGCCAGTGCAGTCGTCCGCGCCGCCCTCGAGCGGGGGTGCCGGCTCGAACTGCCCACCGACGTGGAGGAGATCGCCGGTCAGGGGATCCGTGGGAGCGTCACCGGCCGGCGTGTGACCGTGGGGAAGGCCTCGTGGTGCGGGGTCGCCGGTGCTCCGGCCTGGGCACGATCGGCTCGTCGCAAGGCCGACCTGGACGGCGCCCTCACCGTCTTCGTCGGCGTCGACGACACCCCTGCCGGAGTGCTGGTCTTCGACGACCCGCTGAGGCCGGACGCTGCCCGCACGCTGCGCTCGCTGCGCAAGAACGGTGTGAGCCGGATCGTCATGGTCACCGGGGACCGGGCGGAGGTCGCAGAGACTGTCGGTGCGGTGATCGGCGTTGACGAGGTACTGGCCGAGCGCTCCCCGGCCGAGAAGCTCGATGTGGTGAAGCTCGAGACGCTGCATGCGCCGACCATGATGGTCGGGGACGGCATCAACGACGCACCCGCACTGGCGCTCGCCGATGTGGGCGTGGCCCTCGGGGCTCGGGGGGCGACTGCGGCGTCAGAGGCGGCCGACGTGGTGTTGACCGTCGATCGTCTGGACCGTTTGGGCGAGGCGACGGCCATAGCCCGGCGCACGCGCCGGATCGCAATCGAGTCGATGGTAGTGGGCATGGGGTTGTCGCTTACGGCGATGGGCTTCGCCGCAGCCGGGCTCCTTCCCGCGGTGTGGGGCGCGATCCTCCAGGAGGTGATCGACGTAACCGTGATCCTCAATGCCCTGCGGGCGCTGCACTCCGGGCCGGCCGAGTCCCGGCTGGGCACGGAAGACTCACTGCTCACTCGGCGCTTCCAGGAAGAGCACCTGGCCATTCGGAGCGACATCGACAGGCTGCACCAAGTTGCCGACGCGCTCGACGACCTGGATCCACTTGCGGCCCTGGTCCAGGTCAAGGCCGTCCACCGCATGCTGGTCGAGGAGGTCCAACCCCACGAAGACGCCGAGGAGCAGGTGCTCTACCCGGCCCTCGGTCGCTACTTCGGCGGCAGCGATCCGATGGCCACCATGAGCCGGGCCCACATCGAGATCACCCATCAGATCCGCCGCTTGGGCCAGCTCCTGGCCGACATCGACCCGGCAGGAATGGACGACATCGACGTCACCGAGGTGCGCAGCCTGCTCTACGGACTCCACGCAATTCTCAAGCTCCACACCGCCCAGGAAGACGAGAACTACCTCTCCCTCGCTGACGAACCAAAGCAGGAACGGCCAGTGGCCGCGCCGCGATAACGGAGAGAGCCCTCAGGGCCCCGCTGTCCGGCCCAGGAAGCGTCGCCAGTTCACGAAGGGCAGGAAGCAGACGGCCACCAGCATGGCGATCTGAAGCGCGATCGACCATGGCGATCCGAAGACCTGCCCCACGACATCTCCAAGCTGCTTGTCGGCCAAGGTGGCCACACCGACGTAGATCGAGTAGCTGACCAAGCGACCGAGGAAGAAGGCCAGTGCCAGAAGTCCGAGCGGCAGGTCGAGAAGTCCCGCAGCGATGAAGAGTTGGGCGGACGGCAGTGGCGAGATCACGAAGAGTCCGAACAGGGCGATGGCCCCGGCTCGCTTTCGTTCGAGCAACGTCTGAGCGTCTTCCAGATTGTCTCTCATCCGAGCCGGCATTCGACCTCTGAAGTGGCGAGCACCGAGCGCCAGAAGGTACCGGCCACTCACGGCGGCCACCGCACCAAGCACCACCAGAACGAATGGATTGAGATGCCAGTGGAGCCGAGCGAATACGAGCATGGCCCAAGTTGGCGGCCCGAATGCCGGCAGCAGATTGACCCCGAAAACGATGGCAAAGAGTGCCAGGTACTGCACAGTGCGACCCTACGGCAACTGAGCCCGTCGTCCGATCAGGCCGCCGTCCTTACGGGGCGTAGGCAAGTCAGCCATGCCTCGCTGTGCCGCAGTAGGCCTGTCTCCAAGATGATTCGGTGGTGGGCAGGCAACTTTCGCGAGCGCACCCTGGTGTCTCTCTCGCGGGTTCGCCTGATTGAGGTTGCTTCCGCACGACCATGACGAACAGGCACAATGGCACGAACAGGCACACTGGTGCCCGTGTACACGATCCATGGCACCAAGAAGCTGGTCGATCGAGTGAAGCAACCTGTCATGCCCGCCGTCGAGGACCCGACGACGGCCTTGGGGAACTGGTATGCCACCGCCATCTTTTGGCGACCACAAGCCGCCTTCTTGGTCAATGAGACAACGCTGTTCCCGGTCCTGCTCCCGCTCGCTCCGGCGACCTCGATCGCGGCGCGATTCCCTGAGGCATTTGAATCCATCCTCAAGGTGCTCGGGGTGAACACTGCATTCATCGCATCCGAGCGCTGGGCCATGTCCGAGGCGAGTTTCTCCAAGACCGCCAATCGATCCGTGCTCGGTGTCATGAACCGGCTCGAGTTGGAGTTGGACTACGTACCCGACCGCGTTGGGGAAGACCTGCTGGAACTGTCCCTGTACATGTCCGATCACCTCGTCGGTCCCCTGCGGGGAACCGAGTTCAGGTCGCCTCAGGAGAAGCTGATGGACGTCGTGCGCGCCCAGTCGTGACGGGCCTGCCAGCGCCTGGTACAGAGGTTTGAAATAGGAGACAAATGTGCCTGAGCGATCGGACACGCGAAGTACCCCCTGAACTGGTGAAACGTTGTATTTCTGACAACGAGTGGACCTTTGGGGACGGCTTTCAAACCCTTCTGACACCCTAGAAATAACTCCTGAACAGGGGTTCCTTGCAGAACCAGCGGCCGGCCGGAGGCCGCAGAAGGCCCCACAACGGTCCGCGAATCGCCCGGCAGCCGACGGTCCGGACAATAGGGGACAGCATTCAAACCCCGACTCCAGGGCGCTCCGTGCAGACGTCGATGCCGTCGACTCCCCCACCGCAGGTGGTGCTGCGCGATGCCCAACGAAACCAGTGCAGCGTCGATTGACCCCTTCTGAAGTTGCCTCCATAGCTGACGAGTACCAGCACGGCCGTTCGTTGGACGAGCTCGCTCGGGAGTTCGGTGTCCACCGCCGAACGGTGGCCGACCATCTCCAACGTCTCGGTATCGCTCGGAGGGTGAACCTCCCCAAGCTGACTCCAACAGACATCGAACGCGCCGTCAGTCAGTATCAAGCCGGTGATTCACTTGCCACTGTGGGCAAGTGGCTGAACGTCGACGCGTCAACCGTCCAGCGAGCTCTCAAACAGGCGGGTGTGGCGATTCGCCCACGGCCCGGATGCTGAAGCCCCTTGACGCGGCCCTTCTGCATGCCTTGAGACTGCTACTGCCCGGCCGCTGATGCGGGGATCGACCTCAGTCAAGTGCTAACTACCGCAAGCAACGGTGGAATCACCTCCGGATAACGCGACCCGGAGCCAGGCGATCTGGGGCACGAGAGCCCGAGGGGCATGAACGTTATGGGACGCTCGACGCACGCGAGAGGTGCCGTTCTGCGCTGCGACCAGGGTGGCGACGACCGTCGTTCTGGCTCGTTATTCGGCGCCCCAGCGGGCGCGGTCGGCGGCGCCCACGGAACTGGCTGCGGAGCGCGGTTCCGCCTGCTCTTCAGCCGGGGCAGGCGGCCTCCCGTGCTTGCTCCTGTTGCTGCGCCCGGCACTTTCGGGCTAGGCCGTGGTCATGGCTTGCCCCGGCGAGAATGGCGCTGGTGGCATCGAGCCGATGAGCTTGGTGCCAGTAAGCCGTCTAGACACTTAGAAGCACGACTTTCCCCCTAGATCAGGGATTCGGTGATCTCCGGATCACAACGCAAGAGCCGAGTAAGGGAAAGCAGCGATGGCAATTGATCAAGTGCTTGCTGTAGTTCCTGTTTCAAATATGGATGCTGCGAGGACGTGGTACGAGCTCCTAGTGGGGCGTCCGGAAGACAATCACCCAATGGAAACCCTGGTCGAGTGGAGGATCACCGACACGGGGTGGATCCAGGTGTTCCACGATCCTGAGCGAGCAGGCTCCACGCTTCTCAACTTTGCCGTCGAAGATTTGGACCAGCACGTTGCAGAACTCATCGGAAGAGGCCTGGCGCTCGGCGACGTCGTAACGGCGAACAAAGGTGTGCGACTCTCCACGGTCAGCGACCCGGATGGCAACCGAATCACTTTCATCGGAGGGTTTCGGAACGTCTACTGATTGATTCGCACGCCCACTCGCCCTAAACACCAATGATGTTCGCGGCGTGGCCCAAGCCACCCGACGTGCCGTTCTGCGCTGCGGCCAGGACGGCGACGGTCGTCGTTCTGTCGCGTCGTTCCGCGCCCGAGCGGGTGCGGCCGGCGGCACCCACAACACCGGCTGCCGAGCGCGGTTCGGCATGCTGTTCGGCCGGCGCTGGCGGCCTCCCGCGCTTGCTCCTGTTGCTGCGCCCCAACCAGGCACTTATGCCGCAGTGAGCGGCGAGTGCCGGGTGAGATGGTCGTTGACGGCACGCACGGTCCGTCGGTCAGGGATTACGTTCCATGCGTGAGCGCATTCCGACCTCCGTCAATGGCCTGTCAGGCGAGCGCCTCTGGGACCGCCTGGAGAAACCATTCACCTACGACGATCGCAGGGTCGCTTCCCAGTGTGATGAGATAGCGTCGAGCGAGCGCCACCCCATTGAGGAGTTCGACGATCGCCGCGGAATTGCCAGTTGCAGTTACGGGCCCAGCGAGTGGTTCCCGACGGATCTCAAAATGGTACTTGGTGAGTACGCGACCAATCGGGTCCCGACTCGATTCGAGAAGCCGTCGAGCGGACGCAGGGAGTCGCTCCACCGCGATCGCGGATTCGGCGTAGACAAAATGCCGCCCAGAACGGCGCCCAGTGAGCAGTACGGTCCGATGAATTAGTTCGGCATCGGATTCGAGTCCGAGCAAGTTGTCTTTGCCAGCGCTTCCGGTCTTCTGGGAGAGGATGTCCGCGTCGATCGGCTCCCCTGCAAGGTGTTCCAGAAAGTCGGTGACCGTCCCCTTGGAGCGTTGCAGGGCGGTCAAGAGCTCGCCTGCCGAGCTAACCCTTCTGCGCGGCAGTGGGGAGAATGACTGTGCTGTTGAGATAGGGGTCGCCGGTTTTCTTCCGCGCATTGAAGGCTCCTAGCGCAACCGGTCGATGGCGAGGGCAGCGGCGAGCAATATGACGGCCCAAGACATCGCTCGCAGCGCCTGCTCCAACGGAGCCAGCAGCACTGCTCGATCGACGGGGATGGCTCCGCCGTCAGTCAGTGTGATGGCTCCCTTGACGTCTGCGGCCTGGCGGCGGAGTAGTCGAGCCGGCGTGCTCAGCGCCCGCTGCGCTGCGGACAGCGCCGCGGCACCGACGGCGGCAATCAGCGGTGCAACGGCCAATCTTCCGGTCTGGGCAACGTAGGCGGTGAGTACCGGAAAGGCGCCCCAACTTGCGGCGAACCCGACATCGTTGTGAATGACTCCACCAAACAGCTCAAAGTTGTAGGCGACGACAAGTACCGGCCCGACGACGAGGAAGGGGACCAGGGCCCAGCCGACTTGGGCGATTCCCACGACTCCGAGGGCGATCGAGCCGGCAAGCCCGACGCCGGCTACGACAACGAGGGCGACCGATGGGATCTGGGTGCGGAGCGGTCGCCCGTGCAACTCGTCGAGTGCGTGAGCCGCCAGACCGACGGCGAAGAAGAACGCCAACAGGGTGGCAACCAGCCGGGTGGTGTTGATCACCGGTGCCAGGCATGCGCCGATGACGACATAGGCAAGGTGCCACGCGGTGTAGGGCGGGTGGAGCAGCGTCCACCAG